>Ga0268359_10896_pt1 | contig 14181 bp, 14 predicted proteins | sample BioMet11_FD_194416 | JGI IMG/M metagenome (GOLD analysis project Ga0268359, IMG submission 194416) | Sewage microbial communities from Oakland, California, United States - Biofuel 11 (PacBio Assembly) | ecosystem: Engineered > Wastewater > Sewage > Unclassified | place: USA: California | collected...
AACGCAAATCTTGCGGAGCTATATATTTAAGCATCTCTTTGCGGTCAACCCCCTTAAGTTTTTCCTGCACTCCGTACCCGACAACTTTTGTATTAAGACGCTGCGCAATTTTTCTCTCTATCCCTTCAAAAGCTCCGCCGCAGATAAACAAAATATTTTTGTATCCACTGCAATCATCTTTTGCTCAGGATGTTTGCGGCCTCCCTGAGGAGGAACGTTACTATATTTCCTTCCAAAATTTTCAACAGCGCCTGCTGAACACCCTCCCCGGAGACATCTCTGGTTATTGACGGATTATCGCTCTTGCGCGCTATCTTATCTATCTCATCTATAAGACAATTCCCATCTGCGCCTTCTCCACGTTGTAATCCGCATCTTGCAGAAGACGTGTAAGAATACTCTCAACATCTTCTCCAACATATCCGGCTTCCGTAAGAACGGTAGCATCTACAATTGCAAAGGGAAGGTGAAGCATCTTTGCTATAGTCCTGGCCAATAGTGTTTTGCCAGTACACGTGGGACCCACAAGAAGAACATTTGATTTCTCCAGGTCAAAATCATCTTTCCCCTTCTCTTCCGCATGAAGAATCCTCTTATAGTGATTGTACACTGCAACAGAGAGATATTTCTTAGCCTCTTCCTGCCCTATTACATAGCCATCCAAAAATTTGCTAATCTCCTTTGGAGTCAGCAGCCTAAAATCTTTTTTTGTCTGCTCCGCAAATTGTTTATTATCCTCTTTACCGAGTCCTACAACATCTTTTAAATAACTGTAAGTCTGCACAATGCAATCAGTGCAAACGTATCCGTAACGTCCTTGCAGAAGTTGTACATCACCCTCTTTTCTCCCGCAAATCACACACCTCTCTTCCGGCGCCCGCGGTCCTTTTACTTTTTGATTGTCTTGCATTTTGTTATATCTGTCGCGACAGTTATTTTTTCTATTTTTTATCCTTGCCAAGAATCTCATCAATCATTCCGTACTCCTTGGCCTCGACGGAAGTCATCCAGTAATTTCTGTCTGCATCCTTCTCTATCTGCTTGATACTCTTGCCTGTATTAAGAGCCAGTGACTCATAAAGCTCCCTGCGGGTCTTAATAATTTCTCTTGCCTCTATTTCAATATCCGAAGCCTGACCTTCCACTCCGCCAAGAGGCTGATGAATCATAATTCTTGAATGAGGAAGTGCGCTTCTCTTGCCTTTTACTCCGGCGGCAAGAAGTATTGCGGCCATAGAAGCAGCCATTCCGGTACATATTGTGGCAACCTGAGAATGAGCAAGATTCATAGTATCATAAATTCCCCATCCGGCAGAAACAACTCCGCCCGGAGAATTAATATACAACTGTATATCGGAAGCCGAATCAGATGAATCCAGATATAACAGTTGCGCCTGTATGATGTTTGCAACATCATCGTTGATAGGCACTCCCAGGAATATAATCCTGTCCATCATAAGACGTGAGAAGACATCCATTGTGGCAACATTCAACTGCCTCTCCTCTATGATTGTAGGATTTATATACGCATTTTTCCTTGCAGCAACTCCCGCAGCAGGGACACGCTCACTTACAAGTTTCCTGTAACCGCTTAAAGTTAAAGAATTTACGCCAAACTTACCGGTGGCAAATTTTTCAAAATCTGATTTCATCTATTATATTTTGCTACTTATTATTCTCTTTAGCATTCATTTTTACAAGCTCTTCCCGGGTTATGTCCTTTTTCTCAACTGTTATTATACCCTTAAGATAATCAACAACTTTATCCTCCTCACACTTCTCAAAAATCTTGCTTACTTCTTTATCATTTCCAAGTACGGTCTCTGAATATTTATCCAGCTGCTCCTCAGGAACATCCATCATTCCGTACATTGCAAATTGATTGGCAGTCATCTTCTTTGCCTCAGCCTTCAAATCTTCTTTCTTAATGTGAATCTTCTGATCCTCAACCACTTTGCGGGTAATCATCTGCCAGCGGTAATCTTGCAGGAATAACGGGAATTCCTTCTCTATCTGCTCCATTGTAAACTTGCCCTCGTTTATTTTAAACAACCATTTCTTTAGAAAGCTCTCCGGAAGTTCCAGCATACACTTATTAATCATGTAGTCTACAAGGTCTTTGTGAAATTTGTAGTCACTCTCCTGCCTGTACTCTCCCTCTATTTTCTCTGTCAGTTTTGCGTCAAACTCTTCTGAAGTTTTAACTTTGTCCTTGCCAAATAATCTGTCCCTAACTTCCTGAGTCTCCTCTGCCGGCTTGAAAGTTTTAACTTCCTGAACCTTAACCGTATATTTAGGATTAGAATTATCCATATCCTCTTTCTTCACCTTTAAAAGAGCGGCGCGGTCTACATCATTAGGAAATGCTTTAACTACATCTATTTGGAAGGCATCGCCTTTTTTCTTTCCAAGGAATTGTTTCTTTGCATCCTTGTCCAAAGTCTTAAGAGTTACATAGGTCTTCTCAACTTTCTTATCCCCCTGCTCCAAATCCACAACCATAAAATCCTCTTCCCCGGCCGTTTCCGTATCTACAAGCTTGCCGAATTGCTTAAGCATGTCCGCCTTGTACTCTTTGAAAGCCTCCGGAGTAAGCTTGATATTGTAATATTTCACCTTATCACTCTTGCTTGCATCAACCTTAACCTCAGGTTTTACGGCAAAGTCAAAGATAAATTCAAACTTTTCATCTTTATCCCAGTCAATATTCTTCTGAAGTTCCTCATTAGGAATCGGCTCGCCAATAAGGTCTAACTTATTTTCTTTTATATAGTTGTTAATACCTTCGGACAACATTCCGTTCACCGCCTCAGCCATTGCAGATGTACCGTACATCTTCTCAATCAACCCCATGGGAGCCATGCCCTTGCGGAATCCTCTAATTTCAGCCTTCTTGCGATAATCTCTTAAAGACTTCATTTTCTTCTCATTTGCTTCCGTCTTCTCTATTTTAACATTCAAAAGGTACGTCAGCTTCTCTGTTTCTTGCTTCTCTATTTTCATAACACATATACGTTTATTATTCTGTTTTATTACAGCGGAATATCCGCCGGCATTAAAGTTGGCGAATTTACGGTTTTTCTTGCTTTTCCGCAAACCTACTCTCTATATACTCCCGACAGACCATCAGATTACAATAATCTCTCCGCAAATAATACTCAAGTACAGGTAATGATAATAAGCCAGAGGCCCGGCGCGGAGTGCCTGTGTATCTCCGCGGCGATAGCCGTTTTGTTCCCGGCGATTTCGCTTGCGGTACCGCAGACAAAAATAAAAAGAGCAGAGGAAAATCTCTGCTCTTTTCTTACGTGCGGGCGAAGGGACTCGAACCCCCACGCCGTTAAGCACTAGATCCTAAGTCTAGCGCGGCTACCAATTACGCCACGCCCGCATTCCCGCTTAATTGGGACTGCAAATTTAACTACTTTTTACTTTTGTGCAAATTTTTCTGCTAGTAACTCTGAGCTATCGCGATGAAATCATCTGCCTTCAAAGATGCTCCGCCGATAAGACCTCCGTCAATATCTTGCTGAGCAAAAAGTTCTTTAGCATTGGAAGGTTTGCAACTGCCTCCATAAAGAATAGAGATCTCTTCTGCCTGTGTGCCAAACTTTTCCGCCAATGTCTTTCTTATGAAAGCATGAATCTCCTCTGCCTGTTCGCTGGTTGCAGTCTTGCCGGTGCCAATGGCCCAAATTGGCTCGTATGCAACAACAATTTTCTTCATTTCATCAGGGGTCAAATCAAAAAGTACCTCTTTAATCTCTGCACCCACAACATCAAAGTGCTTCCCGGCCTCTCTCTGCTCCAGGTTTTCTCCGCAGCAGTAAATAACCGATAAACCATTTGCAAGGGCAAGCTTAATCTTCTCTTTAAGAATTGCATTTGTCTCATGGTAATATTCCCTTCTCTCTGAATGTCCTAGTATGACGCAACTTACAGGAACAGATGCAAGCATTGAAGCTGAAACTTCTCCGGTATAAGCCCCTTTCTCTTTATCCGCGCAATTTTGAGCGCCAAGAGAAATTTTGCTTTTGCATACCGGACAGGTAACAGCAGCAAGTTCTTTGCTTACAGGGTAAAGATGAGTAAACGGAGTATTAATAATAAGATGCACATTCTCAGGTACATCTACCAATTTTGCAATAATCTGCTTTACAAGTTCCACGCCTTCTGAAACCGTAGTATTCATCTTCCAGTTTCCGGCAACAATTTTTCTTCTCATAATCATGTGTTTTAATTAACAGAGGGCAAAATTATATATTTTTTTAACTTTGTGGAAATCTATAAATCGGCATAGGATACATGAAGCGCAGGAGTGTTTATTATATAATTTTTGCAGCAGCGCTGGTCATATTTTTTGCCGCCGATCTCTTTCTTGGCTCAGTGGACATATCCGTAAAAGATTTATTCACAACTTACATTGGAAAAGATATACTTATAAATTTCCGCCTGCCAAAAGCCATAGCCGCATTATTATGCGGCATTGCACTGGGAGTCTGCGGTTTGCAAATGCAAACTCTTTTCCGCAATCCGCTGGCCGATCCATATATCCTTGGAGTGAGCAGCGGTGCCGGCCTTGGAGTTGCGCTGTATCTTATGGGTATGTCATGGGTTGGAGTGTCTGCAGAAGGAACTGTCTTTCAATCTTTTGGAATTGCAGGTTCAGCTCTTGCCGGGGCAGTGCTTGTAACACTGCTGATTTTGTACGTATCTAAAAAGATGGAGGGGAACCTCTCTCTGCTTATTTTTGGAGTGATGATAGGATTCATTGCGGGAGCTTTGGTTAATTTATTGCAATACACCTCTAACGCACACGCACTTAAAACGTATGTGTTGTGGACAATGGGAAGTTTTGCCGGGTTGACAACTGCACAGCTGCTGATTCTGGCTGCAATAGTAATAACTGGTATTATACTGTCGGTGAGGAATATAAAAGATTTGAACGCAATACTTTTGGGAGAAGATTATGCTGCATCCTTAGGATTGGATGTAAAAAAATAAGGGTGAGAGTATTGGTTTCCACCACTTTGCTGGCCGGAGGCGTAACCGCATTTTGCGGGCCGATTGGTTTTTTGGGAATAGCCGTGCCACATATAGCGCGCTTTATTTTTAAGGATGCCAATCACCGCACACTGGTCCCTGCAACAATTTTAATTGGAGCTACAATCACAATTTTTGCAGATACAATTTCTCAGCTGCCGGGAAGCGGAACTATTATTCCTATTAATACTGTTGCAGCATTGCTGGGTATTCCGGTTATTCTTGTAATACTTTGGAATGCAAGAAAATACTCAAATTAAAACAATGGCGGAACTGCTTAAAATAAAGAATTTAACATTGGGCTTTGGTGAAAAGGTAATCTTCAGGAACATTAATGTGTCTGAAGAGAGCGGCCGCTTTGTTGCCCTTGCAGGCTCAAACGGACGCGGCAAAAGCACTCTGCTTAAGACGCTGAGCGGCCTTGATTCCATTTACAATCCGCAATTATTTAATAATCCCGACAGTTTGCAGCACTCAGAAAAGGGAAGCATCTTGTACAAGGGTAAAGCTATTGCGGAGTACACAAAAAAAGAATTCTCTTCTCTTGTATCTTTTGTATTTCCCAAGCGGACGTCGCCACTAACAATCTGTCAGGTGAAGGATATGTTGAGCATATATTGTTACTATAGAACAAACTGGCTTGGCACTCCTGGAGAAGATGAAGAGAAAAAAATTTCAAAAGCGCTGGCACAAGTTGGACTTTCAGGTTTTGAAAACAGAAACAGCGCCAGCCTTAGTGATGGTGAATATCAGAGAATTACAATAGCAGGCGCATTAGTGCAGATAGCTGAAATCATTTGCTGGATGAGCCTACTGCATTTCTGGATATTGCCAATAATTTATGATAACTCACTTGCTAAAAGAAATTGCACACACAAGCGGCAAACTGATAATTTTCTCAACTCATGATTTGCAGCTGGCCATGGACTATGTGCGACAGACTTTGGCTTATGACTGAGAGCGGCTTTTACTCCGGTGAACCTGAAACACTTATGAACGACGGAACCATGGACAAAATGTTCAATGTGCCGGGACTTATTTTTGATAAAAACATTAAATCATTTACATACGATGGCGGTTTTAGAATAACAAAAGAGTTTAAATTTGAGTGTGCCCATGCACTTACGGGATATGACGGAAAATGCAGCCACATTCACGGACATTCTTACAAATTAAGGGTTACCGTGAAAGGGAAACCTATTGATGACCCAAAGTCTCCAAAATTTGGAATGGTATTAGACTTTAATGACCTTGAGAAAATTATTAAAGAAAACATAATAGATAAGTTTGACCACGCACTTCGTTTTAAGAAGAGATGCACCTCTGGTTGAAGAGATTAGCAAGAATTATGGCAACACGGTCATAACTGATTTTCAGCCTACAAGTGAGAATTTAGTCACATACTTTGCAGCGCTGATTAAAGATGAGTTGCCGGATAAGGTAGAGCTTTACTCTCTTAAACTCTCGGAAACTGCAACAGCCTTCAGCCCGATGGTACGCAGAGGACAATAAGCCAAAAGAAGTAATCATTGTATATTGGCAAAAAGACATAGGAGAGATGAAAAAGATTTTCTTGATAGACGGTCACGCACAAATTTTTAGAATGTATTATGCATTCATGCGTCACCCGCTGATAAACTACAAAGGGACAGGATACCTCTATTCTTTTTGGCTTTACAAAAATGATACTGGAACTCATTAATAAAGAGCATCCTACAAATATTGCGGTTGTATTTGACGCACCCGGAAAACATTTCGTCACACTATTTACAAGGAATATAAGGCCAACCGTCCTCCTGCGCCGGAACTTGTTATTCAGGCACTTGAGCCTCTGCAGGAAATTTTGAAAGCATTAAATATCCCTGTCGTGATGGTAACCGGAGTTGAGGCTGATGACGTAATCGGATCAATGGCAAAGCAATGGTCAGGCGCTGACAAACAAATCTACATGGTTACTCCGGATAAGGATTATGGTCAGTTGATTCAGAAAAATGTTTTTCAATACAAGCTTCCAAAGGGAGGAAACGGAGATACGGAAGTAATTGGAACGGATCAGCTTTGCGCCCAATACGGAATTAAAGACCCCGCAGGAGTTATTGATATTCTGACAATTTGGGGAGATACGTCAGATAATGTGCCGGGCATCAGAGGCATTGGAGAGGTTGGCGCAAAGAAGCTGATTTGCAAGTACGGAACTCTGGAGAATGTAATGCGGCATATCGGAGAGTTAAGTGCAAGCATACAAAAGCATATCAAAGAATCCTCAGAGGAACAGATAAAGATGAGCAGATTTCTGGTCACTATTAAGACTGACGTACAGCTGCCTGTTAATGAGGATAATATAAAGGCAACTCTGCCTAATGAGGCGGCAGTGAATGATATCTTTGCAAAGTATGAGTTCAACTCACTTAAGAAGATGATTCCGGGATTCAATAATAGTATTGCCGCATCGGACGACTATCCGGAGGACTCGCCGACAGATGATTTTCCGTCAAGTGATTTTCCGTCAGATGATAAGCCGGAGCAACAGGCGGGGCGTTCAGCATATTGCAGAGAAAGAGATAAAGAAAGTTTTTAGTATCCCGGACGTTGAGTTTTGCTCTCTTGATAAAGTTGCAATGTCGGCAAAGAAAAATAAGGAAATCTCTATTTTGATGAACGGGGAGAACTCATTAACGCTCTGCTCAACAGATAATTTTGTACATATTATTGAAAATCTGGAAGAGTTGCAAAACACTCAGGATTATCCCATTCTTAATGAACTGCTCTCAGAACCGGGTATTTGCAAAATTGGAGCGGATTTGAAGGAGATAATAAAAGCCGTTGCGGAAAAAACGGACATACAAATTTGCGGCAATTTATATGACGTACAGTTGATGCATTATGTTCTAAATACTGAAATCAGCCACAATATAAACTTTATTGTGAAACAGCAACTGAGCATTGATATTGAGACTATTACGTCAAACAGCAAAGAAGAGGCAAAAGATTTATTCTCCGGTGCCGCGGAAGAAACTGAGGAGCAGAAAAAAGAGAGAAAGAAAAAAAGCGCCGCTCTTTGCGCTCTAATGCCGATAGTGAGAGATGAATTGGAGAAAAAACTATCGGGAGACAGAGTATATAAAGAGATAGAAATGCCTCTGATATCTGTGCTTGCGCAAGTTGAGATGGCAGGAGTAAAGATTGATACTCGGCAACTTAAAGAATACAGCAAGGAACTTACCGCACAGATGAATGAGATTGAGCAGGAGGCTCGCAAACTTGCTGATGATGCCTCCATTAATCTTTCATCTCCAAAACAGATTGGAATTCTGCTCTATGAAAAATTAAAGCTGAACCCTAATGTTAAAAAGAGCGTAAAAGGAAATTACTCTACAGATGAAACTACGCTTAATGAGCTGAAAGACACTCATCCTATTGTGGAAAAAATTCTGGAATACAGAAATCTGAAAAAACTTCTTTCTACATATATTGACGCCCTGCCGCTGCTTATAAATCCAAAGACAGGAAAGGTGCATACAACTTTTAATCAAGCCCTTACGTCTACCGGAAGATTAAGTTCCATTAATCCCAACCTGCAAAATATTCCGGTTCGCACAGAAAGAGGGAGAGAAATTCGCAAGGCTTTTGTTCCGTCTGACCCGGCAGGCTGCATTGTATCAGCCGATTACTCTCAGATTGAATTGCGCCTTATGGCACACATGAGCGGAGATGAAAATCTTATTGCCGCATTTAACAGCGGAAAAGACGTGCATGCGGCAACGGCAGCCAAGCTTTACAATGTATCTGTAGATGAGGTTACTGCAGAGCAACGCAGAAAAGCCAAAACGGTTAATTTTGGAATCATTTACGGCATTTCCGCATTTGGACTGGCGGAAAGAATGGAGATTCCAATAAAAGAGGCAAAAGAATTTATTGAGACATATTTTAAAACATATCCGGGGGTTAGCCGCTACATTAATGCGATAGCAGAAACCGCCCGGAAAAAGGAATACGTAGAAACTATCTATGGCAGAAGGCGTTATCTAAAAGATATAAACTCCCGCAATGCCAATGTCCGCAAGTTTAATGAGCGCAATGCCGTAAACGCACCCCTGCAGGGAAGCGCGGCAGATATTATCAAACTAGCTATGATTCACGTCTTTGCAAGGATTCAGGCTGAACACCTTAAAAGCAAGATGGTGCTGCAAGTTCACGATGAACTTGTATTTGACGTTGTTCCTTCTGAAAGAGAGGCGATTATGAAAATTGCCAAAGAAGAGATGGAAAACGTTATTAAGTTAAAAGTTCCTTTGACAGCAGATTGCAGTTATGGCGAAAACTGGCTCCAAGCACACTAGCAGTGCTTACATTATGCTCAGCGACAGGGAATTAATAGAACTGGCGCAAGAAGGCAAACAGGTGGCATTCACCATTCTATTTGAACGGCATTATGAAGGATTGATGTCTCATATCACCGGCATACTTTCCGTTAAAGGAAAAGAAAACCCGGCGTTAGGAGGTATGGAGCCCCAAGATGCTTGTTTGGAGACATTTAACAAGGCGTTCAAGCATATACACCAATATAACCCAAAGTACAATTTTACTACATGGCTTTACAATATTGCAAAAAATACAGCTTTGGATTTTGTACGCAAAAGAAAGAAGGAGATGGATGATGCAACGCAGAATGTAGCAGGCAAACGAGAAATTAACAATATAGTTGCCGGTCCAAGAGACAATCCGGAAGATAAACTTATCGGGAGTCAGGAGAGTGAAAAAATAATGGCCGACATCAACCACCTACCGGAAGTTTTCAGAAATGTAATGCATCTGTATGTGGAAGATTATGCATATGAGGAGATTGCAAAGGAGACTGGTATTCCGCTGAGCAGCGTTAAGGTCCGCATTAACAGGGCAAAAAAACATATTGGCAAAGATGTACCCGGATAATTCTCTTGCCCAAAAAAGAAGCAAGAAAAACATGGAGAGGAAAACCGGCGGCAAAGCAAAAAAATCAAAAAGCAATTAGAATGGAAGAATTGATATTCAAATATTTTCCCAATCTAAGCACCACGCAGAAGGAGCAGTTTAAAATGTTGTTTCCGCTGTATAAAGACTGGAACGGCAAAATTAACCTTATCAGCCGCACAGATATTGACAACTTATATGAACACCACGTTCTGCACTCTTTGGCTATTGCAAAATTCTTTGAAGATGAAAAGATTGCAGCAACAGCACAACCGGAGCTTCGGCAAACCGGAATACCGATAGAAGGAAAATCACTTAAAATCATGGATGTAGGGACAGGCGGCGGATTCCCCGGCGTGCCGCTTGCAATCATGTACCCAAACATAAAATTTCTGCTTGTTGATTCCACCGGAAAAAAAATAATGGTAGCGTCTGAGGTGTGCAAATCTTTGGGACTCACTAATGTTACGGCCATAAAGGCGAGGGTGGAAGAATTGGATTTAACTGAATTTTATGACGGAACTCCGGAATGCGATTACGTTGTTTCCCGGGCCGTTGCCGCACTTGATAAATTCATCCCTTGGGTAAAAGGAAAATATTCCAAAGGAATAATTTACCTAAAAGGAGGCGATACTTCAAAGGACGGAGAATTGGACAAGGAGATAAGAAGCGCCGCAAAACAAAACGGAATACTAAGAGAAGCTGTCGGGATAACAGAGATTACAAAATGGTTCCCGACCCCTTATTTTGAGGGTAAAAAGGTGCTCTTCTTCCCACGCAGGCAGAAAATGCTGCCACACAGGTAGAAAATTTTGCCAATTGAAAAATAAAACTTACTTTTGCACTCCGATTCTGAAAATATATAAGAAGATAAAGATATGAAACGCACATTTCAGCCATCAATACGCAAGAGACGCAACACGCACGGATTTAGAGAGCGTATGAGCACTCCAAACGGAAGAAGAGTCCTATCTGCAAGACGCAGGAGAGGAAGGAAGAAGTTAACTGTATCATCAGAGAGAGATTTTTAGTTCTCCCGACAGATAAGCAATTTACAAGGCGCTCGGATTTTTCCGGGTGCTTTTTTTTGCAGCAAACAACTGCCGCACATTTTATCCGATTCTATTTTGCGCTCTTACAATACTCTCTCATCTTGGCAATTACAGCATTCATATCATCAGGCATCGGACTGCCAAAGGCAATCTCTTTGCCGGTTGAAGGATGAACAAAAGCAAGATATTTTGCATGCAGAGCCTGTCTGGGAAGAATATCAAAACAGTTCTGAATAAACTGCTTATACTTGGTAAACACTGTTCCAGCAAGAATTTTATCTCCACCGTAACGTTCATCATTAAACAGCGGATGACCTATATATTTCATGTGAACCCTTATTTGATGTGTACGTCCCGTCTCCAGAACACATTCAACCACTGTCACATATCCGAACCTCTCCAAAACCCTAAAATGAGTTACCGCATGTTTGCCCTGCAAGGGATCTTTAGTAACCTTAAACCTCATTCTGTCAGAGGGATCACGCGCAATATTGCCCTCTATAGTTCCCGCTGTCTTCTGAAATATTTCCCCAAACTATGGCCACATATTTTCTCTGAATAGTATGATCAAAAAACTGCTTTGCCAATTTCATCTGGGCCTCTTCATTCTTGGCAATCACCAAGATACCGGAGGTGTCCTTGTCTATTCTGTGAACCAAAATGCCCCACTTGAACTCCTCTTTATCTTTCTTTTTTGCACCGGGCTTATCTCCGTAGGTCAGATGATATGCAACGGCATTTACAAGCGTACCGGAAAAATGGCCGTGCCCGGGATGGACCACAAGCCCAGGCTGCTTATTAATGACCAGCACGTCATCATCCTCATATACAACATCTAACGGGATATATTCTGGCCCTATGTCACTGGTCTTTTTTTCATAAGGGAAAACCAGCGTAATGATATCCAGAGGTTTGACACGGTAATTGGCCTTGCACGGCTTGCCGTTCACAAGAACATAGCCGGCATCTATTGCCATCTGCACGCGGTTGCGTGAAGTCTGAATCATCCGCGCGGTAATGAACTTGTCCAGCCTTATCTGAGACTGTCCCTTGTCCGCTGTAAACCTGTAATGCTCAAAGAGTTCTTCCACACTGTCATCATCGGTTTCAGAGATATTCTCCTGCATCGCGACAGTTTTATCTTTCAAATCTTCTTTGGACATTTTAACAGCCGGTCATTATTTTACCGGTTCAGATTTTTTTGTAGAGTCCGCCTCTGCGGTTTTGGTTGAATCAGCCTGCGGCTTTGGAGCTGCAAGAGGATGCGCCTCCACATACTTCCTTTCTTTCTCTGCAAGAGCTTTATTAAGAGTCATATAGACGGTTACTCCCGTACCCATGGTGACAGAGACATTATTTGAAGCCTGAGGAATCTGCTTGTATACAAAGGCTTGCATTGTATCTGCAAAATTGTGTACGGTGTTGTCAAAAATCATCTCCTTAAGGTTAAGGCAATTATCAATCAATGCCGGTTTAACCTGCTGATAATTTGATTCCAGCAAATCAGGAACATGTGTAAGACAATCTGTAGAATTAAGACCAACCCTCAAATCAATTTCACTCTCGGCAGGAAGACTCTCACCGGGAGCTATATTTCTCCCTTGATATATTTGAGCAAGAACGTTATTAGATGCTATGTCTGAGACATATATAAGTTTTCCAACTTGCAGTTGTACTGCGGCAAGGGAGCTCTGTGCCTGTCTTAAAGAGTATCCGACCAAATTTGGAATACGGACCATATTTGCAACACGCGCGTTGATGCTAAGCATAATTGTTCTGCGCCTTTTAACCTGGCTTCCCGCAGGCGGATTCTGTTTAAAGACAACTCCCTTCTTCATCTGGGGAACATAAACGGAATCTGTGATCTTCAACGCAAATGGCTCTTCTTTGCAAGCGCCTCGGCTTCATCATAAGTCATGTTTGTAAAAGAAGGCACCGTAAGCACTTGCCCATGCCTTGTTACAACCTTAAGTAATGTAAAAAGTATGAAAAGAGTAACCAGGGCCGCAGCAATCGCAATCAAAAACTGCTTAAACGCCCACTTGCCATCAGAAGAAGTATCTGTCCGTTTTGTCATATAGAAACGCCTTTAGTCAGGCAAAGATAACAAATGGGGCCGATTAAAAATATGTTTTTCTTACCTTTTTGCCAACCACGGCTTACAACGGTTCAATAACAGTAAATTTTTGTTAGCGCGGACCCCTGCCGCTGTGACCCCTAATTCCGCCGGGACCGCCGGCTGGTCCCATTCTCATTCCGCCTTGTCCTCCGAATTTACCAAAGCGGTAAGTAAGCGTAAACATCACATATCTTCCAAGAGTATTGTTGCTTACATCCTGGACATAATTTTCTGTTGTTGTCCTGTATGTGCTTTTTGCATTATCCAACATATCATATACTGCAACCTTGAAGGTAAACGCATCATGTAAGAAACTCTTTGAAATGCTTGCATTCCAAATTGTTTGAGCGTCTCCGTATCCGGAGGAATAACCCCTGTAGAATGTATATCGAATATCTGAAGAAATGTTAAAATTCTTTAAGAAAGTCCAGTTTACAGAGCCGCGTATTGAATTTGTCCATGTGGCAATGTCATCAATTGAACTCACACTATACCATGCATTCTTATAGCTAACGTCACCCCCCGCCATAAGCTCCAGATTATCCGCTCTATACTGCAACCTTAAACTTTCTCTCAAATTTAATGTTTTGGTTTCATTCTCAACATACTTTCCCTTGCTTGAGACATAACTGACACTATTGCCGTAACCGGAAGTGAAGAAACTTGATACGCTGAAGTCACTTTTTGCTATTCTTGAATTGAACATTACCCGGGCGGAAAAATCGTAGATGCCTTTGTCTGAATTCACGTATTTATTGTGCAGAACTCCGTCATCCGTATAAACCTTCTGATTTATAATGTTATCCTTGGTATAAGAAGCATCGGCCATCAGACCAAACCAACTCATATTCTTCTTATTATTGGTTCTATAGTCAATGCTCAAATCGTGGTTGAACGAAGGATTCAACCTGTCGTTTCCTTCCGTTACAACCAAAGGGTTGGAGTTATCGGCTATCGGGAGCAACTGGTTAAGGCTGGGTTGGCCTGTTTTTCCCTGATACCAGAAAAAATTTTCAG
>Ga0268359_10652_pt1 | contig 14179 bp, 8 predicted proteins | sample BioMet11_FD_194416 | JGI IMG/M metagenome (GOLD analysis project Ga0268359, IMG submission 194416) | Sewage microbial communities from Oakland, California, United States - Biofuel 11 (PacBio Assembly) | ecosystem: Engineered > Wastewater > Sewage > Unclassified | place: USA: California | collected...
CTGCGGCTCATATGCAGCATAAGTGCGGCCTTGCCCTGATGCCCGTGGCTGGCATGCAGAGCCTGCACAATGCGCTCCCGTTCGCCTTCCACCGCGGGCGGGGCAGTTTCGGCGGACTGCACGTCCTGGCCAGGGTCCGCGCAGACGTTGGGCTGCTTGCGGCAGTCGGGCTGGCGGCAGGCAAAAGGCATGAGCAGTTCAGTCTCGATGGTGGCGGCGTCAAGAGTTTCGGGCATGGTGACGCATAACCGGTGGATAAAGTAGCGCAACTCGCGGATATTGCCCGGCCAGGCATACTGGCTCAGCATTTCCTGCGCCTTGGGGTCCATGACCTGCCCACGCAGCACCGTGTCGTCGCCCTGCGCGAGAAAATGGCGCATGAGCAGTTCCACATCGCCCTCGCGCTCGCGCAGGGGCGGCAGTGAAACCACCAGTACAGAGAGCCGGTAGAACAGGTCGGCGCGAAACTGGTTGCGTTTGACCCTCTCCCACAGGTTGGCATTGGTGGCCGCGATGATGCGCACATCCACGCAGATGTTGCGCGTGCCGCTGATGCGCAGCACACGCTGCGTTTCGAGCACGCGCAAAAGCCGCCGTTGCGCACGCAGATCAAGCTCCGCCACCTCGTCCAGAAACAGCGTACCGTTATGGGCCAGCTCAAACAGGCCTGGCTTGCCCTTGCGGCTTGCGCCGGTAAACGCGCCTTCCTCGTAGCCAAACAGCTCTGATTCGAGCAGCGACTGCGGCAACGCGCCGCAATTGATGGCCACAAAGGGCTGATCGCTGCGCGGGCTGGCATTGTGGATGGACTGGGCAAAAAGCTCTTTGCCCGTGCCGGTTTCACCCTGAATAAGCACAGGCTGCGCGGAAGGAGCAAACTTGCGGGCGCGCGCAACGGCTGCCGTGATGGAGGGCGAGATGCCGATGATGTCTTCAAACTTGTGCTGCGCCAGCATCTCGGCATGCATGGCGTCGTGCCGGATCTTGCTCTCCTTGGCGGCAATGGCCCGTGGCTCCTGAAAGGTAATGACCGCGCCGTGCACGGTATCGCCAACATGGATGGGAATGGCGGAAAACAGCAGCTTCCTGCCCTCCACTTCGGCCATTTCGTCTTCAATGCTGTTGCCGAGCAGCAGGCAGCGGTCGATCTGCGGCAGGTCGAGTATGGCGCGGTAACTGAAGTGCGTGATGTCGTTTTTGAGCCGCAGCATGCGCCGCGCCACAGGGTTGATGAGCAGCACGCGTCCCTCGGCGTCGAGCGAGACAATACCGTCGTGCGAATGCTCAATGACGGTCTTGAACTTGAGGCTCTGGGCCTGCTCGAGCTCGCGGGCGTAAACTATGCGCTTGGCCTCAAGCAAGGCCTGCCGGATGGACATTTCGTCGCAGACCAGCAGCTGGCAGCACAAGCCCATGCTCTCGGCCATGCCGATGGAGGTCTCGCCGCCGATAAACACATCCACCTTGTCGCGCACCGCCTGGGCAATGGCCTGCCGCATGTCCTCCCTGTTGCTGCCGCTGGGATAGATGCGCAAATCCACGTGCAGCAGACTGCTGAGGGCAACCAGTTCTTTCTGCAGCTGGGGGTAGACAATAAAACCAACGCGGGGGTTGGGCTTTTGGGCCTTGGTAAGCGCCTGATCAAGCACGTAGACCAAGTCCTGCATGCTGATGGGCAAAAAGACGAGAGGCGTACGTATGCCCGCCTCCACAATCTGGTTGGCAGACCAGCCGCGCGCCACAATGACATACGCGCCCTCTTCCTCCGCCTTGCGGGCAACGCTGAGAGAGCGGCTGAGGCCCGTAAGCTGCAGAAGAATTTTGTCCTGAATGCCCAGCTCGGTAGCAACGCGCTGCACGATCTGGTAGCTGGTGCTCTCTGGGGCAATGACAACAATAGGCGGCATGAAACCCTCTGATTACGCGCAGTTGGCGACACGTTAGCCTACGCGGATTTGTCTGCCAGCATAGCGCATGTCAAAATTGATGTCACGCGTGGGCGCGTAACGGCAAAACTTCTGCCCCCTTAGCATGCTCGTACAGCCTCAATGACTGGGGTGAACGTCAGCAGGTCAGTCGGTCCGCATGCTTTCAAGCAAGGCCATAACCCTGGCCGGGTCGCCATGGCAATGCAGCTTTTCTATACAGCAAATGCCCGATTCTTTCACGGGCATTTGCTGTACTGGCATCTAAAGAGCAGCTCATCTCATGCGCTGACCGCTTCGCATCATCGCCTGAAAGGTTGCTTTCATCCCGGCTTCATAGCCCGAACGATATGTAGTTTCGAAGAAATGGTTAAAGCCGCCCATCAGCTTTACCCGATGGTTTGCAGCCGCTGCCCCATAGATCATATGCCCAGCGGGCATCTGCATTGGGGCGTAGAAGTCAATTTTAGTTTTCATTGCGCATCCTTTGAGGAGTTTCCCCCTCGTGCAACAGGTTTGTGGATTACTTATTTCGAACCACGCCGGAGACCCAAGCCTGACTCCGATTCAGCCGTTGTGCTATTTCCGTCTGTGACAAGCCCACAGTAGTATATAGCCGCCTTGCTTCCTTTTCGCGATCCGCCTTGTCAACTTGCCCATATGTTGTGACACTTTCATGGGAAACAGGAGTAAAAGTATTTTTTACGACCGTTCCATCTGATTTCCTTGCACTTACCTCGATAAGTGTAGGGGTTGCGGTGATGGTCAATTTTTCTACATCATTTTCGGCGGCGGAAGAGTTAAAAGGTCAGTTATTGCCTTCTGAAAGTCCTGCGACATTAAAGCAGCCTTGCGGGGACTCTCAGCAGGTACAAGCTGAGTATTTTTGCTGGATTGTGCTTTACCCATGCGGACACCTCTGTTTGTCAAAAGAGCGTTGTTGTTGCCTTCTGATAAGAAAAGTATCATATATATAAAGAATATCAATATATTTTTTTATTTTTTATAACTATATAGTATTAAACAATATTTATAAAAATACCCCCATCGTTTTTCGACAGCGCCGCACCACAAGGGTTACCACGCAACATCTCTTTTGCCCTGGCTGTTTCAACCAGCGCCAGCTGGATATGTGCAAATAAAGACCGGCTGCCTTGCGGACAGCCGGTCTTTATTTGCACGGTGCGTTGCGCACCGCGTATATGCATCAGTGTTCCGGGGTTATGCCCCGGCGGCTTCGCCGATCAGCTGGCGAAAGCGCCCAAAGAGGTACTGTCCGTCATGGGGGCCGGCAGCCGCTTCAGGGTGGTACTGCACGCTCATGACAGGCAGGGTCTTGTGACGCAGGCCTTCGAGCGTGTTGTCGTTCAGGTTGATGTGCGTGGCTTCCACATCGCTGACGCCGTCCAGCACCACATGGAAGCCGTGGTTCTGGGACGATATTTCGATGCGGCCAGTGGTCAGGTCTTTCACCGGGTGGTTGCAGCCGTGGTGGCCAAACTTGAGCTTGTCGGTGGTGCCGCCAAGGGCGTGACCGATGAGCTGATGCCCAAGGCAAATGCCCGTAACCGGGAACATGCCCACAAGCTCGCGCACAAGGGCTATCTCTGCCGTCAGGGTCGCCGGGTCGCCGGGGCCGTTGGAGAGAAAAACGCCCTTGGCTCCGCTGGCCTTGGCCCGCGCGGCGTTAAAGTTCGGCGGCACGGCCAGGGGTTCAAAACCCGCTTCGCACAGGCGGCGCAGGATGTTCCACTTGATGCCGTAGTCGTACACCAGCAGGGGCAGGCCCGTGCCGCGCCACGCATACGCGCCGTCCGCGCCAAGGCTTACCTTTTGCGGCTGGTTGTCAAACCAGGCGTAAGGCTCCTGCGCGGCCACAAAGGGCACAAGGTTGCGGCCCTTCATGGTGGGCTGGGCGAGCACTTTTTCCTTCAGGGCAGCCGGGTTCAGTTCCCTGGTGGAAATCATGCCGCGCATGGCCCCGTTGATGCGCAGGTGGCGCGTAAGGGCGCGGGTATCCAGACATTCCATGCCCGGCGTGCCGTACTTTTGCAAAAAGGCGGGCACGGCCATGGCAGACTGCCAGTTGGAGGGCTGCTTGCAGCATTCCTTTACCAGAAAGGCGCTGCAGTGCACGCGGGCCGATTCCATATCAGCCGCGCAGATGCCGTAGTTGCCCACCAGCGGATAGGTCATGCAGACCATCTGCCCGTAATAGGAGGGGTCGGTGAGCACTTCCTGATAGCCAGTCATGCCCGTGGTGAAAATCACTTCACCACCGGTTTCAAAGTCTCCGGTAAAGGATTTGCCTTCCAACGTAAAACCGTCTTCCAGCACCAGCAATGCTTTCATAACTTACCCCCGCGCTTCCCGCGCGTAGTATTCCTGCAGACTTTCCACATGGGTCTCGGCCCGACGCGAACCAATGGCCGTGGCCGTGGCGCGCGCTGCGGCGATGGTGGTGCAGTAAGGGACCTTGTATGTCAGGGCCGCGTGGCGGATGGCCTTGGAATCCCTGGCCGTATGCTTGCCCGATGCCGTATTGATAACCAGGGCCACCTCGTGGTTGATGAGCAGATCAACGATGTTGGGCCGTCCTTCGTAAACCTTGAGCACTTCTTCCACCTCAAGCCCGTGCTCGCGCAGCACCGCTGCGGTGCCGCGAGTGGCCAGCAGATGGAAGCCAAGCCTGGCGAACATGTCGGCCACTTCGGGCAGGTAGGGCTTGTCGCGGTCGTTGACCGACAAAAAGAGCTTGCCCCCCTGCGGCAGCACCTGACCAGCGCCCAGCTGGCTTTTGAGAAACGCCTCGCCAAAGTTGGAACCCATGCCCATGACCTCGCCGGTGGAGTGCATTTCGGGTCCCAGGATAACGTCCACGCCGGGGAAGCGCTGGAAGGGCAGCACGGCCTCCTTGACGCAGGTAAACCCGCCCTTGCGCATGCTCCAGGGGTCCAGCTCTTCAAGCGTTTTGCCCAGCATGACCTGGGTAGCCAGGTACGGCAGGGGCACGCCCGTGGCCTTGGACACAAAGGGCGCGGTACGCGAGGCGCGTGGGTTTACTTCGAGTATATAGATATCATCGCCCTTGATGGCAAACTGGATGTTCATGAGGCCCACGACCTTGAGCTCGCGGGCAAGGGCCTCGGCCTGCACGGCGATACGGGACACATGGTCGTACGAAAGCGAGTACGAGGGCAGCACGCAGGCCGAGTCGCCGGAGTGGATGCCAGCCTCTTCAATGTGCTCCATGATGCCCGCCACGTACACTTCCTTGCCGTCCGACAGGGCGTCCACGTCCACTTCCACCGCATGCTCAAGAAACTTGTCGATGAGGATGGGGTGTTCCGGTTTTTGCGGAACCTGGGCGTGAAAGTACTCCTTGAGTTCGGCTGCGTCGTACACCACGGCCATGGCGCGGCCGCCAAGCACGTAGCTGGGCCGCACAACCACCGGGTAGGTGATGCGCTCGGCCACTTCAAGGGCGTCTTCAAGGCTCATGGCAATGCCGTTCGGCGGCTGCAGCAGGCCAAGCTTTTCAATAAGCGCCTGAAAGCGCTCGCGGTCTTCGGCGCGGTCAATGGCGTCGGGGCTGGTGCCCATGATGGGCACGCCCGCGCGCATGAGCGGCACGGCAAGGTTCAACGGGGTCTGTCCGCCAAACTGCACAATGACGCCCTCGGGCTTTTCCTTTTCCACAATGTTCATCACGTCTTCAAAGGTAAGCGGCTCAAAGTAGAGCCTGTCAGACGTGTCGTAGTCTGTGGAAACGGTTTCGGGGTTCGAGTTGACCATGATGGCCATGACGCCCGCGTCGCGCAGGGCAAACGAGGCGTGGCAGCAGCAGTAGTCAAACTCGATGCCCTGGCCGATGCGGTTGGGGCCGCCGCCAAGGATAAGCACCTTGCGCCGGTCTTCGACCTTGATTTCTTCGCCGCGTTCGTAGGTGGAGTAAAAATAGGGGGTATAGGCCTCAAACTCCGCCGCGCAGGTGTCCACAAGATAATAGGTGGGCTGCACCTTCATCGCGGTGCGCATATGGCGAATCTCGGCCTCGGGCAGCTTCCACATCTCCGCCAGCTGCCGGTCGGAAAAGCCGTATTCCTTGGCTTCGCGCAGCATGTCGGCCAGCGCCGCGTTGGCGGTGGTCATGTCGTTGGCAAGGCCAAAGTTGCAGATGCGCTTTTCCATATCCACGATGTCGCGCACCTGGCGGATAAACCAGGGGTCGATGGACGAGACAGCAAAGATTTCTTCTTCGCTGATACCGGCCACAAGGGCCTGACGCAGGGCAAAAATGCGCCGCGAGTTGGGCCGGTGCAGGGCTTCAAGGATGGTCTCGCGGTCGGGCAGCTCGGAGCGAAAGCCGTAGCCAAGGCCCGTTGCGCCGATTTCCATGGAGCGCAGGCCCTTCTGCAGGGCCTCCTTGAAGGTGCGGCCAATGCTCATGGCTTCGCCCACGCTCTTCATGGAGGTGGTGAGCTCGTCCTTGGCGCCGGGGAATTTTTCAAAGGTGAAGCGCGGAATTTTGACCACGCAGTAGTCGATGGCGGGCTCGAAGCTGGCCACGGTCTCACGGGTGATGTCGTTGCTCAGCTCGTCAAGCGTGTAGCCCACGGCCAGCTTGGCGGCGATTTTGGCAATGGGAAAACCCGTGGCCTTTGAGGCCAGCGCCGACGAGCGCGAGACGCGCGGGTTCATTTCGATAACCACTACGTCGCCGTTGGCGGGGTTGATGCCAAACTGCACATTGCTGCCGCCAGTTTCCACGCCTATCTCGCGCATGATGGCGATGGAGAAGTCGCGGATGTTCTGGTATTCGGCGTCAGAGAGGGTCTGCACCGGGGCCACGGTGATGGAGTCGCCCGTATGCACGCCCATGGGATCAAAGTTTTCAATGGAGCAGATGATGACGCAGTTGTCCTTGGCGTCGCGCATTACTTCCATTTCAATTTCTTTCCAGCCAAGCACGCTCTGCTCAATCATGACCTCGGAGGTGGGGCTGGCCGAAAGGCCGCTGGCTGCGATGGCTTCGAGATCTTCCATATTGTAGGCCACGCCGCCGCCGGTGCCGCCAAGCGTAAAGGCCGGGCGGATAATCAGCGGGAAGGGCAGCACGTTGCCGAGCTGGCGCACGTCTTCCATATTGCGGGCAATGCCGCTGGCGGGCATTTTGAGGCCGATTTTTTCCATGGCCTCGCGAAACAGCTCGCGGCTTTCGGCCTTTTCAATGACGTCGGCGCGCGCGCCGATAAGCTCAACGCCGCATTCCGCCAAAACGCCGCTCTTGGCAAGCCCAAGAGCGGCGTTCAAAGCCGTCTGACCGCCAAGCGTAGGCAAGAGAGCGTCGGGGCGCTCTTTTCGGATGATTGCGGCAAGGGTTTCCTGCTCGATGGGTTCCACATAGGTGGCGTCAGCCATATGCGGATCGGTCATGATGGTAGCCGGGTTGGAGTTGACCAGCACCACCTCGTACCCTTCTTCTTTCAGGGCCTTCACGGCCTGTGAGCCGGAGTAGTCAAACTCGCAGCCCTGGCCGATGATGATGGGGCCCGCGCCGATGACAAGAATTTTGTGTAAATCCGTACGCTTGGGCATTGAACTTTCCTGCGGATTTGGAGATCAGAGGTAATGACGCGGCACAGGCGCGCCGAATTGCATAAAACGATTGTTTTTATTCCACAGCTGGTATAAAAGTCAAGTTTTTCCTGTGGCCAATGAATACAGAAGCTTGCAAACCGTCCGCACGCTCGCGGCAGCGCACGCATTGCGGGCGCTGGCCCGCAGCCATACGCGGACAGGCGGCACAAAGCCCTTGCCTCGCACTTTTTTTTGCGCAATAATTTTTGCCTTGAATCCACAAGGGGAGCACCACATGCAAGATGTAAAAAAAGTCGTTCTCGCCTATTCGGGCGGGCTTGATACTTCTGTTATCCTTAAATGGCTTATCGAGACCTACCACTGCGAGGTCATCGCCGTTACCGCCGACCTTGGCCAGCCCGAAGACCTTTCGGGCGTGGAGGCCAAAGCGCTCAAAACCGGCGCTTCCAAGGCTTATGTGCTTGATCTGCGCGAAGAAATGGCCAAGGACTTTGTCTTTCCCATGATGCGCGGCGCTGCCCGCTACGAAAACCGTTACCTGCTGGGCACCTCCATCGCCCGCCCGCTGATCGCCAAGGCCCTTGTGGACATCGCCCGCAAGGAGGGCGCGGACGCCGTGGCCCACGGCGCCACCGGCAAGGGCAACGACCAGGTGCGTTTTGAATTTGCCGTCAGCGCCCTGGCGCCCGACCTTAAGGTCATCGCTCCCTGGCGCGAATGGGATCTCATGTCGCGCACGGCCCTCACGGCCTTTGCCGAAAAGCACGGCATAGCCATTTCGAGCGACGCCAAGCGCTACAGCATGGACGCCAACATGATGCACACGAGCTTTGAAGGCAGCGAGCTGGAAAACCCCGGCAACGCGCCCGACGCCTCGTGCCATCAGCGCTGCGTGCCTGTGGAGCAGGCCCCTGACACGCCCGAGCTCATCAGCGTCGACTTTGAGCACGGCAACCCCGTGGCCGTCAACGGTCAGCGCCTCTCCCCCGCCGCCGTCATCAAAACCCTGAGCGAAATCGCCGGGCGCAACGGCATTGGCCGCGACGACATGGTTGAAAACCGCTTTGTGGGCATGAAGTGCCGGGGCGTGTACGAAAACCCCGCCGGTACGCTGCTGTTTGCCCTGCACCGCGACCTCGAGGGCATCTGCATGGACCGCGAGCTGCTTGGCATCCGCGACATGCTGGCCGTGCGCTACTCGCAGTGCGTGTACAACGGCTTTTGGTATTCGCCCGAGCGCGAGGCCATGCAGGTCTTTATGGACAAGTCGCAGGAGTGCGTAACCGGCACGGTGCGCGCCAAGCTGTACAAGGGCGGCGTGTGGCCCCTGGCCCGCACCTCCCCCAACTCGCTCTTTTCCGAAGATCTGGCCACCTTTGAGGGCGGCAACTACGATCACAAGGACGCCGCGGGCTTTATCCGCCTCAACAGCCTGCGCCTGCGTTTGCACGCCGCTGTGCAGGGCAAGCTGGGCAAGTAGACTGAATACCCCGCGCCTCCCGGCTACGGCCTGGGCGCGCGGGGCTGCAAATATCGGGCGCTTTTCCCGGAGCCTGCGCCGTACTGGCCCGGCCTTTGGCGGCATCAGCCGCCTTGCGGAATGTTTACGGAGCAGGTTCCGGGGGAAGCTGCGTTTGCCTCTGGCTGCGCTGTTTCCCCCGATCCATTTTTTACTGAAAACGGACAGACCATGAAGACCAACCAGAGCTGGGGCGGCCGCTTTGCCGAAGGCCCCAAGGAAGCCGTGGCCCAGTACACTGATTCGCAGTCCTATGACAGGGCGCTCTACGCGCAGGACATCCGCGCTTCGCAGGCGCATGCCCGCATGCTGGGCCGTCAGGGCGTCATCAGCCAGAGCGAGGCTCGGGCGCTGGTCAACGGTCTGGACCGCGTGCGCGAAGAAATCGAAGCGGGCAGCTTTGTGTGGAAGCCCGAGCTTGAAGACGTGCACATGAATATTGAAGCGCGCCTGACCGAGCTTGTGGGCGACGTGGGCAAAAAGCTGCATACGGGCCGCAGCCGCAACGACCAGGTGGGTCTGACCTTTCGGCTGTTTGTGGCCGACCGGCTCGAAACATGGCGTCAGCGCGCCGCCTTTTTGTGCTCTGTGCTCGCCGACAAGGCTGCGGAACATACGACGGACATCCTGCCCGGCTGCACCCACATGCAGCCCGCCCAGCCAGTAAGCCTTGCCCACCACCTGCTGGCCTACGCCTCCATGTTCCGCCGCGACGCCATGCGCCTTGAAGACACCCTTGAACGCGTACGCGTTTCACCCCTCGGCGCTGCGGCCCTTGCAGGAACAACCTACCCTCTCGACCCGCAGAGCGTGGCCGACGAGGTGGGCTTTGCCGAAATTTACGCCAACTCCATGGATGCCGTATCCGACCGCGACTTTGTGCTTGAGGCCCTTTTTGACGGCTCAACAATCATGATGCATCTGTCGCGCCTGTGCGAAGAGATCATCCTCTGGGCCAACCCGGCTTTTGGGTTTGTGCGCCTGTCCGACGGGTACTCCACCGGCTCGTCCATCATGCCGCAAAAGAAAAACCCCGACGTGGCCGAACTCATGCGCGGCAAGACGGGGCGCGTCTACGGCGCTCTCACCGGTCTGCTCACGGTCATGAAGGGCCTGCCCCTAGCCTACAACCGCGACATGCAGGAAGACAAGGAAGGTTTCCTCGATGCCGACCGCACGGTTGAGGCATCGCTGCGGCTTATGGCGGGCATGCTGCAGGAGCTGACCTTCCGCACCGACCGCATGCGCGAGGCCTGCAAGGCCGGCTTCCTCAACGCCACAGAGCTGGCCGATTACCTTGTGGGCAAGGGCATTCCCTTCCGCGAGGCGCACCACATCACCGGGCAGGCCGTAGCCATGGCCGAAAAGGCGGGCAAGGGCCTTGAAGACCTCACCCTTGGCGAACTTCAGACTCTTGAACCGCGTATCGACGATTCTGTGTATGCGATTCTGGAATACGCCGCAGCCGTAAGCCGTCGCGAAACCCCCGGCGGCACAGGCCCTCGTTCGGTGGAAACCCAGCTCGAACAGATGCGCTACTGGCTTGGCCAGATTCTCGGCAAGGATAACGACTGAGCGAGGTAGACGCCATGTCCCAGTTTGATACCGAATTGCGGCAGGAGCAGGGGGTGGAAGCCCCCTCCCCCGTCTGCTGGCCCCAGTGGGCGGAAGACGCCCGACTGGACGACGCGCTGGCCGCAGCCGCTTACGAGGCTACCCCTGCGCACCTGCGAGCCGCAGTCAAAACAGGGCTGGCGCTGGCGCACATGCACTTTGGCGAAAGCACCGCCAGCCAGCGCAGCGAGGTGCGTAACACGCATCTGGGCTTCTGGCGGCGCGCAATCTCGCACCCAGCGCCCTGGGCGGTCATTGCCTTTACGCCCGCATACGCCGCTGCTGCCCGTCTTGCCGCCGCCTGCATACCCGCCCTGCTGGGCGGCGTGCCGCTGGTCGGGGCCGTGTGCGTGGGCGGCGCGCCCGCTGGCAACGCGCTGGTAACGCTTGAGCTGGCAGGCGTGGAAGATATTTTTGTCATGGACAGCGCCGGCCTCTGTACCCTGCTGGAAGAAACCCAGCCGGGGCCTGGCAGGCTGGTGCTGCTGCACAGGGGCGAACTGGACGGCGTGGCCGGAGCCGCGCGGGCGCTGGAACTGCCCTGCTATGAAGAACGCCGTTCGCCCGTGCTGTGCCTGCCCAAGCCTGAGGCCTTTGACCTAGAGACTCTGGCCTTTGCCCAGGCCGAGGCGCTGGACGCGGCGCTCGATACCTCGCTGCGCCTTACCCCCGACGCCACCTACCTTGCGCCAGTGGCGGCCCTTGGGCATTGCCGCGAGCGGCGCACCGGTCCCTTCCCCTACAGCGGCGCGCCAGCGTTCACGCCGGGCTGCGAGGGCTTCTGGCTGCATCCCGGCCTCACGCCCGACTTTTTCCGCGTGCAGCGGCAAGCCTTCGGGCTGCTCTAATCCACAGCGTTTGCGCGCCGAGCTCGGCGTCCGGTCGTTTACCTTCTGCATACGCCCATCGCCAGGGATACTTGCAGGCGGTCTGACCGGCCTTTCCCACCAGGAGAAAGCCGTTGCGTCCATCCTTGCCCTGCGCCTGAAAAAGCCGTAATCATTCAGAGACATCACGTTTTGGGAGCAAAGCCATGCCCAGCATCAAGCATATCCGCAACATAGGCATTATTGCCCATATCGACGCGGGCAAGACCACGCTCTCGGAGCGCATGCTCTTTTACAGCCGCAAAATCCACCGCATGGGCGAGGTGACACGACGGCGCGGCCACCATGGACTACATGCCCGAGGAGCAGGAGCGGGGCATCACCATCATGTCAGCCTGCACCACCTGCCAGTGGGGCGAAGATACCATCAACCTCATCGACACCCCCGGCCATGTGGACTTTACCATTGAGGTGGAGCGATCCCTGCGCGTGCTGGACGGAGCCGTGGGCGTTTTTTGCGCCGTGGGCGGGGTTGAGCCGCAGTCAGAGACCGTGTGGCGGCAGTCGGAAGATTTTGGCGTGCCCAAGATCGCCTTCATCAATAAGATAGACCGGCTGGGCGCGGATTTTGAGGCCGTGCTTGAGGCCATGCGCCAGCGCCTGCAGGCAAACGCCGTGGCGGTCACCATTCCCTTGGGCCAGGGCGAAAATTTTAGCGCCGTGCTTGATCTGGTCAATGAGCAGACCCTGACCTTTGATCAGGCTGATCAGGGGCAGACCATGCACCGTGCGCCGTTTACCGAGCAAGAAGCCGCCCTCGCCGCTCCCTGGCGCGAAACCCTGCTGGAAAAGCTGGCCGAGGCCGACGACGCCTTTGTGGACCGTTATCTCGAGGGCGCGTTTACCCTGACCGACGTCAACGCCGCCCTGCGCCGCGCCACGCTTGCCCGTACGCTCACGCCCGTATTTTGCGGCTCGGCCCTGCGCAACATGGGCGTGCAGCCCGTGCTCGACGCCGTGTGCAGCCTGCTGCCCTCGCCCGTCGATGTGCCCGCCCCGGTGGGCCGCGACGCCGAAGGACGCGACATTGTGGTGGAGGCAACGCCCGACGCGCCCGCCGTGGCCCTGGTCTTCAAGGTACTGCTGGAAAACGGCCGCAAGCTGGCCTTTTTGCGCATGTACGCGGGCCGCATCCATGAAGGGGAAAACCTGCACAACACGGCAAGCGGCAAGGACGATCGGCTGGGCCGCATCTACCGCCCCCACGCCGATCGGCGCGAGCAGCTTGAATGCGCCGGGGCGGGAGAAATCGTGGTAGGTTGTCGGCCTGCGCTCGGCCCGCACGGGCGAGACCTATACCGCCCGCGAGCGGCAGCTTTCGCTGGAGAGCATCGACGCCTACGCGCCTGTGATCACGCTGGCGCTTGAGCCCCGCAACGCTGACGAAAGCAAAATTCTGGACGAAGCCCTCGCCCGTTATACCGAAGAAGACCCCACCCTGCTGGCGCGGCTCGACGACGACACCGGTACGCGCATGGTCTCCGGCATGGGAGAGCTGCACCTGGACGTGCTGCTTGAACGCATGAAGCGCGAATACGGCATCAGCCCCCGCGCGAGCAATCCGCAGGTGGTGCTGCGCGAAACCGTACGCAAGGAGGCCGAGGCGGCCGCTGTGTTTGACAAGGAACTGGGCAAGGAGCGTCATCAGGGTTCTGCGGCCCTGCGCGTGGCTCCGCGCGCCAGAGGCACTGGCAATACGGTTGAAGTAGGTCGATTTTTTGCCGCAGGATGCCGCCGAGGCCCGCAAAATTCTGCCCAGGGTCTACCTTGACGCCGCCCTTGAAGGCGTGCGCGACGCCCTGCAAAGCGGCGATCTCACGGGCTACCCTGTGGAAGACGTGGCCGTCACGCTCACCGCTGTGGACAGGCAGGAGGGGGTGACCACCATCCCCGGTTGCCGCATGGCTGCCGGTCAGGCCCTGCGCGAAGCTCTGGCGGCGGCAACGCCTGTGGTTATGGAACCAGTGATGCGCGTGGAAATTACCGCTCCAGAGGACTTTTTGGGCGCGTCCATTACACTGTTTACGACCTGCGGCGGCAAGGTCGAGGATATGGAAGACCATGGCGGGCGCAAGACCCTGCGCGGTACAGCGCCCCTGCGCCGCCTGTTTGGCTTTTCCACCTCGCTGCGCTCGGCCACGCAGGGCCGCACAGGGCTGGTGATGACTTTTGACCGTTTTGACCTGCCTTGAGGAACCATGCAGCAACACGAATCAACACACGGCCAGCCCCGCGCCAAAAAGAGCCTTGGGCAGCATTTTTTGAAGCGCGAGGATATCTGCCGCCGCATCGCCATGCTGCTGTTGCCCCGGCCCGAAGATATGGTGCTGGAGATCGGCCCCGGCCCCGGTGCGCTGACCCGCGCCATTGAAGAACAGCCCCATGCTCGCCTGCTGTTGCTTGAAAAAGACAACCACTGGGCGGCAGAGCGCCAACGCCTTGGCAAGGCCCGCACCCAGGCGGTGCTGACCGACGCCCTGCGCTTTGACTGGCGGCGCATCACGCCCCAAACCCCCTGGAAGATCATCGGCAATCTGCCGTACAACGTGGCCTCGCCCCTCATCTGGGACATTGTTTCGCGCGCGACCGGCTGGCAGCGGGCGGCATTTATGGTGCAAAAAGAGGTAGGACAA
>Ga0268359_10446_pt1 | contig 14167 bp, 14 predicted proteins | sample BioMet11_FD_194416 | JGI IMG/M metagenome (GOLD analysis project Ga0268359, IMG submission 194416) | Sewage microbial communities from Oakland, California, United States - Biofuel 11 (PacBio Assembly) | ecosystem: Engineered > Wastewater > Sewage > Unclassified | place: USA: California | collected...
TCCTCTCTGGCCGGGGCCTTCCCGCTGAGATCGATGACCACTTCGACGTGGTGTTTCGTCGATGCGCCCTGCTCGGGTACGGGTACCTTGAGAAGGCATCCCGAGATCACCTGGTCGCGCGAGCCCGGTGCCGTGGATCCCACTCGGGACGGTGCGCTACCTGCGCTTCAACGGCGGATCCTCTGTGCGTCCGCGTCGCGCGTCCTAGGGGTGGCTCGCTCTGCTATGCGACCTGCTCGCTCCTCGCGGAGGAGGACGAGCGCGTGGTGGAGGCGTTTCTGGCAGGCGATGTCGGAGCGGACTTCGAGCTTGCGGACGAGCCGGCCCGCCTCTGGCTTGATGATGGCCGCTCCGACGTGCACTACCTTGCCCGCATGGTGCGCGTCCGGTAGGAGGCGAACCGGGTGTTCTTGGGAACTCATGATGCCTCCGCCGATACCTGCAGGAAAACGTGCCGAATGTACGGCAGGCTACGGATGGGTCGCGGAGCGGGATGTCCGCCCATGTTCCATCTGGGCTTTTCCGGGATTGGCGAGATGATTCTCGCAGCGCCCCCAGAAGCTCGCGCATATCGACCCCCCCCTTGCCTCTGCAGGTTTCCGGCAGGCTCCCGTCATCCCATCCAAAAAAGAGTCCCGCGTTTAGGCCGGGACCCCGAGTCGCTGCATGATGGGGAGGAGGCATATTTTGCTGCGCTGGTCGGTGTTGTAGAAGCCCGAGCCCTTGAAGACGATGCCCGAGCTCTCAAAGACGTGAGCTGCCTCTCGTCCGCACTTGGGACAGTGACCTTGGGATGGTGCTCATGGGGTGCTCGACCTCGAAGCGGGTGCCACAGCTGGGACATTGATAGTCGTAACGTGCCATTGTTCCAATCCTCCGGAGAATAGCGTGCGTGTTCAGACGTAAGCTTACCCGTACGTTTTTCCCATCAGCCGTTATCATCAAAAAGCCGTAACGGATAACAAAAGGAGCCACCATGCCCATGAGCGGAGCGATCTTCGACTGCGACGGTACCATCGTCGACTCGATGGGGATGTGGCGCACCGTGTTCGATGTCATGTGCGAGCGATACGGCGTGGCGTCCGACCCCGCCTTCTTCGGAGGCATCGAGACGCTCAGTCTCCGCGACGAATGTCGCGCGCTTCATGACGAGAAGCACGTGGGCACGAGCGCGGATGACCTCTACGAGGAGATCTGCGCGTACGTTACCGACAAGTACGAGCACGAGATTCCGACCCTTCCGGGCTGCGAGGCCTTCTCCGCACGATGCACGAGGCAGGCATCCCGATGGCCGTCGCCTCCCTCGACGCCCGCCCGCGAGGTGCGACGCGCGCTTGAGGCGCATGGCCTGGGGGACTGCTTCGACGTGGTCGTGAGCACCGAGGACGTTGGTGGCCGCGACAAGGAGTACCCAGACGTCTATCTCGAGGCACTGCGACGCCTTGGTACCAGTCGCGAGACCACGTGGGTCTTCGAGGACGCCCCTTTGGGGTGCGGACGTCCAAGCGCGCGGGCTTTCACGTGGTGGCGATCTTCAACGAGCACGACGGGCGGGACGAGAAGGCCATCCGACCCTATGCCGACATCTTCGTCCACGGCTATCCCGAGCTCTCGCTCCCGCTCATCCGTGACTTCGCCGATTCTCCGGCCCACGTGGAAGGCGTCATGCATGCGCTGGTGGTCGACGGGTCGCCGTGTCCGAGCTCGCCCGAGCTCGTGCGCTCGCTCGCCCTGGCTGCCGACTACGTCATAGCCGCAGACCGTGGCGCGGAGGCGCTCCACGCCGCCGGTGTGGAGCCCGACGTCTTCTGCGGGGGACTCGGACTCGGTCGGCGAGCGTGCGCTTGCCTGGGCGAGGACCGTCGCGTCCTCCCAGATAGGCTTCCCGCCCGAGAAGTACTCGACAGACCTCTCCATCGCCATCGACTGCGCACGTCATGAGGCCAAGCGACGCGGACGGTCCCTTCAGCTCACCGTGACCTGCGCCACGGGCGGCAGACCCGACCACGCGCTCGGGGTGGTGGGGCTTCTCGTGCGAGCGGCCGATGCGAGCCCACGCCTCATGGAGGATGGCTACGAGCTCAGGATCGTCTCGACGGAAGGCACCGCCGGCTGGTGGTTGGGGAAAGGTGCCGTCGGCAGGGTCTTCTCGGCCATCGCCGTCGCACCGGACACCGTGATATCGGAGACGGGCATGAAGTGGGACCTCGACCACCACGAGATGGGACTCCTCGATGACCTGGGCGTCTCGAACGTCATCGAGTCGGAGGATGCCGCCGTGGAGTGCTCGTCCGGGGCCGTCGCGGCGTTCCTGCTCTACTAGGGGAGCAGCGCCCTGCGGATTCGTGCATATACGCAAAAGAGGGGGCCGCGCTGGGCGACCCCCTCAGAACCACGATCGGGCGACATGCTAGCCGCGAACCAGGTTGCCCTTCTTGAGGCACCTGGAGCAGACGTTCATCTTCTGGCTCTTGCCGTCGATGATGATGCTGACGTGCTGGATGTTGGGCTTGAACGTGCGATTGACGGTGCGGTGGGAGTGGCTAATAGAGCGACCGGCAACAGCATGCTTACCGCAGATATCACAGACCTTCGACATGATTGCGACCTCCAAAGGGCGCGGCGCCTTGTGCGCCCGCTATTTCCAAAAGCTGTATGAATATAGCACAGCACCTGTCCCGCGCAAGTCGGGACCGCGACTTCTTGTGGCGGTTTTGTATCGGGGTCCCAAGGTGCCGCCGAGGGGCCAGAAGACCGAGCATCGAGGAAAAGCGCTCCGTGACGATTGACGTCCGCCGCTTCGGGTAAGCTGTGACGTGTTGCCGTTTGTGAGCGGGGGTCGTGTGGGCATACTCAAGTTCTTCCGAGGCCATCTCCTGGCACTTGCGTGCGTGGCCGTGCTCCTTGTGGTCCAGGCGTACTGCGACCTCTCTCTGCCGCAGTACATGAGCGACATCGTCAACGTGGGCGTGGGGCAGGGAGGCATCGTTTCGGCGGTACCCTCGAAGATCGGTGCCCAAGACCTCTCCGACCTCGAGATGTTCATGGATGACACGGACCGTGGCCTCGTCGAGTCCTGCTATTCGGAGGCCAACGGCTCGGGTGTACGCTCCTTCGTCGGCAATCCGTCGCTCATGGATGCCGATTCCAAGCTTTCGGACGCCCTCGCCGCACCCGAGGCCGTGGTCCTCTCCCTCGACAGTGGCATCGACGCGTCATCGGTGCCAGGACTCTCCCTGAAGCCGGGCACCACCCTTGACCTTGACACGGTTCGCTCCGCGTACCAGGCGGGCCTCGTCACGCGCGACCAGCTCGTCTCGGCCGCGTCGGCACTGGAGGAGTCGCTTGGACAGACCGCGTCCACCGTCATGGGTGCCCGCGCCGTGGAGTACGTCCGCCAGACCTACGATGGCCTCGGCATGGACCTCAACGACATCGAGTCCGACTACCTGCTGCGTACGGCGGTCACGATGCTCGCCTTCTGCCTCGTGGGGATGCTCGCTGCCGTGAGCTGCGGGCTCATGGCCGCCCGCACGGGCGCTGCCATCGCCAGGGACGCCCGTCACGACCTCTTCGAGCGCGTCATGAACTTCTCGCCTGCCGAGGTCGGCCGCTTCTCGCAGGCGAGCCTCATCACGCGGTGCACCAATGACGTGCAGCAGGTGCAGATGACCCTCGTCATGTTCATGCGCATGGTCATGCTCGCCCCCATCACGGGCGTCGTGGCCGTCATCAAGGTCGTGGGGGTGCACTCGGGTCTCGAATGGACGATCGTCGCGGCCGTTCTCGCCCTCGTGGGCGTGATGGTCGTGCTGTTCTTCTTCACCATGCCGAAGTTCCGTCAGATGCAGCGTCTCGTCGACCGCGTCAACCTCGTGGCTCGTGAGATGCTCGACGGCCTTCTCCCCATTCGCGCGTTTGACAGGGAGACGCACGAGCTCGAGCGCTTCGACGGGGCATCCTCCGAGCTCATGGCCACGCAGCTCTTCACCAACCACGCCATGGCGCTCATGCTGCCGCTCATGATGTTTCTGATGAATGCGATCACGGTCACGATCGTGTGGTTCGGCTCGCAGTCCGTCTCGGCGGGGCTCATGCAGGTGGGCGACGTCATGGCCTTCATCTCGTATGCCATGCAGATCGTCATGAGCTTCCTCATCCTCGCCATGGTCGCGATCATGCTCCCGAGGGCCTCCGTGGCAGCCGACCGCATCCGGGAGGTGCTCGACTGCCCGCTCTCGATCACCGACCCATCCGACCCCGTCATGCCTGGCGCGGGCGCCCCGAGAGGCGAGCTCGTCTTCGACCACGTGGGCTTTGCCTACCCCGACGCCTCGTCCAACGTCGTGTCTGACGTCTCGTTCTCGGTGGGCTCCGGCTCCACGCTCGGCATCGTGGGCTCCACGGGCTCGGGCAAGTCCACGCTCATCCAGCTCATCCCGCGCCTCTATGACGTCACCGAGGGCTCCGTCCTCCTCGATGGGGTCGACGTGCGCCGCATGCCCCTCGCCGACCTACGCTCGCGCGTTGGCTACGTGCCGCAGCAGGGGAGGCTCTTCTCGGGTACCATCGCGTCCAACGTCGCCTTTTCCGATGCGGGCATGGCCGAGGAGGACGTATGCCGTGCGCTGCGCATATCACAGTCCGAGGAGTTCGTCTCGAGGATGCCCGACGGCGCGGAGTCACCCATCGCACAGGGAGGCTCCAACATCTCGGGAGGACAGCGGCAGAGGCTCGCCATCGCGCGAGCCCTCGCGGCCCATCCCGAGGTCCTCGTGCTCGATGACTCCTTCTCGGCCCTCGACTACGCCACCGACGCGGCGCTGAGGCGCGCGCTTTCCCAGGAGGAGACCGATGCCACCATCGTGGTGGTCGCGCAGCGCGTGGCGTCGGTCATGCATGCGGACCGAATCGTCGTTCTCGACGAGGGACGCGTGGTGGGTGACGGCACGCACGAGGAGCTGCTCCATACCTGTCCTGCCTATCGCGAGATAGCCATGAGCCAGCTCTCCTCCGCAGAGCTCGGGCTCGAGGCCGAGGTCGTGCGCTTCGTGCCCGCAGGCCCGGACGGAGGCGAGGAGTAATGCCCCAGGAGAACCACAGGCAGGGCGGAGGCCCTCGCTTTGCCCATCCGGTGGACAAGGCAAAGGACTTCCGTGGCACCGCGAGCAGGCTCTTCGCCTATCTCGGAGGCCATCGGGTGGCCATGCTCGTCGCCGTCGTATGCGCCATCGCCTCCACGGTGTTCAGCGTGGTGGGACCGAAGGTCCTCGGGCAGGCCACGACCGAGCTCTACACGGGCATGGTGGCCCAGGTGCAGGGAACGGGCGGGATAGACCTCGGGCGGATCGGGACGATCCTGCTCACCCTGCTCGCGATCTACCTCGCCTCGGCGGCGATGGGCTTTCTGCAGGGTTGGATAATGGCCAGCGTCACCCAGCGGGTCACCTACGGCCTTCGTGCCCAGGTCGCCGAGAAGATCAGCCGCATCGAGCTCTCCTACTTCGACTCCGAGGGCCACTCCAAGGGAGACGTCCTCTCGCGCATAACCAACGACGTGGACACGCTCGGCACGTCGCTCAACCAGAGCGTCACGCAGCTCATCACCTCCGCGGCGCAGCTCGTGGGCGTTCTCGTGATGATGGTCACGATCTCCTTGCCGCTCACGGGCATCACATTGCTCACGCTGCCCATCTCGCTCGGGATCGTCGGGGCGGTCGTCTCGCGCTCCCAGAAGTGGTTCAAGGCGCAGCAGTCAACGTTGGGCAAGGTCAACGGCATCGTCGAGGAGGACTTCGCCGGGCAGGAGGTCATTCAGGTCTTCGCCCGCGCCGACGTCTCGGTGGACGAGTTCGACGAGAGCAACGATGCGCTCTACGAGAGCGCGTGGAAGAGCCAGTTTCTCTCGGGGCTCATGCAGCCTGCCATGTCCTTCGTGGGCAACCTCGGCTACGTGGGCGTCGTGGTCGTGGGCGCGGCGCTTGCCGTGCAGGGCAGCATCGCCGTCGGTGACATCCAGGCCTTCATCCAGTACGTGCGCAACTTCACGCAGCCCATCACGCAGCTCGCCAACGTCTCCAACATGATCCAGCAGATGGTCGCCGCCTCGGAACGCGTCTTCGAGTTTCTCGACGCCTCCGAGGAGCCCGACACCCACGTGGCGGGGGAGACCCTCGCGAACGACGAGGGTGCCGTCTCGTTCGAGCACGTGCGCTTTGGCTACCTGCCGGACAAGGACGTCATCAACGACTTCTCGCTCGACGTCGATCCAGGCCAGACGGTGGCCATCGTCGGTCCTACCGGTGCTGGCAAGACGACCCTCGTCAAGCTCCTCATGCGCTTCTACGACGTTCGCGGCGGCGCCATTCGTGTAGGCTCCCACGACGTCCGTGACCTCGCCCGTGACGACCTGCGCGACAACTTCGCCATGGTGCTCCAGGACACCTGGCTCTTCCAGGGCAGCATTCGCGAGAACATCCGCTACGGCAGGCTTGACGCCACGGACGCCGACGTCGAGGAGGCGGCCCGCACCGCGCACTGCGACCACTTCGTGCGCACGCTCGCGGGCGGCTATGACTTCGAGATCAACGAGGAGGCGTCCAACGTGAGCCAGGGCCAGCGCCAGCTGCTCACCATCGCCCGCGCCGTTCTCGCCGACAAGCCCATCCTCATCCTCGACGAGGCCACGTCCAATGTCGACACCCGCACGGAGGAGCTCATCCAGCGCGCCATGGACGAGCTCATGCGCGGTCGTACGAGCTTCGTCATCGCGCATCGCCTCTCGACCATCCGCAGCGCCGACGTCATCCTCGTCCTCGAGGAGGGCGACGTGGTGGAGCGGGGCACGCACGACGAGCTTCTCGCCCGGGATGGGGCCTACGCGCGCCTCTACAACTCCCAGTTCCAGCACGCATAGGCTCCGCGCCACCGATGCCGCACCCGAAGAGTCCCGCGCTGGTCGCCTCAAGGCGTGGCACCGTCACCGCACTGGGGTATACTTGGCTCGATTGGTTATCAATCTCCCAGAGATCATGCGAGAGGAGACTCCATGTCTGGTACCGTTCCGGGAACGCTCAGGGTGTCAAACGACTGCATCGCCGACCTCGTGGGCTATGCCGCCCTCGAGTGCTACGGCGTCGTTGGCATGGCTGAGATCGACGAGCAGAGCAGTGTGGTGCATCTGCTGCCTACGTACCGCCTCCGCAAGGGCATCGACGTGGACGCCGTCGGCGGAACGGTCACGGTGGACATCCATGTGGTCGTCGAGCAGGGCGTCAACATGTCGTCCGTGGTGGGTAACCTCACCAGCTCGGTCAAGTTCCTGCTCAAGCAGATTGCCGAACTCGAAAACGTGGAGGTGCGCGTGCACATAGAGGGCATGCGTACCGCTCATTAGGCCAATCCGCATACCCCAGGAACAGAGGTTCACCGAAGATGATATCAACAGTCATGCGCACCTGTTTCCCCGCGGCGGCCAAGGTTGTTGCCGACAAGTCAGAGGAAATCAACAAGCTCAACGTCTTTCCCGTCCCCGATGGTGACACGGGCACGAACATGTCGCTCACGCTCGGCACCGTGGTCCGCGAGGTGGAGATGCTGCCCGCCACCGCCTCGATGGAAGACATCGCCAAGGCCATAACGCACGGCTCCCTCATGGGTGCCCGCGGTAACTCCGGTGTCATTACGAGCCAGATCCTGCGCGGCATCGCCGAGGGCCTCTGCGACGCCAAGGACCAGAGCGCCCCCTCGCCGGCCGACATCGCCCATGCGTTCCGACGCGGCGTGAAGGTCGCCTTCAAGGCCGTCCGCAAACCCGTCGAGGGCACCATCCTCACGGTCCTCAAGGACGTCTCCGCAAAGGCCGACCAGCTCGAGCGTTCCAAGATGAGCTGCACCGAGGTCCTCGACGCCCTCGTCGTCGAGGCCTACGAGTCGGTCGCGCGCACGCCCGACCTGCTGCCCGTGCTCAAGGAGAACGGCGTCGTCGACTCCGGCGCATATGGTTTCGCCACCTTCCTCGAGGGCTTCGTCAATGCCGTCGAGGGCAAGGGCGAGCTCACGGAGTTCAAGACCACGATCGATGCCTCCGAGGCTCATGCCCTCGCTGACTCCAGGGTCGCCATCGAGCTCAACGACGACTGGGAGGGCTCTGAGTATCGCTACTGCAACGAGTTCCTCTTCCACGCCGAGAAGCCCTTCGAGGCCGATGACGCCCTCACGTATCTCGCCACGCTCGGCGACTGCGAGCTCGTCGTGGGCTCGTACCCCGACTTCAAGGTTCACGTGCACTCCAACGAGCCGAACCGCGTCCTCGAGTACATGCTCGGCTACGGCCAGGTCTTCGAGGTCTTCATCCACAACATGGACCTCGAGGTCAAGGATCGTACCGCCAAGATCGCTGCCGACAGGGCCGCTGGCGGGGCGGGTGCCACACCTCGCAAGTCCCTGGGGTTTGTCGCCGTCGCCGCCGGGTCAGGCGAGGAGTCCATCCTCGAGTCGCTCGGCGTCGACGTCGTCGTCTCGGGCGGGCAGACCATGAACCCGTCCACGGCCGACATCCTCGCAGCCGTCGAGAGCTGCAACGCCGACAACGTCATCGTCATGCCCAACAACGGCAACATCCGCATGGCCGCCGAGGCTGCGGCGTCTGCGTGCGAGACCTCCAGGGTCGCGGTCGTTCCCACCAAGTCGGTGCTTCAGGCCTTCTCGGCGATGTTCTCCGCAGACACCGAGAGTTCTCTCGAGGACAACGTCGAGGCCATGACCGAGGCCCTCGCGGGCATTCGCGACGGCGAGGTCACCACCGCGGTGCGCGACTCGGCGGCTGCCGACGGCAGTCCCATCCACGCCGGTGACGTCATGGGCATCGAGGGCGGTGCCATCGTGGTCGTCGGCGCCGACGTCGAGAAGGTCACGATAGACCTCGTCAGCAGGATGCAGGCGGACGAGGAGGGCGACACCCTCACCATCCTTGCGGGTGCCGACATGGACGACGAGGCCTTCGGAAGGATCATCTCCGCCATCAGGGAGGCCCAACCGGACCTCGAGATCGACTCCCACCGCGGCGAGCAGCCTCTCTACCCGGTCATCTTCTCGATTGAGTAGGTAGGCGTCCGGCCAGATGGCTGCCACTCCCAACATCGGAACCGCCTCGGAGAGGCTGCAGAGGACCTGCAGCCTCTCCGACAACGTGTCACGGCTCCGCTATCTCTCGGGGAAGACGGGCCTCGCTCGCGGCGAGGCGCTCTCGCACCTGGGAATCACGTCCGTGCGCGACCTCCTGCTGCACGTTCCCCATCGCTACCTCGACTTCTCCAACGTGGTTCCCATCAGTCATGCCGACGTGGGTGCTGACGCCACCATCGTGGTCACCGTCGACACGGTCACGCTCAAGCGTCCCCGTCCGCGCATGCAGATCGTCGAGCTTCAGGTGCTCGACGAGACAGGCGTGCTCGTGGCCACCTTCTTTCGCCAGGCATGGATCGCCGACCAGGTGAAGAAGGGCGACCGTCTTGCGCTCTCGGGCAAGGTCACGTTCGGCTTTGGCTTCAAGCAGATGAAGGCGCCCTTCTACGAGGTGCTGGACGATTCCGGCAATGCGGGCGACTACGCTCGCGTGCTTCCCGTGCACCCCGTCTCCGAGGGCATCTCCGTCTCGTGGATGCGGCGCATCGTGGCCGCGGCTCTCGGTGACGTGGGTGACGTGGCCGACTGGCTGCCCGCCCGTCTCGTCGCCTCGCACGGTCTCATGACCCTCGGCCGCGCCTTGCGCGAGGTGCACTTTCCCTCGACCGTCGCCTCCGCCGAGCAGGCGAGGCGGCGACTCGCCTACGACGAGCTGGTCTGCCTCCAGCTTGCCCTCTTTACCCGCAGGAACATCGAGCTCCACGGCGTCGAGCCCACGGCCCACGTGGTCGATGGCCCGCACATGGAGGCCCTGCGCGCCTCCTTCCCCTTCTCGCTCACCGACGAGCAGCGCACCGCCTCCTCGCAGATCCTTGCCGACATGGCTTCCCCCCACGTCATGAACCGTCTCCTCTTGGGCGACGTGGGTACAGGCAAGACGGCCGTGGCCGCCATGGGGCTCGCCGCCGCGGCCGACACGGGCACCCAGGCGGCCGTCATGGCACCGACGTCGGTGCTCGCCCGCCAGTACGCCGAGAGGCTCGGTCCGCTCATGGACCGTGCCAACATCCGCTGGGTCCTCGTCACGGGTTCCACGCCTGCCGACGAGCGCGCCGTCTCGGCGAGTGCCGTCTCGCGCGGCGAGGTCGCGGTGGTCTTCGGGACCACGGCCATCCTCTCCGGCGACATCGACTTCCGCTCGCTCTCGTTCGTCGTCATCGACGAGCAGCACCGCTTTGGCGTCGACCAGCGTGCCGCACTGCGCCGCAAGGGTGTAGGCGCCGACCTTCTCACCATGACGGCGACGCCCATACCCCGCACGCTCGCGCTCTCGCTCTACGGTGACGTCGACTGCTCGTTCATCCGTCACAGACCGCATGCCGGCGCGGGAGTGGAGACCCACGTCATCACCCCCGAGAACCTCGACCTCGCCTACGGGGCCATCCGTGAGGCCGTGGAGGCGGGCCACCAGGCATATGTCGTCTGTCCGCTCGTGGATGACGCCGACGATGGGTCGGACCTCGATGACGTCCCGGAGTCCGTGTGCACCACGACGGGCATGCACTCGGTTGCGTCCGCGGCCGCCGACCTCGCCGCGCACGCCCTGCGAGGCATCTCGTGCGACGTCCTCACGGGCCGCATGTCCGCCGCCGACAAGGACGGTGCCATGGACCGCTTTCGCTCCGGCGAGACGGACGTGCTCGTCTCCACGACCGTGATCGAGGTGGGCGTCGACGTGCCAAATGCCACGGTCATGCTCGTCTTCGACGCCGATCGCTTTGGCCTCGCGACGCTTCATCAGCTGCGCGGGCGCGTGGGCAGAGGCGAGACCTCCGGTGCGGTCTTTCTGGAGAGCGCGGCCAAGAGGGGCACCGCGGCGCGCCGTCGCCTCTCCGCGCTCGAGGCCACGACCGATGGCTTCGACCTTGCCGAGCTCGACCTCAGGCTCCGCCGCGAGGGCGAGGTCCTGGGCTATCGGCAGCACGGGGGCGTCTCCCTCGAGATCTCCGACCTCGATGGTGACCGCGACCTCGTGGAGGCCGCGCACGCAGACGCCCTGGCCATCGCCGACGACGACCCGCATCTCGCATGGCCCGAGCACGCGACCATGGCCATCGAGGTGCGCGAACGTTTCGGTGCCTACTTCGAGGAGTTCGAGCGCGCATGAGGATCGTCGGGGGAAAGTGGCGCGGCAAGCCCATCGAGGCGCCCAAGGGTAGGGGAGTCACGCGTCCCACGACCGACCGGACGCGTGAGTCGGTCGCATCGATGATCCTCTCCGCCGAGGGGCTCGACCTTTCCGAGAAGGGCGTGCTCGACGCCTTCGCGGGCTCGGGGGCCATGGGACTCGAGCTCGTCTCGCGGGGGGCGGCCCGGTGCACCTTCGTGGACTCCGACCGCACGGCTGCGGCACGCGTCACGCGCACGGCCTCCGCGCTCGGCGCAATGCGCGGGGAATGTGAGGTCGTCTTCGGCGACGTGTTTCGGCTTGCGGATAGGGGTACCATTCCCGGTGCGCCATTCGCGGTGGTCTTCCTCGACCCGCCCTACGCGACGGACGCGACGCTCGTCTCGGGACTCGTCGACAGCCTCTGGGGGCGAGGGCTTCTCGTCCCGGGCGCTCTCGTGGTCTACGAGCGCGCACAGGCGGCGGCCTCCCTCTCGTGCGCGCACGCCGTCTTGCTGAGGAGCAGGAGCCATGGGATCACCAGCGTCGATCTTCTGAGAGCGGAGGGGGGCAATGAGTAGCGAGAGCATCACCCACGTCGTCGTGCCAGGTACCTTCGACCCCGTCACCTATGGCCACATCGATGTCATTCGGCGCGCGATGCGTCTCTTTCCGCAGGTGACGGTAGCCGTTGCGGCTTCTGTTGCCAAGGGTGGACACGGACCTGCGTTCTCCCTCGACGAGCGCGTGCAGATGATCAGGGAGGCTCTCGAGCACGAGGGCATCTCCGATGGCGTGAGCGTCGAGCCCTTCTCGGGACTTCTCGTCTCGTTCTGCCGCGACCATGGGGCCGGAGGCATCGTGAAGGGTCTTCGGGCCATGACCGACTTCGAGTACGAGCTCCAGCAGGCCGACCTCAACAGCCACATGGCCCCTGGTCTCGAGTCGATATTCGTCATGTCCAATCCCGACTTCGGATACGTCTCCTCATCCATCGTCCGTGAGATCGCGTCGATGGGGGAGAGCGTCGAACTGCTCGTTCCGCCCAACGTCCAAGAGCGCCTCAAGTCGCATTATTCAAGCCGATGACAGGTCGACGCGTGGGTTTGTCCCTAATCTGATACCATGCTAGGAAGAAATGTGCCTGGGGTCGCGGTTTTCGTGCCGGCGTCAGAGCGCTAGGTGTTTTCACGAAAGGAGACCCATATGCAGCCGGGTGAGGAAATCGAGAGCCTGGTCGACGAGCTCGAGCAGATGGTGACCGAGGCCAAGTCCCCTCTCACTGGCGGTGGTCAGAAGAAGATCATCGACGCACAGGACGTGTATGAGATTCTCGACGAGATTCGCAGGGTCTTCCCCCAGGAGTTCCAGGATGCCCGCCGCATTCTCAAGGCGGAGCAGGAGACGCTCGACCGCGCCCAGCAGCAGGCCGACTCCATCATCGCCGACGCCCAGCAGCAGGCGATGATCCTCGCTGGCGACCAGGAGATCGTGCGTCTCGCCCAGCAGCAGGCCGAGTCCATTCGCGACCAGGCATCCCAGTACGAGCGCGACACCCGCTACAACGCGGAGGAGTACGCCGACACCGTCCTCTCCCACCTCGAGGAGAACCTCAAGTCGCTCACCAACTCGGTCGGTCGCGTTCGCCAGACCCTCGACGAGAACTCCGGCCCACGCAACACGTCCAACAACGTGCCTTGGTAGCCTGCATGAACACGGTGATCTTTGCTCTTGACGAGCGTCTCGGCAACCCCGGTGACACGCTGTCCGTTGCCGGGCATGTCGACCAAGATGGCTATACGCTCGGGGACCATGCCTTTTCGCTGCCGTCTGGCATCGACTACGACGTCGCGCTCACCAACGCCGGCGAGGGCATCCTCGTCACAGGCATCCTTACGACGCACGTCGTCGGCGTCTGTGACCGCTGCCTCGAGGAGGCTGCGTTCGATATCGCCGGCGAGGTCGACGGGTACTACCTCTTCGAGGAGCCCGAGCACCCCGACGGCGATGACTCGGGCGATGACCTTGACTACTTCCTCGTCCGCGATGACCATACGGTCGACCTCGCGGAGGCGCTCTCGTCCACGCTCATCATGGAGACGCCCTTCGTGGTGCTCTGCAGGCCTGGCTGCAAGGGGCTCTGCCCCGTGTGCGGTGCCAACCTCAACGAGGGCGACTGCGGCCATGCGGCGCAGGTCGAGAGGGACCGTCTGGCCACCAATCCCTTCGCGGTTCTCAAGGACCTCGACCTCGGCGATGCCCACGACGAGGGCGACGATGGTTCGAAGGATGGTGACGAGTAGGCTTCTTCGTGGAGAAACGTGAAAATGATCGGGTATGCGACGAATGTCTCGCCATGTCGCACTTCTCGTGATAGAATTCATTTTCGTATGAATCGGTAAGTTCGTTCCGCCACCTCGGGACGTTGGAAGACTGGAAGCAGAGGTTCAAGATGGCAGTACCTAAGCAGAAGAAGGGCCGCGGCGCTACGCACTCCCGCCGCTCGGCCAACAGCAAGCTCGCCGCTTCGGCACGCTCCGTGTGTCCCCAGTGCGGTGCACCCAAGCTGCCGCACCACGTGTGCCCCAACTGTGGCTACTACAAGGACCGCGAGGTCATCGTCACCGAGTAGCGGAGCCAGGCACAATGGCCAGAGAGGCCGGTCCCATTGGGGTCGGCCTCTTTTCGTATCGAGGGCTCGGACCCTCGCGAGCGGAGGAGAGTATGACAAGGGTTTGCGTCGACGTCATGGGTTCGGACAGGGAACCCTCGGTTCTCCTCGAAGGCATCGCCGCCGCCCTTGAGGCCGACCACGACCTCGAGGTGCTGGTGGCTGGTGCCGAGGAGTTCGTCTCGCCTTCGCGAAGGCGCAGG
>Ga0268359_12031_pt1 | contig 14135 bp, 12 predicted proteins | sample BioMet11_FD_194416 | JGI IMG/M metagenome (GOLD analysis project Ga0268359, IMG submission 194416) | Sewage microbial communities from Oakland, California, United States - Biofuel 11 (PacBio Assembly) | ecosystem: Engineered > Wastewater > Sewage > Unclassified | place: USA: California | collected...
AAGCGGCGCTGGCGAACTTGGAGGCCAGATCGGACAGCGAACTGGCCGTGGAGGAATCCGCGCTTTTCCCCGCCGCCTCGGTCAGCTTGTCGGAAATATTCTGGGCAACTTCTTTGAATTTCTCAGGATTGGAGCTTTGCAGGGTACTGAGCTTCTGCATAAGCTCCCCGCCCGAAGAAACATTCGTCTCGTCATTGCTCCCGGTGTTGAGCTTTCCGGTTTTGAGACCGGAGGAACTCGACGTATAGTTGGAACTCGCCGTGACGGCGCCCGAAGACGTGGTGCCCAAAGCACTCGCCGCATCGCTATTGTAATTGAGGCCGATCAGATCCATGGCTACGCTCCTTTGTTACCGTGCAAAAGGATCAACCTCATTCTTATCGGACAGGGACGGCATGAGTTTATGGGCAAAGAAATGAATAAAAATCATGTAACCATTTCATATTCTTTACGTCTTTACCAGGAAACAACTGCATCATACTGAAAATCCAGACAATTTCCAGAGCACTTCTGCCATGAAAACCAGAAGGAGAGAAAAATTCCCTGGAAATTTTTACCGCTCGCCATTTTTTCAACGCAATATTCATGCACCTCCTGCCTCCTTCAGAAAAGACTTGCCCTTTTGCAATACAAAGGCCGCCTCCCTCACGACGCCAGCGGCCGAGGGGGCACCCGCCTGATCCCGAGACCACTGCGCAATGCGCCGAAGGAGGCGCCCCCGGCGGCCAACGGGCTCGCGCCCTTGGGATTTTCGAGAGGGTTTGAGGCGAATGCCCTTTCAGGCTTGAGGCAAAAAACGGCCTCCCGGGAATGGTGCAGCGGCCTCGATCCCACACGCCTTTCCGCTCGGAAGGTTCCGGCCCCACGCCCAACGCCGGAACGGGCCCCCGGCCCCCGTGGTCCCGCAAAACGACGCAGCCGGGCCAGGACCGATGGTCCTACCCGGCTGCGGCAAAAAACACCCCGGCGATGGCTAGAACATCTGCTTGAGCAGATCCTCGCCCTTGCCGAGCGGCGCGTTGGGATCGGTGAACAGCGCCTTCTCCTGGTCCTGATCCGGCAGGGCCGAAGGCCCCTTTTCCGTCCCTTCCTTGAAGGGCATGGGCACCCCGTCCACCAGTCCCATGACGATGCCCGGCGGCCGGGAAAAATCTTCCACCGGATAGTCGTCCTCCACGGCCTTGCGGTAGGACAGCCAGATGGGCAGGGCGGCCCGGCTGCCGGTTTCGCCCTTGCCCATGGTCTTGGGCTGGTCGAAGCCGATATAGCAGCCGGTCAGCAGATAGGGGGAAAACCCCATGAACCAGGCATCCTGGAAATCGTTGGTGGTGCCGGTCTTGCCGGCCAGCGGCCGGCCGAGGACCTTGGCCCCCGAGCCCGTCCCGGCCCGGACCACCTCTTTGAGCAGACAGTCCATGATGTAGGCCGTCTGCGGTGAAATCACCTGCTTCACTTCGGGCTTGTTGTTGAACACGTCCTCGCCCCAGGGGCTTTTGACGTCGAGGATGAAGCGCGGGTTGATGATGGACCCGTCCCGGGCAAAGGCGGAATAGGCCCGGATCATATCGAGAAGATTGACGGCCACCGCGCCGAGACTCACCGGCAGATACGGCACGAATTCGCCGCGCAGCCCGAGTGCCAGGGCCCGCTCCACGACTTTCTTCATGCCGACCTGCTGGGCCACCCGCACCGTGACCAGGTTCTTGGATTTGGCCAAGGCCGCCCGGATGGTCATGGGGCCGCCGTAGTCGCCCTCGTAGTTGCCGGGGGACCAGACCTGGCCGCTCCAGGGATCGCGGTAGGAGAACGGGGCGTCCTCAACGATCGTGGCCGGGGTCAGACCGTTGTCCATGGCCGCGGAATAGACGATGGGCTTGAACGAGGAACCGGGTTGCCGAAACGACTGGGTGGCCCGGTTGAACTGACTCTTCTCGAAGGAAAATCCGCCCACGCAGGCCAGCACCTCGCCGGTGCGCGGGTCCATGGACACGATGGCCCCCTCGATGCGCGGCTCCAGCTGCATGGCCAGCTTCCACATGGCATGGGTCGACCTGGACGGCGCCACCGAGGCCGGTTCCTGGGCCTTGCCCTTGCGGCCGGGCTTGGCCGCCGTGGCTTCCGGGGACGTTTTCCCGGGGGCGGGTTCGTCCGCCGGAGCGTTTTTGTCGGGCGTGGCCAGGATCGAGGCCCAGATCAGGTCGCCGGCTTCCACCCGCCCCTTGGCCCAGTTCAACTCGTTGGCGGAAATAAGCCCCATCTTGTCGCCAAAGCGCACCACCACGCCCTGGGCGGACACCTCCATGACCAGGGCCTTGACCCAGCGCCCGGGAGTCAGCAGGGATTCCGGAACGTTGCTGTGCTCGAAAAAGTCGGCGTACTTGTCCTTTTCCAGCTTTTCCAGGGTGGGCTTGTAGCCCCGCCGACGCTCCGAAGCCACCAGTCCTTCGCGCAGGGCCCGCTCGGCCGCCTCCTGATGCTTGAGATCCACCGCCGTATAGACGTGCAGGCCGCCGTTGTAGACCTGATCCTCGCCGAAACGGTCGATCAGTTCCCGGCGCACCTCTTCCAAATAGAAGGGCGCCACTTCCCAGGAGGGATCGGGCATGCTTTTGAACACGAGCGGTTCGGCCACGGCCGCGTCGTACTGGGCCTGGGTGATCCAGCCCTGGACCAGCATGCGGCCGAGCACGTACTTCTGGCGGTTCTTGGCCGACTCGAAATCCCTAAACGGGCTGTAGCGGGTGGGGGCCTGGGGCAGACCGGCCAGCAGGGCCGACTGGGCGATGGTCAATTGGGCCACATGAACGCCGAAATAGGTGCGGGCCGCCGCCTCCACGCCATAGGCCCGGGAGCCCAGGTAGATCTGGTTCAGATAAATGGTGAGGATCTCGTCCTTGGTCAGGTATTTTTCCAGACGGTAGGCTAAAATGGCCTCCCGGATCTTCCGCTTGTAGCTTTTTTCCGAGGAGAGCAGCAGTCGCTTGATGATCTGCTGGGTGATGGTGGAACCGCCCTGTTTGATGCCGCCGCGCTGGAGGTTTTTAATCATGGCCCGGAAGATGGCCGAGATGTCCACGCCCTCGTGCTGGTAGAAGGTGGAATCCTCGGCGGCCAGGAAGGCCTTGGGCAGATAGGGCGGCATTTCCGACAGGGTCACCAAAAAGCGCTTTTCGGAATAGAGATAGCCGAGGACCGTGTTGTCCCGGGTATAGATCGTCGTGACCAGGGGCGGCCGGTAATCGGTAATCTTGCGGAAACTCGGCAGATCGCTCGAAGCCCAGTAGTAGAGGCCGACCAGGCCGGCCAGACCCGTGAATGCGCCGACGACAAAGAGCAGAATGAGGAGAATAAGCAGCTTTTTCACGTAAACGATCTCGCTCGGGAGGGAGTGGACGAAGGGCATGCCTTCCTCGGGGGGGAGCCCCCAGGCCAGACGCAACCTGCCATGCAGGTCGAGGGCCGTCGCTGCGGCACAGTCCTAAAAGCGCGAGCATCCCCGCCGGATCTCGCCCTTCGCGCCGGGCCAGACAGCCGCCGGCGGCCAGGAGGGTCACACGGGCTCCCACGACCCAAAACGGGAAGAGGCGGCAATAATACGGCCGCGACTGCCTTGGCAAGAGGCAGCCGGAGGAACGCAAGAATATGCACCGTCCCCGGGTGTCGCAGGACAGACGCACATGGGCCTGTCCGTCCGGGAACAACGCGTCCACTTCCCGCCGCTCTCGTGGGGAACAGGCCGTACAGCCCGGCCCTGAAGGCCCCGGAATTGGGCCCCAGGGTGAACGCCCCCCGGTCAAGGCCGAGCGTCTCCTCGATGCGCCGCCGTTCCATCGCGGAGACGGGGAACCCGTGTTCCTCGTTCCCCGGCGGCAGGACGCAGCACGTGGAGCCGATCTCCGCGCAACGGCGACACACCGCCGGTTCGCGTCTTTGGTCGGCGGGCGCGAGCCGGTTGCTGGCGTTCACAGTGCCCTCCCGGTCGGCCGGAGCGTCGAAGGCCGTTGCCTCGTCCAGCCGACATGCCGTGAGTTCATAATCCCGGGGGGGCGGGCGTAAAGGGCGATGCCCGCGTAGCCCGAGCCTGCCCGGCCGTTCCGTCGCACCCGGATTGCGGCGCTAAAGGAAGAGTTTTTCCCGCCCCAGATCGGTCAGGGCCAGACGGCCATCCTGTTCCTTGAGCAGATCCTGCTGGATACATTGCCGCACCATCGGCTCGACAAAGGAAAAATGTCTGGACAAGGCCCGGGCGATCTCCTCGTCGGTGGCCGGCGGATCGCAGACACGCAAGACATCCTTGGCCATCTGGGTCAGTGAACCGTCCGGTTTGATCGCGGCCTGGCTTTCGTCCGCGTCAACCAATTCGCTCCTCATGGAGTCTCCTTTTTCCAGTAATACCAATCCGCGCAAGCCTCGCCTCCGGCGCGGGGGCCCATTCATCGGCCATGGCCCGGGTGCGCGGCGGAGGAGCCAGCACCGCCTCGCCCGGTTTCCAACCGGCCGGGGTGGCCACGCCGTGGGCATCGGTGGTCATAAGCGCCTGGACCAGACGCAGGATTTCCTCGACATTGCGCCCCGTGGTCATGGGATAGGCCATGGACGCCCGGACGATCTGCCGGTCGTCGATGACGTAGGTGATCCGGGCGGGCTCGTTGCGGGACTCGGCCGGCATGAGCATGCCGTAGCTTCGGGCCATGTCCCCGGCCGTATCGGCCACGAGGGGATAGTCGACGGTCACCCCGAACTTCTCTTCCAGAGCGCGCAACCAGGCGATGGTGGGAAAAGATGGAATCCACCGACAGTCCGAGCAGTTCGCAGTGGAGCTTCCGCAGAGGGGCGGCAATGCCGGCGAAGGCGATCAGCTCGCTGGCGCACACCGGAGTAAAGTCGGCCGGATGGGAGAACAGCACCAACCAGCTGCCCCGGAAGTCTTCCAGGCGCAACATGCCGTGTGTGGTTTCGGCTTCGAACTCAGGAGCCTGCTCGCCGATCCGCGGCGGGCAGGCGGTAGTGACGGCTTCGGTCATGGCGACTCCTTCCTGGCCGGGACGAGCCGCCCTGGCCATGGTTTCACGACCGTTTTATCCCCGCTTCACCTGCCGCCGTCAAGCCGGGTCGGCGCCAAGCCCGCTTACCGCCCGGCGCAGGGGTCGCCCGCGGTCAGGCGATGGTTGAGCGCCGCCTTGATCTCGGCCATCTGTTCGGGTCCTCCACCCGGCCGCCGGCGCCGCGCACGTAAAAGACGTCCCGCACCCGACCGGCCGGCGTCATGACCTTGGCCAGATGCGTTTCCAGGCGCAGTTCGAAAAGGGTGCGGGCGATATCGTAGAGCAGCCCCACCCGGTCGTCGCAGGAGACGTCGATCACCGTAAACAGGTCGGAAATCCGGTTATCCACGGTCACTTCCGGCGGTTTTTTGGGTCCCCTGACCACCTGGCCGCACGAAAACGAGCCGCGCTTTTGCGACAGCCGGTAGTCCAGAAAGAGCTTGCCGGAAAGCGTGTAGCGGATGGCCCGCGACACCGGGCGAACACCTCGTCGGCGTAGAGCACGTCGGGCGGATTGCCCGTGCGCAGTGTCAGGATGGTCACGCCGTTGTCCCACACGAAGACGTCGGCATCGTGGATGGACAGGTCGTGCAGGGCCAGCACGCCGGTCACCGTGGGGAACAGGGCCCGGACATGGCGGGCCGCCACCGTCACGGCGAAGCCCGTGCCGTCGTCCAGCCGGTCATGGGACAGCACGACCACGTCCCCCTCCCCCTTCTGCGAGGAGTGCATGCGCCGGCTTTCGGCCTCGGCCGCATCGAGCGTCTTGAGCAGGCCCAGCTGGGCCAGAATGCCCGCCGGCGGCACGGCCACCAGATAGCGCGGCGGCATGGCGAGCAGGGCCCGCTCCAGCGCCTCGGCAGGGAAGCGGTCCCGGGCCAAATCCCGCAGCTTATCCCGCGTTTCCAGCATGATGGCAGCATCCCTGGCGTCGAACAGCCGTCCCTGGGTGATGGCGGCACGCACCTTGTCGGCCAGCTCGAAAACCAGGGATTCCTTCCAGCCCGTCCAGGCCTGGGGGCCGGTGGCCAGGCCGTCGCACCGGGCGAGGAGAAGCAGCATGTCGAGCATGTCCACCGTGGCCACCCGCCCGGCCACGCCGGCCACCACGTCCGGATCGGCCAGATCCCGGCCCGTGGCCATCTCCGGCAACAGCAGATGCTCGCGCACCAGGGTGCCGACGGCCCGCCGGGCCTCAAGGGGTGCCGACAGCGCCGTCAGCATGGCCTCGGCCAGCTCGCCGCCCTTTTCGGCGTGTCCGCCGCCAAGCCCCTTGCCCACGTCGTGGAAAAGCGCCCCCCAGAACACCCATTCCGGCCGGGGGAGCCCGGTCAGCAGCTCCGCGTAGCGGGCCGTCCCCTCCCGCCGGATGGCGGCCAGCAGCCGGACCGCCTCCAGACTGTGCCGGCCGACCGGATGGACGTGGTACAGGTCGAAGCTCACAATGTCCGCCACCCGGGCGAATTCCGGCAACAACGCCCCCAGGATGCCCGTCTCCAGAAGGGCGTCCAGGGCCAGACCGTCGGCATCCTCCATCATGATCCCGCCCAGCCCTTCGTAGATGGACCGGCCGGTCCGGGGGGAAACCTTGGCCAGATCGGCCAGGGGCCGGGCCAAGTCGCGCAGGCGGCGAAAGGTGTCGTGGGCGAGCGGCCGGCCGCTCCGGGCGCAGGCCAAAAGCAGCGACCAGATCCGGTCCATGGCCGCAGGATCGGACAGGCCCGCCGTGAACCGCAGCCCCTCCGGGGCCTGTTCCACGCCATCGGCCACCACGGCCACCGGGGCAGCGAGATCGAGCGCCCCGCAAGCCCCGGCCAAAAGCGGCCACATCGACCGGCGCAAGGTCTTGATGTCGGCCATGCGACGCAAAAGACGCGCCAAAAACCGTTCCACGCCCCGACCGGTGGCGTCGTCCGCAAAGTCCAGGGCGGCGGCCAGCCGTTCCTGAAATTCGAAATAGAGCTTGTCGTTGGCCCGACCGGCCAGCCGGTGAAGATGGTTGCGCACGGCGAGCAAGAACCGGGCGTCCGCGTCCATGGCGGCCAGCTCCGGCGCAAGGGCGGTGGTGTCCGCTCCCCGGGCCCGGGCCAGACGCAAAAGCCAGCGCACCTGATGCCAGTCGCGCAGACCGCCGAGACCGTTTTTCAGATTGGGTTCGAGCATCCCGCCGGCATCGCCGTAGGTCCGCCGCCTGACTTCATTGCCCGCGGCCAGCCAGTCGGCAAAACCGGCGGCCCCCGGCGCGAACACGTCGTGTTCCAGCCGGGCGGACAGCGCCTCGGCCACCGCCTCGTCCCCGGCCACGAAACGCAGATCCAAAAACGTGGCCAGCACCTGGGGATCGGCCTTGGCCAGCGCCAGGCATTCGTCGAGGCTGCGGACCCCGTGCCCCAGCTCCAAGCCCAGGTCCCATAAAGGAAAAAACAGGAAGCGAGCCAGCTCCGGGGCCTCGGCCGGCGTCTCCCCGGCAAAGACGAGCAACACGTCGATGTCCGAAGCCGGGCACAGCTCCCGCCGGCCGTAGCCGCCGACGGCCAGCAAGGCGCTGCCCGCCCCGGGGCCGCCATCCGGCTCCCGTTCGGCCAGACGTTCCCGGAAATAGCGGTCATAGGCGTCGGCCAGGGCCGCCACATATTCCACGCCCACCCGGCCGTCGGCCAAGGCCGCGTCCAACAGGGCCCGTCCCTCCACTAACATGGCCGCGCTTGGCGGCCGCGTCGCCTCGGATGGCATGAAGACTCCAGGGCTTGGCAACGACAGACCGGGAAGGAACGCCTTTTCTGGCGCCCTCCCCGGTCCGTCATCAATTTTCCCTGCCGCCGGAGTCGGTTTCCCGCCTGCCGGTCGGCGCCTTAAACAGCCGCGTTGCCGGTTTCGCCGGTGCGGATGCGAATGACCTCGTCCACGCTGGTGACGAAAATCTTGCCGTCACCGACCTCGCCGGTCTGCGCCGCAGCCTGGATGGTCCGAATAACCTCGGCAGCCAGACCGTCCTCGACCACGACCTCGATTTTCGCCTTAGGGAGAAAATCCACCTGGTATTCGGCACCCCGATAGACCTCGGTATGGCCGCGTTGGCGGCCGAAGCCCTTGACCTCGGAGACGGTCATGCCCCTGATGCCGATGCCGGTGAGCTTTTCCTTGATTTCGTCAAGTTTGTACGGCCGAGTGATGACTTCGATCTTCTTCATGGCGCGCTCCTTTCCCCTCGTTAGAGCTGATAGCCGACTTCACTGTGCTGGGTGAGGTCGAGACCCTTGGTCTCGTCTTCCTGGCTTACCCGAACACCGACCATCAAGTCCACGACTTTAAAGAGGATCAGCGACATGACGAAGCAAAAACCCCAGGTAGCCACCACGGAGACGAACTGAATCCACAGCTGCCGGGGGTTGCCGTAGAGAAGTCCGTCGGCCCCAAGCTCGTTGACGGCCTTGCTGGCGAAAACCCCGGTGGCCAGGGCGCCGAACGTGCCGCCCAGGCCGTGGATGCCGACCACGTCCAGGGAATCGTCGTATTTGAACACGCTTTTATGAGCACGCCGCCGTAGCAGAGCCCGCCGGCGATAAGGCCGATCACGATGGCCGGCATCGGCCCGACGAAGCCGGCGGCCGGGGTGATGGCCACCAGTCCGGCCAGGGCGCCCGAGGCCATGCCGAGGGTGGTGGGCTTGCCCCGGTGCAGCCATTCCACCAGAATCCAGCTTAAGGCCGCAGGCCGCGGCGGCCAGATGGGTGGTGACGAAAGCCGAGGCGGCCAGGCCGTTGGCGGCCAGGGCGCTGCCGGCGTTGAATCCGAACCAGCCGAACCAGAGAAGCGCCGCGCCGAGGATGGTCAGCGGCAGATTATGCGGCATAAAGGCCTGTTTGCCGTAGCCTTGGCGGTGGCCCAGGTACAGGGCGGCGGCCAGGGCCGAGGCGCCGGAACTCATGTGGACCACGGCGCCGCCGGCGAAATCGAGGGCACCCATCTTGGCCATCCAGCCGCCGCCCCACACCCAGTGGGCCATGGGACAATAGACCAGAAGTATCCACAAGGAGGTGAAGAGCAGGAAGCCCGAAAATTTGATGCGCTCGGCAAAGGCGCCGGTGATCAAGGCCGGGGTGATGACGGCGAACATGCACTGGAAGATCATGAAGGCGAAGTGCGGAATATTGTCCACGCCCGGCTTGGCCGCCGTTCCCACGCCGTTTAGGAACACGAAGTCCAGGTTGCCGATGATCCCGCCGATGTCGCCGCCGAAGGACAGGCTGTAGGCCACCACGGCCCACAGCACCGAGACGGTGCCCAAAAGGATGTAGGATTGCATGAGCGTGCCGAGAATATTCTTGGCCCGGACCATGCCGCCGTAAAATAGAGCCACGCCCGGAGTCATCAGCATGACCAGGGCAGCCGAAATGAGCACGAATGCGGTATCCGCCGCGTTCATGGTATCCCCCTCTCATGACGTTTTTGTACAGTCCGCCACAACCAGTGCCGTGTCTCCTCCGCAGCAGGGCAAGGCGCGCCGAACCTCTCTCCAAAGGTCCGACCGCAACCCTTCAAGCGGCACGACGGATTCCCTCCTAAATGCCAATTAACATTTTTGCAAGAGGGAATCGTCACCATCCCGTCACATCGGCCGGCGCGCCGGCTCTGGCCGAAGCTTCCGCAATGCGCTACACCGGAAGATAAGGGAAGTTTCCGCCCGGCCCGGGAATGGGTCCATCCGCCCGCCGGTTTCCCGGGAATTTCCCCAATCTGTCCGTCCGGAGCTGCCGCCATGGACGCAAATTCCCCCGCCATTTTAGTGATCGAGGACGACGAGGACGTGCGGCGCGGCATCTGCCTGTGGCTGGCCGACGCCGGCTATACCCCTCTGGAGGCGGCCGACGGCCGGGAGGGACTGGCCGGCATCCGCCAGGAACATCCCGATGCCGTGCTCCTCGACCTGCGTCTGCCCGTGCTCGACGGTTTCGAGGTACTGGCCGCCCTGTCCGCCGAGGAATCCGCCCCGCCGATCCTCGTCATCTCCGGCCAGGACGAAATCGCCGGCGTGGTCCGGGCCTTCCGACTCGGCGCGGCCGATTATCTGGAAAAACCCATTGTCAGCTTCGACCTGCTGGACCACGCCCTGAAAGCGGTCCTGGACCGGGTCCGCCTGGGCCGGGACGTGGCCAGGGCCCAGACCCGCTACCGCACCCTGGTCCACAACCTGCCCCTGCTCGTCTTCATGCTCCGGGCCGACCACGAGCTGGATTTCATCAACCCCGCCTGTCGCTCCATGCTCGGCTACGGTCCCGAAGAGGCCCTGGCCATGCCGGGCTGGTTTCTTTCCCGCATCCACCCCGATGACCGGAACCGCATCCGGGACTGCCTGGCGCTGACCGAGGCCCAGGAACGCACGCACGTCGAGGAATGCCGCCTCGTGCACAAAAATGGCGCCACCGTCCATGCCCTGCTGACGCTCATGCCCGCCTCGCCGCCGCCGGAGCCGGGATGTCCCTCCTTGGTGGAAGGCATCGCCGTGGACCTGACCGACCGGGTGGAGCTGGAACGCTTCGTCGTCCAGGAAGAAAAGCTCAAGACCCTCGGGGCGATCACCGCCGAGGTGGCCCACGAGATCCGCAATCCTCTTTTTTCCATCGCCGGTTTCGCCCATCGCCTGAAAAACCGCCTGCCGGACTGCAACGAGCTCGATATCATTCTGGCCGAATCCCGCCGGTTGGAGGACATCCTGGACAGAATCGGCAATTACCTGCACCCGGTGGCCCCGCACCCCCGGCTGTGCGCCCTGCCGCCCATCATCACCACGGTCCTGGACTTCCTGTCTCCGGAACTCGCAGCCAAGGATATCCATGTCGCGACCCGCCTGGCCGACAATCTGCCCGAAGCGCGCCTGGACCCGGACCTGCTCTCCCAGGTGGTGTCCAGCCTGGTCCGATTCGCGGCCGCTCGCCTGCCTGCGGGCGAAACGATCCGGCTCGGGACGGGAATCAGCCACCGCTTCCTCCTCCTCGAAGTCCGCTACCCCCAGCCGATCCCGATCAAGGACCCCGAACTGCTCTTTCTCCCCTTCGAGGAAGAGGGCGAACGGATGGGGCTGCCCCTGGCCTCGCGGCTGGTCAAGAACATGGGCGGCTCCCTGACCTTCGAACAGACGGACGAGCGGCAGGCGGTCTTCACGGTCCGCCTGCCCCTGGGCGAAACGGACCTGGAACGGGGAAACGTCTGACCATGGAAGGCTGGCTGGAAAAGCTCGCGGGCATTCCCCTGCCCCGGAACCCGCTGGTGGTGGACGGCGGCGCCAACAAGGGCGCCGTGACGGCCCGGCTGCTCGATGCCCTGCCCGGTGCCCGGGTGGCGGCCTTCGAACCCCAGCCCCGGCTGGCCCGCAAGCTGGCCAAACGCTTCCGGGACGAGCCCCGGGTGACGGTCACGGCTGCGGCCCTCGGCGAACGGGAGGACAACCTGCCCCTTGCGATCATGCGCCGCCCGACCCTGTCCTCGCTGCTTGCGCCCACCGGCATCCGGGACAAATACGCCGGCGAAGACCTGCCCATCACCGAAACGGTCGTCGTGCCCGTCGTGCGCCTGGATGCGGCCCTCGGCCATGCCGACGTCATCAAGCTCGACGTCCAGGGCGCCGAACTGCCGGCCCTGCGCGGCGCTTCGGGGCTGCTTTCCGAGGTGGCCGCGGTGGTGGCCGAAACGGCCCTCTATCCGCTCTACGCGGGGCAGGCGCTTGCGCCGGAGCTGGAGGCCTATCTGGAAGGATACGGCTTCGTGATGGTGGGCCTGTACGATTGCTACCGCGACGCTTCGGGCCGGATCGCCTCCGGCGACGCCTTGTTCGTGCGGGAGGGATAAGAGAAGAAAGAAGGGAAAGGAAAGATACCTCCGGCGGCCGGGGGCATCATGCCCCCGGACCCCTGCGCTGGTGGGTCAGGAACCGGGCCGTGGTCTGCGCGCCGGTAAGGTCGATGGCCGACGGGAAAGAAGGCGGCGGGGAATCCAGCGCCGCCAGCAGGCGGCCCGCCAAGGCGGCGGGAGCAAGGTCGGACGGGTCCAGCAGACCGAGAAGGCCCCTCTCCCGGAGGCGTGCCGCGCGCAGCCGTTGTTCCCGGTTCTGGTCGAACGGCGCCACCAGGGCCCGGGTCCCGGCCGAAAGCAGATCCATGACCGTATTGTAGCCGCCCAGGCTGACCGAAAGGTCGGCGGCGGCCACGATGTCGACAAAGCCCGGAGCGAACCGGGCCACCCGGGCATCGGGCAGGGCCGAAGCGGCCCGTTCCATGGCGGCATAGGCCGCGTCCGGCGCGTAGGGACCGGCAAAAATCCGCACGGCCGCCCGGCTGAGCCGGGGCTGCTCCCGGCAGGCGGCCAACACGGCCTGCGGCACCGCGGAGCCGACCCGGCCGCCGCCGGCACTGACCACGATCATCGCCGCATCGTCCGCCACGCCGAGTTCCCGGCGCACGGCCCGGCGCGTCCGGTCCGGAGCGCGCCTCGGCGCCACGTAGCCGGTATAGCGCACGGGCACGGGGATATCGGCCACCCGGGCAAAGGTCTCGGACAGGGGGAAAAGGGCCGGGTCGGCATGGACGAGCACAGCGTCGAAAAAACGCTGCAGCCGGTCGATGACCCGGGCCTCGTAGGCGGCCTGATCCTTCTTTTCGACCAGGATGTCGCGCAGGCCGCACACGACCGTACACGGCCCGAACCGGCCCTTCCCGGATGGCGGTCAGCACCGGCACGAGCTCGAACTCGAAGGCCTTGCGGCCGAACGGATAGAGCTCCACGAAAAAGACGTCCGGCCGCATGGCCGCCAGGGCATCCCACAGCAACGTTTGCCGTTCGATCTTGACGGCCCGAAGGGCCTCGCCCGCCAGGGAAAGTCCGCCGAACGCCTCGTCCATGGCCAGGGCCGGCAGACGAACACGTCGCACTCCTTCCGGCACGGCCGCCGGAGCCTCCGGCCCGCCGGCGCACAGCAGCCGGTCATGTCCTGGCAGGGCGTCCAAAATGGCCAGGGTGCGCAGCAGATGCCCCATGCCCAGGACATGCTGGCAGTAGACGGCGATTCTCACGGGAAGGGGAAATCCAGGTCGAGCTCGCCGAGCGACAACACACCGTCCTGGCAGACCACCTGTTGCAGTCGGTCGGGATTGAAGGCCGCAGGCTCCTCCGGCAAAAAGGAACGGCCGAGCAGGTGGTTGAGGACGACCCGGATGACGCCCTGATGGGTGACGACCAGAACATTGCGGCCTGGCGAGGCCCGACTGGCATCGGTCAGGGCATGTTCGGCCCGGATGCGCACGTCGATGCGGCTCTCGCCTCCGGGCGGCCGGAACTCCCACCCCAGGGCCTCGGCGGCGCGCAAGGCATCCGCCGGGATATCCCGCCAACATTTGCCGGTCCAATCCCCGAACTGCTGTTCGCGCAGCCGGCGCTCCACAGTAACCGGCAGGCGTAAATGCAGATTCAGGGACGCCGGTGGTGGATTTGGCCCGGCCCAGGTCACTGGTCAAAATGCGGGATAACTGGAAGGCATCCAGACGCGGGGCCAACGCCTCAATTTTGGCCTGGCTGTCCGGCACCAGCTCGCTATCCCAGTGGCCTTGGATACGTTTTTGCAGATTCCAAAGCGTCGGGGCGTGACGCAACAGATAATAAACGGTTCGCGACATGGTACTTCCTCGGATCAAGAACCCGCAGTCTACCCCAAAAAACAACAAAACGCACGCACGGCCTACCCGCCCAACCGGGCCAAAAAAGCATCCATATTGGCCACCACCAAGCGACAGGCTTCGGCCAGAGTCGGAGCCAGGGATCGCACCGCGACGATATCGCCCGCAGCGGCGGCCGCTTCGGCCCGGGCGGCGGCGGCGCGCATGGCCGTGGCACCGAACATGGCCGCGTTGCCCTTGAGGGTATGGGCCACCCGCTCGCACACGGTCAGATCGCCGTCACGCAGCGCCGCTTCCAGGGTCTCCAGCTGCTGCGGCACGGAGAGCTGAAATTCCCGGCCCACCCCTGGCCATAAGTTCCGCGCGGCCATGGGCCGGGCCGGCCAGATGCGCCGTATCCAGGCACCGCCGTCTGCCGGCGCGT
>Ga0268359_12111_pt1 | contig 14101 bp, 11 predicted proteins | sample BioMet11_FD_194416 | JGI IMG/M metagenome (GOLD analysis project Ga0268359, IMG submission 194416) | Sewage microbial communities from Oakland, California, United States - Biofuel 11 (PacBio Assembly) | ecosystem: Engineered > Wastewater > Sewage > Unclassified | place: USA: California | collected...
GCGATGGGCCTTGATGCGCATGCCGGTGGGGTCGGCGATGAGCGTGTAGCCCGCGATGCCCGTCGCGGCGTGGTATGCCTGGCAGAACCCTCCGTCGATGACCACGAGGAGCCCGCCCCCCTTGATGGGGCTCTCGCCGGAGGCTGCGTGCACCGGCGTGTGGCCGTTCACGATGTGACCATGTGCCGGATCGACGCCGAACTCGCGCAGGATGGAGCGACAGACCTCGGGGTCGTTGACGAGGGTGAAGTAGGGGTCCCTCGCCTCGGCCCAGGTGGACTCGTCGGTGAAGTAGGTGCGTTCGAAGGTCTTGACCACGCGGCCCGAGAGCGGCGAGAGCCGTCCGCACCAGAGGTACCACATCCAGTCGAGCGAGACCGGGTCGTGCTCGTGCCAGGCGCAGCGGGCGAGACGGTCGGCGGCGTAGTCGTAGTACTCCCTGCCCGCGAGCAGCTCTCCCTGGTGGTTGACGGCGCAGAAGGTGCCGTCGGGGTTCATGGGGACGCAGGCGTGGAAGAGCACGGTGTCGTTGTGCACGAGATAGGCCGAGCCGCGCTCGTAGAGGAAGTTCACGTGACGGCGGAGCTTCTCGGACGAGGTCACGGCATCCACGAGGCCATCCATGACGTTCTGCTCCTCGGGGGAGAGCGCGTAGGGGTCCGCGGGGTCCACGGTGGGGAAGTCGCGCGTGCGCATCTCGAACTCACGCCCGTCGACGGTGCAGACGCCGCGGCCGGAGTCCACGTGCTCGAGGAGGAGGCGGTCGTCCATCTGCCAGTTGGGGTGGCGAAGGATGGTCTGGCCCTCGAGCTTGAAGAGGATCACCGAGATCGCCTTCTCGGATGGGCTCATGCCGTCATCGGCCGTATAGGTGCGGTCGGCGAAGAGGTAGAGCTCGCGAAGCGAACCCCCGTAGGTGCTCTCGAGGATCTGAGGCTGTCGTAGTGGATGTTGTTGCGGATCACGGCCGCGAGGCATGACGCGGAGCCCGCGGCGGCGGCCATCCACACGATGTCGTGGTTGCCCCATTGCAGGTCGAGGGAAGTGGCTAGCCATGAGCCGATCAAGGATGAGGTCGGCGTGCGGCCCGCGATAGAAGATGTCGCCGACGACGAAGTGCATTGCGGTCCACCGCGAGGCGCTTGATGAGCTCGGAGAGCGAGCGGATGGAAGTCGTCGGCGGAGCCGGTGTCATGATCGTGTCGATGATGCGCTGGTGGTAGGCGAGACGGGCCTCTCGCTCGTCGGGCGAGATGTGGAGCAGCTCGTCGATGATGTAGGCGTATTCGACGGGCATCGCCTTGCGCACCTTCGAGCGCGTGTACGAGCTCGAGAGGTGGCGGGCGAGTCGGACGAGCCTCATGAGCGTGATGGCGTACCACTCCTCCGTGGCGCGGCCCTCGTCGTGGATCCGACGGAGCTTGGCCTTGGGGTAGTAGATGAGCGTGCAGAGATCGGCCTGCTCGTCCTGGGTAATTTCAAACTTGAAGGTCGTCTCCACGCGCTCGCGGATGGACGCCGGAGCAGTTGTTGAGGATGTGCTCGAAGGCCTCGTACTCGCCGTGGACGTCCGAGGACGAAGTGCTCGGTACCCTTGGGAAGGTGAGGATGGCCCTCGAGGTTGATGATCTCGGTGTAGACCGCCTGGGTGGTCGGGAACTTCTCCGAGAGAAGCTCGAGATACTTGAGGCGCTGGTCGTCGCGGCACGCTAGGTCTGTCATTGGCATCCCCCCGAATTCGCTTGGTGCTCCCATTATTGGGCCCGTTGCCCGTCGGGTGGGCCGCGTTCGGGACAATGCCCACAACAAGGGTTCTTCTCCGCCCCTGGCCGGCGGTCCTTTCGGCCGTGACCCACCCGGAGCTGGTGTTCTTTAGGCCTCGATGACAAAATGAGCTGCCTTTCGGCCCCTTGTTTTGTCATCGAGGCCTAAAGAAACGTGGGCTGGCGGAGACGAGACACCCTCAGCGGGGGCTTCTCGGCGCGTACCGCGATCATGGAGGTGACGCCCAGCTCGTGGAGGCGTCCCTCGCCATTGGTGTCCTCGAAGAGGTCGCGGATCTGGAGCCCTGCGCGCAGCATCCCGCCGAGAAGGTCATCGAGGGAGTGGGAGAACTGCATGCCCGAGTCCCTCGCGCGCGAGCATCGCCGCGAGCGAGGGGTCCGCCACGGGATCGAACGGGAGCCCGCGCACGATGAGCCTCTCATCATCATTGACGATGTAGTTGATGCCGAGGTTCGAGACCAGAAAGGAGCGTGGCGCCCTGGTGCCATGACGCGCGCGACCCTCGTGCCAGATGGGCTCGACCTCGCGTACGTAGCAAAACGAGGACCGGGCTTACCACGAGGTCGAAGCTCGCGTCGGAGAAGGGGAGGGCCTGCGTCATGTCGGCGTGCACGACCTCGATCCCGTAACACCTCCCTCCCTGCGACGAGACGTCGGCGTCAAGCTGGGCCGGCGTGTAGTCGAGCACGGTGCAGCGTGCACCCGCCGCCGTGAGGATGGGCATCTGCTGGCCGCCGCCCGAGGCGAGTCCGAGCACGCGTGCGCATCCGCGAGGGCGGAAACCCACGTGCGCGCACGGGCTTGGTCGGCCTGTGAGCAGGATCCTGCCAGTTCTCCGTCTTCGCCCGGAGATACTCCTCGTGGGAGATCGGCCGTCCCCCACTCCCAAACGTCCTCGATCCAGCGGGAGATGGTCTCGACGTTGACGTCCTGGTAGCATCTTTTCGGACATTCTGGTACCCCTTCGCTTGTCACCGTGAGTACGAGCATACCTTCAGATATGTCATCACGTTCGTTTTCGTGATTAATTACGGTCTACACCGACGCATATCTGAAGACGCAACTGCCCACGCGCGCGCAAAGTTGAGCTTGTTTCTCGCCCCCGTAACCTCGTGCCGCTGGGGAGTGTGTATCATACCGCCTACGGCTGTGAAGGGTGAGAGTACCTGGGAACGACGTGGCAACAGAGAGCGAGGATGCTGAGATCTCGCGACCGCGTCCCAGCGAAGATCACCCCGGAGCTGCGGCCCCAAAGCGCGCGAGCGCAAGTAGACGTCGCCGGCAGACCACCGACACAGGTCAACCGAGTAAGGCGGAATTCCGCTCGCTGGGTGGTGACAAGCGAAGTGCGCGAGCAGACGCTTCGTCCCAGCAAGGGGACGGGCGTTTTTTTTGTGGGCGTCCGCGAGACATGAGGGGACCGTACGGTGGCAAACGAGTACAAGCGGACCACGAACCTGCCCAGGACCGACTTTCCGATGAGGGCCAGCCTCGCGCAGAACGAGCCCAAGCGGCTCGCAGCGTGGGAGGGCGAGGGTGTCTACGAGCTCCTGCTCAAGAAGAACGAGGGACACGAGAAGTTCGTCCTGCACGACGGCCCTCCGTACGCTAACGGTCCCATCCATCTGGGTCACGCCCAGAACAAGATCTCCAAGGACATCATCAACCGCTACTGGGCCATGCGGGGCTTCCAGACGCCGTACGTTCCTGGTTGGGACTGCCACGGCCAGCCCATCGAGCACAAGGTCGAGGAGATGCTGGGCACCGAGAAGTTCAACCGGCTGCCCACCGAGAAGGTACGCGAGCTCTGCCGCAAGATGGCCGTCGAGCAGGTCGACACCCAGCGTCAGGGCTTCAGACGCCTGGGGGTTCTCGCCGAGTGGGACAACCCCTACCTCACCTACGTCAACGACTACGACGCCACCGACGTGGAGATCTTCAAGGCCATCTTCGACAGCGGCGCCATCTATCGCGGGCGCAAGCCCGTGCACTGGTGCAGCCACTGCCACACCGCCCTCGCGGAGGCCGAGATCGAGTACGGCGACGAGGTCAGCCCCGCCATCTTCGTGCGCTTCGAGATGACGACCGTGCCTGCGGGCCTCGAGCCCTGGGCGGGTAGTCTCTGGGTCGACATCTGGACCACCACCCCGTGGACCCTTCCCGCCGATGACGCCGTGATCCTCCACCCCGAGGCGGAGTACGTGGCCGTGCTGACGGACGGTCGTGCGGAGATCATGGCCGAGGCCCTCGTCGAGAAATGCGCCGAGAGGTTCGGCTACGAATCGTATGAGCTCGCATCGGACGCGGACGGCAAGGTCTGGCGCATGAACGGCACCGAGCTCTGCCACAACAGGTACCTGCAGCCGATCTTTGGTGACCAAGGCGTGGAGGGCGAGTTCATCTACGCCGACTACGTCACGCTCGATGACGGCACCGGCGTGGTTCACTGCGCTCCGGGACACGGCGTCGACGACTATAACGCCGGCGTGAGGTTTGGCATCCCCGCCGTCATGCCCGTCGACGACGATGGTCGCTTCTTCAAGGGCGACCAGATCGGCACCGGCGGTCCTTGGTCCGGCATGGAGGTCAACGACGCCAACCCCAAGATCATCGAGTGGCTCCGCGAGCGTGGCACGCTGATCCTCCACGAGGACATCCACCACAGCTACCCGCACTGCTGGCGCTGCAAGCGGCCTGTCATCTTCCGCGCCACGAGCCAGTGGTTCGTCTCCATGGACAAGACTGGGTTGCGCGAGAAGGCGCTCGAGGAGCTGTCCAAGGTCTCGTTCTACCCGTCGCACGCCATCAAGCGCATCGGCTCGATGGTGGAGGGCAGGCCCGACTGGTGCATCTCCCGCCAGCGCAACTGGGGCGTACCCATCCCCGCCTACACCTGCCAGGACTGCGGCGAGACCGTCATGAACGATGACACCCTCGACAAGGTCATCGGGCTCTTCCGTGAGAAGGGCTCCGACGCCTGGTTCACCGACGACCCCGCGAGCTACCTCGGCGACGCCTGCACCTGCCCCGCCTGCGGGGGCCACGACCTCAAGGCCAACCCCGACATCCTCGACGTGTGGTGGGACTCCGGGGTGAGCCATACGGCCGTGTGCAAGCACCGCGGCTACCTCAAGTTTCCTGCGGACATGTACCTCGAAGGCTCCGACCAGCATCGTGGCTGGTTCATGAGCTCGCTCATGACGAGCGTGGGCGCCTACGGCGTGGCGCCCTACAAGGCGGTCGTCTCGCAGGGGTTCACGCTCGACGGCCAGGGTCGCAAGATGTCCAAGTCGCTTGGAAACGTCATCGACCCCAACAAGGAGTGCGACACCCGCGGTGCCGACGTGCTCCGCCTGTGGGTCGCCTCCGTCGACACCTCAACCGACGTGCCCTGCGACGACACGATCCTCGACCGCGTGGGTGAGGCGTACCGCAAGATCCGCAACACCTTCCGCTTCCTCCTCGGCGAGATCGAGGGCCAGTTCGATCCCGCCACCGATGCCGTCGCCACGTCTGAGCTGCTCCCGTACGATCGCCTCGTGCTGGCGCACATGTGCGAGGTGCACGAGGCGGTGAGCGAGGCCTACGGAAGCTATCGCTTCAACGTGGTGTTCCGCCTGCTCTACGACTACGTGACCGAGCTCTCGAACGGCTATCTCAACGCCACCAAGGATCGCGTCTACTGCGACGGCAGGGACGGTTTCGAGCGCAGGAGCGCCCTCACCGTATGGGCGCAGATTCTCTCCATGCTCGTCCATGACCTGCAGCCGATCCTGGCCTACACGACCGACGAGGCCATGCGGTACCTGCCTGCCTCGATGCGGGACGGCCAGACCTACGCGGCGCTTCTCGACTGGTACCAGGCGCCCATGTCCACCGACGAGTACGAGGCGCAGCTTCCCGCGTATGCGGCCATGGTCGAGGCGCGCACGGCCTTTACCAAGGCCTACGAGGGCGCCCAGGCCACCGGGGTCGTCACCGAGAAGACCTCGCAGGCCGCCCGGGCCGAGCTCACGGTGCCCGCCGAGGCATATGCGCTTCTCGCCGGCGAGGATGCCTGCGACCTTGCCGAGCCCTTCGTGTGCTCCGAGGTGCGCGTCAGCTCGGGCGAGGAGTACGCCTGCACCGTGCTTCCCGCGCATGGCGAGAAGTGCCCGCGGTGCTGGAACTGGCGCGTGCTGGGTGAGGATGGCCTGTGCTCCCGCTGCCATGACGTCGTCGAAAGCATCGAGGGGTAGGACTCTTGGACCAGACGAAGATGACATGCTGGCGAGGCTTTCGCGTCATGCTCTACGGAGTGATCGTCGTCGTGGTGGTCGTGCTCGACCAGGCCACCAAGGCGGCGGTGAGGCATCTGCTCGCGGTGGGCGAGTCCGTGGACTTCATTCCCGGTGTGCTCGACCTCAGGCTCGTGCATAACACGGGTGCGGCCTTCTCGCTCGGCGAGGGTGCCGGGCTGTTCTTCGTGCTGGTGGCGATCGTCGTCCTCATCGCGGGGTGGGTCTTCGTCTGGAAGCATCCCGACGTGCCGTTCGCACTTGCTGTCACGGTCGCCTGCGTGGCGGGCGGAGGCGTGGGGAACATGATCGATCGTCTGTTCATGGGCTACGTCACCGATTTCTTCGCGACCACGTTCGTGAGCTTCCCCGTGTTCAACGTCGCCGACACCTTCGTCACCTGCGGCGTGATCGCTTCGTTCGCGATCTACACCGTGTGGGAGTCCAGACGCGGCCTGGCGGCAGGGGAGACCGACTCCTCCGCCCACGAGTCCTAGGCTGCCTGCTGTCTTTGTGATGTGCGGCGCCGCCCCCGGCTCGGGAGCGGCGCCGTTCGCGTAGATTGGTTGTGGTGGTGGGTAGGCGCGCTGCGGCGCAGAAGGGAAGCGGCATGCTCGACCGCGTGGCAGATGCTCTCGTGGGACCCGACGATGACGGCGAGAGGCTCGACTCCTTCGTGGCGTCCATGCCAGGCTGTCCCTCGCGGAGCGCCTGCGCGCGTCTCATCGAGGAGGGTCACGTGACCATCAACTCCACGTCCGCGCTCTCCAAGAGCGAACGCGTGGCGCTGGGCGATCGCGTGTCGGTCGAGCTTTCCGAGCCCGTGTGCGAGGGGCCTCTCGTGCCGAATCCCGACATCGCGCTTGACATCCGCTACGAGGATGACCGGCTCATCGTGCTCTCCAAGCAGGCGGGACTCGTGTGCCATCCCAGCCCGGGCCACGTGGAGGACAGCCTCGCCAACGCCCTCGTGGCCCGCTGCGGCTACGACCACCTGGGCCTGCTCCAGGGGGAGGACCGTCCCGGCATCGTGCATCGCCTCGACATGGACACGTCAGGACTCATGGTCTGCGCCAAGGACGACGAGGTGCAGCGTGCCCTCCAGGGCCTCATCCGCCTGCGCGCGCTCGACCGCCGCTACGTGGTGCTCGTCCACGGGTACGTGGCTCCCGAGACGGGCAGCATCACGACGGGCATCGCTCGGTCGAGCCGCGACCGGCTGCGCATGACCGTGTCGGACGAGCCTGGTGCGCGTGAGGCCATAACCACCTTCACGACGCTCGAGCGCTTCGAGGCCGGCCCGCGCGACGAGGGCTACTCGCTCCTCGAATGCCATCTCTACACGGGTCGTACGCATCAGATTCGCGTGCACATGCGTCACATCTCGCACCAGGTCGTGGGAGACCAGCTCTACGGCCGTGGGGACATCCGCCAGAACCTGGGCCTCTCTCGCCAGTTTCTGCACTCTTGGCACATTCGCTTCGACCACCCGGTCTCTGGCGAGACGATCGAGCTCGCCGACCGGCTCCCGCCGGACCTCGCGAGTGTATTAGAATCGATTCAGGCAAGGTCCATGGGGCGAACGGAGGCGGGGGGAGACATCTGCCCGCAGATCCTGTCCCAGGGGCTGCCCGACAGTGCCACCGCGAAGGGATAGGGTACATGGAGCTCAACAAGTTCGGAATCACGCCCATCGTCATCTTCAACATGGTCATCTGGCTCTTCTTCACCCTCGCGTACTTCTACCAGTTCGTCTACATGGTGCGCGTGTGGGCGCGGGGCATGGTGAGGCTGTCCCCGGCGAAGAAGCAGCACTCCTTCGCCTTCTTCATCTCGGCGCACAACGAGGAGCCCGTCATCGGCAACCTCGTCAGATCGATCCTCGCGCAGGACTATCCGTCCGAGCTCATCGACTGCTTCGTCGTGTGCGATGCCTGCACCGACAACACCCATGAGGTGGCGGAGAAGGCCGGCGCCATCGTGTGGGACCGCAACGACCTCGCCCGCCGTGGCAAGAGCTGGGCCATGGACTACGGCTTTGACCGGATCCTCAACGAGTATGGCGACAAGTACGATGCGTTCATCGTCTTCGATGCCGACAATCTCGTCTCCCCCAACTACACCACGATCATGAACCAGGCATTCGACGCGGGCTACCTCGTATGCACGAGCTACCGCAACTCCAAGAACTTCGACTCCAGCTGGATCAGCGCCGGGAACGCGCTCTGGTTCATGCGCGAGGCCAAGTACCTCAACAACGCCCGCATGATGGTCGGCACGAGCTGCGCCATCTCGGGTTCCGGCTGGATGGTCTCCGAGAAGGTCGTGCGCGGCATGCACGGATGGGACTTCCACACGCTCACCGAGGACATCCAGTTCTCCACCTTCTGCGCCGCCAACGACATCCAGATCGGCTTCGCGCCGGCGGAGTTCTACGACGAGCAGCCCGTCGCGTTCAAGGCCTCCTGGGTGCAGCGCCTGCGATGGACCAAGGGATTCTACCAGGTGTTCTTCTCATACAAGGGAGACCTTGGCAAGGGCATCAGACGTCGCCACTTCGCCGCGTACGACATGATGATGACCATCGCCCCGGGCATGCTCCTCACCCTGCTGTCTGCGTTCGTCAACTCGACCTACCTCATCATCGGGTCGCTCAGCCACGGCTTCATCGCCACCCAGTCCGAGCTCTCCATGTGCGTGGGCTCGCTCGTGATGACGTTTGGCTCGATGTACGTCGTGTTCTTCATCCTCGCGGTGATCACGACGATCTCGGAGCGCTCGCACATCCACTCCAAGTCCAAGGGTCGCATCATCTCCAACCTGTTCACGTTCCCGATCTTCATGATGACCTACGTGCCCATGGCCGTGGTCGCCCTGTTCAAGAAGGTCGAATGGGTCCCGACCAAGCACGACATCGTTGTCGACGTCGATGACGTGCTCGGCACGAACACCGCCCAGTAGGAGCCTGCCGCACCCTCGGGTGTCGTTCGTCCACCTGTTTTCGAACGAAGTCCAACTAAGCAGTGTTTATGCAGTTGCGATGCATGCATTTTTCGACCAGGGCACTTTGCTACCGTGAGGATGTCCATCGCTTCGTACGAGCAAGCCCTCCGACAAGGAGCATCCATGGCTGAATACGTTCTCGTCACCGAGTCAGGCTCGGACATCTCGAAGGAAGTCGCCGACCGCTACGGCATCGTGGTCGTTCCCATGCACGTCAACTTTGGGGGCAAGGAGCGCGACGACGGCACGTTCCCCACAGAGGAGCTCTACGCGAACTACAAGCATACCGGCGAACTCCCGCACACGAGCGGATGCTCGCCCCAGGACTTCATCGACGCCTTCGATCGGATACATGCCGAGAGGCCCGAGGCGCACATCGTCTATCTTGCCTACTCTGCCGTGACCACGGTCTCCTTCGCCTCGGCGCAGCACGCGTCCGAGGGCCGCGCGTACGTGACGAGCATCGACATGAAGAGCGTCTCGTCTGGCCTCCAGATGGTGGTCACCAACGTCGCCCGCTTCCTCGAGGCACGGCCCGACTCGTCGCTCGACGAGGTCGTCGCCTTCGCCGAGGATCAGGTCCGTCGCATCCGGATGGCCTTCATCCCAGGCGACCTCGACTACCTACGGGCGGGCGGGCGTCTTTCCAACGCCGCCTATCTCGGGGCGACGCTCCTGCGTATCAAGCCCACCGTGGACATCATAGACGGTCGGCTCGTGGCCACGAAGAAGCGGCACGGCTCGATGCTCAAGTGCGCCGCCTCCCTCACCGAGGAGGTCCTTGGCGGCGAGCCCATGGACACCTCGAGGGTGAACTTCATCTACTCGGTCGGCGATGGCCCCGACCCCATCCTGCGCAAGGTCGTCGAGAAGATCGCCTCCAAGCATGGCTTCGATGAGATCGAATGGGTCAAGACCGGCTGCGTCATCGCGTCGCACGCCGGCCCCGGCTCCTTTGGCGTCGTCGCCTGCGTGCGCTAGGGCCAGGGACCCTCATGTATAGGATCATCGCGAGCGACCTCGACGAGACGCTCCTGAACGATGCCCACGTCGTTCCCCGTCGCAACGTCGACGCCATCCGTGCCGCCCGGGAGATGGGTGTGCGCTTCGTCCCTGCGACGGGGCGCGGGTACACCAGCGTCCAGGGTACCCTCGACGAGCTCGGCCTGCGTGACGCCGCGGACGAGTACGTCATCTCGTTCAACGGCGGCGTTGTCGTCGAGAACAGGGGCAATCGCATCCTGAGCACCGATGCGCTTCCGTTCGACGTCGCCGACGAGCTCTACCGCCGCGGACGAGCCTACGATGACATCTGCACGCATGTCTACACCCTCGACACGGTCTGGGTCCACAACTACAACCAGTACGAGAGGGACTACGTCCGCGGACGCATGAACGTCATCGAGACGGATGCGCCCACGCTCGACTTTCTTCGGGACCAGGTCATCGTGAAGGTCCTTTACATGAACCTCGACCGTCCCTATCTCGAGAGGATCAGGCGCGCCCTTGGAGGGGTCGTCGACCGCGTCGATGTGAGCTTCTCGTCGTCTCGCTACATGGAGTTCAATGCCAGGGGAGTGAACAAGGGAGTGGGCCTCATGGCCCTCGCCGAGCGACTCGGGGTCGCGCCGCATGAGGTCATGGCCATAGGGGACAGCCTGAACGACCGTCCCATGATCGAGGCGGCAGGTCTTGGCGTGGGCGTGGCCAACGTGGCGGATGACACGAGGTCCGCCTGCGACTACGTCTGCGAGGCGGACAACGACGCCGGGGCCGTGGGCGAGGCGATCGAGAGGTTCGTGCTGCGCGGGTAGGGGCGGGCGGTGCGGCCCCCGTCCGCCACTTTGTCGTGCCTCGGTGTACGTCGGTCGACGGCATCCACCTCAAGCAGCGCAGATGGTACAATCCCACGAAAACTTTCTTTGCATGGTGTCCGCGGTCGCGGACGGGAGAGGAGTCCGAAGCATGGCAACGTTCTTTGAGGAGGAGTCCCACACCTTTTCCGAGTACCTTCTTGTTCCTGGGTACTCCTCGGCGGAGAACATTCCCGCCAACGTCTCCCTTCGCACGCCGCTCGTGCGTTTCGGGCGCGGCGAGGAGCCGGCGATCACCCTCAACATCCCGATGGTCTCGGCCATCATGCAGTCGGTCTCCGGTCCGAGCATGGCCGTCGCCCTCGCGCAGGAGGGTGGCCTCTCGTTCATCTACGGCTCCCAGTCCATCGAGGACGAGGCGGACATGGTGCGCGAGGTCAAGTCGTACAAGGCCGGCTTCGTGGTCTCCGATTCGACGCTCACGCCCGAGATGACCCTTGGCGACGTCGTCGAGCTGCGCGAGCGCACCGGCCACTCCACGATGCCCGTCACCGAGGACGGGTCGGCCCACGGCAGGCTCCGTGGCATCGTCACCTCCCGGGACTACCGTCTCTCCCGCGATGACCTCAACCGCAAGGTCAAGGAGTTCATGACCCCGTTCTCCCAGCTCGTCACGGCTCCCGATGGCACCACGCTCAAGGTTGCCAACGACATCATCTGGGAGCACAAGCTCAACGCGCTGCCCGTCGTCGACAAGGACCAGAACCTCGTGGCCATCGTCTTCCGCAAGGACTACGACTCCCACAAGTCTCGTCCTGACGAGCTTCTCGACGAGCACAAGCGCTACCTCGTCGGCGCGGGCATCAACACCCGCGACTACGCCGAGCGGGTTCCCGCGCTCGTGTCCGCGGGTGCCGACGTCCTCTGCATCGACTCCTCCGAGGGCTTCTCGGAGTGGCAGAAGAACACACTCGAGTGGATTCGCGCGAACTTCGGCGAGTCCGTCAGGGTCGGTGCCGGCAACGTGGTCGACGCCGAGGGCTTCCGCTTCCTCGCCGACTGCGGTGCCGACTTCGTGAAGGTGGGCATCGGCGGCGGCTCCATCTGCATCACCCGCGAGCAGAAGGGCATCGGTCGCGGACAGGCGTCCGCGCTCATCGACGTCTGTCGCGCCCGCGACGAGTACTTCGAGCAGACCGGCACCTACGTGCCCGTCTGCTCCGACGGCGGCATCGTCTACGACTACCACATGACGCTGGCCTTGGCCATGGGCGCCGACTTCATGATGCTCGGCCGCTACTTCGCCCGCTTCGACGAGAGTCCCACGCGCCGCGTCAACGTGAACGGCCAGTACATGAAGGAGTACTGGGGCGAGGGTTCCGCGCGTGCCCGCAACTGGCAGCGCTACGACCTTGGTGGCAGCAAGAAGGGCCTCTCCTTCGTGGAGGGTGTCGACTCCTACGTCCCGTACGCGGGACCCCTCAAGGAGAACGTCGACAACTCCCTGCTCAAGGTGCGGTCGACGATGTGCAACTGCGGGGCCGTCACCCTCGCCGACCTTCGCGACAAGGCCAAGATCACGCTCGTCTCGTCGACCTCGCTCGTCGAGGGAGGGGCGCATGACGTGCTACTAAAGGATGCCAACCAGCAGGTGAGCGTCAACTTCCGTTCGTAGCGCATTCGTTACATCAAGACGCCTCAGCTGCCACCGAAACCTATAATGGCTCGGTGGCAGCTCCATGAAGAAAGGGTATGACGTGGCAGACGAGACCGAATCCGAGATTCGCGAGGGCGTTCCGGCGTATGACGCGGAGGCAATCGAGACCAAGTGGCAGGCCCAGTGGGAGGCGGACGAGCTCTACAAGACCGACGAGGACCTGGCAAAACCGAAGAGGTACGTCCTCGAGATGTTCCCGTACCCCTCCGGCGACCTGCACATGGGCCATGCGCGCAACTACACCATCGGGGACGCGATGGCTCGTCAGGCGCGCATGAGGGGCTACGACGTGCTGCATCCCATGGGGTTCGACGCCTTCGGGCTGCCCGCCGAGAACGCGGCCATCAAGCACGGCACCCAGGCGAGCGTCTGGACGCACAAGAACATCGACCAGGCGGTCAAGACCATGAAGCGCATGGGCTTCTCGTATGACTACGACCGCATGTTCAACACCTGCGACCCCGAGTACTACCGGTGGGGCCAGTGGATGTTCATAAAGATGTGGGAGAAGGGCCTCGCGTATCGTGACACGTCGCCCGTCAACTGGTGCCCGACCTGCCAGACCGTGCTCGCCAACGAGCAGGTCGTGGAGGGACGCTGCTGGCGGTGCGGTTCCATCCCCGAGAAGCGCGAGCTCTCCCAGTGGTATCTCAGGATCACCGACTACGCACAGGAGCTTCTCGATGACCTCGACACGCTCATCGGCTGGCCCGAGAACGTCAAGGCGCAGCAGCGCAACTGGATCGGGCGCTCCGAGGGCGCCGAGATCACGTTCGCGCTTGCGGACGTCGACGGCCTGACCCCCACCGACCGCACGATCACCGTCTTCACCACGCGTGCGGACACGCTCTTCGGCGTGACGTTCTTCCTCCTCCCGCCCGAGAGCCCGCTTGCCGCCGAGCTTGTCGCCGGAACCGAGTACGAGCAGGACTTCAACGAGCTCAGGGCCGCCACGGAGAAGGTCTCGTTTGTCGACCGCCAGGGCTCCGCCCGCGAGAAGCACGGCGTCTTCACGGGGCGCTACGTCATCAACCCGATCAACGGTCGACCCGCGCCCGTCTGGGTCGCCGACTACGTCCTCATGGACTACGGCACCGGCGCCGTCATGGGTGTGCCCTGCGGCGACCAGCGCGACTTCGACTTCGCCAGGAAGTATGGCCTCGACATCGTCCCGATCATCTGCCAGAAGGACGACCCGCTCTATGCCGAGCTCAGGGAGGAGCGGGGTATTCGCGTCCGATCGGTCGACTGGGACCACGCCATGGACGCCGAGGGCTACCTCGTCCAGTCCGGCGAGTTCACCGGACTCAGGGGAGGCAAGCACTCCGAGGGCGTGGACGCCATCATCGCGTTGGCTCCAAGGTTCACGGTTGCGGTCGCGAGAAGGTCCAGTTCCGTCTTCGCGACTGGCTCATCTCGCGTCAGCGCTACTGGGGCAACCCCATCCCCATGATCCACTGCGACCGCTGTGGTGACGTGCCCGTACCCGAAGACCAGCTGCCCGT
>Ga0268359_12266_pt1 | contig 14064 bp, 13 predicted proteins | sample BioMet11_FD_194416 | JGI IMG/M metagenome (GOLD analysis project Ga0268359, IMG submission 194416) | Sewage microbial communities from Oakland, California, United States - Biofuel 11 (PacBio Assembly) | ecosystem: Engineered > Wastewater > Sewage > Unclassified | place: USA: California | collected...
GCTTTGCCGGGGTCTTTGCAGGAATAGTATGTTCACTTATCGAAAGAATCGAGAATATAGATGATAATATCACAGTGCCGGCATCTGGCCTGTTTATCCTGCTCTCAGCTCACTATTACTTCCCTTCGCTTACGGCTCCCTTTTACTGATTTTTCTCGGCAGACTTCCTCATCTGTCTTTTTTTAAATTTGTTTCATTTTTCATATTACGTTTCCTTTTTCAACTCCAAATCTACACTTTATTTTTAAACGTAGGTTTTTAAAATGTGCCCGTAACCTGAGAGTAACCTGACAAAATGCAAGGTAACCAAATTACATATTATTTATATTAACAATCTAAAACTTCATATATCTTTGAATGTAATATATTTAAAAACGTAGACTGTTAAGGGATGAGTTTAATAGTGTAAAGAATGGACATTTGCAACTTCTCAGGCTCATTTAAACAGATGGGGTCAGTAAACAGATGGGGTCAGTAAACAGATGGGGTCAGTTATGTGAAAATTGTATATGCAACAGGCTAGAAAACCAGGAATTGAAAGTGCCAATTTTAGAATTAAAAGACTGAAAACATTTTATTTATTTTCAGTCTATTGGGCTGCATACTTTAAAACGTTTTTTATATCATGGCTGATCCTGATAAGCTTTACACTAATGGGGGATAGAAGGAAAATGGATGACAACATAAAGAATCTTATTAAGAAATTGGAACACTCGGTCTTTGCGGGAAACCGGGCAATTGCTGCCGAAAAACTTGGAACGCTAGGGGACCCTTATGCTTTACCCGCACTGATTGGAGCGCTGGATGATTCAAATCCGAAGGTAAGAGTTGCCGCTGCAGAAGCCCTGGGAAAACTCAATATGCCGGGAGCTGTCCCTGGTCTTATAAATGCGCTTAATGATCCTGATAGTCCGGTTAAAAAGACTGCAATTGCTTCCCTTGAAATAATAGGCACACCTGAAGCTATCTCAGGCATTGTGAAAGGGTTCGGGGACAGAGACCGGTTTGTCCAGAAGGAAGCGGTGAAATCCTTGATGAGGATAGGTTCAAGAGATGCGATTTACGGTCTTGAGAAGGCCCTGGCTTATCCGGATTATTCGCTGAGAAGGATTTCAATAATAGCCCTTGGGAAAATCGACACTTATGAAGCTGCTCTCTGTCTGGTAAAGGCAATTGAAAACTCGGATAACAAAACAAGGCAGCAAGCTGCCGAAACCCTGGGAAAAAGGGGCAATTCGGATGTGCTTGATGAGCTAATGGAAATCCTCAGGGACCCAAGACAACCTGTTCAGGAAACTGCCTCCGAAACGCTTTGCAAAATTGTAAGTGTGTCAACTTCAGTGCCTGTGCTTGTCAAGGCTCTCGGAGCTTCGAGCAGGGATGTGAGAAAAGTTTCAATTGAAGCTCTTTGGAAGATAGGAACGCCTGAAGCAGTTTCAGGGCTTTTGAGAGCCCTGGACGACCCTGACTGGTATCTGAGAAGCCGCGCTGCAGATGCCCTGGGAGATATAGGTTCTCCGGAAGCGGCCCGGGGACTGGTTAAAGCTTTTGATATATATGAAAACTCCGTAAGGAAGGCGATTACCTGTGCTCTTGGAAAAAGCGGAGCCCCTGAAGCCATAGAAGGGCTGGTTAAAGCTCTTAACGACCCTGATAGTTCGGTCAGGGAATCAGCAGTTCTGGGCCTTGGAAGAGCAGGCACTACTGAAGCCATTTCAGGGCTTGTCAGAGCCCTTGATGACACTAAGGCAGTAGTGAGAGAAGCTGCGGCTTCCGCACTTGGGGACCTCAAAGCACAGCAAGCTGTTCCTAAATTGGTGGGAAATTCTTGAAAAACCTGATAGCCCGATGCAAAAAGTCGCTATCTGCTCACTCGAGAAAATCGGTACCCTAGAGGCAGTTTCAGGGCTTGTCAGAGCTACTGAAAGTACAGATGCCTGCGTGCGAAGGGCTGCATTGAAAGCTCTTGAAAAAATTAATAAAGCCAATTCCTTACCTGTAACCACTCCTGATGAGATAGTCCCTGGAGTAAAGCCTGTTCTTAGGAACTGCTTGAAAGATGATGATTCTGAAGTTCGGACTGAAACCTCAAATCTCTCAGGTGATATCTGCAATATGAATTCTCTTAAAGAGCTTGAACTTTCAATTTCTGTTGAAGAAACAAAGGAGTCCAGAGCCCACCAAAACGCAATTAACGAGAAGAAAAAAGGAATCGGGCTGATCTGCCCATATTGCTCCAGAAACCTGAATCTCACCACTGCCCCCAACTTCTGTCCTTTCTGCGGGATGAAATTGAAGTTGAAATACTAAAAACTCTCCACTTTTCCGAAAAAGGCTGTCGGTATAGTAACAAGATTTTTCAAAAAACTGCTTGCCCGCAAGCTTTTTCTAAAAAAGCTTAAGCGAAAACCTCCAGCAACATTGGGTTTGAGAGTCTTATCCCCCCAAACCCTATCGGCGTGATCACAAGCCTTTTCAAAAAAGGCTTGAGCGAAAACCACTGCTAAATCTAAAACGTCATGACGGCGTGATCAACCGGCGCAACGGTTGTGTCACAAGCCTTTTCAAAAAAGGCTTGAGCGAAAACCACTGCTAAATCTAAAACGTCATGACGGCGTGATCAACCGGCGCAACGGTTGCGGGTCAACGGTTGCGGTCAAACAGGCTGATCTTGAGACAAAGGTACTGAAGTTCTATCAGGGGGGCTGATTTCCCAGAGTCATGTTCAGGGAAGATATTTCCCTTTTCGGCAGGTTACCGTTCTTCGATAGGTTGGGGCTTTTGCGTTAGATTCCAATGCTGCCGTTTGTGTTATTTTCAGTTGAGTTATCCTGAATTCGGCCAGGACGGTCAATAGGGCCGCAGACTTGTGTTTCACAGACTCTTCGGCATACGTTTTCTGTTTACACTGTGGTATCTCTGGCTGAGTGCATTATTTTCTTCAGTTCGTCAAAAGACTCGGTCCCTTTGATATCTTCTATCAGGGCCGTAAGTTCAGTAATCCTACTGTTGAGCTGTTCATCACTCGCGTTTTCGCTTTCGTTCACTCTGGATTTAAGAAGCTCTATTTTCTCCTCAATAGAATCAAGTGCCTTTGTCTGCTCATGGGTTAATAGGACCTCTTTGAGTTCTGCTGCAGTGGAGGCTTCACTCACTTCGGTATACAGATATCGAATCTCAGTATCTTCTCGTTGAGCTCTTCAGCTTTGCTACTCTCACCGGCTTCCGTAAGCCTGGTTTGAGCAGCTTCGGCCCTCTCAGTCATATTCCTGGAGGGACTCCAGGATAACAGTCTGAACGTCAGTGAAATTTTCATCAGTTATATTTTCAAGCAATATATGACAAAACTCATGCCCTTCGTCAAGCTCCGTTTGCATTTCATCAGGTTCTGTATTCCTTTCGTCATTTTCCAAATACTCCTGTTCCTGCCTTTTTCTAGACAAAACATTCTGGAGGTCAGACGCATTTGAAACCTTACTTATCTCACTATAGAGATTTTGAAGTTCAGTAATTCTCTTACTGATTGAGTCAAGCATGTCTGCCTGAACTTCAGTGAAATTTTCTTCGCTTATATTACCTGCAGGACAGGAAGGACAGGACCCTGGATCATAAATCAGATCCGTCAAGTTTGTCAGGATTGCGTTTTCTGAAGCAAAAGCCCCTGAAGGGATAATACTCAATATAATCAGCACTATCGCAAAACGGGAAATTAACTTTAATGTTTTTACTGTCATAGATTACCTCCGTTGATTGCCATGTTTTCCTGCTCTTTTTGTCTCAACGCTGTTGCCTGTTGACAGTCCTGAAATCAACTGGATTAAATATAAGCTTACTTTTAGAAACAGAAAAAATTAGAGGAATTTAATTTAAAGAACAAATTTTTTTGAACTTTATATTACGGCAGAATCTTTTAAATTTACTGATTAATACTTATAAGGACTCTTAAACACTTCGGCCCTTAAATGCTTCATTTTTAAGAAAAAAATGCATTTGTCATCAGGATCTTTTATAAGGACCTGCGCAGTTGAATCGAGAAAAAAAGTAGCATGAAATTTCAAATTGTCTAATCAATAATATTTATGATAGACATGCTCATGCTTTATTTTGCTTTTCAACTGCATAAGTCCGATCAAGAAAGGTTCTTTAACACAACTGGTTAAGAATCTTCCGTTTTGAAATCCAATAGAGGGTTTTACGAGTCAGTCATTGTTTTACAAATTAGTCTTAACCATTTTTTACATTCGGTTTTCACCGTCTGTTTCAATGGTATCTGTTATTATATTCATTTAACCATTTCTTATGGTTATCTTGCCATTTTTTGTATTTGCTTTGCCATTTCTTATAGTTATCTTGCCATTTTTTGTATTTGCTTTGCCATTTTTTGTAATCGTCGCCTTGGTTCTTATTCTTCCATCTCTGGTTCTCATTATCCCAGTTTCTCTGCTCGCTTTCCCAGTTTTCATCTCTTTTTCCAAATTAATCTGTTCATTATCCCAGTGTTTCTTTTCATTACCCCATTGATTTTCAGTTTTTTGCGAAGCTGCACTTACTGATGCAACAGTTACTGACGATACAAAAAGACCAGCATCAAAATGCATACCGTCTTCTTTATTCTATCAAATATCTTCTTTCCCATATGTCCACTCCTTATTTTATCTACCTTATTTTCTCAAATAGACGTTATTTTATCCGACTTAATTTTATTTTATCTAATTTGATGTTATTGTGTCTAATTGATGTAGTTTTAAACTGTTGTATGTTTTTCAATTCACTTCTGTAACATATCTGTTTCAAGACGATATTATCCCAGTTAATACCCCAATTTACTTTTATATGCCACTGGCAATTTTTTAGGTATTAATAGGACTTACACACTTGATAAGCGAAATAAAACATAAGCAAGTTACATAAGCAGGTTACACAAGCAAGTTACACAAGCAGGTTACACAAGCAGGTTACACAAGCAGGTTACACAAGCAGGTTACACAAGCAGGTTACACAAGCAGGTTACACAAGCAAGTTGTTGCAAGTAACTTAGATGTCTTATAGTTTCATTCTACTTTTTCTCAGCTCAATTGTGTAATTCCTTTTTTGATCTAATCGCCTTACCGGCTATCCGGCGATTGACCATCCGCCAATTGACAATTTTAAATTATATTGTATTAAATATAATATTACTTACAGATATAATATGACTAACAGAACTCAATTTGGAAATAAGAGTTTTTAAACCTTAAATTACATAAAAGGGCGTAAATTCTGAAACTAATACTTATTGAGCTCTCTAGATATCGTATTTTTTAATAAAATAAATATTATTTATCTGTCATTATGGAAAATTCAGTCTAATTGGTTCTGAATTAAATTCTTTAAGTGTCCTTATTTTATTCTTTATATAACTTTATAACAATAGCAAATTATAATCTCGAAACTAGAACGATTTTTAATTTGAAAAATAGCCTAATGTAAGAAAAAACCAAATTTGAGCCCTTAAAGGAATATAAACCTTTGAAATAATCTATTTAAGGGTTATAAAGGGTTAAAGCCCGAAATAATCCTATTTAAAGTGTGAATTGTAAATTTAATCCATTAATACTCCTGAAAAAGTAAGTATTCTTTTATTTTTAAATCCAGATATAGCATCTCTGTCAGGAACATATCGATTAGTAACATCCCACCCATAGACCCATAGACCCAGAGATATGCTGTAATTTTGTGCCGTAATCATATGCTGTAATTTTGTGCCGTAATCAAAAAACGGTCAAAACATTTATAAAAGCATAGAGGAAGATTACGAGGAAACCATGTGTGTACTAAGACCTGCAATATCAATTCGATAGTTCCTGACTCAACTCCTTATGAGTTAATTAAAAAGATTTTGAAAATACTTAAATACGAGAAAAATGTAGCAGGGATAAAAATGCCTGATAACCCGGAGGAAAAATTGCTGATTTTGCAGCTTTCCGAAGATTCCAGAAAAATTGCCAGGCTTCTTTCAAGTGAAACTTCAATCAGAATTCTTAAACTGCTTAATAAGAAGTCAATGTCGGCAGGAAACCTTGCCGATGAGCTTGGAGTGCGCCTGAATACTCTCAAATATAATCTGGACTCCCTTCTGGAAGCTGGAATGATTAGAGTAAGACACGTAAAATGGAGTCAGAAAGGAAGGAAAATAAAAGTTTATGAGGCCTCGAAAAAGTAATTGTTTTTCTGCCCGCAAAAGAGAACCTGGAAACTCCTATTTTGTCGTGAAGTCCTGGCGAGACAGCCCGGAAAATTTGGAGAAACCGGAAATTCCAAAATTGTCCTGAAGTTAATTACAGGCTTAGAGTTTCGGAACGATTCTATTGTTTCTGAGAAATACTTTTAAAAATAACCAAATATTAATATACGAACTCGATTAAAAGGTACAGTCCAGCAATGAGTTCTATTCCATAGGACGTGGCTCAGTATGAAAATCAAATTTCTGTCCTTACTCCTTATGCTCGCAGTCATTATCGTTATCTCAGGCTGTGTTGATGAGGAGGCTCAGGGCTTTAATTGTAAAGCTCCAGAAGATCTAGCTAGGACTATTTTTTTCCCCTATGTAGGGCTCCTGAACCATGGGGGATCTGAAATGCCAGGCCAATACTCCCATGAGTTCCCGCCAGATAGGTTTAATTCAGGCCCTGAGTCCATGCATACTCTGAGAGATGCAACATCCCTTCTTGACAGAAACATCGAAAAAGCAGAAACGATTTCATTAAAGCTCAAAACCGGTATTGAGCGCTACAAAGCAGAAGGGAAAGATGTTAGCAGACTTGAAACACTGCTTGAAGAGTATAACCGTCTTATAAAAGAAGCAAAGCAGTACCGAGCCCTTGCGAATACAACCTTAAGCGAAGAAAATAACAGCTCAATTGCGAATTTGAGTCAATATAACAACAGTTCATCCGAAAATATAGAAGTAGATTATTTGATTCAGTCTCAGAAGAGTATGATGCAAGCTAATCAGATCCTGAGAGATATTTTCGAGGAACTTAATTCTCTAATGGGAAGCGAAGAACTCAACAATACATCCCGGCTTATTTCGGCAGGAGAAGGAAAAGCTATTCTTATGGGCAGTTTCACCCTGAATATGCACCTGGAAGACGGAGAAATGGTGATAATGGGCCTTTCCAAGAATTCCGAAATTGATATAAACGGGGATTATACATTTGAAGAGAATACCGATATGCATGATACGGTGCGCCTTTACCATATCAATTCTGCTGATGTGAAGATCTCCGGTTCCCGTAAGACAGTAATGTTAAACAATGAAAACATTACCCTCACTGCAGATGGCGAGGGTTATGTAGCTTTCCAGGGAGACGGCACCTACAGTGTTGAAGAGGCAGGTAGGACAATAAAAGAAGATGAATGGGCTAAACCTTTCTTTGAAGAAGGAATGAATCCCCAAAAGTACGGGCCTGACGGAGAGTATAATAATACCGAATATGGGCCTGATAATAATGATAATGATCTAGTAATCGGGCAAAGGAAGGGCATGAAGTAATATCACGTTAATAGAGCTTCTCCGGAAACAGAATGCAGGAGAGATTTCTTGGAGAAGCAGTGAACGTTCCAGGAGAATATTAAAAATGCCTGGAAAAATTGAAAATCAATATACAACTCTGGGTTTATCGAAAATGAATCTAAGGCTCCATATTATTTGTATTGCTGTCTTACTTGCTTTAGCAGGGCCTGCCTTAGCAAACAGCACGGCTACAGTCCACGGGGCGGTATACGGCTGGGATACCTTCAAGCCTCTGGAAAATGCTGTGGTTGAGGTAAATTCGACTCCCTCACAGTCAATGGTAGCAAAATACGGCCTGTATTCTTTTGATCTGGTTCCCGGAGATTATAACATTACAGCCAGTTACTATCAGAACAGTAGCGTTACATATACGGCCAGCGAGACTATTCAAATTAAAGATCAAGGAAAATATGTACGTGATCTCCTGCTCCTTCCTGTTTATTCCGAGGAACTCATGGGTGACTCCGAAGTAAATGGACTTTCCGAAGACCAGAACGGGAGTGCAGGCAGCTCCTTCTCAAATACAACAAATTCGCTAACAGACACATCCACAGGTCCGACTGCAAGCAAAGGCAATTCGAGCAGCATGAATCTGGCTGACCAAAACATAACTGGCTATATAAATGTAAATTACCTGCCGATAGCAGCTCTTTTATTTCTTATCCTGCTTGCAACGGGCTACCGAGTCTCCAGAAAGGATAAAAAAATAGAGAAAATCAGCCTTTAAAAAGGGCATATAGGATCTCAGGTATAGGAGCAGACGAAAAGAGAGATACTACAGGAGATTTTTTCAAACCAGTTACGGTGCCCGACATCTCGGTAGAAGTCCATGATGAAAGGGTAGAAGTCCCTCACGAAAGCTTAGAGTCCGAGCTAAAATGGAAGTCTCAGGTACAGGATTCTCAGGTACAGGATTCTCAGGTACAGGAATCTCGAGTAAAGCCCTTCGAAACTGCATCTTCAACAGAATCAGTAGCAGATCCTATAGAAGAACCTGTGAGAGAGACGGTACAGGAATCTCTGCAAGAGCCTGTAGAAGAATCAATAAAAGAACCTGTGAATGAACAGGTAAAACCGGCAGTGACAGAATTATCACCTGAAATCTCGCAAGAGAAAGTTCAGGAAGACTTTGCAGAAATTAAAGTGAACTCTCTGGAGAATAAAGCGGACTCTCAGGAGAATGAAAAAGAACTGGTTGAATCTGGGCTTCAAAAGAGAAACAGGGAATTTTATCTGAAGAAGCTGATGATAAGCCCGCAGAGAGTCCTGAAACTGAAGCTCCTGCTTCCAGGAAGAAGCTCCCGCTTCCCGCTGATCTTCAGGAGGTCATGGATATAATTCGAGGCCAGGGAGGCAGGATTACACAGAAAGACTTGCGCAGCAAGCTGAAATACTCCGAAGGAAAGGTTAGCCTCATGCTTGCAGACCTGGAAAGAAGAGAATTGATTGAGAAGTTCAAGCGGGGGCGTGGGAACGTTGTTATCCTGAGAGATGAGGAACGCTGAAACTCGACATTTTCATTTCTCAGTATTTCATACCATTTTTATGTTCCTTCTTTTAAGAATTCGCCTGTAAGATCTCAAATCAAAAACTTTTCAAATTTCGGATAACAATTCTCATTTGACATCTTCTTTTAGTCAAAGAAGCAGAGATTTGGTAGTATATTGCCGGAAAAGAATTTTAAGTCTTTTACACGAAAATTTACGATAAACCATAACTTTAATTCGTTAGTCACTAATTACCATGCTTTACAATTTTCGTATCTATTCAGGGTAAGGGAGGCACATCTTCAATCGCCGAATGAAGTGAACTAATAACAGGCATTTTATTCTTTATTAGTGTGGATATGTATCCCCTTATTCTACAGAATACATCCGCTCCATTTGTTTTTCTAAAATCTCCCGATATTTTTTGTTGAATTGTTATCATCCTGAGATCTCTTTCTGCCTGGTTGTTGCTAAAAGGAACTCTCAGATCCGTAGCAAACCTCAAGATCTCTTTTTCATACTTTTCAAGTCTATCAAGAAGGTTTCTTGCCTTACTCTGTGCTTGTATTCCTCTTTTAGCCTCATCGTCTTTTGATATTTCAGGTGGAGGATTATCCTCAAATCCTTTCATGAGTATTAAATGATACTTTTCTATGAATGTTTTGATCGTATCTTCACCTATTTTAGTTCCCAGTTTCTGGCACAATCAGCTTGTTCTTTAATTTCATATAGGAGATCAGACATCTCCTTAGCCCACTCTTGCTTGTATATTTTATAGATATTCTTAAGTTCCCTTTGAATATGGACATTACATAATGCATGTTCACATTTGTATTTGAAATAAGATTTCCAAAAGTCGTGGACTAGTATTCCTCTATACTTAGGCAACACTCCCATTTTATTCATTGCTTTAAAAACCTCTACTCTTGTGATGAAAATAATATGTATATTTTTTGTAGAGATTAGATGGCATTGTTCCCCTCGACCATTAACATTAATTCCAGTTTCGTCGCCATGAATTACATCTTCCTTTATTAATTGCTTCTTGATGTGGTTTGTAACACCTTTCAATTTGTGATACACTTCTTTTCTGCTTTAATTATTGTATCAGAGCTTATCTTAAATCCAAAGATATCTTCATATTAGATTCTTGATTCGATTATAGGGAATTAATTGGTAGTTTCGTAGGTAAATTGCAATTGTTAAAACTGTAATGCCATATTGGACAGGTTTTGTAATTGATTTTGGAAAATCAGCTTTGTTTTTACAGTTACAGTAAGGACATTTTTTGATCTCAGCACGATGCTCGGTCACGTTACGCATTACAACTATGTTAAATTCCTGTCTTGTCTTGTAACCTATGACCTCAGATTCCTCTATGTTACGACCACAATGTTACATTTATGTAGCTGATGAAAGATAATTTCATCAGGATCTTCAACCTTATTCAAAGTAGAACCAGGATGTCCTTTTTGACCACCAGGACAGTTATTATTTCCATCTCGTGAACTCCCAGTTTTAGGTTTCTTCTCGATAAAAGTGCCAGTAGAAGGAGGTTTCTTGTTGATTTGGATAGTCTGATTCAAAAGAGATTCTAATTCACTTATCCGTGCTTGAAATTCAATTGTTTGAGATTCCAGAGCCTCAATACGAGCATCTTTAAACTTGACTTGAGACTCTAATTCATGTATTCGTTCTCGAAATTCAATATTTTGAGATTCAAGATCCTTACATCGGAGTTCAAAATCCTCAATATATGAAGCAATAAAAATCAGGGTTCGAGTGGCATAGAGTAAGAATCTCTTCACGCTTCATAAATATCTTCCCAAAATACAGCGATTTTATAATAAATATGATGAAAAAAGTAAATGTTGAGTTTATACGAAAAATAAATCAGAAATATAGATAGCTGAATAGATACCAATTTTCAAAAGAGCGTTCAATTATAATTGATACCGTCATTCAATCAATAGAATAGACATTGGTTCAGGCTGCCCTTTAATAGGGAACTCCAGAGGCATACCGGATTCTGCGGCCGTTTTCTTCATATTGATCCCGACAGCGTGTTCCGGAATTCTTGCCATATTTGAATGGATACAGATTCCCTTTTCTACATTACATTTCTCACATAGCCTGCACGAACCGTTCACAAATGCGACTGCGAATGTGAAGCCTTCATTAAAAGCTGCCTTTTCAAGCTCCAGCATTGCGGAAGCCATTTTCTTGCTGTAGTCAAAATATTCTTCCCAGAACTTTGCGGCTTTTTTCCTAGTTTCCTCGGGCTCTGCCGGGTCAAGCCAGGTTTTGTATGGTGCTTTGGCAATTTCTTCATCTGCGACTGCAGGCGACCTGAATTTGACAAGCATTGCGTAGCTGTATTCTTTAAGGATTTCCCTAAACTCGTCAACAGTCGGAACATGCGGCGGGCATGTCAACTTTTTTCCGTATCCTATACAGCCCCTACATTTTAAAACAACTCTTTTCTCTACAAAGACATTGTAAGTGGGAATTATCTTTGCGTCAATTGCTTCCAGTTCCAGAGCTTTTTTCACAAGAAAGTCAAATTCCTCAGGTTTTATGTTTGTTGATGACAAATTCATTCCTTCTAATAAAATTTGTTTTCAATAAAAAAAGGCCTATTAGCCGTTATTGTGTTAGAAAATAAATACTGTCAGTTCAGGATACTATTTAATTGTACGCAAATATTTCAATCAGTTTAATCATTATTTGTTAAAGTGCCCACATTAAACTTCTCTCAGGTGAAATTCTTCATTATTTTGTAAAAATCTATGTTTGGAGTAGATGACTCAGTACCAAAATCTAGTGATGAATGTAAAGTTCAAAATCACTAGATTTTGTAATTGGTCACAATCCTTGTGATACAATTTAAGAATTGAAGTCTTTAGATGTCGAATATCGATTTTAATGATAACCGGAGTCTTCTTGCGAATTCAGATTTTCAATCAAAAAACGCAAAAATCACTAGATTTTGGAACAGAGTCGAGTAGATCCAAAAAATAGAATAATAGATTCAGGATAAAAAATAGATTCAGGATAGAATAGTAGATTCATAATACTGCTTCATTGGTCATCGGTTAAGGATTCATTTCCTTCTCTTGTTACTCTTTTTGAACCCACTTCATTCAATTATTATTCAATCCATTCATCTCTAAACCTTTCTCTGTTTACATGCGGATCTAATGCTTGACTTTCATATACACTCATTATCGTTTCAAAAGTTCTTTGAATTCCACATCTATGAAGAATTACTGTCAATAAATCAGATGCATTCTCTGCAAATATTGTACTCCACCGTAACTGCGTATATCTAGCCATTTTTTCAGGATGAGTTGTTGAGTTTCTTACAAGAGAATGAATTCTTCTGCTAACGATTAGTGTCAATATTGCTGTCCAGATTAGAGCTTCAATTACCTGCACATTCTTTGTTTCAAGAACGTCCAGCGCATATTTATTTTTCAATTCCTTAAATAGTAGTTCTATGTCCCATCTTGCCCCATATAAGTTTGCAATGTCTCTTGCATTCAAAATATCTTTCTGAATATTTGTGATATAAATGTGGTACTTTTCATCCTCATCATTGTATACCGCTACAAGACGTACATTCATTTCATCCTGTTTTTGCTTGCCTTTATACTCTCTTCTTTTGAATGCTATTTTTACAACTGCATCAATATCTTTTCCCGAGAGTTGCTTAATACACTCACTAATAGGCTTCCCTATGAAATCTTTGCACTTTGTTTTAGGCACTCCTTCCTCTATTAAAACAACAATGGGATCCATATTTTTTTTAATTCTTGAGACAAAATATCCCCCATTTTCCTCAACCCTTGCAAACATCTGAGTTTTGTAAAAACCAAGATCAACAAGCAGAATACGGTCTTTGATCCAGGGACCTATTTTTAATGTTTTGATCTCAGCTGTTTTTTCGGAGTACACAGCAACGGTTTTAGGTCCGTTAGCAACTGCACTTACCACAACTCCGACTTTTACCCCAGCAGCTACTGTTCTTGCTCTTGCTGCTGGAAATTTATCTGATAAAGAAGAATGAAGACGAACTATTGTGCTGTCCTGAATGATAATATCCTGGAAGTTTTCGAGTTTCTTGCTAAGTTTTCTACCAGGTTCTTTTGCAAGTTCTTCTATGCCGTGAATTACACACTGATGTAGGAACTCAACAAGTTCTGGAGTGAAACGATAGTACCAACTGCTATCGCTTATGGTTTTATGGGATTCAGTTTCATATTCGCGTTTCAAACTGGCGAGTGTACGCTGCAAGCGTACACCAAAACTCAGAGTTAAAAACCCAAAAGATGATGACAGGGTCAATTTTACGTTCACGTATTATAAGACCAGTTTCTTTGGAAGTTTGTCTTAACCACTCTTCGGGAAACATTTCCCGAAGAGAGTCTTCAAGAGTAGGTGGGGAACGAGGAGACATAGAGATACAGCTATAAAGGTATTATCAGATAAAAACATCTACAAGATAAGGAATTTAGTGCTTAACCGATGACCAATGAATACTGCTTATACGATGGGAGAGGAAACTTAATAATTACTGTACTGTATGTTCGTATGTTTCATGAATCGCATTCAGAGCAGCGGTACTTTTAGGGGAAGTTCTTACCCAGTATCTTAAAGCTAATTTAGAGAGGTTTTCTACAAAATCCTTTTTTGAAATTACCACTTGGTTTGTTATTCTGATTTGACAAAAGCATAGTATAGGCCTCATTCTTCTGTTTTCTTCAGATAATTCTAACTTTTATGCTGTATTTATTGACTTCTGACATTTTTTGTTTTTCAAACAATCTTATTTCGATGAAATGTGTTTTTTAAGTAAACCTGTATTAATTAATATCTACCAAGTTCAGGTTGTTAAAAATGTTCATTTATTTACGTGGAAAAGAATTCAGAAGAATTGTTAGTATAAATAAGTTTTTATATAATCTTTTATATAATATATTTCGTAGCAAGTTTTAGCTTGCCAATTAAATATATAGGTGG
>Ga0268359_10273_pt1 | contig 14037 bp, 9 predicted proteins | sample BioMet11_FD_194416 | JGI IMG/M metagenome (GOLD analysis project Ga0268359, IMG submission 194416) | Sewage microbial communities from Oakland, California, United States - Biofuel 11 (PacBio Assembly) | ecosystem: Engineered > Wastewater > Sewage > Unclassified | place: USA: California | collected...
CCAACCTCGCCGTCGCCTCGGGCGACTCGGCCTGCACGATCTCAACTACGTCGTCATGGGCCGGGATCTGTCGGTGGACGAATACGCAATGGGCGTCAACGTGGACACCACCTACCAGCTCTACGAGAATCTGGCCGTGCTGCTGGAAACCGGCTGGGCTCACGGCCAGTACAAACGCAGCATCTGGGCCCCCAACGCCGGGGACCGCATGCGCAACAACGATGCCTGGAAGATCACCGTCGGCTTCAGCTACAAATATTGAACGCGCCCCTCCGGGCAGGCGGCGGGGCGCCTGCCCGGACTTTTCCAAGCCGCCCGACGCCGCGCCGCTCAAGCACCGACATCGCCCACGTGCGCTGGGTTCTTTCGGGCCTGCCGCACCGTGCGTCGCCCCAAAGGCCTCCGCCGGCCAAAGGGGTTCCCCCTTTGAAGGCCCCTATGCACGCAGCCTGTAAAAATCGAGACACGCACCACACGGCGAGACCGCCGCACCCTTCCCTGGAGGCCTTTCTTTGCCTCACGCCGGAAATGGCACCCGCCTCAAATCCTCTCGGGAGGCCAAAGGCGCGCGCCCTTTGGCCGCCGGAGGCACCTCCTGCGACGCATCGCGCAGCGGTCTCGAAGGGGACCCGGCTTGCCTCTGGCATCCCGCCATGGAAGGCTCAAGGCGGCGGGCAGCCGGTGCAAGATTTTTTACCCGGGGCAGGAGACGGTTTGACCAAGGGGGGCTTGGCCTCCTCCCGGCGGGCCAGGACTGGAGGCGGATTGGTCAGGGAGAGGCGGCAGGGCTTGCTCTCAAGGCCGAACATCGACGTCGACGTGGCCAAAATGAAAAAGGCCTTCTGGGAGCCACCCAAAAAGCCTTTTTCGAAAAGTTGCGGTTTGAGGAAGGATATTTTCCATAAAGCAGGAGTCGTGCCAAGTGTCGAGATACATTTTCTATCAATATTTATCAGGAGGTTAGCGTATATTTTTAGCGTCTGTGGCGGCCCTGAACCGTACAATTTCTTTTACTCCGGCGAAGACAGACCGGAAATCGGGGCAAGGATTTGTACCGGGCCAAGCTCTCCCGCGACAGGCATGCTTGCGGATGGGGTAGGCCGGCAGGCGTCCGCTCTTTGCAGTTGTCCCGGCACGGCAAAGCGCCGGGACTGGCAAAACGTTCCCTGCGGACGGCGGACGCCGCGGCCATGTGCAGGCCAGAGGATATCAGTGCTTCCCGGAAGTTGCCGGGCTTCCCTTCCCGCCGCGTACGATCTTGGCCTCGGCCTCGGTCGGCGGTTGCCGTGTCACCCGGTGCAATTTCAACAGCGAGTCCTTCGTGATGGTTTTCAACGGAGTTTCGTCAAGCGTCTCCAGGGCATCGCGTTCAGTTTTTTCAGCCATCCCTCCATCCTCCTTTGGATTGTGGGTACTCTCGCAAAACGGCTGATGGTGCCACCACCCGGTTCTGGCGTGCCGGGCTGACTGGACACGGTTTCGTGTCACGTACTAGGTTCCAGCCTACAGCGTCCCGGATATCGCTTCCACATTTTTTTTGGCCTCACCCTCCGCTTTTCGATGCACCCAGGGCGCAGCCGGGGAGCAGCACACGGAGGCTTCCCTCCGCCGGGAGGGGACAGACGTGCGCGGGCAGGCTGGAGCAAGGCGGTTCCCTGCCGGGACGATGGCCCGGAACGCTGCAATCTCCACGGGATTTCGCCCGCCGCCCCTTCGGGGCGGACCAGGAACGCCGACAAAGAAAAAGGGCGCCGGTCTCTTTGACCGACGCCCTGAATATTCTGGCTCCCCGGGACGGACTCGAACCGCCAACCTAGTGGTTAACAGTTCCTAGATGCTGGTTTCATCAGGGTTCACTCAATCACATAAAAGTCTTGACCTGACAATGGTTAAACCCTATTTGTCGCTCATTGGCTTTCACTCGAATTTACCCCGTTTCAGCTAAAAAGTGGGGAGAGCGTGGGGAGAGGATCAAACCGAGTGGTTGAAATCCTGCCCGTAACGACCCTCTCCCCGTTTTTCTCCCCACCAAGTCCGGGAGGTTAAGCCATGGCGGTCAGTTGGATCAAAACGAATTTCCCCGGAGTTCGGTTCTACGAGCACACCTCCCGAAAGCATGGAGTCCAAAAGGATCGCTATTTCGCCATCCGCTTCCAGTCCTGCGGCAAGCGTCGAGAAGAAGGACTAGGGTGGGCCTCCCAAGGCTGGACAGCGGCCAAGGCGGCCCAGACTCTCGCCAAGCTTCAAGAGGCCGCCAGGATCGGCGAAGGATGCGTCACCCTGGCCGAGAAGCGCCAGGAGGCCGAGTCCCGGCGCAAGGCTGAGGAGGCGGAACTGGAGCAAGAAAAACGCCGCGCTGTCAGCTTCGGTCAAGTGTTCCATGATAGCTACATACCCGCCGCTCGCCTCAACAAGTCCAAGGTGTCTTGCGACAAGGAAGACGGTTTTTATCGGAATTGGATCGGGGGCGTCCTCGGAGGCAAGCCCCTGGTGGAGATCGCGCCCTTTGACCTGGAGCGGCTCAAAAAGGTCATGCTGGAAGCGGGCAAGTCTCCCAAGACGACGCATTATTGCCTTGCCGTGGTGCGGCAGGTGTTCAACTTCGCCAAGCGCAACGGGCTATTCCATGGGGATAATCCTGTGTCCTTCGTCAAGAAGCCCACGGCCGACAATCGCCGCCTACGCTTTCTGACCCACGAAGAAGCCGACCGCCTTCTTACAGCCCTGGCGGAGCGCTCCCCGGACGTCCACAGCATGGCGCTTCTCTCCTTGCATTGTGGCCTTCGAGCCGGGGAAATCTTCTCCCTGACTTGGCAGGACGTGGACCTGGGACGCGGCGTCCTGTCCCTGCGAGACACCAAAAGCGGCAAGTGCCGGGCGGCCATTATGACCGATGCCGTGAAGGACATGCTTTCGGCTCGGCAGGCGGGAATGCCCCCGAGCGGCTTTGTGTTCCCGAGTCGCACCGGGGAGCGCATCATGGAGATGTCGAACACCTTCCAACTTGTGGCCGATGGGCTTGGCCTGAATAATGGCGTCACCGATCGCCGCCAGAAGGTGGTCTTCCATACCCTGCGGCACACGTTCGCGTCCTGGCTGGTCGAGCAGGCGTGGACCTCTATACGGTCAAGGAGCTTATGGGGACACAGCACCCTGGCCAGACCGAGCGATACAGCCACCTGTCTCCGGACAAGCTGCGCCGGGGCCGTGAAAACCTTGGAAGCGGGCATCGAGAAAGCTAAGGCCGGCGGGAAGGTGTGCGCATCGGAGAGAATAGGCGGCCGGCCAGAACTGCCCTTTTTTTCCCGTGTCCTTTTGACAGCCGTTACCTATGTGGTTACAGCTATGATCAAGAGCTTCAAGCACAATGGTCTGGAGGACCTCTTCTTTGACGGAACGATCAAGGGCATTCAGGCCAAGCACGCCCAGAAGCTGACGGATATTTTGGACCGCCTGGATCAGGCCACGGCACCCAGCGACATGGCCTTTCCGGGATCGGGTCTGCATCCGCTCAAAGGGGATCGCGCCAAGTTCTGGTCCCTGAAGGTCTCCGGGAATTGGCGTGTAATCTTCCGCATGGAGCAAGGAGACGCCCACGATGTCGACTATCTTGACTACCATTGATGCCCCCCGGCGCAAGATGACCAGAAGCCCACGCACCCGGGCGGAATCATCCGCCGTATGCACATGGAACCGCTGCACCTGACGGTGACGCAACTGGCGGCGGTCCTGGGGATATCCCGGAAGACCCTGTCCAAGATTCTTAACGAGCGGGCCGGTGTTTCTCCGGATATGGCCCTGCGGTTGTCACGGGCCTTCGGCACCACACCAGACCCTGTGGTTAAACCTGCAAAAAAACCACGACCTGTGGATCGCCGAGCACGAGTCCACGGGATGGGAGAACGTCACCCCCGATCCCGGCTCCCTCCTCGGCAGACGATGAGGGGCGGATCTGAAAGTGGAAAGTACCTCCCACGGAAAAATCTCCATCGCTCGACGGTGGATTGCAGCAGGCGATCATTCCTAGAATTCTTGCCGCACACAGATGCATAATGCTTATGGATACACCATTAACCATTTTATCTTGAGAATACTATAACATGAAAAATATGTTGGTGGGACGGTCATGATTCGCGCACCCGAGCATATTTTTTTTGGAAATGGGAATATGATCGCCGAAATAAGACTTACCAAAGGAGTACATAAGTGCTCTAGAGACGGGAAAACCATCACCAGAGCATTTTCAAAAAGTCTATAAGCACGAACATTTTGATCCAGCCCAAGGCCAAGACTCCTTTGAAATCTTGGCTGCTGCACTTATGTCCAGCAACCCTGCCCGTTCGAGCCCTACCCACCTGACGGTCTCTTTCTCGATGAAACAGGAAGGGATGGGCACCATAACGAAAAAGAGTGTATTGCCTTTATTATTTCTGAAGAAGGCTTATTTTTTCGTTTAAATCCAAACCTTGATCTAGCAACACACAGAACTGTGCTCGAAGACAATTTTCACGATATGATCGCACAACAAAAACTTTTTTCAGGTAGCACACAGCAGCGCATAATTCCTCTTTCAGCCCTACGGAATCTCTACGTACCTAATGGCTATAGGCAGAAAGATAACCACAAAAATCGCGCTATTGGACTTATGCTCTATGACGTCACTAGCCAAGGTACAAGCTTTATAGATGCTGTTAAATAGCTTGAGTCCTGCATTCAAGAGTTCTCCCTTCGCTGTCTGTGACGAAAACACATTGCGCCGTTATCTCCGAGCGACGCAAACCTGTGTTGAGGCGCATGAGGTCTTGCCATTAGCCCCTTGCTCAACCAAAAAAGTTAAGAATCTTTTTTAACTGACGGGCGTTCCTCGATTGCGTGGGCTTTAGTGGGGTCAACACTCCACTGGAGGTCACCATGCAAACTCCCATTGACACTGTTATCGCCGCAATGCAGGCGTCCCTTCCGCCAATCTTCGCCGGCAAATCCTTGGACGTGCTGACCGGAGAAGCAATCGTTTGGGCCTCGGTTCAAAACGCCCGGAGCCGACACGAAATCCCCACTGATTGCTTTCTCTATTCTGGACGCAAAGTACTGATCCGGCGAGATCCCTTTCTGGCTTGGTGGCGAACCACCCTTCGAGAACAGGTCGGACTCAAGACAAAGTCCATGCCTGACCAGATCGGGCATGCTGGTGTGCATCAGCGGGGATAGTGATGTACATCGATACATTCTCTGCCGTCCTCACCAACGCGGGGCTCTGTCCGGAAACTATTGTCACCGATGGATGTATCCACCGCTGCGGTACTGTCGGCAAGGAGCGAGGGAAAGACGGTGCGTATGTGCTCTATCCCGATCCCCCCATCTCCGGCCATTATTGGAACTATCGGACCGGTGAAGATGCCTCCTGGAGCGAGGCAACGGGACGATCGTTTTCTCCTGAAGAGCGATCCCGTGTTCAATCAATACAGGATGGCCGGCAAAAAAGAGAAAATGATATTGCAGCTTCGGCCGTAATACGAGCACAGCGCATCCTGGCGACCAGCCAGCTTCCGCCACCTGATCATCCCTACTTCGTGAAAAAGGGGATCTCGGTCGTTGGCGGAATCCGCTACCTCAAGGACGGAAGACTTGTGCTTCCCCTCGGTGACGCCGCGAACAAGGTGCAGTCGCTCCAATTCATCACACCGGATGGGGAGAAACGGTTCCTCAGCGGGGGCACGGTGCGTGGAGGCTCTTTTTTAATCCCGGGTGATGACACTATCCTCTATATCGCAGAGGGTTACGCGACTGGCGCCAGTATCCATGCTGCAAGCGGGCATGCCGTTCTGATCGCCTTTTGTTGCTCCAACCTTTGCCCTGTGGCCGCTATCGCTCGATCTCATTTTCCAGACAGCCGTATCGTCCTGTGTGCGGACAACGATCATGAAACCTTTGCCAGACGAGGAAAAAATCCGGGCCTTGATCACGCGACAATCGCTGCCCGCGCCATCCATGGACGTTTGGCCCTTCCCGTGTTCAAAACGCCGGCAGGCAAAAGCGATTTTAATGACCTTGCAACAAGCGAAGGCTTGGAAGCCGTCCAAGCCTGTCTGGAAGCGGCCGCCGAGCCGATATTTCTGGAGGCAGCCGGAGGACCGCCAACGACGGCCAGGCATCCTCTTGTTGCGCTCTCTGCTTCTGCATTTCTTTCCTACACATTTTGCAAACGGGAATATCTCCTTGATCCCATTCTCCCAACGCAGGGCCTGGCCCTGATCTATGCGCCCCGGGGACTCGGTAAAACATTCCTGGCTCTGAGTATTGCTTGTGGGGTGGCGCTGGGGATGCCGGCGCTACGCTGGAAGGTTGCGCAACCTCGAAAGGTGCTTTTTGTCGACGGAGAAATGCAGGGATGGATGATGCAGGAACGACTTCAAGGCATCCTTCAAGGATTTGGTGACATCTTGCCGGAGACGCTCAGAGTCGTCACACCGGACTGCCAGCCAGATTTCATCCCCAATCTTGGCACACCAGAAGGTCAAGCCAGCCTGGAGCCCTTGCTTGATGGCGTGGAACTCGTCATCCTGGACAATCTGGCTACGCTGTGCCGCGTCGGCAAGGAAAACGAATCCGAAAGCTGGTTGCCGATCCAAGATTGGCTCTTGAGCCTTCGCCGCCGAGGCATCGCAGTGATTGTCATTCACCATGCCAACAAAAGCGGCGGCCAGCGCGGCACCTCCTCCCGCGAGGACGTGATGGACACGGTCATCGCACTCCGTCCCCCCAAGGAACACACCGCCCAAGACGGGGCAACCTTTGAAGTCCATATCGAAAAATCTCGTGGTGTTGCAGGTGATGCCCTGGAGCCCTTCATGGCCACCCTTGTGGCAGAAGGCGGGACTTTTCGTTGGACGACACAAGATATTAACGCTGACAGAGACAGCGTTTTCGCCCTTAAAGAACAGGGGCTTTCCGTTCGAACGATTGCAGACCAAACGGGCCTGTCCAAGTCCGCTGTGCAGCGCATCATCGCGTCCCGCGAGTGGCCAGCAGCGCCTACCGAATCCTCCCGCAAATCCCCGGCCGGGGTGTCCCGGCGTCCCAATCCTAAGGATTGGGACGCCGGGACAGCACCGCCGGCCGGGACATTCCTTGACATGGACTGACCCCGCCCTCCGCAAGACTCTCCTTTGGTCAATTATGAACTTATCTATTGTAAATATTTACTAAAATCACCACGCATTCTGAAAAAATGAACTATGGCACCGGCACGATTGCGCAACAGGCCTTCATTATCGTAAGAGCATTCAGGCTATAAACACATATTGAAGAATCAAAATATTAGAGTATCCTATTAGCATTATGACTTCATCCGTCACGTGGCTCGATCATGATGGCGCAGCCCACGAACGCGCCTTGGAACTGCTGGCGTGCTTTACGGAAAGGGAGTCCCTCGACGAACTTGGCATTGGCGGCATTCGAGACGCCATAGCCGATCGGCTCTTCCCTGGCACCTCCACCATCCAGACACGCCTGCGCTATATGTTTTTCATCTCCTGGAGCTACGCCGCCTTGGAGGAACGGCAACGTCCAGCGCGCGTTTTCCCCAGCGAATTACGCGAGATGGAAGTCGCACTCAGAAACGAACTTTTGCGGACAGAAAAAATGGGAGTTATCGGCCGCAACGCCGGAGCGACGCTCAAACGGATGCCCAGCGCCATATACTGGTCCGGGCTAGGGGTATGGGGCCTACGTCGATTCCAAGGCTCGCAACAAGAATACCATGCGAGCGTCGACCAGATATATTCCCGCCGCGCGTCCCAACGCCGACGTGATGGCGCCGAATGGACGGAAGAGGACAACCTCGGCACATGGCATCCACAGCTTTTGGCGCTACGACCAAACGGTTTTCCCGTAGGCGTAAGCTTCGCCTTAACCAAGGACGAAGCGGACCTGATCATCGAGTGCATCCAGCAACATAAACCCGATTCCCTGCTTGCATGGCTGGCGCTGCATACCATCACGAGCAAAGAAAAAACGAACTGCGAGGCCCCCTGGCAGCATCCGAACTTCGCCTCCTTTCCGCAGAAACACCAAATATTCTGCGCCAAGCTCGGATCTTCTCCTTCCTTCACCACGGCGCAACGTTGCTCTACAACCTGCTGCTGGCGGAACTCCACGAGCAAAGGGACTCGACAAGCCAGCTCACCCAGTCACCACCGGAAGTGCTCGCGGAAACGTATCGCAACGCCCTCGAGGTCTGGGCGGAGGATCCGGAGTTCGAGGACATTGTCACTTGGTCACCGGAATCCTTCTGGCCTGAAGTCAGAGGCTATGGACACACCATCCGCATGGGGACGCGACAGTTCGTTGAACAGTGGAGGGACATTGTCCTTCGCGAACGGACTACCGTAGCCGATACGCCCCAGGCCCGCACACTTATTCGCCATCGAGAATGTCAGCTCAAAGGACACCAATCCCGCCTTGCCAATGTGAGGGCATTGGAACAGTGGAATGGCAACGCCGGCACGGGACGTCTCGTCTTCCGCTGGCCCACCGCGCAGCGCTTCCTGAATGACTTGCGTGAGGCATTCGCCGAATGATCTCGCCGAATTCCCGCAAACTGCTGAGCGACGCCCTCACCCCACCGCCCGCGATGCATTTCGACGTCGGCGTCGTGACCACCTTTTCCCTGGACCCGATCACCCTGTTATCCGTACCTCTGCGCCTGGCATGGCACGGTCTTGGCGACGACCGAGCACAACTTGCCGATCCCGTGCTGCTCGTAGAAGCGCTGCACCGCGTCGCGGATCGTCTCACCGTATTCTCCCAACGCGGTCAGCTGTTTCCCCCGGAGCACGTGCACCCGCTTTCCGGCCTACTCGATGTCATGATCCACGAAGCAACCACCCCACACGGCGGCGCCTTCCACGCCAAGCTCTGGTTGCTGCGGTTCACAACTAATGATGGCGAACCGCCGCTGTTGCGCTTACTCATCCCTTCACGAAACCTCACTGCAGACAGCTCCTGGGACCTCTGCCTGCAGCTGGAAGGCCGACCAGAACGCACCAGATTTGGGCCAAACAAGCCCCTTGCGGACTTCCTCGCCGCACTGCCCCGATGTACCCGCCGTCCGTTAACGGAACAACGAGCCTCCAATCTGAAGATGCTCCGCGATGAGGCATGGCACTGCCGTTGGGAACTCCCGGGCAATTTCACGGATATTCAATTTCACGTATTAGGGCTCGGTAGGCGGCCTGCACCCTGGCAACCGGTGCACTCGAACGAACTGGGCGTCGTTTCACCGTTTCTCGGTGCGAGGACTCTTGAAATGCTCCGCGGCTCTACGGAGCGGCCCATCTTCCTGATTTCGCGTGCAGAAGAAATGGACAAGCTGCCCGATGCCCTAAACGATTTTGAGGCGTTGCGGACCCTGAACCCGCAGGCGGAAGGCGAAGACGAAAATCCCGGCAACCGGCTGCGCGGTTTGCATGCTAAGGCCTTGGTGCTGAAATGCAGCTGGGACACCCACCTTATCCTCGGCTCGGCCAACGCCACGAACGCGGCGCTTTTGGCCGGGATCAACGTCGAAATTCTGGCCGAACTCGTGGGGCGTTGCAGCAGAGTCGGTCGGCCGGAACTTTGGCTTTCCGATGACAAGGGACTGGGTGAGATGCTCGTCCCCTATATGCCGCAGGATACAACGAATAGTGAAACACCGACGCCGGAGGCCTTACGTCTGGATGAGGTTCAAAAAGGTCTCATAGCACTTGACATGGAGCTGCACTGTGAGAGGGAGGAAGCTGCCTGGAGACTGACCCTCCACTCCCGCACGGTGTTCGAACTCGGCGACGTGCGTCTTGATGCACGACCTTTCACCGTCGTCCCGGAGCGCACCAAGCCTCTTCCGGTCCTCGACCCTGACCAGCCCGTGCCCCTTGGGGTATTCGCCGCAGCAGAAGTCACCTCGCTTGTGGCCTTCCACCTCCAACTCGACGGGGAGCAGCGCTCCTTCGCACGCAATCTCCACCTTCGGGGCGGACCGAAAGACCGCGATCTTGCCGTCCTCGGCCTAGTTCTACACAACCGAGAGTCCTTCGTGCGCTATCTGCTTCTGCTGCTGACCGGCGATGCCCAATTGCCGGACCTCCCCGCCGGACGAACGGCTGCCGGCAAGCTGCGTGCGGATGACGGACGGGGAGACGGCGCCGAGGATGTCCCGCTGTTCGAGTTGCTCGCACGGACCTGGGCTCGTACGCCAGAACGCCTGAACGAAGTGGCAACCCTGCTACGACGCCTGCAGGGGACGACCGACGACCGTGGGGAACCGGTCGTGCCTCCGGAATTTTCGGCGATTTGGCGCGTCTTCGAGACTGCCCTGGCCAAGGAGGCAACACAACATGGCGAACGGTGATCCCCTGGCCGGTCTCAAGGATTTCCAACGCCGCACGGTGGAATACGTGTTTCGGCGCCTGTATCTGGACCCGGAACCGACCCGGCGGTTTCTCGTGGCCGACGAAGCGGGACTGGGCAAGACCATGGTAGCCCGCGGCATTATCGCCCGCACCGTCCGACACTTGCAGGCCAAGGGTACGCCGCGCATCGATATCGTCTACGTCTGCTCCAATGCCGACATCGCCCGACAAAACGTGGAGCGGCTCAACACCAGCGGCCAGCCGGCGTTCGTCGAAGCGAGCCGCCTGACGCTGCTGCCGCTGCATGTCGCACGCCTTGATGAACATCCTCTCAACTTCATCAGCTTTACGCCGGGCACGACCTTTTCCCTAGGGCAACGAACCGGGACCAAGGAGGAACGACGGCTCCTGTATCACCTCCTGCTGCCCCTCGCGGATATTTCCGCCAAAGGGCTCGCCCGCCTGCTCCAGGGTTTTGCCGGACCGACTTGGTTTGAAACAATCAAACAGCCACTGATGATGACGGTGGACGCCGCCATCACTGCCAAATTCCGACAGGCGCTCCTTGCGGCGGATGCGGACTACGCGCAATTGCGTGCAGCCTGCACCCTGCGCCACGACGGCAGACGAAGTCTCGACGCGAAGCAACAGGAACAGGGCTGGACGATCATCGGCAAGCTTCGCCAGCGACTCGCTTACTGCTGCCTGGACGTCCTGGAGCCGGATCTGGTCATCCTTGACGAATTCCAGCGTTTCAAGGATCTGCTCCGCGAGCCGTCCACCATGTCCGACGCAAAGGAAAAGGACGCGGCCGAACTCGCCCAGGCCCTATTTCATTGCTCGAGCGACCCTCGCGTCCTCCTGCTCTCGGCCACGCCATACAAGCTGTACACCCCCAATGGCGACACGGAAAACCATTACGAGGACTTCCTCCAAACCGTCGCCTTTCTGCTGGACGATTGCCAGGCCCTGGCGACGTTGACCGCCGATCTCAAGGCGTTTCGTCACGGGTTGCTGGGTCTCGACGGTGAGGACACCGCCTCGCTGTTCACGGTCAGGTCCAGGATCGAGGCCTGCCTACGCCGCGTGATGTGCCGTACCGAACGCGTCGGAGCCACGGCCCGGGGCGACGCCATGGTCTGTGCCCGAACGCCACCCCTGCCTCTGGCGCCGAAGGAGCTCATCGACCTGCGCCTGATCGACGCCGTCAGCCGCACGGTGGGGGATCGGGACATGCTCGAATTCTGGGAATCCAGTCCGTACCTTCTCAACTTTATGAAGGGATACAACCTGAAGGGAAAGGTGCAGTCGTGCCTCTCGGAGGGAGGCGCCCCAGCGGCGGAGCTCCGTGAACTCCTGCGTCGCCATCCGCGGGGCTGCTGCGAAAGTCGTGGCTCGAAAAGTATGCTCCGCTGGAGCCGAGCAACGCCCGGCTCCGCCTGTTGCTGCAGGAAACCCTGGATTCGGGGCTGTGGCGACTGCTCTGGCTCCCACCTTCGCTCCCCTACTGGCGGCCGGAGGGGCCGTTCGCCCATGTTTCCAACGCCACAAAAGTCCTGATCTTCTCCAGCTGGCGTGTGGTGCCGGACGCCATCTCCGCGCTGGTCTCCTACGCCGTCGAGCAACATATCGTCGCGCAGTCGAACCAAGAGTGCACGTATGCCGAATTTCCCGATGCGTTCCGGTCCATTCTGCGTCTGAGCGGCGATCCCAGTCAGCCGGCGTTGGCCTCGCGCAATCATTCGAGCCACATGGTCCTGGCCCTGTTTTTCCCGTCCGCAGCCCTGGCGACGCTCGTCGATCCGCTGGAGGTCGCCTGCACCGCCGGAACATGCCCAACCTGGGCCGACGTCCGCGCGGCGGCCGCCCAACGCCTCCGGGAACGGCTCCGGCCGCTGCTGGGTCCACAAGCTCCGGGCACCGCCGTCGACAAGGACTGGTACTGGCGGGCCATCATCCTTCTGGAACGCGCCCTTGATCCAACGGGACGGGAATGGTGCGCCAGGAAATGGCCTTGGGGCAAAAAAGACGACGAGGGCGTCGTCTTCGAGCGTTTCCGGCAAAGCTGGCTGCGCACCTGGGACAATGCGGAGCAGTGTACCGGCCGTCCTCCCGACGACCTTTGCGAGGTCCTGGCGACTCTCGCCCTGGCCGGACCGGGAGTCTGCGCCTTGCGCGCCCTCCGCCGCATCGCTCCGGACATGGCAGCCGCACAGAACACGCTCCGCACCGCCGCAGCCCATGTGGCCGAAGGCCTGCTCACGTTGTTCAATACGCCGCAGGCCCGGGCGTTTTTGGAAGGGCGCTCGACCAGGACCGCCTATTGGCGACGGGTCCTTACCTCGAGCGCCCAAGGCAACCTCCAGGCCCTGCTGGACGAACAGGTCCACGTGCTTCGGGAAACCTGTGGCCTGTTCGATGCATCCGCCGAGACACGGGTGCAACGCATCGCCGAAGAAATCCAAACGGCCCTTTCCATCCGGACGAGCACGCTTCGGCCTGACGACATCCATGTCAGGACGCGAGGGACTAAAACCGAAGATATCCCCATCCGATGCCATTATGCCTTGCGCTTCGGCGACTTGCGTGACGCGGAAAACAACGTCAGCCGCAAGGAGGTCGTACGCACAGCCTTCAATTCACCTTTTTGGCCTTTCGTGCTGGCCTCGACTTCAGTTGGACAGGAAGGGCTGGACTTTCACGTCTGGTGTCATTCGCTGACCCACTGGAACCTGCCGGCGAATCCCGTGGATTTGGAGCAACGCGAAGGCCGGGTGCAACGCTACAAGGGCCTCGCCGTTCGCAGGAACATCGCCGCCACCTTTGGCCTCAAAGCGCTGGCCGGCAGATGGCATCCGGGCGACGATCCATGGCGCATCCTTTTCGAGGTGGCGCGGGCCAACCGGAGCGCCGACGACAGCGACCTCGTCCCCTACTGGATTTACGAAACCGAAAACGGCGCCATGGTCGAGCGACGCATTCTCGCCGCGCCCTTCAGCCGAAACGCGGGACGCTATCATCGACTGCAGCAGGGCTTAGCACGCTACCGCCTGGTTTTCGGCCAGCCACGGCAAGAGGATCTATTGGAATGTCTCGCCGGACGCATCAGCGAGGAAGAAGCGGCGACACGCGTCGAACGCCTGCGCATACGCCTGGAACCGACCGGCACGCCACCGAAAAAATGACTGCAAGCTTGCCCTGCACCACGGAAGGGAACCGTTCCCCTCACGTTCTTTCGCCGGCCGATGTCCCGCGCGCGTCCTCTTCGTCCTCTGCTTGCTCCATAAGAGCTTGTATGATCCCCGGCGTCCCTTCAAAATGGACGTATTGCATGATCTCCCTGAGCCAGTAAGCTATTCTGTCTGCAGCCCTTCCAGGCTGCTCCCTGGCGCGTTCCTCAGCCAACCCGAGAGAATTCTTGAGATGATCGAATACGCCTGCATAGCGCGGTTCATCAGGACTCATGAATTTTTGTTTATCTTTCTATATCGCAGCAAAGCCAAAAAAGTAATACGCCCTGGGAAAATGCCCTCTTCAAATTGTCGTCGAACGAATTTCGAATCAATTTTTTAATGCTGCTCAGAAAAAGTCTGCTGCTCTTGAGTCAATGCTTCCTGGGAATTTTCTCTATTTTAATACTCTGTAA
>Ga0268359_11698_pt1 | contig 14007 bp, 16 predicted proteins | sample BioMet11_FD_194416 | JGI IMG/M metagenome (GOLD analysis project Ga0268359, IMG submission 194416) | Sewage microbial communities from Oakland, California, United States - Biofuel 11 (PacBio Assembly) | ecosystem: Engineered > Wastewater > Sewage > Unclassified | place: USA: California | collected...
TCAGGCGACCTCGGCGCCTCGGTGGGGCTCAGCAAGAACGTCAGCCTCAAGGCGGTCGGACGCTACCAACGGCAGGCCGAATTTTCGGATAAAAGCACGGACAACCTGGGGGCCAACGTCGGCCTCAAGATCAATTTTTAGAGTGGTCGTCGCGGGAATTTCCTGGACGCGGACCGCGCCCTGCAGGCATACCTCAGCCGCGAATGCCGCATTTCGGGAAAATGAAACGGACAACCACCAACCAGGCCACGACGATGGCGAGACAAATGAGGAGGTCTTGCATGGATCTTCTCCTAACACAGAACGCGCGGCGGGCCAAGACGCCGCGCCCTGTTTTTGACGGCGCAGACCGTCTTGCCTGTCGTATCGACCTCTGCTAACATTTTAGAATCGTTATAAATGACAAATTGTGGGAGGCTGTCAGCCATGCCAAACGGGCCATGCGGGCCACAGGACGTCAAACCGGCAAGCCGTTCCCGAGCAGGGAAAAACGCTTCCGGCCGGCCGTGTCTTCCCGGAGCGAACCGCCGGTGGTGGGCTTGGCTGCTGCTGACCGTCTGCATCGGCCTGCCGGGAACGGGGCTGGCCGCCGCACCGATCCTCCCCGCCGTGTCCGTGGGCACCCTGCCCCATGATCCGGAAGCATTCACCCAGGGATTTCTCTACCACGACGGCTATTTTTACGAGAGTACCGGCCTCTATGGCCACTCCAGCCTGCGCCGGGTGGTCCCGGACACGGGTCGGGTCCTGGCCCAACGGATTCTGCCCAAGGAAGTCTTCGGCGAGGGACTGGCCCTGGTCGAGGGACGACTTTTCCAGCTCACCTGGAAGGAAGGCCGGGTATTCGTGTCCAAGGCCGCGGATCTGACCCCGGCCGGAGCCTTCCCCCTGGAAGGCGAAGGCTGGGGAGCCTGCTCCCTGGACGACGGCCGACTGGCGGTCAGCGACGGCTCGGACCGGCTGACGTTTTACGATCCTGCCGGTTTTACGCGCCTCGGCAGCGTCACCGTCACCGACGGCGACAAGCCGGTCGGCCGCTTAAACGAACTCGAGGCCATCGCCGGCGCCATATGGGCCAATGTCTGGGGAGAAAAGCGCATTGCCGTCATCGATCCGGCCACGGGCCGGGTGCTGGCCTGGGTGGATTGCACGGCCCTGTCCCCGGATGTAACCGCAGCCAACCCCGACAACGTCCTCAATGGTATCGCCTGCGACGCGACGACGGGCCGCATCTGGGTGACGGGCAAACGTTGGCCGGTCATTCATGAGATCCGGGTCCCGGGATTGGCCGCCAGGATGCATCGGTAAGCGAGGTGTTCATGAAGCAGAAATGCAGAATGTGTCGCTACTGGAAGGGGCCCATTCCGCCCGAGCAACGCTATTGTCCGCCCGAGGAAATGCTGTCCGGGGAATGGGGCTATTGTAAGCGCAATGCCCCCTCCCCGGCCACGGTGCCGGTGGAATACGCCCGGGGCAAGACCTACGTGGCCGTGTGGCCGGAAACCCAGTCCGACGATCTGTGCGGGGAATTCGTGCTCATTCCCCTGCACCGGGAGTAGGCATCCGGCGGGCGGTCATCAGGAGCCACAGACCGAACAGGGCTACCGGCACGCTGAGAAGCTGCCCCATGGTCAGCCAGCCGAAAGCCAGATAGCCGAGCTGGGGATCCGGCGTCCGAAAGAATTCCACAATAAAACGGAACAGGGCGTAAAACAGGCAGAAAACGCCCGACACCGCCCCGGAAGGGCGTGGTTTGGCCGAATAGAACCAGACGATGCAAAAAAGCGCCACGCCTTCCAGGCTGGCTTCGTAGAGCTGGGAAGGATGCCGGGGCATCCCCCCCGCCCGGGGATCGGGAAAGATCATGCCCCAGGGCAGATCGGTCGGCCTGCCCCAGAGTTCCCCATTGATGAAATTGCCGATGCGGCCGGCCAGAAGTCCCACCGGCACGAGCGGGGCGGTGAAATCGGCCACCTCGCGAAACGACTTGCCGTTTTTCCGGCAAAAGAACCAGACCATGGCCACCACGCCCAGAAATCCGCCGTGGAAGGACATGCCCCCCTGCCAGACCATGAAAAGCGACAAGGGGTTGGCCAGCAGGCTCGGCAAATCGTAGAAAAGCATATAGCCGAGGCGCCCGCCAACCACGACGCCGAGCACCGTATAGGTGATGAGGTCATCGACCTGGAAGGCGGTCCAGGCCGCATGCGGCCGTTTTGCCCGGGACCTGCCGAGCAGCCAGGCGGCGGCGAATCCGACCAGATACATCAGCCCGTACCAGCGCACGGACAGCGGCCCCAGGTGCAGGGCAACCGGATCGAAATGCGGATAGACAAGCATGGGGGAAAAAACCGTTCTATCGCTCGATTTCGGACAGCAAGGCCTTGGCCTTGGTCGAATCGGGGTTAAGGGTAAGCGCTTTTTGGAGATACTCCACGGCCTGTTCCTTTTTGCCGTAGCGACGAAAGACCGTAGCGATGTTGCAGCAAATGGCGTCACTCGAACGCCACAAATCGGGATCGAGCGTCAGCGCCTGATCCAGATATTGATATGCCTCGATGTATTGCCGGCCTTCGGTAAAGGCCATGGCAATATTGTAGATGAGTCCAGGGTCCTCCGGTGAGACACGCAGGGCCTTGCGGTATTCGATAATGGCGTCCTGCCATTTGCCCTGGCGTCGCAGCATGAGTCCCAGCCGGTTGAACGTCTCGATATCCGAACGATCAAGCATGTTCTTGCGTGTATTTAATGCCTGGCGCAAATAGTGCTCGGAGAGTTCCGGCGCGGATTCCATGCAGTGGGTGGCGATGGCTTGCGTGACGCGGCTGACGGCATCCAGGGCATCCTTGGTGGCAATACGCACGGCCTGGTCAAAGCAGACTTTGGCCTTTTCGGGGTCCCCGAGTCGGATATAGCCGGTGCCAATATCCACCTTGCGGTCCATATTGAGCGGCGAGAGCTTGTCCAGACGCTCCAGGAAATGGATTTCCTCGGCGGTATTGCCCTCCTCATGATGGAGGGCGGCGATCTTTTTCAGCGGATCCAGAAAAAGCTTGGCTCCTTTCTCGGCCCGGGTATAGGCCCGCAACGCCTCGTCCCGTTTGCCCATGCTGCGCAGGGCGTCACCCAGCAAAAGCAGACCGGAAGGGCTGCTGGGCTTGAGGTCCAGCACCTGCTTGGCCAGTCTGGCGGCTTCCAAGGCGTTGCCGGCGTCCAGCATCTGACGCCCCTCATCCATAAGCTCCCCGATCTGCCCCCGGGGTTTGACCGTAAAGGCGATTTTTTCAATGAGGGTATCGGGGGAAATAGGCTTGGTGATGATGTTATCGGCGCCCAGTTCGTGCAGCAATACCAGCTTGTCCCGCTCGACTTCACCGGTCAGGACCACGACAAATATTTCGCTGCGCTGATCGACTTTCAGATAATGGATAAGTTCCGTTGCGTTGCGGCCGTTCATCTCCCGTTCGATGAAAACGAGGATCTTGTGCCCCTTGGCCTTGAGATTCTTGATTTCCCGCGGCAGCGTGTCGGTACTGCCGACAGGAAAGACACAATCATCCTTGATGGTGAGATGCCGCAGCAAGGTGGCACGCAAGTTCTTGCTGAAGACGGCGTCGTCGCTGACAAGCAGAAACACACCGTTTTGCAGGGGAAACGAATTCCCGAACATCATCGTCAAATTGCTTATTTTTCATGCACGCTCACGGGTAAAACGCATCAGGCGCGTTGCGCGGCCTTGCCCGGGCAAAGCCGCGTCTCAAGATCGGACGACCTGCTATTTTCCTTGAAAAACCAAGCTGCGAAAATGCGCAAGGGCCTCCTGATCCATGGGAAACACATGCTCTGGCCCCGGAAAGACGTTTCGTTTAACCTCATCAACGTAATGCGTCAACGCTTCCTGAGCCAACGTCCCCAGTGCTGCGTACTGCTTGACGAATTTCGGCTGGAATCGATCATAGAGCCCCAACACGTCGTGGAAAACCAGTACCTGCCCGTCACAATCCGGACCGGCACCGATACCGATGGTCGGCACGGGTAAAACTTCGGTCACCACCGCCGCCACCGCCGCCGGAATACATTCCAGCACCACCCCGAAACAGCCGGCTTCGGCCAGAATCCGGGTGTCCTCCACCAGCTTTGCCGCCGCCTCCGCCGTCTTGGACTGGACCTTAAAGCCCCGAGGGTGGCCACATGCTGGGGGGTCAGCCCCACATGGCCGAGAACCGGAATGCCGGCGTCCACCATGGCCCGGACCTGGGGGGCCACTTCGCGTCCGCCCTCCAGCTTGACGGCGCCGGCCCGCCCCTCCTTGAGAAAACGGCCGGCGTTGGCCACGGCCTCGGCCACCGAAACCTGGTAGGACAGAAACGGCATGTCCGCCACCACCAGCGCCCGGCTGGCCCCGCGCGACACCGCCCGGACGTGGTGCAGCATCTCGTCCATGGTCACGGAGAGCGTATCCTCATAGCCGAGCACCACCATGGCCAAGGAATCGCCCACCAGAAGCATATCCACGCCGGCGGCCTCGGCCAGCCGGGCGCCGGCGTAATCGTAGGCCGTCAGCATCGCCAGTTTACGCTCGCCTTTGGCAGCCGCCACGGCCGGAGCAGTCATCCGTTGCATCATCCATACTCCTTTGATCTTGCGCCAAGTCCGGCTTTACCCTAATTGCCTCGGCCATGCGAGACATTACCGAACGCCGGGCCAAACGTATCCGGGACGTCCTGGCCAGACGCCAGCCCGACCTGACCCTGGTTATCGACAATATCCATGACCCGCACAACGTGTCGGCCATATTGCGCAGTTGTGACGCTTTCGGCGTGCAGCGGGTACATCTGCTCTATACGGATACGGCCTTCCCCAGTCTGGGCAAAAAGTCCTCCGCATCGGCCAAGAAATGGGTGGAGACGGTCCGGCATCCCGACGCGGCGGCCATGGCCACTGCCCTCAAGGCCGAGGGCTACGCCCTGATCGCCACGGGATTCAACGCCACCGCCACGCCCCTCCCCAAATGGGACCTCGGCCGCAAAACGGCCATCATTCTCGGCAACGAACACCGGGGTGTGGATGCCGATCTGCTGCCGTTGGTGGACGGAACTCTCTATATTCCCATGCAGGGCATGGTGCAAAGCCTCAACGTCTCCGTAGCCGCCGCGGTCATCCTCTACGAGGCCTTCCGCCAACGCCAGGCCGCCGGCCGCTACGACCGGCCCAGCCTGGCGCCCGATGAGCTGGAGCGGCTGGCCACGGCCTGGGCCGGGAAGCGCTGACCGGAGCGCCAAAAGCCCCCTCCGGGGACCTCCGCGCAAGCTTGCCCCCCTCCGCGAGGGGTCTCCGGGGGCATCACGCCCCCGGCCGCCGGAGACATCATAATTCTTTATCCTTTTCCAAAGATCCTGCCGTAATACGTCCAAATTCTCCCGCCACAGCCGGTCGGCGTCGGCGTCGGACACGCCGGATTCGAGCTTGATCTTGTTGCCGAGGATATGGGCGGCCTGGGCCGGAGTCTGGGCCTTGGCCAAGCTGGACGCCTGCTGGTGGGCCACCCGGACGGTGCCATCGTAGACCGCCGGATAACCGGCCAAAAAGGACCGGATGTCCCGTTCTAGGTCGTCGAACTGGGTAGGATTGAAGCGGATGTCGAAGGGGCCGGCCGTTTCGATGGCGGTCCGGGAGAGCAGATGACAGCAGCCGGAGACCGACAGACAGGGCCGGGTGTAGGCAAACAGGCTGTAATCCGGCAACAAGCGGCAGGCATCGCAGATGAAAAGCCGTTCCGTGACTTCGGGCAGGCTCGGCTGGCCCATCTGGGGGGGAAACAGGTTGTAATCCGCCGATTGAAGGTCCCCCGGCGGCGTCCGGTCGGCAATGGCGCAAACCGATGGCCCCGGCCCGAGGATACCGGGCGGCCGTGTCCAGCAATCGGGCCAGCCAGTCGGCTTCGGGAAAAGCGTCGTCGTCCAAAAAAGCCACGAAAGGCCGAGCCTTGACCTCGGGCAGGGATAACAACCAGTTGCGCGCCCCGGGCGCGCCCACGTTGACCGGCAAGCGAACGGTCAGGAAACGGCCGGTCGGAAACAGGCCGGCCGCCTCGGCCAGGACCGTCGGCGTGTGGTCGGTGGAGCCGTTGTCCAAAACCGCCACCAGACTGCCGCCCAGCCGGGTGGTGGCCAGATGGGCCAGCATTCCCGCAACAGCTCCGCCTTGTTCATGGAATAGAGGCAGACGACCGCCTCGTCGGGCTCCGGATCGGTCGGAACAGGTCGCGGCATGGCCAGGCTATGGGCCCGCAGGGTCAAATTGACGTGGAAAGGCAGCAAACGACGGACGGCCAGACAGTCCGTCAGGGCACCCGTGCGGTCGCCCAGCCGTTCCAACAGGCAAGACGCGGCCACGGCGGCGTACAGCCCCCACGCCTCCCTATCGAGATTCTCCACCAGGGGAAGGGCGGTTTCCGGGGCTTGGCGCAACACGGCGAATTCCGCCCGCAGGCGTGTGGCCAAAAGCGGCGGCAAGGCCGTTGTGAAGGCATCAAGCAATTCGCCGGCCCGGCCGGCGTCGGGCAGCCGGACAAGCGCGGCAAAGGCCGGAGCCAGCCGGGAAAGGACGGCCCCACGGTCCTTGGCGGCGACGGCGAGATAGCGGACGATGAGTTCGGTGTCGCCGCTGGCCTGGATATCCTCGAACCGGATATCATCTGCGGCCAGGGGCGGCACGGACCGCAAGAAGCGCAGCAATGACCGTCGCCTTGGGCGATAAAAAAGGACGGATGGTCTCGGCCGCTGCCAGCAGGGCGGCCGTGGCCGGATCGAACGGCTCTTCCTGGAAAGCCAACATCAGCAAGGCCTGGGCAGCGGCCAGACAGTCCGGATGGCTGGCCCCCTGATCGAGAAGCACCCGGCACAGGGACAGGCGCAGTTCCCGCTGTTCGGACGTGATCGCCCAGACTGGAATCGCCTTCAGGATGCGGGCCAGAAAATCCGGCCCCGGGTCAGGCGGAGGCGACGGGAGAACGGGGCGCAAGGTGGTGGCCATGGCGATCCTTTTCCCTGGCGGGCGATGGTGGTAGAGACATTCCGGCCACTACGCGGACGCCCGAAAAAAAGTCCAATCACGCGCACACCGGCCGCCGGAGGCGCTTTTCCATGGCAGCATTCCCTCAAGGACGCCGCCGCCACGCTCGCGGCCGGCGGATGCGTCGTTTACCCGACCGAAACCTATTTCGCCCTGGGGGCCAGGGCCGTGGACGCCAGCGCCCTGGAGCGCATCGCGGCCATCAAGGCCCGGCCGGCAAGCAAGCCGCTGCACTGCTGGTGGGCGATACGGCCCATCTGGCGGGTATTTTGCCGGACGGCTTTCTGGACGGCCCCCTGGCTTGCGGATTTCACAGCCCTGACCGCACGGTTTCTGGCCGGGGCCGCTGTCCCTGGTCATTCCCTGCCGGGAAACGCTTCCACGGCTGGTCAAGGACGCGCAAGGCCGCGTGTCGGTGCGCTTCACGCGCATCCCACGGCGGCCGCCCTGTGCCGGCTGGTCGGCGGGGCGCTGGTGGCCACCAGCGCCAACCGAAGCGGCCAACCGCCGGCGGCCGAACCAGCGGAGCTGGACCCCGAGGTCGTTGCGGCGGCGGACGCCCTGGTGACGGCCGGGCCACTACCGGCCGGCGGACCGGCCTCGACGGTAGCCGACCTTTTGGGCGGCCGACGTCTGCGGCTATTTCGGGAAGGGGCGGTAACAAGCAAACGGTTGCAGCAGGCCGGCTACACCATCATTCCGGCCTGATGGCAAAAATCCCGCGGCAGAAAACGTTCACGGCGCGACGTCCAGTTGCGGCGTTTTTTCCGAGGAGTCGGAAAAAATCTCTCGCAGCCGTCCGCCGTCGATCAGCCCCTGGCGATAGGCCATGGCCACAAAATCCCGCCGGATGCGGGAGTACAGGCTCTGTACTTCCTCGGCCAATCCCCGGGCCGTTTCGGCTTCGCCGTCCCGGGCCAGGGCCTGCAATGCCTCCAATCGACTGTCCAATTCCCGCATATGGGCGACGATTTCCTCGTCCACGGTCTGGGCATTGACGATATCCTCGATGCGCGAATGCATCAGATCCGGCACGCAGGCTTTCATGGTTTCCATGTCCTCCACCTCCTTCCCCCCCGGTTCGGCAAAGGCCAACGGTAGATTTCCAGGCGCACAAACACGCTGGCTTGGCATGATGCTCGGATGTATACCCCAACCGCAAGACGGTGTAAAATCCCCCTTGTGGAAAAGCCTGCGGGGTTCCGTGGCCGCCGTGGCGGCATCGGTTGCCTCCAGATGGACAAACAGGTAGCATACTCCGTTTTGTTTCGCGGCGCATTCCTCCGCCAACGCCCCGGCTTCGACAAAGAAGGATACCGATTCCATGGGTTTTTTTTCCAAACTGAAAAAAATCTGGAAAAACGACGCGCAGCCGACTCCGGCCGCCGCTCCCTCCTCTCCTGAACCCGCGTCCCTCCCCATTTCCGAACCGCCCGCCCCGCCATCGTCCCTGCCCCCTTCGCCGGCTGCGGAGGCCCCCTGGCGGGATGCCCTCGTTTTATCCCTGCGTCAGGCCGAACCGCGCCTTTCCGCCTGGCTCGACATCTTGCTGACCGGTGTCACCACGGCCGGTCCCGACCTCTGGCAACGCCTGCGCTTTCTCTTTGAAAGTCTGGAGGCCCCGGCCGACGAAGCGGACCATTTCGTCAAGAGTTTTGAAGCCTGGACCACGACCATGGGCTACGAGGAGGTGGAGGCCTTCCGCTCCGAACTCCAGTACCGGCTGGCCCTGGCCCTGGACCTGGAGGACGAGGAGGACGAACGCAACCGGCTTTTCGTCAAGCTCTCCCAAGGGTTGGCCAAGACCAAGGAACAGATCGTCCACCGCCTCGACGGCCTGCTCGGCAGCCACAGCGTCATCGACGAGGCCTTCTGGGAGGAGCTGGAGGAAATCCTGCTCATGGCCGACGTGGGCTTTGAACCGGCGGCCAAGCTCCTGACCAGCCTGCGGGCCAAAGTCCGCGCCCGGAACACGACCGATCCCGCCGTGTTCAAGGATATCCTGCGCGAGGAACTGGCTGAAATCTTCCACACGCCGAAGACCATCAAGGCCGTCAATCCGCCGGAAGTCGTCATGATGATCGGCGTCAACGGCGTCGGCAAGACCACCACCATTGCCAAGCTGGCCCACCGGGACATCATGCGCGGCAAAAAAGTGCTGATCGCCGCCGGTGACACCTTCCGGGCCGCCGCCATCGAGCAGCTCCAAATCTGGGCCGACCGGGTCGGCGCCGCGTTCTACGCCAAAGGCGAGGGCTCGGACCCTGCCGCCGTGGCCTTCGAGGCCATGGACAAGGCCCTGGCCGAAGGTTTCGACGTCCTGTACCTCGATACGGCCGGCCGCCTCCACACCAAGGCCAATCTGATGGAAGAACTCAAAAGATCCGACGGGTGGTCAGCAAGAAGCATCCCGGCGCCCCCCACCGTTCGGTGCTCGTCCTCGACGCCACCACCGGCCAGAACGCCCTGTCCCAGACCAAGATTTTCAACGAGGCGGCCGGCGTCGACGAGATCATCCTGACCAAGCTCGACGGCACGGCCAAAGGCGGCGTGGTCGTCGGCATTACCCTGTCTTTCGGCCTGCCCATCACCTACGTCGGACTCGGCGAAAAAATGGAAGACCTGCGTCCCTTCGACGGCCCGAGCTTCGCCCAGGCCCTGCTCGGCGTCACGGACTGATCACGAGCCGCAGGCGTCCACGGGCGTCCCAGGCAGTGCCGAGACGAGCCCCCGGCCCGTTGCGAGGGGTCCGGGGGCATCAGGCCCCCGGCCGCCGGAGGCATCGTTTCCCTTGTTTAGGCATTGCCGGTCTGTCCGGGCTGGAAACGCCGCACCACCCAGGTTTTGACCACCTGGGTCAGGCACATGTAGCTGAATAAAATCAACCCCAGCATACTCCAATAATGCCCGGGCGGGACCACCAATCCGAAGGCCCCGGCCAGGGGGGAGTACGGCAGCCAGATGCCCACGGCGCAAATGGTCAGCGTGGTGAGGGCCAGAAGCAGACTCGACCGGCTCTGGAAAAAGGGCAGTCGGTCGGTCCGAATGACGTGGACGATCAAGGTCTGGGACAACAGCGATTCGATAAACCAGCCGGTCTGGAACAAAACGGGATTGTCCCAGGCGTTGAAAGCGGTCAGCATAACGAAAAACGTGATATAGTCGAAAATGGAACTGACCGGACCAAGAAAAAGGATATAGCGCCGAATATCGCCGATGCGCCAGCGCCGGGGCCTGGCCAGGAAATCCTCGTCCACGTTGTCCGTGGGAATGGCGGTCTGGGAAAAATCGTACATCAGATTGTTGATGAGGATCTGAATGGGCAGCATGGGCAAGAATGGCAGGAAAATACTGGCCCCGAGTACGCTGAACATATTGCCGAAATTGGAACTGGCCCCCATGCGGATGTATTTGGTGATGTTGCTGAAGACCTTGCGCCCCTTCCATCACCCCGCTTTCCAAGACGCTGAGGCTTTTCTCCAACAAGATGATGTCCGCCGACTCCTTGGCGACGTCCACGGCGGAGTCCACCGAAATGCCGACATCGGCGGCCTTGAGCGCCGGCGCATCGTTGATGCCGTCGCCCATGAAACCGACCACATGGCCGCTATGGCGCAGCGTCGTCACGATCAGTTCTTTCTGCATGGGATCGAGCTTGGCAAAGACGTGATGCTTTTCCACCGTTTCGATCAGCGCCTCGCCGGAGAGCCCTGCCAGTTCCTCGCCGGTCACCACATGGTCGCCGTAGTCGAGCTTCACCTCGCGGCAGATCTTCATGGTAATGACGACATTGTCGCCGGTTAAAATCTTCGGGGTGATGCCATGGCCCCGCATCACGGCCAAGGCTTCGGCGGCCGATTCCTTGGGCGGATCGAGGAAGGCCAGATAGCCGATCAGGATGAGCCCCTCCTCGTCGGCCACGGAAAATTCCCGCCGTGCGCCGTCCACTTCCTTCCAGCCCACGGCCACCACCCGAAAGCCGTCCTCGTTGAGGTCCTGCACCACCCGTTCCATGATTTCCCGGTGCGTCTCATCGATGGCGGTGACCTGGCCACCGACCAGACAGTAGGAACTCTTGCGGAAGACCTCCTCGGCCGCCCCCTTGCAGATGATGAGGGATCGTTGCTGTTCGGTGTCCCGCACCACCACGCTCAAGCGGCGGCGGATGAAATCGAAGGGCACCTCGTCGATGATGGCGTACTTTCCGGGATTTATTCTCCCCTCCTGGCCGTTGCCGTAGGCGATCACGGCATGGTCGAGGGCGCTTTTGAGGCCGGTTTGCAGGCTGCTGTTGACGTAGGCCAGCTCCAGAACGCCGTCGTCCTCCCGGCCAAGCACATCGAGGTGCTTTTCCAAAATGATCTTGTCCTGGGTCAGCGTCCCGGTCTTGTCCGTGCACAAGACGTCGATGGCCCCGAAATTCTGGATGGACTCCAGACGCTTGACGATGACCTTGCGCTTGGACATGGCAAGCGCGCCCTTGGACAGGCACACCGTCACCACCATGGGCAGCATTTCCGGAGTGAGCCCCACGGCCACGGCCAACGCGAACATGAAGGCCTCGCTCCAGTCGTGCTTGAGGACGCCGTTGACCACAAAAACAAAGGGCACCATGAACAGCATGAAGCGCAGCATGAGCATGGTGAAGCTTTTGATGCCCTTGTCGAAATCCGATTCCTCCCGTTTCCGGGAGAGCTTGGCAGCGATGCCGCCGAAATAGGTCCGGGGGCCGGTGGCAATGGCCACGGCCGCCGCCGAGCCGGACACCACGTTGGTCCCCATGAAGCACATGGACGGATCGGAGAGGTCCGGCTTGAGGTTGCCGTTCACCTGGTCCGGGGAAACGGCGGCCTTTTCCACGGGCAAGGCCTCGCCGGTCAGCATGGACTGGTTGATATGCAGGTCCTTGGCCCGAAGGAGTTGCATATCGGCCGGAATCATGTCCCCGGCGGAAAGAAAGACCACGTCCCCGGGCACTACCTTGGCAAGCGGAATCTCGCGCCGGGTGCCGTCGCGCAGCACGGTGGCGGTGGTATGGACCATTTTTTTTAGTTGTTCCGCAGCGGTATCGGCCTTGGATTCCTGTATGATCTTCAGGGTCACGCCCAAAACGGCCATGCCGATGATGACGACGGCGGAACGCAGGTCGTCGGTCAGGTAGGAAATGGTGCCAAGCACCGCGAGCAGGATCACCAGCGGATTTTTGACGGCCTGCCAGAGCCTGTCCGTAAAGCCGATCCGCTTTTCCAGGATAGCCTGGTTGGGGCCGAAACGGTGCAAACGCTCCCGGGCCTCTGCGGACGTCAGCCCCGGCAGGCTGTCCTTTTTCTCGGGAACCGGTTCGGAAAGCCGCGCACCGAACTGTTCGAGCTGTTCCCAAAGCGTCCGCAAATGGTTGTAGGCGTCCCAGGGGCGCAGTTTCTTACTGCGCGACAGGGCGGCAAAGACATGCGCTTTTGGGCAAAATGCTCCAATTGTCTGGAAAATTCTTCCTCAGGCCCGAGTTTGAGGTCCGCAGAAGCAAGAGGATCAGTCCCTGACGAGGGCGGAGTCGGCACATGCTGGGTCATGGTTGAGGAACCTTTTTCCATGGAACGTTTGCCAAGCGTCTTTACATTTTCAAACGCGGATGGGCCATTGCAAAATTGTCACGCTTTGACGCCAGAATTGCGTACCGATAGCGCGGCAGCGTTCTCGTTTATAAAGAAGCCGGGTTCACCGAACCCGGCTTCTTGCGCTTTTCCCAGGTCAGTCCGAGAGACGGGAACCAGGCTTCACTGCGGCCGTCTTCAGTCCTCTTCGGCTTTCGCCGGATGCCAAACCGTGACCGACGGAGCGTCCTGACCCGCCGCCCCTTCTTGCAGGCAGGCGTATTTTCGCCAAGAGAGTTCCAGGACGAATTTTTCCTTGTCCTTTTTCTGCGAGGCCCTCATGGCCATATTGACCAGGACCGGCGGCTGCAAGGTCAGACAATCCTCACCCGCCGCGAGCATAACGGAGCCCGCCTTCATATCCCGGGCGATACTCTCCAGGTTGGCGATCACTTCGGAGAGCTGCATCACACCGTCACACTTAATTTTGACCTTACACATAGGGATCTCCAGCAGTTGCAGTTGTCAGCCGATGATATCAAATTCCAGGCAACGCCCCTGCTTAAGCACGATGGAGCCCTGCCGCCGAGCCAAAAAAAGCCGCAACGGCCGCATGGATTCCATGTCCAGGCTTACATCGGGGAAAAAATGCTGCAGACAGTTGCCATCATCATAGAGACGCAAGATAACGGTGGTATCTTTTCTGAATTCCAGCCGCGCCCAGAGCGTCGAATCGGTACAGGAAACCGTCCGCGGCTGGTGCCCAAGGATATTGGCCAAATCCACGGGAGAGAGCAGCAACTGCAAGGCGCGACTCAAAAAAAAGAATTTCTCTCCGGGCAGGGAAGCGGCCTCCGGCGCCACTTCCACCCGCAACCGCGGCCCGGGGTCGGGCAGGATGCTCGAAAGCACGCCACACAGGAAGGCAGCCATGGGACACTCGGCCCGGGGCTGCGGACAATTCGGGGCCGGGTCCGCGACAGCCGCGGTGGCCGGCTGCGGCTCCTGCGTCGTCAGGGGCTCCGCCAGCGGATCCCGGCCGAGTCGGGAACGTTCGGTCATAGGGTGCTCCTCCTTTGGCCGGGGAACGCCGGGGAGAACGAAAAGACTCCCTTCACCCGTCCGGCCAGTTCACGGCAAAGCGCCGCAAAGTCCCTGGCACCGGCACTTTGCGGCGCATAGGCGAAAATATCCTGGCCATGGCTCGGGGCCTCGGCCAGGGAGACATTCTCGCGAATCCGGGTTGCAAAAAGCAGTTCGGGGAAATGCCCCCCGCACGGTGGAAAGAACTTCCCGATGCAGGCGTTTGCGCGGGGAAAACCGGTTGACGACGATGCCGATG
>Ga0268359_12021_pt1 | contig 13988 bp, 16 predicted proteins | sample BioMet11_FD_194416 | JGI IMG/M metagenome (GOLD analysis project Ga0268359, IMG submission 194416) | Sewage microbial communities from Oakland, California, United States - Biofuel 11 (PacBio Assembly) | ecosystem: Engineered > Wastewater > Sewage > Unclassified | place: USA: California | collected...
GCAAGTAAACTCGCTCACTTTTGCAAACTGGCAATAAGCTGCGAGCTAAATAATAAAAAATAAAAATAAAAAATTCAATGAGGATGAAGAGGGGAGAACTACCATGTATCAAACAGATTTGCTGTACACCATTAAACCGGAGGAGCATACTCCGGAAAAATTGCGTTCCATTTTAGAGGAACACAATGAAGTTAAGTTTGTATCCTTCATGGGTATAGATTTTGCCGGTAACGACACTGACGAGAAAGTTCCCATTAAATTATTTTTAGATGATTTGGATACCATGCTCTATCATCATACTGCCCAAACCGACGGTTCTTCCGTAGTGCTGCCCGGTATCGCTTCCTTAAACGATGCCAGAGTAGATATGGTAGCTGACCTGGAAGTTAACTGGTACGTGGACTATAACTATGAGCACTTTGATCAGGATACAGGCAAGATGGTTGGTACCTTGCGTGTACCTTGTTTCCTACTTCACAATGGCGAGTATGTAGACTCCCGTCGTATTTTGAAAGAAACCTTACATTATGTAAGAGCAGAAGTTTTGAAGATTTTAAAGAGCGATGCTAATATTCCCGGCTTGGAACATATTAATAGAGATGAAATTGAGCAAGTAGTTTATACCTGTGCAACTGAGCTGGAATTCTGGGTAAAATCTCCTACTGAGGATGTGCCTATTGAAGCACTGTCCTCTTCTCAAATGATGCAGGAGCAATATTGGCAACGTACCCGTGGTAATGTGCGTACCGCTTTGGAACAAGCTGTAGAAGCAATTGACCTCTACGGTCTGGATGCTGAAATGGGCCACAAGGAGTGCGGTGGTGTGCGTGGTCAGATGGACAGCAATGGTCACATGACTCACGTTATGGAACAGTTGGAATTAGACTGGAAATTTGCTAAAGGTGTGCAAACCGGCGATAATGAAATTCTGGCTAGAACCGTAGTTAAAGAAATCTTCAGAATGAATGGCTTGGAAGTTTCCTTCCTGGCTAAACCTATTACAGGTGTAGCAGGTAGTGGTGAACATACTCACGTAGGCATGGCTGTCAGAATGAAGGATGGCAAGATCATCAATCTGATGTCCCCAACCGATATGACTAAAGATTTCTTGTCCGCTATTGGCTACGGCATGCTGATGGGTATCTTGAAGAACTATGAAGTTTGCAATCCCTTCGTATCTGCTACCATGGATGCTTTCCGTCGCTTAAAACCTGGCTTTGAAGCACCTGTTTGTATTGTTACTTCCCTAGGTCAGGCACCGGACATCCCCTCCAGAAACAGAACAATTCTGGCTGGCTTGGTAAGAGATATAGATAATCCTAAGTCCACTCGTATTGAAATGCGCTCTCCCAATCCCTTTACCAATACCTATATGGCTATGACCGCTTTCTATCTGGCAGCGCTAGATGGTATTAAAGCAGTTGTTAATTCCGGTAAGAGCCTGAAGGAACTGGAACAGGAATTGTCTAAGAAGCATGGCGAGGAAGGCTTCTATCTGGAAAAGGATAGAGAATATAGAACAGAGTCCGACGTGTTTGAAGACTTTACACCGGAGCAAAGAGACCAACTCTTTGGCAAACCTCCTGCAACTGTTTGGGAAAACATGCAGGCTTTGAAGAAATATCCTGAGAAGGCTAAAGTTCTCACTGAGGGTAATGTTCTTAAGCAAAAATTCATCAACTCCTTCTTGGAAGGCGCTTTGGTACGCTGGAGAACTGAGCTGGTAAGCCACTTTATTCCTGACTGCAGAGATAAGCTGAGAGACTATAAACCCTTGCATAATTTAGACATGGCTAATAGTCCGTGGGATGAAAATAAATGGCAGGAAGTAGATAAGCTCAAAACAGAAATTGGCAAGAATACAGATATGGGCGATTGCCTCTTCACCAAGATTGAAAAAGCAGTGGCTGCAGGGGAGTATAGCAAGGCTTCTGATACACAATTAATCTTGATGGACAAGATGGAGCAATTAGACAAGCTGTATCATGCTTACGCAAATAATATTATCTAATTAGTACCAGGGGGTGCCCTATGAAAAAGCTGGGACCCGGTTTACTGCTCATTGCCTTTTGCCTATGGCTGATACCTCAGGTTGCCTGGGGTGCCAGTGCCATGGTTAAGTATGGTAACAAGGGCGTTAAGGTAGAAGAAGTGCAAGCTATGCTGTATCATTTGCACCTCTATAACGATCTTGTGGATGGTGAGTATGGCAGTAAAACCTTAGCCGCAGTAAAAAAATTTCAGCTGCAATGTCGCAGGCCGTCCAACGGTATGGTGGATGCTCAGCTGTATAAGCTGATGAGCAAAAAAAGCGGTTTGGACTTTGCCAAATACAGGAAAGTCTGGGTAATGGAAACTACCGGTTATACGGCTCATGATCCGGGTTGTAGTGGCATTACCTCTACGGGACTGCCACTAAGGCGAGGAATAATTGCCGCAGATACAGCTATCATTCCGATGGGTACCCAGGTCTATATCATGGGCTATGGCAGGGCTTCAGTCCAGGACACCGGTAGTGCTATTAGAGGTAATATCATTGATCTGGCGTTTAATTCACGAGGCGAAGCTTTGCGCTGGGGGTAGAAGAATGGCCAGAGTATATATATTGTAGGAGGCTTGTAGAGTGACGAAACAATTAACAGCAGCAGAAATTCCCGGCTGGATGCATGAAAGATTTGCAGGAAAACTCCTTTTATGCATGTAGCTAAAATTGAAGTAGAAGAAGTAAAGTGGGGCTTTGCCCGTCTTAGCATGGCGGCAGATCCGGCTACTCATGGCAATAGATATGGAGCCATTCATGGTGGTGCACTGTTTACTCTGGCAGATACTGCCCTGGGTGCAGTTTGCTATACCATCGGCGCCATGGTAGTGACCATGTCAGCTTCCATTAACTTTATTAAGAATAGTATGAAAAAGAAATGGTGATGGCTTATGCCACTCTCATCCACAAAGGTCGTTCTTCAGTGGTCTGCAAGGTGGAAATTTTTAACGAAGCCAAGGAATTGATGGTAGAAGTTACCGGTACTATGTTTATTGTAGGACATTTTGACGAAATACCAGAAAAGTGGTAGAATATATCGTACTATATGTAGTGCTTATTAACGGGGATACCCCTAAATCAAGGAGGAACAAATGGATTTTGCATTAACAGAGGAGCAGTTGGAACTGCAAGCAATGGTAAAAGCTTTTGTAGATAAGGAAGTAGTTCCTTATACAGATGAAATGGACAAGGCAAATGAATGCCGTCCGGAGATTTTTAAAATTGCCGGTGACATGGGCTTGCTTAATCTTATAGTGCCGGAAGAATACGGCGGGCCTGGCTTGGACAGCGTTACCGTAGCCATGATTTATGAAGAACTAGGTAAAGGCTGTGCCGGTGTAGCAACCTCTATTGCAGCAAACGCTTTAGCCTCCTATCCCGTTTTAATCGCAGGAAATGAAGAACAAAAGAAAAATTGGTGTGACTTATTGAACGAAGGAAAACTCGCAGCCTTCTGCTTAACCGAACCTAACGCAGGTTCCGATGCAGGCAGCGTTGCTACCAAAGCTCAAAAAGTAGGCAACAAATATATTCTAAATGGCAGCAAGGTATTTATCACCAATGGTGGTATTGCTGATACTTATTTGGTATATGCTAATGTTCGTAAGAGCGGTGGTATCCGCGGCTTGACCTGCTTCATCGTTCCCAAAGGAACTCCCGGTTTCTCAGTAGGTCGTAAAGAAGACTAAGATGGGTATCCGTCCTTCCAACACTTGCGAATTAATATTTGAAGATGTAGAAGTTCCCGAAACTGCCAGAGTGGGCAAAGAAGGCGAAGGCTTCCGTATTGCCATGAAGACTTTGGATTCTGCTCGTCCTTTCGTAGCATCTGTTTCCGTAGGTCTTGCTGCTTCCGCTTTGGAAATCGCAGCTAAATACGCTAAGGAAAGAAGACAATTTGGTCAACCTATTGCTTCCTTCCAAATGGTACAATCCATGATTGCCGATATGGCCATGAGAGTAGAAACTGCCAGACTGATGGTGCAAAAAGCTTGCTGGATGCGCGACCAGGGCATGGAATTCTCCAAAGAAGCTGCTATGAGCAAATGCTTCGCCAGCGACACTGCCATGGAAGTATGCACTAACGGCGTACAAGTCATGGGCGGCTACGGCTACATGAAAGATTATCCTATGGAAAAGAAAATGCGTGATGCCAAAATCATGCAAATTTACGAAGGCACCAACCAAATTCAAAGAATGGTTATTGCCAACAAGATTTTGTACTAAGAGAACGTTAAAAGCGTGCAGCTATCGCTGCACGCTTTTTTTGTGCCATGGGGAAGTTAGAACCATCCCAAATGGGGTGAAAACCAACCGTTGCTATACGTAATAATACGTGTTACAATATAGCAAAGGTGGTGATGTATTGCGAACAGAAGAACTACTGAAATTATTGAAACAATACGACGTAGTCAAGGTCCGCGAGGGCGGCAATCATACCATTTATTACAGCAAAATAACAGGAAAACGGTTCGCAGTTGGTAGACATTCTAAAGAAGTACCTACAGGGACATTGATAAAATATTAAAAGATGCAGGCATAAAATACTGAGTAAAGGAGGAGTTGATAAAAATGAGATATAATTATCCGGCAATTTTTAAGCAAGACAAAAAGAACACGTATTTAGTTAGCTTTCCAGATTTAGAAGGTTGCTATACAGATGGAGTTACATTGGTAAAGGCATTAGATAATGCTAGAGATGTCCTGAATTTAATGCTTTGGGACATGGAAGAGCAAGGAACAAAGATTCCTCAACCAACTCTGCCAATAAAATTAAAGTTAACAGCAAATCTTTTGTTACGCTTATACAAGCAGACACTTTGGAATATAGAAAATTACATGATAAAAAAGCAATCAAAAAGACATTATCTATACCACGCTGGTTGGATACTATTGCTGAAAAAGAAAATGTCAATTTCTCTAATGTTTTACAAAATGCTTTAATAAAGCAATTACACTTGGAATAATAAGTTGGGGACGGTTCCAAATGGCTCATTTCTTTAATTATTCGTAAATAGAGCCATTTTGGAACCGTCCCCGTTTGGCTTTATGTTACATATGTGATAAAATTATTATCAAAATTGCGAAAACAGGTGTTGCAACGTGGAAATCAAACAAAAGAGAGAATCATTAAAAAGCAGACTGGGGTTTATTTTGTTGTCTGCCGGTTGTGCTATTGGCTTGGGTAATGTCTGGCGCTTCCCATACATTACCGGTAAGTACGGGGGAGCGGCATTTGTCTTACTGTACATTTTCTTCCTTATTACTTTAGGCCTTCCCATTATGGTCATGGAGTTTAGCGTGGGCAGGGCGTCACAGGGAAGTATCTTAACGGCGTTTAAGAAGTTAGAGCCACCGGGCAGTCATTGGCATATCTTCGGTAAGATCATGATGGCCGGTAATTATCTGCTTATGATGTACTACACAGTTATCACCGGTTGGATGCTGGCCTACTGCTGGTATTTTGCTACAGGCAAGATGGACGGTCTGACACCGGAGCAAATCGGTGGTGTATTTACCGGTCTGTTGGCTAATCCCATGGAACTGACATTTTGGTTAGTAGTGACGGTGGTGCTGTGCTCAGCTATTTGCTACATTGGCTTGCAGGCTGGTGTAGAGCGAATCACCAAGGTTATGATGATGGGCCTTTTGCTTATCATGGTGGCGCTGGCCTTTAGGTCAGTAACCTTAAGCGGTGCGGAGAAGGGACTGGAGTTCTATCTCATGCCCCAGTTGTCCAATCTTACCAAGCATGGTTTGTGGACTAGTATTTCATGCAGCCTATGGGTCAGGCGTTTTTTCACACTGTCCGTTGGCATGGGTGGTATGACGATCTTTGGTAGTTACATTAACAAAGCCAAGGCTCTTACCGGTGAATCCATTGTGGTTATCATCTTGGATACCTTCGTGGCTTTGACGGCAGGCTTGATTATTTTCCCATCCTGCTTTGCTTATGGCGTGGATGTGGGTAGCGGTCCTGGTCTTATTTTCGTATCCTTGCCTAATACCTTTAACAATATGGTTTTGGGGTAAGGTGTTTGGTACCTTCTTCTTTATCTTCATGAGTTTTGCGGCGCTCTCCACAGTCATCGCGGTATTCGAAAATATCATTGCCAACTCCATGGAGAGTATGGGCTGGGAGAGGAAAACCGGCTAGTCTGATCAATATGGTAGCAATTATTATTTTAGCTCTGCCTTGTGTGCTGGGCTTTAATGTGTGGTCAGGGTTTGCTCCTTTGGGCAAGGGCAGTGGGGTGCTGGATCTGGAAGATTTCCTAGTTAGTAATAATATCATGCCACTGGGTGCTGTGGTCTATGCGTTGTTCTGCACCAGGCGTTATGGCTGGGGCTGGGACAAATTCTTCACTGAAGCCAATACAGGTGACGGCATCAAGATACCGGCCGGATTGCGTTGGTACATGGCCTATGGACCAATTGTAATCGTGCTGTTTTTGTTTGTGTATGGCTATTATGAGAAATTCTTTATGTAGTAGAGAAAATGAGCCGAAAGGGACGCGTCCGCTGTCCCAGTTTGAAAAAGTGGGACAGCGGACGCGTCCCTTTGGCTCAAAAGATAGGAGTTGCAATATGGATAATAACCAAGAAAGAGAATCATTAAGCAGTAGAATAGGTTTCATACTTTTGTCAGCAGGGTGCGCCATCGGGCTGGGTAATGTGTGGCGGTTCCCATATATTACAGGTAAGTACGGCGGGGCAGCTTTCGTGTTGCTGTACATCTTCTTCCTCATTACTCTGGGCTTGCCCATCATGACTATGGAATTTAGCGTGGGCAGAGCTTCTCAACGTAGCGTTATTGCTTCTTTTTAAAAAATTAAAACCGGAAAGCAAAAGCTGGACCGGTTTTGGCTATATGATGATTGCCGGCAACTACATCTTGATGATGTTCTATACTGCAGTCACCCGGTTGGATGCTGGCCTATTGCTGGTATTTCCTTACCGGCAAAATGGCTGGACTGAATCCTGAGCAAGTAGGCAAGGTCTTTGGTGGGCTGTTGGCTAATCCTTTGGAAATGACTTTCTGGATGGTACTGACGGTGTTCATTGGCGGTGGGATTTGCTACGTCGGTCTGCAAAAAGGTGTAGAGCGTACGACTAAGCTGATGATGCTGGGCCTCTTGTGTTTGATGCTAGTGCTGGCACTGCGGTCTGTTACTTTGCCCGGCGCAGAAAAAAGGATGGGAGTTCTATCTTTTACCTAAGCTGAGTAATCTTACCAAGAATGGTTTGTGGACTAGTGTCTATGCGGCGCTAGGTCAGGCTTTCTTTACTCTCAGTCTGGGCATTGGTTGTATGGCCATCTTCGGTAGCTATATCGGTAAGGACAGAGCTCTGACAGGGGAGTCCATTTCGTTATTTGCTTGGATACCTTCGTAGCATTAACAGCAGGGCTGATTATTTTCCCGTCTTGCTTTGCTTATGGTGTAGATGTAGGAGCAGGTCCCGGACTAATCTTCATCTCTCTGCCTAATACTTTTAATAACATGGCACTGGGTAGACTATGGGGAACGCTGTTCTTCGTGTTTATGAGTTTTGCTGCTTTGTCTACTGTTATCGCCGTGTTCGAAAACTTGATTGCCAACTTGATGGATACCTTAGGCATGCAGAGAGAAAATGCTACTTTGGTAAACATGGTATTAATTGGTATCTTGTCTATGCCTTGTATCCTGGGCTTTAATATTTGGTCTAAACATTGCTCCCTTAGGCAAAGGTAGTGGTATTCTGGACATGGAGGATTTTATCGTCAGCAATAATATTTTGCCCATTGGTTCTATCATCTATATTTTGTTCTGCACTAGACGCTATGGCTGGGGCTGGGATAACTTCATTAAGGAAGCCAATGCCGGTAAAGGTATAAAAATACCAACCTCGCTGCGCTGGTATTTGACCTACGTGCCACTGGCGATTATCCTGGTGGTGTTCGTGTATGGTTATGTAGAAAAGTTCATGATGTAAAAACACAAAGGAGACGGCATTAGTGCCGTCTCCTTTGTTATGTTCGTACAATTAAAAAAAATATGATATAATAATTATAATATATAACGGAATACGGCATTCTGAGTGACGTTTTGAGGAGAGAGTTCTTACATGAAACCACACAATCAAAGCAGATCAGTTTTAATTTTGACCGTAGAATTATTACTGACCCTATGCGTATGTATAGCAATTGCCTTTGCTAACCTGATGGTAGAGCAAAATCAGGCGGCTAAGTATACACAGGCTGCCGCTGTGGATTATCGTCATTTGGCGGAAAAATATCTTTCTGTTTTTAAGGTACTGACAGTGCCGGTAGAGGAAAAGATTGCTACAGATCCTTCCTTTGATGAGATGCAACGTTGGCTGCAGGCTCATGAAAATGTTTTCCGCGAAGCAGTGGACAAGGATGTCTATGATGGTTTTGCCATGACCTATAAGGGCGGATATGCCCATAGCTGGGACTATGGTGATTATTCCAAGTACGATCCTAACACTCGTCCTTGGTACCAGCAAGCAGCTAAAGCCGGTGGTGAGCCGGTAGTAGTGGCACCGTATCTTTCTTTCTTGGGCGCCAGCAAACTAAAGGCTGATCAAGGTAATCATCATGACCATTGCCCAGAAATATTCTGACACTATCTCTTTTGATCTGGACCCTAAAAATTAAAAGCTGGATGCTGTGCTGTCACAGCGCAAGACGGAGCATGCAGGTACTTCCATGCTGCTGTTTCAATAAGGCGGGGTTTATCTTAAGCTCCACTAACAAGGCCTTATTATGCCCATAACGTGAATGAGCCTGATGAGTCCTTAACCAAAAACTTAAGTGCACTGCTGCTGAATTTACAAAGAATACGGACGAAATAAAGTTGGTACAAGTTGATGGCCAACCTTATTTTGCCTATGCCTCTAGAGATAAAGAAGATAATATTTATGTGGCACTGAGTCCCTTCTGGGCTATCTTTATGCGAAGATTTTTGTGGATTATTGCGGCCTTTATTGTTTTAGCCGCTCTGGAAATCTGGATATACTATCGACAGAAACATGCACTCAAAGAATTATCGGCACGAGATATGAGTATCTTACAGGCTATGGCGTTTTATTTTGAAGGCGTGTATCTAGGTCGTGTCAATAAGGATGAGTTTGAGGTTTTGAAAGCAGATCATTATTATGAACCGCTAGTGGAGCAACATCTAACGCAGAAGGAAATCTTTGCCCATATGGCAACAGAAGGAGTAGCAACGGAAAGCAGGGAGGAGTTCTTGCAGGCTGTTTCTTCTGAAAATATCAAGGCTCGCTTAGACGCCAGCCAAGGCTTTAGTATCAATACTCTCATGCAGGATGGTCATTGGCTGACACTGCATTTTATCCGTAGCAAAGATTATGACATCAATCATACTTTCGTCTTTTTCGTGGAAAATGCTGATGAAGAAATGCGCAAGCGTAAAGCACTAGGAGGATGCTCTGGAGGCAGCCAACAAGGCGACTGTGGCCAAGAGTGAATTCTTAAGTCGTATGAGTCACGAAATCAGAACACCGATGAATGCCATCTGTAGGATCTCAATGCCTATCGCCAGAAATCATATATCTGAACCGGTGAAGGTGGAAGATTATTCTGGGCAAGATTGATGCTTCTGCCAAGGTGCTGCTAAACATTATCAACGATTGTGCTGGATATGTCCGCCATCGCCAGCATAAATTAAAAATTGCTAAAGTGGAGTTTGATTTAAAAGCTGTTTTAAATGCTATTTCCACTATTTATTATACCCAGTGCGAACAGAAGGGTGTCCGGTTCATTATGGACGTGGACGTGAAGAACGAGCTCTTAATCGGCGATAGTCTGCGTGTGAACCAGATCTTGATGAATTTGTTTCCAATGCCTTTAAGTTTACGGACCGGGGCGGTACTATTGCCGTACGGGTTAAGGAAGATAGGCGCGAGGAGGACACGGTCTTCTTGCAGTTCCAGGTTAGCGATACAGGCGTAGGTATGGGACCGGAGATGCTCAAGCGTCTCTTTAAACCTTTTGAACAGGAAAGTGCAAGCACGGCTAAAAAATATGGCGGCAGTGGTCTGGGACTTTCCATCAGTAAGAATCTGGTGTCCTTGCTGCGTGGCGATATTGCGGTAGAAAGCGAGAAGGGCAAGGGAACGACCTTTACAGTAGAGTTGCCCTTTAAAACCACCGGTCGCTCCAGCGAGCCGATAGATAAGGAAAAAGCTTAAGAAAGTACGGATGCTGGTAGTGGACGATGAAAAGAGCGCCAGGGAATATACAGGTATGCTCTTGGGCCGTATTGGTGTCAAATACGATCTGGCTATTTCCGGCGTGGATGCACTGGAGAAAATCCGGGCGGCCAAAGCAACAGGCAAAAACTATAACATGTGCCTGCTGGACTGGAAGATGCCTGGACTGGATGGCGTGACTGTAACTAAGGAAATGCGTAAAATTGTGCCTGCGGGCATGATGATTATTATCGCTTCTTCGTATGATACTAGTGAGATGGAAGACGAAGCTATTAATGCCGGTGCGGATATGTTAGTATCCAAGCCTTTGTTCCAGTCGACTATCTTTAATTTACTGGTGCAAATGTTGGGCGGCGAGTTGGTTTAAGAGCAATGCCTTTTTCCAGCTACGACTTTACGGGTCATAGAGCACTATTGGTGGAGGACAATCCCATCAACAGCTTGGTGGCACGAGAATTATTGCGTATGGTGAAAACTAGATTGCGATCTGGCTGAAAACGGCAAGGAAGCAGTGGATAAGTTTAACAATACGGCTCCCGGTACTTATGACCTAATCCTGATGGATATTCAGATGCCAATCATGGATGGCTACGAGGCGACCAGGGCAATTCGTGCTTTGCCTCGTCCTGATGGTAAGACTATACCTATCTTTGCTATGACGGCTGATGCGTTTACGGAGGATGTAAGCTCAGCACTGGCTAGTGGCATGAACGGACATCTGGCTAAACCAATTGATGTGGCCAAGCTGTACACCACTGTGGCAGGCGTAATCTGGAAGGACAAAGTTCCGAAGACCAAAGGGCAGTAGGTGCTAGACTTAAGATTGGCTTGCGCAACTATTAGCTTAGTGCACAAGAAAATTAACAGAGGTATAAAAAATAAAAGGGGATTGTGATGATGAGACAAAGCAAAAAACGTGCATTATCCGTAGCAATGAGTGTGTTGATTTTCGCAGGACCGTTTATGGCAGCAACGCCGGCATATGCTGATGCCAAGCTGGAGCAAATCCAGACCAAGAAGGAAGAGCAGGCTAATACCAATGCCAAAACCTTTAAGGAGAGAATGGCAGAGGCAGCTAACAAGGTTAGCAACATGGAGGAGGGGGAAGCCTACGTGCCTGGTGGTACCCAGCTGAACGTAGAGCTGGTTAATGAGCTGACCTCTAAAAAAGCTAGAAAAGGCGACTTCATCAGGTTCAAGATGCTGGATAATTTGATCTTGAATAACGTAGTTAATTATTCCGGCAGGTACAGAAGTAGAGGGCATGGTTACGGATGCAACCAGCTCCGGACTATTCGGACGTGCCGGCAAATTGATTCTAAGTATAGATAAGGTGAAGACCTTAAATGGCGTTACCATTCCTTTGGAATACATGGGCAGAATCGAAGCAGGTTCTGATGGTGGTGCTGTAGCGGTAGCCGTGGCAGTATCTCTCGTCGGCGGTTTGTTTCATGAGAGGCAAGAACGTTACTATCAGGCAGGCACTAAGTTCGCTGCCAAGGTAAAGAACGATACAGATTTGCATGCTAAGTTAACAGATTTGAAAACAGTCATGAGTCCTGAAAAGCCACATGGCGTAGCAATTACGATTAAATAAAATAAGCTAGTGGCAAAGGACGGGCTGACTAGAGCACCGTCTCTTTGCTATATTTGGAGGAGGGGTAGTGATGTCTAAGAAACGTTTTGCTGCTTTAGTAATATCATTGTTCATTTTGTGCCTGAGCCAGGTTGCCTGCGCTATAGATTATACCGGTAAATATGTGCCCTGGTTTGCAGGTAATTGGTATGACTTAAAGGGTAATGTGGGTGCTGAGCTTTAGTGGCAACTATGTTAATGACTGTCCCATTATCGGCATCTATAATCCTGCCGGTGGCGGCGGTGATGTGGGCTTTGTCCTGAGAATTAACGAAAACGACGTATATAGAGATCTCAGATTATCCTGCACAGGCATATCTCCGATCCTACAAAATATCACCAATATATACGCTTCAATGTACTACCTTGCGTCGTACGCCAGCAGCTCAATTCCACGAGTCGGTAGGAGGCTTAGGACTGGGCATGTCAGCTGATGATGTTATTGCCAAATATGGCAAACCGGACAACTACTCTACTGACCAGGGCAGAAGGCTGCAAGGGTATATAGCAGTTGGGCTTAGCAATTTCTTGGCAGAATGACATTGTTAGCCAGATCATTATTTATAGAAATGGTGATAGACGTTTTGATAGCACCGGTTTTAACTGCAACAATTCTCTTGGTGAATACGCAGAAGCCTATGGTATGAAAAGCGTGCCTAGAGTAGGCTATGGCCCTCGTGGCATAGGGTATAGCGAATATCTGTGGTTTGAACAATATCCGAATAGTGTAGAGTTGTCGTTGTTCTGGAATTGAGGGAGAATAAAATTAATACTAAAAAAGCCATTTTTAGCATAACTTTTTTGAAAGTTATTGCTAAGAATGGCCTTTTTTGATATTATACTATAGAAATAGAAGAAAATTGATAATTTTTTAGTAAGAGGTGAAATACGATGACATGGAAAGTTTAAGCAAGATATATAGAAAAAATAACAGCAATGAAGAATTCTGGCAGCGTGTACGCCGGGAGATTTAATTCGCCATTTACCAAAAAATTGAATTTTTATATCAAGCAGCAAGGCAGAAAAAATGGTCTGGCAGACATTTTTCTATTATACAGACGAGATGGTTGAGCTTCTGACCAAGATTATGCAAGAAACAACAAAGCTAAAATTACAGAAACAATATTTGCCTGACATTGCTTTGGAAAGCCTGTATTTTTCTAACATGGTAGATGAGATCATAGCTACCAATGCTATCGAAGGTGTAAATAGCAGTAAGCGTGAAATAAGCAAGGCCATGGATAAGCAGAAAAATAAAAATCCTAAAAATGTAAGATTCTGGTTTGTGGTAAATAAATATAAAAGCTAACTAAACAAACTATGCTATCTTTTGATACTTGTAGAGATATTAGAGTGCTTTATGATGAATTTGTTTTGGATGTAGTGAAAGAAGAAAATGCTACAGACTTACCGGATGGAGAAATATTTAGGAAAGGCCAAGTCTCTGTAGGTAGCGGTGCAGTAGGCAAGGATGATCATCAAGGCGTCTATCCGGAAGAGAAAATCATAGAAGCTATGACCAACGCATTGACCATCTTGCACGACCAGATATAGAAGCTTTAATTAGAATAGCCATTTTTCATTATTTGTTTGGTTACATTCATCCTTTTTATAATGGCAATGGCAGAATGAGCAGGTTATCAGCTCATATTATTTAAGTGAAGAGCTGGATAAGTTAATTGGTTTGAGGCTCTCTGTAACAATCAAGAACGATGTCAGCAAATACTACAACTATTTAAAGAAACAAATGATGACTTCAACAGAGGCGATTTAACACCTTTTATTTTGGGATTCTTAGAAATTATTCATACTACTGCCAAGGAAGAAGCGGTCCAACTCACTGCTAGCGTTCAGAAACTGAAACAATGTGAGAAGTAATACATACGAAATATCTCAAAGATTCTACCCAAAGCAAAGTGGTTAATATTCTTCTGCAAGCAGCCTTGTTCTCACCGAACGGCGTATCAGCACAGGAAATGGTGGAGACAACTGGAAAAACTATGAGCACTGTTATGTACAACTTAAAAAGATTTCAGAAGAGCATGATGGATACATTGAGGAGAATGCTGAAGGCGA
>Ga0268359_10988_pt1 | contig 13964 bp, 10 predicted proteins | sample BioMet11_FD_194416 | JGI IMG/M metagenome (GOLD analysis project Ga0268359, IMG submission 194416) | Sewage microbial communities from Oakland, California, United States - Biofuel 11 (PacBio Assembly) | ecosystem: Engineered > Wastewater > Sewage > Unclassified | place: USA: California | collected...
TCTCGATTCTGTTGATTCCTGCGGCGCTCTGCTTTGCCTTTGGCATATGCGTCAAGAGCAAGAAGCAGGGAAGGGCCCTCTTTGCAGCCATGGCGATCTGCCTGGTCATCTCGCTCGTCATCATGATCGTGAACGAGCAGGGCGGTACGGCGCAACTTGCCCAGGGCGGCTCGGTTGACCTCTCGACGGTCGGTCAGGCCGGCGGGAACATGGAAGGCAAGGAGTCACGCTTCGGCATCGCGTCCTCGAGCGTCTGGGCCGTGTTCACTACCGCAGCGTCTTCGGGATCGGTCAACTGCACGATGGACTCCCTCACGCCCATGGGAGGCTTCGTTCCCATGGTGCTCATGGAGCTGGGCGAGGTGGTCTTCGGTGGCGTAGGCAGCGGTCTCTACGGCATGCTCGGCTTCGCGATTCTCACGGTCTTCGTGGCGGGCCTCATGGTGGGCAGGACCCCTGAGTTTCTTGGCAAGAAGATCGAACCGCCCGAGATGCGCATGTCGGTGCTCGTGTGTCTTGCCACACCGGTGGCCATTCTGGTGGGTTCTGGCGTAGCGGCCCTCGTTCCCCAGGTGGCGGGGTATCTGGGCAACTCGGGTGCCCATGGGTTCTCCGAGCTGCTGTACAACTTCTCGTCTGCGGGCGGAAACAACGGATCGTCCTTTGCGGGGATGCTCAGCAATACCACGTTCCTCAACGTCTTGCTCGCCTTCGCGATGCTCTTCGCGCGGTTCGTCCCCATAGCCGCCGTGCTCTCCATTGCGGGTGGGCTGTCCGGGAAGCGCATGGTGGCCACCTCGGCCGGAACGCTCTCTACCACCGGCCCGATGTTCGTGTTCCTGCTCATCTTCATCGTTATCCTCGTGGGTGCCCTGAGCTTCTTCCCGGCGCTCGCGCTGGGACCCGTTGCCGAGTTTCTCGGCAGCGCGGTATAGGGGGCGTCGTCATGGAGAAGAAAAACAGCCACGGTATGGACGCGGCGATGGCATGGAAGGCGGTGGGCGCGGCGTTTGCCAAGCTCACGCCGCGCGCACAGCTCGCCAACCCCGTCATGTTCCTGGTGTACGTCTCGGCCATCCTGCTCACGTGCCTGTGGGTGCTGTCCCTCGCGGGGACGGGCGACGCCCCCTCGGGCTATACGCTCGCCATCGTCGTGATGCTCTGGCTCACGGTGTTGTTCTCGAACTATGCCGAGGCGCTCGCCGAAGGTCGCGGCAAGGCGCAGGCCGACTCGCTGAGAAAGTCAAAGGGCGACGTCACGGCACACAAGGTGCCCTCCGTCGAGCGTCATGACGAGGTTACCGACGTGAGCTCGTCAACTCTAATCAAGAACGATTTCGTGATCGTCTACGCAGGCGAGCAGATTCCGGCTGACGGTACGGTGGTCATGGGCGCCGCCTCGGTCGACGAAAGCGCCATAACCGGCGAATCGGCGCCCGTGATTCGCGAGGCGGGCGGAGACCGTAGCTCCGTCGTGGGCGTCACGACCGTGCTCTCCGACTGGATCGTGGTCGAGGTCACCAATGATCCTGGCGAGAGCTTCCTCGACAAGATGATTGCCATGGTCGAGGGTGCCTCGCGCAAGAAGACCCCCAACGAAATTGCGCTCCAGGTGTTCCTCGTGGCGCTGTGCATTATCTTCATCCTCGTGGTGATGGCGCTCTATGCCTACTCGGACTTCACGGCCGTTCAGGCGGGTATGCCCAATCCCAGCTCGGTCACCACGCTCGTGGCCCTGCTCGTGTGCCTTGCCCCCACGACCATCGGCGCCCTTCTCTCCGCCATCGGCATCGCGGGAATGAGCCGCCTCAACGAGGCCAACGTGCTCGCCATGAGCGGTCGCGCCATCGAGGCCGCCGGCGACGTGGACGTGCTCATGCTCGACAAGACTGGCACCATCACGCTTGGCAACCGCCGCGCCGACGAGTTCATTTCCGTCGACGGCGCGAAGATCGAGGAGCTCGCCGACGCTGCACAGCTGGCGTCCCTCGCCGACGAGACGCCCGAGGGCCGCTCGATCGTGGTCCTGGCCAAGCAGCGCTTTGGCCTGCGTGGCCGTGAGCTCTCCGAGGCGGATGCGACCTTCGTGCCCTTCTCCGCCAAGACGCGCATGAGCGGGATTGACTACGCGGGCGACGAGATTCGCAAGGGTGCTGCCGACGCCATCGATTCCTATCTCTCCGCCGCCGGAATCGGCGGGCTCTCGGACGAGTGCAGGGAGGCCGTGCAACATGTCGCCCAGCAAGGGGCGACTCCGCTCGTCGTGACGAAGAACCACCGCGTCCTGGGTGTGATAGAGCTTCGCGACATCATCAAGGAGGGCGTTGCCGAGAAGTTCGCCGATCTCAGGCGCATGGGGATACGCACCATCATGGTGACGGGAGACAACCCCACGACTGCGGCGGCCATCGCCGCCGAGGCCGGGGTGGATGACTTTCTCGCTGAGTCCACACCCGAGGGCAAGCTTGAGACCATCCGTACGTACCAGGCGCAGGGCCACATGGTTGCCATGACGGGTGACGGTACCAACGATGCTCCCGCCCTCGCACAGGCCGATGTGGCGGTTGCCATGAACACGGGCACGCAGGCTGCCAAGGAAGCCGGCAACATGGTGGATCTCGACTCGAGCCCCACCAAGCTCATCGATATCGTGCGCATCGGCAAGCAGCTGCTCATGACGAGGGGTGCCCTCACCACGTTCTCAATCGCCAACGACTTGGCCAAGTACTTTGCGATCATCCCCGCCTTGTTCGTGGACATCTATCCCAAGCTCTCGATGCTGAACGTTATGGGGCTCCACTCGCCGGAATCGGCGGTGCTCGCGGCCATCATCTATAACGCCTTCGTCATCGTGGCACTCATCCCGCTGGCCCTTCGCGGCGTGGAGTACCGGGAAGTCCCAGCGGCAAAGCTGCTCTCGCACAACCTCCTGGTATATGGCCTCGGTGGCCTCGTGGTCCCATTTGTCGTGATCAAGCTCATCGACCTGCTCCTTGTGGTCATGGGCGTTGCATAGGAGGTATGTGATGAAGACGTTTGTCAGGATGCTCCCTCGCGCGTTCGCGGTGCTTCTCGCTGCGACGGTCGTGCTGGGCGTCGCCTACCCTCTTGTGATTCTTGGCGTCGGCCAAGCGTTCTTTCCCTATCAGGCCAACGGCAGCGTGATTGAGGTGGATGGCAAGGCCGTGGGCAGCGAGCTGCTCGCCCAGTGGTTCTCCGATGACGGTCACATGTGGGGCCGCGTGATGGATGTGGACACCTCGTCCATCACAACCTCCGACGGGTCATCCACGCTGTATGCCACGCCGTCGAACCTCTCGCCCGCAAGTGACAAGTACTCACAGCTCATTGCCGAGCGTGCGGCAAAGCTGCGCGCCGCCAATCCGGACGAGGGCGACACGGCCATTCCCGTCGACCTTGTCACCTGCTCTGGGTCGGGGCTTGACCCGGACATCTCGGTTGCCGCGGCGGAGTATCAGATTCCCCGTATCGCGGCCGCGACGGGCCTCTCGACCGATAAGCTCGAATCGATCGTCGATGATGCCACGACCGACCGCTTCCTCGGCGTCTTCGGGGAGAACACCGTCAACGTGCTCAAGGTGAATCTCGCCATCGATGCGGCTCTGGGGGAGTAGAACAAGAGCGCGTATGCGCGCAGTCCGCTGACGAGGCGCATGTCACGAGGGGAGGATCGAGCATGAGGGATGACGAGGGTGAACGGCCGGATCCCGATTCCATCCTGCGGGGCCTGGCGGCGGAGCATCCGAGCTCGAAAGGCGAGCTCAAGATTTTCTTTGGCTATGCCGCGGGCGTGGGCAAGACCTATTCGATGCTGCGATCAGCCCATGACGAGCTGCAGCGCGGCATCGATGTGGTGGTGGGCTATGTCGAGCCCCATGCGCGCCCCGAGACCCGAGCCCTTCTCGAGGGGCTCGAGGCCATACCCGTTCGCACCTTCGAGCACGCGGGCGTATCGCTCATCGAGCCCGACATCGACGCCATCATCGCACGGGCCCCACAGCTCGTCCTCGTGGACGAGCTTGCCCACACCTGTGCCGAGGGGTCACGCCATACGAAGCGCTACCAGGACGTCGAGGAACTCCTCACGGCAGGTATCGACGTGTACACCACCATCAACGTGCAACATCTCGAGAGTCTCAACGACCGCGTGAGCGCGATTACGGGCGTCGTCGTGGGCGAGAGGATTCCCGACCACATCTTCGACGATGCCGACCAGGTCGAGTTCGTGGACATCGAGCCAGAGGACCTCATGACGAGGCTTCGCGAAGGCAAGGTCTACTCGAGCGATCGAGCGGAGCGTGCCCTTGGCAACTTCTTCGACGAGAAGAACCTCACTGCCCTGCGCGAAATCGCCCTGCGCCGTTGCGCCGATCGCGCAAACCTCGTGGTTGAGCGCGTGCGCTCCACCCAAGGGGGCAGCTACTACACGGGCGAGCATGTGCTCGTGTGCCTGTCCTCGTCCCCGTCGAACGGGCGCATCCTGAGGACGGCCTCGCGCATGTCCAAGGCCTTCGACGCCCACCTCACGGCCCTCTCCGTGGAGGTTCCCGATCGTGAGCTCTCGCCTGACGACGAGCGCCGCCTTACCGAGAACATGAGGCTCGCGGAGCGTCTCGGCGCACAGGTCGAGACTGTCGCGGGTGATGACGTAGCGCGGCAGGTCTGCGACTATGCCCGCATGGCGGGAGTGTCGAAGCTCGTGCTCGGCCACAGCGCCGTGCGCCGTCGCCTGCTTGGTCCGGTCCCGCTCACTGACCGCATCGTGGCTCTCGCGCCCGATCTCGACATCTTCATTATCCCGGACGAGTCGGTGGCGAAAACCGCATGGAGGGGACATTCAAGCAAAAGCTCCCTCTCGCCAGCAGACATCGGCAAAGGCGTCCTCATCCTCATGGCAGTCACCACCGTGGGTTACCTTCTCGAGTCGGTGGGCCTCTCGATCATGAACATCGCCATCCTTTACGTGTTTGGCGTCGTGGCCACGGCCATGATCGTCGAGGGCCAAATTCCCTGCCTGATCTACTCGGTGCTCGCGGTTGTCCTTTTCAACTACTTCTTTACCGAGCCTCGCTACACCCTCGTCGCGTGGGATGCCCAGTACCCAGCCACGTTCGTGGTGATGTTCCTGACCGCGGCCCTGGCGAGCTCCATGGCGCAGCGTCTCAAGAGCCAGGCGAAGGCGAGCGCCGAGGCTGCGTATCGAACCCAGGTTCTTCTCGAGTGCGACCAACTCCTTCAGAGGGCCAAGAACCCCGATCAAGTCGTCGAGGTCATGGTGGGTCAGCTCATCAGGCTTCTGAAGCGCGATGTCGTCTACTATCCCGCCGAGGAGGGACGTCTGGGGCCGGTAAGGACCTTTCCGGCGAGCGGGGGCACCATCGACCCTTCCTGCACGAGCGACAACGAGCGGGGCGTGGCGATCTGGGTGTATCGCAACAACAAGCGCGCCGGAGCCACGACGGATACTCTTGGAAGCGCTGCCTGTCTGTACCTGGCCGTGCGTGCCGTGGACATGGTGTACGGGGTCGTGGGAATCGTGATGGGCAACGAGGCGATCGATGCGTCCGGCAGCGGGATCACCCTCTCGATCCTTGGCGAGACCGCCCTTGCCCTCGAGAAGGAGTATGCGCTCGCCCAACGAGAAGAGGCAGCGGTCCTTGCCAAAAACGAGCAGCTCAGAGCAAACCTGCTGCGGTCGGTCTCCCATGACCTCCGGACACCCCTCACGGCAATCACCGGCTGTTCGAGCCTCCTTGCGGAAGACGACGGGAGCATGTCCGTCGAGCACCGTCGCGAACTTGCGGTTGCCATCAACGATGACTCGATCTGGCTTGGTGGGCTCGTCGAGAACCTGCTTTCGCTCACGAGAATCGAGGAGGCCCACGTGAGCCTCTCCCTCGAGCCCGAGCTCGTCGAGGATGCGGTGGACGATGCGGTCAGGCACGTGAGCCGCGACGTTTCGACGCATCACGTTGAGCTGTCCCGACCCGATGAGCCTGTCGTCGCCATGATGGACGTTCGCCTCATCGTGCAGGTGGTGGTGAATCTCGTGAATAACGCGGTCCAACACACGCCCAAGGGGTCAACCATCCACATCTCGTCGAGCAGCCAGGACGGCAAGGCGGTAATCGAGGTTGCCGACGACGGTCCTGGCATTGCGGATGCCGAGAAGGCACGGGTGTTCGAGAGGTTCTATACGGTCGCAGATGGAGAGGGCGACCATCGCCGCGGGACCGGCCTTGGTCTTGCGCTGTGCAAGTCGATAGTGAACGCACATGGAGGGGATATCGTCGTCCTTGACAACCCTCCCCACGGTGCCATTTTCAGGGTTACGCTGCCGCTCGCACGGACCGACGCCCCCGAGGACAGCGCGCGTTTGGATTCGGGAAGCGAGGGAGGAACCGATGACGCCGACTGACAGAAAGCCGTTGGTTCTCGTCGTGGAGGATGATGCCGCCGTAAGAAGCCTTATCGCGGCGACGCTCGACATCGAGGAATGCCGCCATATGACCGCGGCGTCTGGGAGCGCGGCGATTGCTGCCGCTGCCACCCAGAACGTCGATGTCGTCCTTCTTGACCTTGGTTTGCCGGACATTGACGGGGTCGAGGTCATTTGTAAGGTTCGGACCTGGTCCGAGGTCCCTATCATCGTGATCAGTGCCCGCTCCGAGGACTCCGACAAGATCCTGGCACTCGATTCGGGCGCTGACGACTACATCACCAAGCCCTTCTCGGTGGAGGAGCTTCTTGCGCGCGTCAGGGTCGTACTCCGGCGACGTGCCCGGGAGGCGGCGAGCGCGTCGACGTTTGAGAACGGAGACCTCACGATAGACTACTCCGCAGGGACGGCCTCCCTTGCGGGGGAGGAGTTGCACCTCACCGCCATGGAGTATCAGCTGCTGTGCCTTCTCGCGAGGAACGTGGGCAAGGTGCTCACCCATGGCTACATCCTCCGCGAGGTGTGGAACAGCACGTCTGATGGCGACCGCGCGAGCCTGCGCGTGTTCATGGCGAGTCTTCGCAAGAAGATAGAGACGGACCAGTCAAACCCTCGATACATCCAGACGCAGGTGGGCGTGGGGTATCGCATGGTAAGGGTGTGAGCGCCTGCGCGGGCGTCCCTCGTGATGCCCCTGCTTCCGTACGCCAGTCAACCACGTTTGATGGCCAGCATCATTCCGTCGCCAATGGGCAGGAGCGTGCTTTCCAGCTCGGGGGATGAAACGACCTTTTGATTGAACTCGTCCATGGGAGAAACCTGATCAGACCACTTCTCGTCCAGGTTCATCACAGGGAAAAGGGCGTCGTCCCCGATCAATACCCCGCCGGGCTTCAACACCCTGATGCAGTCGTCAAGCAACGTTGGATATAGACGCTTGTCAACATCCTGGAAGACCATGTCGAAGCTCTCGTCTGGAAATCCGGGCACAATCTCTAGTGCGTCCCCATGGATTAGATGCACGACATCATCCACACCTGCGGCCTCAAAGTTTTTCTGCGCCTGGCCCGCAACCCCTGAATCAAACTCAACCGTGAAGATGCTTCCCCCATAGCGCCGCGCGACAAGTGCCATTGATGTCGCGGAAAACCCAATGCTGGTTCCGATCTCCAAGATCTTCTTTGGACGCTGCATATGCAGAATGACTCGCAAGAACCGTGCGGCGTCATCGTCAACCACAGGGACGAAATCCCTCCAACCAGTACGCTCTATGAACTGTTGCCTCTGCAGGGATGTGCTTGACGTGTATAGGGCCTCGATGTAGTGACGATAGCCATCCAGTACGTCGTTGCGATGTCCGTCATGTCCCATGTTTCCTCCTGCATTTGTATGCTTGGCGGAAAATGGCAACAACACACCATCCGGTCAAGCAGACCAGCTGATGTGTTGATTAACGTAAACACTTACGACGTACATCTATGTATGACATGGTGCACGTCTCCGTGCGGGCTGTCAATATGCCCACGTCGCAGAGCGCTATTGGTTCTCCGTTAGCCAGATGTCGCAGATAACGACACTATCCAAGGTGAGCGACGGGGATTATGTCGTTATCTGCGACATCTGGCTAACGATACCTGCCGCAGGGCATCGCCTACCAGATGCCAAGTACGTGCTGCATGATGAGGCTCACGATGGTGATGCCCGCCCAGCAGCAGGCACCAAGCGCCACGGGCTTGCCGCCTGTGCGCACGAGCTTGACTACGTCGCTGTTGAGTCCGATTGCCGCCATCGCGGTCACGATCATGAACTTGCTCAGCTCCTTGGCGGGGACGAACGCGGTTGCACTCACGCCATGTGCCAGCGCGACGGTCGTGATGACCGAGGCGACCACGAACCAGAGGATGAAGAACGGGAAGATCGCGCGGAAGTTCACCTTCGCGCCCTCGACCCCAGCCGCGCGCTCGCGACGGACGCGGGTGAAGGCGAGCACGAGCGTAATGGGAATGATCGCAAGCGTTCGAGTGAGTTTGACGGTGACAGCCTTGTCGAGAGTCGCCGTGCCCAGACCCCACATGCTATCCCAGGTCGACGCCGCAGCCGTGACCGACGACGTGTCGTTGACGGCCGTGCCCGCAAAGATGCCGAAGGCCTCACCCGAGGTGGTGTCAAAGCCGATGAGACTTCCGAGCACCGGGAAGAACAGTGCCGCGATGACATTGAAGAAGAAGATGACCGAGATGGACTGCGCGACCTCCTCGGCATCGGCGTCGATGACGGGTGCGGCTGCGGCGATGGCACTGCCGCCGCAGATTGAGGAACCCACGCCCACGAGTGTCGAAGTCTTGCTGGGAATGTGCATGACCTTGTGCAGTGCATAGGCGATGACCAGCGAGGTCGTAATCGTGCATACGATGATGGGCAGCGACTGGACCCCCGTGCGGGCGATTACCGCGAGGTCGAGACCAAAGCCCAGAAGGATGACGGCCCACTGCAGGACCTTCTTCGAGACAAAGGTGATGCCTGGGCCAAACGAGTTGCGCACGAGCGGCGTGCGATTGATGGCCATGCCGGCGAGAATGGCGAAGATGGGCCCGCCTATCACAGGAAAAGCCTGACCGAGCAGCCATGCCGGCACCGCTATCGCCAAGCAGAACAGAATGCCCGGGCCCTTATCTTTGATACGTCCCATGCCGACCCCTTTCGTGACCCGTAGCGACCCGTACGATTCTAGGGGTGCCATGCGATAATCTATTCGTATTGATTTCTATACGTATAATGTGGATTCTTATAGATGGGCCATACGACCGGAGGCACCCGTGCTTGATACGCGCGTAGAGACGTTTCTCGCGGTCTGCGAGACCCTGAGCTACACAAAGGCGGCAGCTACGCTGCACCTCTCGCAGCCTGCGGTGTCGCAGCAGGTACACGCCCTCGAGCAGGACTACGGCGTGCCGCTTTTCATCTACCAGGGCAGGCTGCTCCATCTCACCGCCGCCGGCCGAACTCTCGAGCGCGCCGCGACGACAGTGAGAAACGACGACGCGCTGCTCAGGCAGCGCATCGCCGCCGGAGGGATCGACGAGCTGCCGCTGCGCTTCGGAGTGACGATGACCATCGGAGAGTTCGTCGTGGCGCGACCACTTGCGCGCCTGCTCGACCTCCATCCCCACGCCGACGTGCGGATGGAGATGGCAAACACGAGCGTTCTTCTCGCCAGGATGCGGGCAGGGAGTATCAACTTCGCGCTCGTCGAGGGGTTCTTCGACGCTCGCGAGTTCGATTCCGAGGTGCTCTCCGTCGAACGCTTTGTCCCCGTGTGTGCGGTCGAGCATGCCTTCCTGAGAGAGCCGCGTCGGCTGCGGGACCTTCTCGACGAGCGGGTCCTCGTGCGCGAGGTGGGATCGGGAACACGTGACGCCCTCGAGCGCCAACTTGCCACGCACGGCCTCTCCGTGGATGCCTTCGGGCATACGGTGCAGGTCGGAGGCATGCAGGCAATCCTCCAGCTGCTTGAGCTCGATGCGGGCATCTCGTTTCTCTACGAGCCGGTGGTCGCGGAGCGGATTACTGCCGGGGGACTGCGCGAGATCGACTTGGAGGACTTCTCGGTCACGCACGAGTTCTCGATGGTCTGGGAGCGTGGGAGCGCCTACGAGTCGACGTATCGCCTGATTTGCGAGCAACTGAGGGAGGGACGCACATGGGACCGCTGACCTTGAACGGTCGATCGTTCGAGGTGGTCGAGCTGCTGGGGAAGGGCAAGGGAGGCTATTCCTACCTTGTCGAGGCCGCTGGGCTTCGGTATGTGGTGAAGCAGATCCATCACGAGCCATGCGGTTACTATCAGTTTGGCGACAAGTTCGAGTCCGAGCTGCGAGACCATGCGAGGCTCGTCGAGGTTGGCATACGGATGCCCCGCCTGCTCGATTTCGACCGCGACCACGAGAGGCTCCTGAAGGAGTACGTCGATGGCCCGACCATCTATGACCTGGTGCTTCAAGGCCCATTGCCCGACACCTACTTCCAGCAGGTCAGGGAGATGTGTCGGGCGCTTTGTGCGCACCACCTGAACATCGACTACTTCCCGACGAACTTCGTGGTTCGGGACGGGTTGCTCCACTACATCGACTTCGAGTGCAACGGTTACATGGATGAGTGGAGCTTCGAGAGCTGGGGAGCCAGGTACTGGTCGCAGACGCCAGAGCTGCTCGAGTATGCGGCGAGCCACTGAGCGTCTGGGTGGACCCGCTGCGGCCTCTGGCTAACGACCCCGCCCACCGCGCCGCGGTCATCCGTCACACAAGACGGTTGGCGCGCTCCGCCATGACCACCATCAAGACGAGAAGAACGGCAAGATAGAAGGGGTAAAGACCTATCGAGACATGCTCGGCGACAAGACCAAAGATTGGTGCCATGACCGATCCCACATACGCGAAGGCCATCTGCATGCCCGTGAGCGAGAGTGCGTTCTGCTCGCCAAAGCGTGCTGGCGTGGCATGGATGATCGAGGGGTAGATGGGCGCGCAGCCGCAGCCGGTCATTACTAGGCCTACGAGTAGGGTGGCGTTGCCTGCGGGGAGAAGAACGAGTGCGATGCCCACGCCCACGAGCGCCTGGCCGAGCCGAATCATGGACTTGTCATCAAGACGCAGCGTGAGAAAGCCGCTTGCGGCTCGACCTGCGGTGATGCCCAGATAGAAGAGGGAGGCCCAGCCTGCGGCCTCGTCAGCCGGAATTCCGCGTCCAAGCGAGCAGTAGCTTGCGGCCCACATGCCACAGCTGGACTCGAGCGCACAATAGCAGAAGAAGCAGACGAACACCTCTCGCACGCCGGGGATGGTCAGAAGCTCACGCCGTGAGATCGTCGCCGGTTGCCGCTCGGTCCCCTGCGAGGATTTCTCGGCCCTTGCCCAGAGCCTCCGGCTTGGCACGATAAGCCCGACGATGACAAACTGCATGAGACCGATGACAAGAAATCCCAGGTGCCACGTACCTCGCATAAGACAGGCGGCCATGACGGCCGGCCCCGTACTGGCTCCTATTCCCCACATGCAGTGGAGCCAGCTCATGTGGCGTGCGGCATAGTTGATGGAGACGTACGTGTTGAGCGCGGCATCGATGGCGCCCGCGCCGAGTCCATATGGAATCGCCCAGAGGCATAGTTGCCAGAACGAGCTGACGGTGGAGAAGCCCACAAGCGCAAGCGCAGTGAGCGCCACGCTACCGACGATCGTGCGAAAGACGCCGAGGCGCCTTACCAGATGCACCACAAGGAGACTCGATAGGATGGTTCCCGTACCGATGACGATGGTGACGATTCCCTGCCAGGACACGCCGGCGCCGAGCCCAGCGTACATTGACGGCCATGCAGCGCCGACAGCGGAGTCGGGCAGGCCCAAGCTCACGAAGGTTATATATATGACAGGGAGAAGCAGGCTCAAGACAGGCTCCGTATCCTAGATGCCGCTGCATGGCGACCAGACCATGATTGCAGAAATTCCCCGACTCTCGGCCAAAAACAGATTTGCACGCAGATTCCGCGAGAAGTGCGGCCGCATGCTACCGTGGCGTCATCGTGATGGTCGCGGACGGTGTACCATCGTCTAGATACGGTGGCGAGGAGGGGGGTACGCTCATGGCACATGACGATGATCAGCTGAGGCAGGGAGTGTCCCCCAAGCTCGACGAGCTCTCCTCCGCGCTCATGGGTGATGCCTTTGACATGCTTGCGGAGGGCAAGGACATCAACGTCTTGCTCGTCGTGGAGGATGCTGCCGGTGCCGTCGCTTCGTATGCGTTCTCTGACGACGGCCCGGAGGAGTGCCTTGAGGGAGCCCGCGCGAAGGTATGCTCGCTTGACCACGACGGTGGTGACCCCGAGGCCCAGCTTGGCGTGCCCGTGCGCTATGCGCTCACATATGAGGGCGCTGTCGAGGGTGAGGGGGGCGCCTATCGTGATGCGCTCATCCTCGAGTTTGGCGAGCACAACTACACAAGCTACTCCGCCTACTCGTTTGTAGAGGGCAAGGGCCGTCGCGACAAGTTCCGATGGAGTGACCCCGCGCCGGCTGGCGAGATGAAGTCGCTGCTGTAGAAGCTGCGATGACGGGCGAGCGCACGTTTGCGCAGGCCGAACGTGCAGTAAAGTACCGAAGGAAAAACCAGGGGACAAACAAGCGGACGCGACGTGCGTCCGACACGTGCAATTCGAACGAGAGGGACACATGCGTCAGGAGAACATACGAAACATTGCCATCATCGCCCATGTCGACCACGGCAAGACCACCCTTGTGGACCAGATGCTCAAGGCCACGAACGCCTTCCGCGAGAACCAGCAGGTCCAAGAGTGCGTACTTGACTCCAACGACCAGGAGCGAGAGCGTGGTATCACGATTCTGGCCAAGAACATCTCGATCGAGTATCGGGGCATCAAGATCAACGTCATCGACACCCCTGGCCACGCTGACTTCGGCGGCGAGGTCGAGCGCGTGCTCAGAATGGCTGATGGCGCGGTTCTTCTCGTCGATGCCGCCGAGGGTCCCATGCCCCAGACGCGCTTCGTTCTGCACCACGCCATCGATGGCGGCCTGCAGATCATGATCTGCGTGAACAAGATCGATCGCGATGGTGCTCGTCCCGAGGAGGTGGTCAACGAGTCGCTCGACCTGATGATGGATCTCGGCGCCTCCGACGACCAGCTCGAGTTCGCCATGGAGCACGTGGTGTTTGCCTCGGCGGTCAACGGCTTCTCGCGTCTCTCGCCCGATGATGGCAACAATGACATGTTCCCGCTGCTTGACATGATCGTCGACGGGCTGCCCGCGCCCGAGGTCGATCCGTCGGGTCCGCTTGCCATGCAGTGCGTGACCGTGGACCACTCCAGCTACGTGGGCCGCATCGGCATCGGCCGCGTGTATTCGGGCACCATCCACCAAGGCGACAAGATCCTTGTGGTCAAGAATGACGGCTCCCGCGCCATGGGCCAGGTCAAACAGCTCTTCACGTTTGACTACCTCGGCCGCAAGGAGTGCGCGGAGGTCGAATCCGGAGACATCGGTGCCTTGGTGGGCGTGGACTCGACCGACATCGGCGACGTCTACACCGATCCCGAGAACCCCGTCGAGCTCGAGCCCATCGAAATCGACCCCCCTACGCTTTCCGTCGTCTTCGAGGCATCAACCTCGCCGCTCGTTGGACAGGATGGTGACATCGTGGGCGGCAGGCAGCTCAAGGAGCGCCTGATGCAGGAGCGCGAGAACAACGTGACCATGCGCATCGAGGAGCTTCCCGACAAGACCGGGATCGAGGTCGCCGGTCGTGGCATCCTTCACCTGTCGGTCCTCATGGAGGACATGCGCCGCGAGGGCTTCGAGTTTCAGGTGGGCCGCCCCAGGGTTCTCTTCAAGAAGGGCCCCGACGGTCACCGCCTCGAGCCGATCGAGCAGGCCGTGGTAGAGTGTTCGAGCGAGTATTCCGGCAAGGTCATCGAGGTCTTCGGCAACGC
>Ga0268359_12346_pt1 | contig 13962 bp, 10 predicted proteins | sample BioMet11_FD_194416 | JGI IMG/M metagenome (GOLD analysis project Ga0268359, IMG submission 194416) | Sewage microbial communities from Oakland, California, United States - Biofuel 11 (PacBio Assembly) | ecosystem: Engineered > Wastewater > Sewage > Unclassified | place: USA: California | collected...
CCGCCGCTGCCGGGGTATGTCTACGTGTGCGAAGACGACCGGTGCAGCCGCTCGCATATCGAAGTTCTTCAGGACAACGACGAAAATAGAAAATACATCACGATGTTGAAGCACTGGGTTCCCACCAACACCGCCGCCCTCAACGGCAAGGACGCCGTGGGGAAGAAACTGGAGGGCCGTCTCGACTATCTGGACGTGACCTTCCCGAAATCCACCACCCCCTGGCGGGCCACCCTGGAAAAGGTGTCCCCCAACGCCGACGTGCCCTGCTCAAATCCAGACGCCCCAGTCGGTGCCGCCGGTCACCCTGTGCGACGGGGAATGCCTCAAAGTGGGCGAAATGGTCACGGTCCTGGGCTATCCCGGGGTTTCCGCCGATGCCTATGCCGAGAATCCCTCCTACACGCCGCTGCATCGCAAAGGCTCCACCCGGATCATCCCGGAGCCGACCGTCACCCGCGGCAACGTCCAGAAAATCATCAAGGGCGAGGCCGAAACCGTGGGCGGGACGGCGGTCAAGTACTACAGCCCCTTCGGCGACGTATTCCAACTGGCCATCAACACCACCGGCCCGGGCAACAGCGGCGGTCCGGTCTTCAACGACAAGGGGCAAGTGGTCGGTATTTTCACCTACCGGATGGGGGGCAGCAGCACGTCCGTCTCCATGGCCGTTCCCATCAAGTTCGGCGTGGATCTGATGGGCTCGCAGAAGGTCATCAAATGAAGCCGGGCAACGACGCCGCAACGGTCGGAGTCTGGCCGTGAACGTGCGGCCCGGGCAGATCATCGGCGAATACCGCCTCGTCTCCTTCATCGGAGCCGGCGGCATGGGCGAGGTGTACCGGGCCGAGCACGTGCGGTTGGGCCGAGCCGCCGTCGTCAAGATCCTCAAGAATCTCGACGCCGGCGGTTCGGCCTGGAAACGCTTCTTCAACGAGGCGCGCATCCAGGCGGAGCTCAACCACCCCAACATCGCCGTCCTTTACGGCTATGACGACAGCGGGGTGACGCCCTGCATCATCATGGAGTACGTCGACGGTCTGACCATCGGCGAAATTCTCCAGCGCGACGGCAAGCTGCCGCCGGAGGCGGCGCTCCGTACTTTTGCCAAGATCGTCTCCACCGTGCAGTACATCCACGAGCGGGGCATCATCCACCGCGACATCAAGCCGAACAACATCAAGATCACCAGCCGGGGCGAGGTCAAGCTTCTGGACTTCGGCATATCCAAGGCGAGCTTCAGCCAGGATCTGACCGCCGACGGCAAATGCATCGGCACGGACCATTATCTCGCCCCCGAACAGCTGGCCGGCCAGCCCGCCAGCGTCGCTTCCGACATCTGGGCCCTGGGGGCCCTGTTCTACGAAATGGTCACGGGGCAAAAAGCCTTCGAGGCCGGCACCTGGGGCGAACTGTACAAGGCCATCAGCACCGCCACGTATACGCCGCCCACGGCGTTCGCCGCGGACCTGTCCCCCCGGTTGGAACGCATCATCGCCACCTGTTTGAAAAAAAGCCCCGGGCAGCGCTATGCGAGCGCCGCCGATCTCAGCCGCGCCCTGCAGGCCTGCCTCACCGATGCCGACCCGGTGCCTCCCCGGCCGTGGCCCCATCCGTGGCGTCGCCCTCTCCGTGTGCCGTGGGGGAGGCTGGCCGGTCCGGGGGGCGGTCGTCGGCGGGCTGCTCCTGGCCCTTGGCGGGTACGCCCTCTTCTCGGGCGACGACAGGCCGCAGCCGCCCACCCCCGATGTTGCGGCGCCTGCCCCTGTCCTCGCCCCGGTTCGGCCGGCGGCGGCGCCGGCGGCCGTCCTGCGGACCGTGCGCATCGATGCCGTGGGCAATCCGGCCACGGTGTACCTTGGCCCGGACAAGAACCGGCAGGGAGAGCGGCATAGGACCCCCTATCAAACGGCCTACGCCAAGGGGACGCATCTCTATTTCGAGCTGCAGCGTGCCGGCTATCGGACCTGCACGGGCGAATTCACGGTCCAGGAGTCCAGTGAAGCAAATAGGTATATGTATCAATTATGCAAAACGACCGAATCCTGCCCGGCGTCGGGATGCAAATAAGCGGATCGTGCCGGGTATGGGCGGGCCATTCCCGGCTGGCCGCATCCGTCCGGGCAGGGAGACGGCGCACCCTGACCGGGAACGCGCATCTTATCCTGTAGCGTTCATAAGGTGAACAGCATGTTGCAGACGCTGTGGGCACGCTTCCTGGCCGTGATCGGTCGTACGCCCAAGGGAGGCCGGGTCACGGCCACGGCACCCCTCCCCCCGTGTGCTTCGTCCGATTTTGCCTATGTTCTGCAAACGGGGCAGTTCTCCGATCCCGGGTGCGTGCGGCGGCGCAACGAGGACTCCATCCTCGTCCGGACGCCGGCCGGCGGCCGGGAGAAATCCCGGAACCTGCTCGCCGTCGTGGCGGACGGCATGGGCGGGCATCAGGCCGGCGATCGGGCCAGTCAGCTGGCCGTGGCCACCATCGGCCAGACCTTCGCGGTCTCGGACCTCCCCCCGGATCAGGCCCTGGTCGCGGCATTCGAGGCGGCCAATGGGCTGATCCTCAACGAGGCCTCGCACGATGCCGCCCTGGCGGGCATGGGCACCACGGCCACCGCCCTGGCCATCAACGACGGCCGGGCCTGGCTGGCCCATGTCGGGGACAGCCGGCTCTACCGCCTGCGCGACGAGCGGTTGGAACAGCTTTCCGAGGACCATACCCTGGTTGCGGCCATGCTCCGGGACGGACTCATTACGCCGGAACAGGCCGGGGACCATCCGAACCGGCACGTTCTCATCCGGGCCATGGGCACCCATGCCAAACTCGACGTGATGCTTGCTGCCGTTTCCCTGGCCCTGGACGATGTCTTTCTCTTGTGCTCCGACGGCCTGCACGATCTGGTCGGGTCCGAGGATATCCGGACCTGCCTTTTGGCGCGTCCGCCGCAGGCGGCCTGCGCTTTCCTGGTCGAACTGGCCAGACAGCGCGGCGGTTTTGACAACATTTCCGTTATTGCCGTCCGGTGCGGCAAGCCGGGGGCCGTGCCTCCGGGGGCGCCGCAAACCCGCGACGGTGGGCGACACGACCATGAATGAGCAGATGATCGGGAATTACAAGATCCTGGAAAAGATCGGCTCCGGCGGCATGGGCGACGTGTTCCGGGGGCTTGACGTCATGCTGGAGCGGGAAGTGGCCATCAAGTCGCTGCGCCCGGAACTTTCCCAGCGCGAGGACCTGATCAACCGCTTCCGTTCCGAGGCGGTGGCCATGGGGCGGCTCAGCCACCCCAACATCGCCACGGTCTACAATTTCCTCTACCAGGGCGGGCAGTATTTTCTGGTCATGGAATTCGTCCGGGGTCAAACCCTGGACAAGATCCTCGAACAGCACGGTCCCATGGAGTATACCGAGGTCCTGCCCCTGCTGTGCACCGTGCTCGACGGACTGGAACATGCCCATCGCGTCGGCATCGTCCACCGCGACATCAAGCCGGCCAACATCATGATGACGCCGGCCGGGCCGAAGCTCATGGACTTCGGCATCGCCCGCATCCTGCAACAGGCCAGGCAGACCCGGTCCGGGCACATGGTCGGCACCCTGGAATACATGTCGCCGGAACATATCCAGGGCCTGGATACCGACGCCCGGACGGATATTTATTCCGTGGGCATCGTGGCCTATGAGCTTCTGACCGGCAAACTGCCCTTCCGCAAGACGACCGATTACGAGATGATCAAGGCGCAGATTGAGGAGATTCCGCAGCCTTTGCGTACGTTTACGGCCAATGTCCCGGAGGACGTGGAACGGGCCGTGGCCAAGGCTCTGGAGAAGGATGCGGCCGACCGCTACCAAAGCGCCGCCGCGTTCGCCGAGGCCCTGGCGGCCTGTCTGGGCGATCAGATCGCCTCCTTCCGGCGCACCGGCGCGGGAACCGCGCCCGGTGCCTGGACAGGGACGGTCGGACAGACGCCCGTCGGTCCGGCCGGTGGCGTCAGGAGCAAAACCTCCTTTTTTTCCTCCAAGCGGTTGGTGTGGGGGGTGGGCGGGGCCGCCGGCCTGTTGCTTCTGGTCGGGGCGGTCCTGTTTGCCCTGTCGTACCTGGAGGAACCGTCGTCTTCCTCCCGGTCGTCCGCGGAAATGGCCTATCAGGCCAAAACGGTGGCCCAGGTCCGGCAGGCGGCCGACGGCAATGACGCCTTGGCCCAAATCGAGCTCGGCCGCCGCTACGCAACGGGAAACGGTGTGCCGAAAGATCCGGGACAAGCCCTGGTCTGGTACCGCAAGGCCGCCGTCGGCGGGCAGGCCAGGGCCCAATTGCTGGTCGGCAGGGCCTATCTGCTGGGGCTCGGCACGCCGCCCGATCCGGCGCAGGCGAAAGACTGGCTCGGCAAGGCCGCCCAGGCCGGCGTTCCGGGTGCCGCCGAGCAACTCGGCCTCTGCTACGACAAGCTGGGCCAATATGACAAATCCCTCGAATGGTTTCTGAAAAGCAATGAGCAGGGCGACAGCAAGGCCCCGCTCCACATCGGCTTTGCCTATGCGAACATGGAGGACTACCCGAAGGCCGTTCCCTGGCTGGAAAAAAGCGGCGGCGGCCGGGGAAGCCGAAGCGAAGTTCTCGCTCGGCATGATTTTCTATAACGGGTTCGTCGGCGGGAAGGACTATACGAAAGCCCTGCGCTATTTTCAGGCTGCCGCCGGCCAGAATCAGCCTGAATCGCAATTCATGCTCGGCATCATGTATCGCTATGGGTATGGCGTGGCTGTCGATTTGACGCAGGCGCGGAAGTGGTTGGAGCTTGCCAAGGCGAATGGGTACGCTGGAGCGGCAAAGGAGTTGGGCTCACTGCAGTAAATTTTTTGGATGAGGACAGGAGGGGTTATGGGGGTCTTTCGGAGCGGTTCATGGTGGGGAAAGATCGGCCGTCTTGGCATCGTTTCCCTTGTCATGGCCGGACTTTTGCTCTCGGGTTGCGCCAGCCAGTACGGACCGCAGACAACGGTGGTCCAGTATTACCCGGAATGTTACGCACCGATTGCCAAATTGCGTGAGGAAGAAAAGCAGTTTGTCAAGAACGTGGCGGCCGGGGCCATCATTGGCGCCTTGGCCGGCGCGGCCATCGGCGGCGCCATCGGCGGCGGACGCGGCGCCCTGGCCGGTGCCGGCGCCGGATTGCTGGTGGGGGCCGGCGTGGCCGCGGCCCTGACCAAGTACAAACAGGTGCAGGACGACCGGGAACGGCGCTCGTATCTTTCCCGGGACATGGCCGCCGAGGCCGCGACCCTGGATCGGGTCGGACTCAGCGCCGCCATGGCCGCGAAATGCTATCGGGAGCATTTCGACCAACTGCTGGCCGAGTACAGTGCCGGCGGCATGAGCAAGGAGGTCTTCCAGGCCAGAGCCTTGGAGATCATCTCGGGGCTCAACGAAATTGCCACCATCACCAAGTCGTTCAACGGCGAGGCCAACCTGCGCCTGCAGCAGTATCAGGCCATGCTCGTGGACGAGGCCAAAAAGGACAACACGGAACTGCCGCCCATGCAGGCTATTCCTCTGGAGCAACCCGCCCCGCCGGCGCCGGCGCCGCAGGTGAAAGCGAAGCACGGCAAGGCTTCGACCAAGCACAAGACGCAAAAGAAGAAGGCCGAGACCGAGGCGTCCAGCGCCGGTCCCGGGGATTCCGATCAGCTGTTGACGCAGGTCAAGGGGCCGTCCCAGAGCGTCGAAACGGCATCCGCAGACACTAAGGTCCAGGCGCCGACGGGACCTGACGTGGCCACGCTGCCCAACGTCGTTTCGAAGCGGGGCATGGAGAGCGACAAATCGGTGAGCGCCCCCGTTGCGACGCAGACTGCCGGCCCTGACCCCATGACCTTGCCCGGTGTCGTCGCCCGTCGGGACAACTACAAGGCCAAGGCGGACAACCTCGTCACCGTGCAGAAGGAGACGGCCGCCTCGGTGGAAACCTGCGTGGCCAAGGCGGAAGCCGCCGGCGTGGAGATTCCGAAAGCGCTCCGGCCGAAGGCGACGTCCTAAAAAAAGGAGCCTGCTGCACAATGGGGCCCGGGGAGCGCCTCCGGCGGCCAAAGGGCAACGCCCTTTGGAATCCCATAGGAAGCCAAGTCCGTGCGCATTCGGGCTCACGATAAAGGCACCGAGGCAGGCCAGTGTGCCGTGGTCACAACGAGGCGAAGCGGCAGGAACGGATTCCGAGAAGGGAATCCGTTCCTGCCATACGGAGACGGGCGGTGTGGGTTTGTGAAAAGATTTTGGTGGATAGGCATTCTCGTCGGCTGCGTTGTCGGCGGCGTGGTGTGGTTGCTCCTGTGGCACGGCGGCCATGTCTATCATGGCTCGGGGTACGCGGTAACCTATCCCAAGGACTGGAAAGTCATTCAGTTCAGGCTGGTGGATGTGGCCTTCGTCGCGCCGGAGAGCGCGGACGAGCAGGGCTTCCGGTCCAATATCAATATTGTCGTCGTGCCGCGGGGCGATGATATTTCCACGACAGGCAAGGTTTTCCAGAATATTATCACCAGCCTGGATGTGCCGGAGAATCATTTTGTCCTGCTTGGCAAGCAAGACCTGGAGATCAATGGAAGAAAATGTTCCTCCCTGCAGTATACCATTTTTTCGCAAGGCCAAAAACTCAAGGGCACCATTTATATTGTCGATGCCTTAAAGACGTATATTTTTTCCTATACGACCTTGGAACCCTTGCACCCGCGTTTCATGGCGGCCTTTACGGCGATGGTGGCCAGTCTGCAAAACGCCTGACGCGAGGCCGCTGCACAAGTGGGCCATGGGGGAAGCCTCCGGCGGCCAAAGGGCGGAAGCCCTTTGGAAACCCGCTATGCGCCTAGAGCATTGCGGTTCCAGGATTGAGACTGCTGCACCATTCCCTGACAGCCGGTCACGGCGCTCCCCGTTACCTTGCAACGGGCTCATAGCATGACGGGATGCCAAAGGGCATCGCCCTTCGGGCCCGCTTCCTCCCCACCCTTGGGTGCCCGTTTTTTAAAAAGGTCAGCCGAACTTCAGGCCGCCCCACCCGTCGGTGTGGTTGGCTCCGAGTTCCGTGCCGGCGTTGAGGGCCGATGCTCAGGTTGTGGGGCAGGCTGGCGGTCACGCTGGCGGTGAGGGTGGCGGTGTCGCGATCGGCCACCGTGTCATGGTAGGTGAAGTTCCCGCTGAAATCCGCGAAGCGGGCCCGGATGCTGCCGTACTCGTCGAGCAGGGAGTGGTTCCAGACGGCGGAGGCCCTCCAGCAGCAGACCGGCCGGCACCTCCCCCGTCGGGAGGTTCAGGCTGACATGCCCGCCCCAGGCTGCTGCGCAGGGAGTTCGACCAGCTGTCCTGGAGCTTCAGGTTGGCGGCCAGCCCGCCGGACTCCGAGACCGGCGGCCGCCAGGCGGTGCTGTATTTCCAGCCAGCCCAGGGGGCCGAAGGTCAGCCGGTCAAGGCTCGGCGGCGTGAAGTCCCAGCCGGTGCCGGCCAAAAGCGAGCCCATGGGCGAAAGCCAATTGGATTTGGCGGTCCGGAAATAGCCGTTGACGGCGACCGTCCGGTATTGGTCGGCGCTTTCCACTCCCGCCCGGGCCAGACCGAAGACGTAGCCCCCGGAATGGGGGGTGGCCAGGGCCTGCGGCTTGAAGCGGAACTGGCCGCCCAGGGAGACGCCGTCGGTGGTCGTCCGGTTGGTGCCGGGGCCGCCGGAGTGCTGCTCCATGTGGATGTAGGAGCCGTGCCCGCCCAGGGTCCATTCGCCTCGGTCGGTGATGCGGTCGGTGGAAATTCCGGCCAGCATCCCGGCCCAGCTGGTGGATGAGGAGGCCTGTCCGTCCTGGCTCCCGGTGTAGCCCAGGCCGCCCAGCGGGGATACGAAGGCGTTCCAGACGGGTTGGGCGGGATCGCCGCTGGCCACGCCGGAGGGGCGCGCGGCGGTGATGGCGGCGGACGGCAGCAGATGCTCCAGCAGGGCGTTGCTGATGTTGTGCTGGGCCAGCATCGAGGCCTTGGTTGCGGCGGCGAATTGCCGTGGCCCCAACTGCTCCAGGGCGGTGCTCACATCGCCGCCGCCGACGCCGGAAAAGTCCAGGGCCGTCACCAGATTCTGGGCGTCGCCCACGGCACAGCCGGCCGCCCGGTCGAACACGGTGCCCACCGAGCGGGCGTTGGCGCTCACGGCATAGCGGCTGTAGGCGAGGGCCGGCCGGGTAAAGGTCAGGGTCAGGCTTTCGGGCGTGCCGCCGGAATCCCGGGCCACGTTCACCAGGGCCTGCAGGGTGGGGGAGACCCAGGTGGTGCTCATGGCCCCCGAAGTCGTGTTGTAGCTGCCGGCCGCCACGCCCGTGTCCCAGTCGAAGCCGACGGCGCTGGTGAGGGTGCCGCCGAACAGGCTGGAAAAGGCGAAGGAGACGCTTTGATTGGCGTAATAGGTCTGCTGCGGGGCGGCCAGGGTGATCGTGCCGCCATGAAAGGCCAACTGGCCCGCCTGTAAGGTGGTATGCGCGCCGGCGGCGGTCACGCGCAGGAACAGATCGCTGGCGGTGCCCTGCTGGACGTAGCTGCCCACGGTCAGACTGTCGCCCAGGCTGTTGCCGGGAATGACCAGGCCGCTGTTGGTGACGGTATTGGCGATGGTGCCGTTGCCGGTCAGGGTGCCGGCGCTCTCCACGGTGACGCTGCTGTTGGTCAGGGTACCGCTGTTGGTGACGCCGGCCTGTCTGGTGATGGAGAGCGTTCCGTCCCGGACGACCGTGGCCCCGGAATAGGTGTCGTAGCCCGTCAGGACGAGCGTGCCCGCGCCGTCCTTGAGCAGGCCTACGTGCTGGTTGATGAGGGCCACCGCGTCGGCCTTGTACGGATCGGTCGGGTCGTCCCCGGTGTTATATTGAAAAAGCTGCTGGTGGAGGGAATTAATCCACTGCCGCTCACTGATGTCGTTGCTCCAGACGCCCGTATAGCCCTGGGTGTTCACGCCGTAGAGGGCGCAGTGGTAGGTGGCACTGTAATCCGTGCTGGCAAGGCGGTTGGCGTCCAGGACGGCCGGGCCGCGCACGGCCAGGCCCACGTCGAGGAGGCCCTGACCGTAGACGTCCGCGAAGGCGACGGCGGAGGCGCGGCCGGCGATGCTTGTTATGACGACCTGGCCTTGCGCGTCCGTGAGGGTATAGGTGCCGGCATAGGTGGCCAGGAAATCGGTGAGCGAACGGATGCCGTAGATGTTGTACAGGGCCGAGCTGTTTTTGGCGTAATAGGCGGCCAGGTCGGCCTGGATGGCGGTTGGGTTGGTGGGAACCGTGGTGTCGATATAATAGAGGAGCACCCGCAGGGCGGTCGCGCCGGAGGGAAAGGCGGCTTCATTGATGGTGACCGTGTATTCCGGCGCCGTGAAACGTTGGTTGGTCGGATTGTCCGCCGTGGTCAGCACCGCATCGGCGAGTTGCTTGCTTGTCATCCAGGGGAAGGCCTGCTGGACGAGGGCCAGGGCGCCGCTGACATAGGGCGCGGCCATGGAGGTGCCGCTCATAAAGGTGTAGCCGGTGCCGGAAGCGGCGTCGAGGGAGTAGATGTTCGAACCCGGCGCCGCAACGCTGAAGAGTTGGGCGCCGGCGGCCAGGTTGCTGAACACGCTGACTGACTGGACATCCCCGGTCTTGTTGCCGTTGGCGTCGATGGTGATGCCCGCGGCATCCAGGGACACGACGTTGAGCCAGCTGGTCAACTCCGGATAGTAGCGCGGCAGGATGGCTTCGAGGCACGGGCTGTTGCTGCCGGCATTGCCGGCGGCGAAGACGATGAGCTTGCCGTATGTCGTGGCGAGGGCGATGAGATCCTGATAGCCCTTTTGGCTCTCCACGATATCTTTGACATATTGGTACATGTCCAGGGTATAGGGATAGACCGAGCCGCCCCAGCTGTTGTTGATGATCTTGACCGAGGGGAGGGCCGAAAAATACGCCAGGTAATCCGGCCAAGGCAGTCGCGTCGTCACGTTTTCCCGCAGATCCAGGGCCAGGGCATAGAGATCGGCATCGTAGGCCACGCCTTCCATGCCGATGCCGTTGCTGGCGGCCACCATGATGCCGGCCACGTGGCTGCCATGGGCGTCTTCGCTCCAGTTGCCGAGCGGATAGCCAGCGGGGAGCAGGATGCCGAGGACCTTGTCCTCCAGTTCGGGGTGGGTCGTGCGGACCGGCATGTCCATCATCCCCACGGCGACCCCTTCGCCCGTGTAGCCCTGGGCATAGGCCGAGGCGGCATTGATAATCTCAAGGCCGGTGCTGTTCCAGTACTCCTGGGTTTTGAAATCGTCGGGCGTCGCTGCCGGTGTTCGCGTTGAAAAGAAACACAAAAACGAGAAGACAAGGCCGGCAAGTATCTTTTTTCGATGGGAGAGCACAAAGGCCATGGACGTTCCCCCTGTGGATCGCATTCGCAAATGCGGGATGATCTTTCCTGCCAATTTAGCAAGGATGGAGAGAAGAGGGAAGTCGGACGATACTGACTTTGGTGTTGTTTTGCTTAGACAACTGGTCGAGTATGCAACTCTAATGTCAAAGCGAAAGCCTGCCAGGGGAAGTTTTATTGTTTTAGATGTGCTCTATCCTCTTGTAGAGAGGCAGCGATTTTTATGTTGCTGCCGAAAAATAGGGAAAATAATTTTTTTTGATATGAAAGTATCTGGGTGAAGGAAGGATGCCATTTTTTTATGGAGGATTTTTATCCAGGGACCGTTGCGCACTTGGGGCATGGGGAATGGCTCCGGCGACCAGAGGGCGCGGCCCTTGGAAACCCGATATGCTTTGCGATGGTCGCAATTCCAGCCTCGGGGTATCGGCCTGGCCTCAGGCAATGGTGCAGCAGTTTCCTCTCGGGATTCCAAAGGGCGCAGCCCGTTGGCCGCCGGAGGCGCCTCCTTCGACTCCCGGTGCCGTGGTCTCCTCCAGGATTGCTGTCGGGCCGCTTTTGGCGGGCCAGGGCTTTCGTTTTTTTAGGGCAGCGCCATGCCGGCAGACGTCGTCGCCCTTGGCCCGGCTGCCGGCAGCGTCCCAGGCGGCGCCCGCTGCGGGGGGGGCGGCAAGTGGCCGGACGGGGGCGGGATGATCCACGGGATGTGGGCCATAATCCTCTTGACACCCGGCATGATTGGGCATAGAAACTTCTTTCCCGTGTGGGCCGTTAACTCAGGCGGTAGAGTATCTGCCTTTTAAGCAGAGAGTCGCTGGTTCGAGCCCAGCACGGCCCACCAGAGTGCCCGTCCCCATCGTCTAGTGGCCTAGGACGTCGGCCTCTCACGCCGATAACGCCGGTTCAAACCCGGCTGGGGACGCCAGTGATCACAAACACTTGCCAGCAGGGTGAGTGTGTAAAGCCGGGGTGCGTGCGGACGCCCCGGCTTTCTTTTTTTCCTGACCGATCCCCGTCCGTTCGTGGGTGGCGGGACATTCCCGATGCCGGGAGGGCGGGGTATTGTGCAGCATGGAGCCCGGTGCCCGATGCCCTGGAGGCCTTGCTTTGCCTCACGTCTGAAAGGGTGCCCGCCTCAAATCCTCCCGGGATGCCACAGGACGCGAGCCCGTCGGCCGCCCAAGGTGCCTCCGACCGGGGGGGATACGCCCCCCGGCGCCCTGGCACCGAAGCTTTAGGGTAAAGGTTCCCGCACCAGGGACCGGGGGCATGCGTCTGCAATGCCCCCTTTCAGGGGGCGAGCAGGTCCAGGACCGCGCCCGGGCTCTTTTGCCTGGGGAATAAAAAAAGCCGCGTCCACTGGCGGGATGGGCGCGGCACGGGGAGAGAGAGAAAGTTTATACGTATAACTTTGTTAATCGGCTCGTTTCGTTTTCATAACCGCATCGGCCAAGCGGGAAAGAGCGAAGCAAACACCAACGACCATGGATACCAAAACAATCTTCTCGACGAACATTCTCGTAACCTCCGCTTTCATGAAAATATAAGCATCTTTCATGCCAAGGGGAGACGCCGCCGCCACGACCGGGACGCCCGGTGGCCGGCACCGGCCGCCCTTGACGCTGCAGAGGCCTCGGGGTAGGGAATTTTGCTCTTGGCCGGCCCACAGCCGGTTGGAACGAACCATTCCTTCGGAGCGTTGTCCCCATGCCAGCACACAAAACCACGCGAACCAAGCCGTCCTTCTGGCTCGCGGCCAGCCGGGACCAGGCCAGGGACACCGGCATGGCGCTGGTCCTTATCAGCCTGATCGTCTTTCTGGCCACCAAGCAGCAGCGCTACGTCACCATCGGCGTGCTGCTGCTCCTTGTGGACATGATCGCCCGGCCGTTTTCAAGCCGGCGGCCGGATTGTGGTTCGGCCTTTCCTCTCTCCTCGGCACCGTCATGTCCAAGGTCGTGCTGACCTTGACGTTTTTTCTGGTTCTTACGCCCACGGCCCTTTTCCCGCCGTCTGTGCGGCAAGGACACCTTGCGTCTGCGCTGTTTCGGCCGAGACCAGTCCTCGGTATTTCGCGTCCGGGACCATACCTTCACCCCGGCCGACATCGAACAGCCGTATTAACCCCGTTATCCAAGCGCCCGCCGGCGTATCACCATCCCGGTCCCGGCGGCCCGCGGAGGCAACATGGAATTTCTCGCCGAACTCTGGGGATTTTTACGGGTCCGCAAAAAGTTCTGGCTTTTGCCCATCATTCTGGTCTTGTTGCTTTTTGGCGTCCTGGTGGTCTTAACCAGCGGCACAGCCGTGGCCCCGTTCATCTACACGCTCTTCTAAGCCGAGTCGTTCATGCCAGAATATATCCTGGGGATTTCCGCCTACTATCATGACAGCGCCGCCGCCCTCCTGCGCGACGGCGAACTGGTGGCCGCCGCCCACGAAGAGCGGTTCACCCGCAAAAAGCACGATCCCTCCTTCCCGGCCAAGGCCGCCGCCTACGTGCTGGCCGAAGCCGGGATCGGGCTGTCGGAGCTGGACGTCATCGCCTTCTACGACAAGCCCTACCTCAAGTTCGAGCGCTTGCTGGAGACCTACCACGCCTTCGCTCCCCGGGGACTGGTCAGCTTCCTGTCGGCCATGCCGGTGTGGATCAAGGAAAAGCTCTTCATGAAGAAGATGCTGCGGGAGGAATTGGCCAAGCTCGGTCCGGGCTCGCCGCGCATCCTTTTTCCCGAGCATCACCTGTCCCACGCCGCCTCGGCCTTTTATCCCTCGCCCTTCGACGAGGCCGCCATCCTCACCATCGACGGCGTGGGCGAATGGTCCACCACCGCCATCGGCCGGGGCTGCGGCAAGGACATCACCTTCCTGCGGGAACTCGACTTTCCCCACTCCCTGGGCCTGCTCTACTCCGCCTTCACCTATTATTGCGGCTTCAAGGTCAATTCCGGGGAATACAAGCTCATGGGCCTGGCCCCCTACGGCATCGAAGGTTCGGAGCCGGTGGCCCGGTACCGGGACAAGATCCTCTCCGACCTGATCGACCTGCGGCCGGACGGGTCCATGCTGTGCAACATGGACTATTTCGACTACGCCACCGGGCTCACCATGTGCCGCGACGACAAGTGGGAGGCCCTGTTCGGCCTGCCCCGCCGGCCGGCCGAGTCCGACCTGTCGCAGCCGTACATGGACATGGCCCTGGCCATCCAGCAGGTGACGGAAGAGACGGTGCTGCGCCTGGCCCGCACGGCCAGGAGCTGACCGGCTGCCGCAAACCTGACCATGGCCGGGGGCGTGGCGCTCAACTGCGTGGCCAACGGCAAACTGTTGCGCGAAGGCATTTTCGACGACATCTGGGTGCAGCCGGCGGCCGGCGACGCCGGCGGTGCCCTGGGCGCGGCCCTTTGCGTCCGGCACATCTGGCACGGCCAGGAACGCGTCCCCTGCCCGAGGTGGCCATGGACCGCATGGCCGGCTCGTTACCTCGGCCCGGAATTCTCCGACCGGGACATCGCCCGGATGGCCACCCACCGCCAGGCTCCCC
>Ga0268359_10866_pt1 | contig 13954 bp, 25 predicted proteins | sample BioMet11_FD_194416 | JGI IMG/M metagenome (GOLD analysis project Ga0268359, IMG submission 194416) | Sewage microbial communities from Oakland, California, United States - Biofuel 11 (PacBio Assembly) | ecosystem: Engineered > Wastewater > Sewage > Unclassified | place: USA: California | collected...
AGTTCTCGACCCGTGCCGCCGCTGACGACGTGTCCAAGGTCCTTGCCTCCGCAGTTGCCAACGCCGAGTACAACAACAACCTCCGCGCTGATGACCTCGTGGTCAAGACGGCCTATGTCGACGAGGGCCCCACGCTCAAGCGCATTCGTCCTCGCGCCAAGGGTTCCGCTTCGCGTATCAACAAGCGCATGAGCCACATTACCGTCGTCGTCGCTCCTCGAAAGGAGGCGTAGGGAAAGCATGGGTCATAAGGTACAGCCGACAGGCTTCCGTCTCGGTACGACCGAGGAGTGGCGTTCCCGTTGGTACGCCGATAAGAACTACGCCGAGAACCTCGGTAACGATCTCGAGATTCGCACGTATCTCGGGAAGCGCCTTGCCAACGCCGCCCTGTCGCGTGTGGACATCGAGCGCGCCGGCGACAAGGTGAAGATCACCATCTACACTGCTCGCCCGGGCATCGTGATCGGCCAAGAAGGGCTCCGAGATCGACGGTCTTCGTGCCGACCTCGAGAAGGTCGCCAAGGTCAGCAAGGGCCAGGTCACCGTCGATGTCATCGAGGTCAAGCGTCCCGAGCTCGATGCCACGCTGGTTGCTCAGTCCATCGCCGAGCAGCTCGAGGGCCGCGTCGCCTTCCGCCGTGCCATGCGCAAGGCCGTTCAGTCCGCTCGCAAGGCTGGCGCCAAGGGCATCCGCATCCAGTGCTCCGGTCGTCTCAATGGTGCCGAGATGGGCCGTCGCGAGTGGTACCGCGAGGGTCGAGTGCCTCTGCACACCCTCCGTGCCGTTATCGACTACGGCACCGCCACCGCTCGCACCACCATGGGAGCCTGTGGCATCAAGGTTTGGATTTACCTCGGCGAGAAGCTTCCCGGCCAGCCCACGCCCAAGCCGGCGCTCGAGGGCTCCTCGCGTCCTCGCCGCGGTCGCAATGAGAGGAGGGGCCGTTAATGCTCGCACCTAAGCGCGTTCTTCACCGCAAGGTCCAGCGTGGTTCCATGAGGGGTCCGGCGAAGGGCAACACTGAGCTTCACTTCGGCGAGTACGGTCTAAAGGCCGAGGAGGCCCACTGGATCACCAACCGCCAGATCGAGGCCGCTCGTGTCGCCATCACCCGTGAGATGAAGCGTGGTGGCAAGGTTTGGATCACCATCTTCCCGGACAAGCCCATCACCAAGAAGCCGGCAGAGACCCGCATGGGTTCCGGCAAGGGTAACCCCGAGGAATGGGTCGCCGTCGTCAAGCCCGGTCGCATCATGTTCGAGCTTGGCGGAGTCGACGAGGCCACTGCCAAGGAGGCCCTTCGTCTCGCCCAACACAAGCTGCCCATCAAGACCAAGATTGTCACCCGCACCGATCAGGACGGGGAGGAATAGCCGATATGAAGTATCAGGACATCAAGGAGCTCACTGACGAGGAGCTTGCCAAGAAGCTGGAGGATGGCCGTTCGGAGCTTTTCAACCTCCGCTTTCAGATGGCCACCAACCAGCTTGACAACACCGCCCGCGTCAAGAGCGTGAAGCATGACATTGCCCGCGTCCAGACCGAGATGCGTGCCCGCCAGATCGCAGCGGAGAAGACCGCCGCGGAGAAGTAGATTGTAGGAGAGATTTGAAATGGATGATACCGAAACCAGGAACGTGCGTAAGATTCGTACCGGCATCGTCGTCTCCCTCTCCGGCGAGAAGACGGTTACGGTAAAGATTGACTACCGCAAGCACCACCCCAAGTACGGCAAGATGATGACCATGAGCAAGAAGCTTCACTGCCACGACGAGATCGGTTGCGGCCTCGGCGACACCGTTCGCGTGATGGAGACCCGTCCCATCTCTAAGACCAAGCACTTGGCGCGTCGTGGAGATCGTGGAGAAGGCCAAGTAAGTATCGATTGCCTGTTCCCGCTTATGTGCGTCGCTCGTGTGGGCGCACCTCTGAGAGGATATGAGGTTCGGAGGAACATCACATGATTCAGATGGAGACCATGCTCGTCGTCGCTGACAACAGCGGCGCTCGTCGCGTGAAGTGCATCAAGGTTCTTGGTGGCTCCAAGCGTCGCTATGCGAGTCTCGGTGACGTCATCAGTCGGAGCCGTCGAGGAAGCCACCCCCAACGGCTCGGTAAAGAAGGGCGACATCGTTCGCTGCGTCATCGTTCGTACCGCCAAGGATACCCGCCGCAAGGATGGCAGCTACATCCGCTTCGACCAGAACGCCTGCGTCTTGGTCGATAAGGAGGGCGAGCCCAAGGGTACCCGCATCTTCGGTCCCGTTGCTCGTGAGCTGCGCGACCGCAAGTACATGAAGATCGTCTCGCTCGCACCCGAGACGCTTTAGGCGAAAGGGAGACAAGATTCATGACCAAGATGAACATCAAAAAGGGAGACCTCGTCCAGGTCATCTCTGGCAAGGACCGTGGTCCTGCCGGTAGTCCCACGCAGGGGAAGGTCTGCGTGCAATCCCCTCCGAGGGCAAGGTCGTCGTCGAAGGCGTTGCAATCGCCAAGAAGTCCGTCAAGCCCAACGGTACCAACCAGCAGGGTGGCATCATTCAGCAGGAGGCTGCGATCGACGTTTCTAACGTCATCCTCGTCTGCCCCAGCTGTGGCAAGGCAACTCGCGTCGGGCATGCCAAGGATGACAATGGCAAGGACTGTTCGCGTGTGCAAGAAATGCGGCGCAAAGTTCTAGACTGCCGACGCCTTCGAGACAGAAGTTGGGATATCGAGGTCGACAACCTGCTTCAGGTTGTCGACCTGTTCAATAATCGGGTATCATATCTTCATGTTCCGATAGCGTCCCCGTGGGCGCCATGACAGTATGGAGGCACTAATGTATATGGGATATGGTTACGGCTATGGTGCCGGTGCCGGTGTCACCGCAGTACTTGTCATCATCGCCCTCATCGCCGCGATCATCATGGCGGTCATGGGCTACAGGAAGTATGCCATTGACCCTACGGAAGAACGCATGAACATCAATGATCGATCCACGTGGGGTCCATTCCTGCGTTTTGACACGCTGCTCATAGATAAGATTGTAAAAGCACTTTATATCTTCAATGCCCTCTTCGTGGCTTTCGTCTACATCGCCGTCCTGATTGGCTCTCTCTTTAACGGGTTTGGTGCCTTCCTTGCCACGCTTATATTCGGCGGCTTGGCCTGCCTCGTCATCGAACTTCTCGTGAGGGTCTTTCACGAGAGCATCATGCTGGCGGTTATCGTTGCACGCAACACCTCCGACATCAAGCGCATGATGGGTGCCAGTGGCTCGGGTGCTGGTAGCCTTCCCACTCCGGTGACGCCCCAGCCTGGTCCCGTGCCCCCTGCGCCCGCGCCCTCCTCTATGTATCCTGAGCCTCCGACCTCGCCCATTCCCCCCAGGGATTTCGTAACGCCGGTGGCGCCGGTGGCGCCCGTCGAGCCGGTACGGCCAGCACCCGTGGTGCCCGCCGAGGTCGCGCCCGTTTCCGAGCCTGATTCTGACGTGGTGGTCGTTGAGACCGTGGCGCAAGCCGCGCCTGTCCAGCCCGAGCAGGCGCAGGATACGGCGAGCGTGACTCCTGTTCCGACTGAGGGGGCCGAGCAGTCCGCCACGCGCATCTGCCCGAACTGCGGCGCGGTCATCTCTGCGACGGCACACTTCTGCATCGTCTGTGGTACCAAGATCGACTAGATCCATCCTTGCGTGTGCATGCGGGTCCGGACGCCGAGAGGTGACCGGACCCGTTCCGCTTTTGTTATCTACGAAACGCATGACCTCGGCATGGGCAAAATGCGCTCACCGGGAGCTGTCCGTAGCGCAGCAAGTCAATGGAACGTGGCGCGTCTGCTCGGAGTCATGCCAAACCCTCTCGGCGGAGGTGGGACTCTGCGCCCAGCGTAGACGTTCCTCGTATGGCGATGAGTCGGTGTGTACTTCCAGCGAATGATCTCAGGGGCTGGATTTTCACAGGAAAAAGGCATAATATCCTACTTTGCGTCTCTATTCAGGGAAGAGTTCTGTCTCGAGGTGCAGACAAGGTCCCGGGCACACCGCCACGGGTCGTGCGAGGACGGAAACCCCGCACGTAATCCGACCGAGATTCAAGGAGAGTCAGTAATGGCAGAGAACGAGAAGTACGTCCCACGCTTCAAGGAGCAGTACTACGCCACCGTGCGCGACGAGCTTCAGAAGCAGTTTAACTATGGCAATGTGAACCAGATTCCCAAGATCGAGAAGATTGTCGTGAACATGGGTGTGGGCGAGGCCGCCACTGATGCCAAGGCCATCGACGGTGCCGTCGCAGACCTGCGTTCCATCACTGGTCAGCAGCCGCTCGTGACCCATGCGCGCAAGTCCATCGCCACCTTCCATCTTCGCGCCGGTATGCCCATCGGTGCCAAGGTCACCCTTCGCGGCGACCGCATGTGGGAGTTCCTCGATAGGCTCATCTCCATCGCCATCCCTCGCATCCGCGACTTCCGTGGCATCTCTCCGAAGAGCTTCGATGGGCGCGGCAACTTCTCCATGGGCGTCACCGAGCAGCTGATCTTCCCCGAGATCGATTTCGACAAGGTTGATCACACCCGTGGCATGGACATCACCATCGTGACCACCGCCCCCAATGACGAGGAGGGCAAGGCGCTGCTTGCTGCCTTCCACTTCCCGTTCAAGCAGGAGTAGGTCTATAGTAAAAAGTCGGCTCTGGATGGTCTGGAGCCGTCAAGAGTGCAATGAAGGAGGATTTGTGGCTAAGACATCGATGATCGTCAAGGCATCGCGCGAGCCGAAGTACTCGTCGCGCACGCAGAACCGCTGCCAGCGCTGTGGGCGTCCCCACTCCGTCTATCGCGAGTTCGGCCTGTGCCGCGTGTGCTTCCGCGAGCTTGCGAGCAAGGGCGAGCTTCCTGGCGTCCGCAAGGCAAGCTGGTAGGACGCCATGCTCTCACGTTCAGGCGCTCCTGCCATGGGTGTGGGCGAACCGGACGTGCAGGTTCATCAATAACGAAGGAGAAGGATCAATGAAGGTTACCGATCCCATTTCAGACATGCTGACGCGCATCCGCAATGCGAACTCGGCAGGCAAACCCGATGTGTCCATGCCGTCGACCAAGGTCTTGGTCGAGGTCGCTCGCGTCATCAGTGAGGAGGGTTATATCGAGGGATACTCCGTCGAGGACACCACACCTCAGAAGACCCTCCACGTTACTCTCAAGTATGGCGTCAGGCGTGCCCGTGTCATCAGCGGGATCAAGCGCATCTCTAAGCCAGGCCTGCGTATCTACACTGCTGCGGACAAGCTTCCGCGCGTTCTCGGCGGTCTCGGCACTGCCGTCATCTCAACCTCCAAAGGCATGATGTGTGACCGCGATGCCCGCAAGCAGGGCATCGGCGGCGAGATCATCGCCTACATCTGGTAACTCTCGGCAGGAACGAAAGGAGACTACCGTGTCTCGTATTGGTAAGCAGCCTGTCGTGATTCCCGCCGGAGTCACTGTGACAGTCGATAACAGCACTGTTAACGTCAAGGGCGTCAAGGGTGAGCTCACGCGCACCTTCTCGGGGCTCGTTGAGATCAAGCATGAGGGCGAGGAGGTTCTTGTCAATCGTGCAGATGACACTACCGCCTCCAACGCCCAGCAAGGCCTCACCCGTACGCTCATCCACAACATGGTCGTCGGAGTCTCCGACGGCTTCGAGAAGAAGCTCGAGCTCACCGGCGTCGGCTATCGTGCCACGCTCAAGGGCAAGGACCTCGATCTCTCCCTCGGCTATTCGCATCCCGTCATCTTCCCGGCTCCCGAGAACATCAGTTTCGTGGTGCCCGACAATACTCACATCACGGTGCAGGGTATCTCCAAGGAGCAGGTCGGTCAGGTTGCTGCCGAGATTCGCATGAAGCGTCCGCCCGAGCCATACAAGGGCAAGGGCATTCACTACGCAGGCGAGCACATCAGGAGGAAGCTCGGCAAGGCCGCCAAGTAGGTCTAGCCTCCAGCCAAGACCATCACCCCGTTAGGTGATGGCATGTCAAAGGAGAAGGAATGAACAAGTGCCAAGCGAAGAAGGCGAACCTCAAGCGCCGCGAGCGCCGCGTTCGCTCAAAGATCTTCGGTACCGCCGAGCGCCCGCGTCTGAGCGTGCATCGCTCGAACGCGCATATCTACGCGCAGTTGATTGATGATGCCGACGGTAAGACCATCTGCTCCGCCTCGACCCTCGATGCAGAGTTCAGGGCAACCGGCAAGATTGGTTCCAACAAGGAGGCCGCCGAGTTCGTGGGCGAGCTTATCGGCAAGCGCGCCGTCGAGAAGGGTGTCACCACGGTCAGGTTCGACCGTGGTGGTCGCATCTATCACGGACGCGTCAAGGCTCTGGCAGACGGTGCCCGCAATGCGGGCCTGAAGTTCTAGGAGGAATCAGAATGCCTCGTGATCGCAAGCGCCAGCAGGAGACTGACCTCCAGGAGCGCGTCGTATACATCCATCGCGTCACCAAGGTCGTCAAGGGTGGCTCGCGCATGTCCCTTGTCGCCCTCGTCGTCGTTGGTGACGGCAAGGGTAACGTCGGCCTCGGTATGGGTAAGTCCGCCGAGGTGCCCCTGGCCATCCAGAAGGGCGTCGAAGACGCCAAGAAGAACATGTTCCACGTGCCTGTCACCGAGGGTGGCACCGTTCCCCATACCGTCGAGGGTCACTTTGGTGCGGGCCGTGTCCTTATCAAGCCGGCCGTTCCCGGTACCGGCGTCATCGCCGGCGGGCCGGTCCGTCCGCTCTTCGAGCTCGCTGGTATCACCAACGTGCTCTCCAAGTCTCTCGGTACCGATAACGCCCTCAACATCATCAAGGCTGCCGCCGAGGGCCTGAAGTCGCTTTCCAGCCCTGCACAGGCGGCGGAGCGCCGTGGTCTCACCGTTTCCGAGATGTTCGTCGGGAAGGAGAACTAGTCATGGCAGACAAGACCCTCAAGGTCACGCTCGTTCGCAGCGCCGTGGCCTCCGTCAAGAAGGATCAGACGGCCACCTGCCGTGCCATGGGCCTTCGCAAGATCGGTGACTGCTCGGAGCTGCCCGACAACCCGAGCGTCCGTGGAATGATCTTCAAGGTCAAGCACCTTGTTGATGTTGAAGAGAACTAGGAGTCACGCACATGCAGCTCAATGATCTCCGCCCGGCGGAGGGTTCCAAGAAGAACCGTAAGCGCATCGGTCGCGGTAACTCGTCTGGTCACGGCACGACCGCTGGCCGCGGTACCAAAGGACAGCTTTCACGTGCTGGTGGCGGCAAGGGCGCAGGCTTCGAGGGTGGTCAGCAGCCACTCGCGATGCGTCTCCCCAAGCTTCCCGGCTTCACCAACCATGGTCGCGTCGAGTTCGCTCCGGTCAACGTCGCCCGTCTCGAGGACCTCTTCGAGTCTGGAGAGACGGTTGACTCCGAGGCGCTCGTCGCGAAGGGCGTCATCAAGCACGCCTATGTTCCAGTAAAGGTCCTCGGAGACGGTGAGCTCACCAAGGCTCTGACCGTCAAGGTGGACAAGGTCTCCGCCTCTGCCAAGGCAAAGATCGAGGCGGTCGGAGGAAAGGTCGAGCAGGCGTGCTAAAGGGAATCGCCAACGCGTTCCGCGTACCTGAGCTCAGGCAGAAGCTGCTCATTACGGCAGCCATCCTGCTGCTGTATCGCTTCGGGGCCTACCTACCCGTTCCGGGCGCACCGTTCCAGGACATGCTCTCTGCCTACCAGACGGGCCTGTCAACGAGCGGTGCCATGGCGGTGCTCAACCTGTTCTCAGGTGGTGCCCTTTCTCGCATGTCGGTGTTCAGCCTCGGTATCATGCCGTACATCACCGCGCAGATCATCCTGCAGATGATGCAGGCCGTCATCCCCTCCCTTGGCGAGCTCGCCAAGGAGGGTGAGGTCGGCCAGCGCAAGATCACGCAGTACACGCGCTATCTCACGATTGCCCTCGCGCTACTCAACGCCATCGGCTACCTGTTCCTCTTCAAGAGCTATGGCGTCAGCTTTGCCACCATGGGCATCCCAGAAGGCCTTGAGAACGCCATCGTCGTGTTCTGCATGCTTATCGGCGCCATCATCATCATGTGGCTCGGTGAGGTCATCACGCAGCGTGGCGTTGGCAACGGCATGTCGCTCATCATCTTTGCGAACATCATGGCTGGCCTGCCCTCCGCCCTCATCTCGTCCGTCACCACATCCGGGAACGTCCTTCTCACCGCCGTCACGCTCATCGTCATCATTGCGATCGTCCCGCTCATCGTGTTCGTCGAGCGCGGGCAGAGGCGAATTCCGGTGCAGTATGCCAAGCGCGTCGTCGGTCGCAAGATGATGGGTGGTCAGTCGACCTACCTTCCGATTAAGGTCAACACCGCTGGCGTCGTGCCCATCATCTTCGCCTCGGCGATTCTGTATCTGCCGGCACAGCTTGCGGTGTTCTTCCCAAACATCGGATGGGTGAACGTGGTCGCGAACGCCCTCTCTTCCGGTTGGATCAACTGGGTGCTGTCCGTTGTCTTGATCGTGGTCTTCGCGTATTTCTACACCTCGATGGTCTTCAATCCCGAGGAGACGTCCGATCAGCTCCGCAAGCAGGGTGGCTTTATTCCGGGGGTGCGTCCCGGCGCGGCCACCGCAGCCTACATCAAGAGCACGATCGATCACATCACGCTTCCTGGTGCATTGTTCATGGCCGTCCTTGCCGTCGTGCCTACGATCATCTTCTGGTTCACGGGCGACTCGCTTATCCAGGCCTTTGGCGGGACCTCCGTCCTGATCATGGTCGGCGTTGCCATGGATACGCTCTCCTCCATCGAGAGCCAGCTCAAGATGCATAACTATGAGGGGTTCTTCAAGTAGCTCCACAGCGCTTTGCAGTAGTGGCACCACGCGGTCCTAGGGAAAGGCGGTTGTGACATGAACATCGTTCTGCTCGGCGCTCCCGGTGCAGGCAAGGGCACGCAGGCGCAAAGGCTTGTTGCAGAGTATGGTTTTGCGCACATCTCCACAGGCGATCTCCTCCGTGCCGCCGTCAAGGCCCAATCTGCACTTGGCAAGCAGGCAAAGTCCTTCATGGATGCCGGGAAGCTCGTTCCCGACGAGCTTGTCATCAACCTCGTCAAGGAGCGCCTTGAGGACGATGACGCCCAGAAGGGTTTCATCCTCGATGGGTTCCCACGGAACACCGCTCAGGCCGTGACGCTCGATTTCGAACTTGCGGCCATGGACTGCACGCTGGATGCCGCACTGCTCGTATCGGTTGAGCCAGCCGTCATCGTGGAACGTCTCTCGTCTCGTCGTACCTGCAGATCCTGCGGATATACTGCACCTGCCGGCGTCGATGTATGCCCGAGGTGCGGCGGCGAGATGTATCAGCGCGACGATGACAGGCCGGAGACGATTCAACATCGCCTTGACGTGTACCGGAATCAGACGGCACCGCTGGTCGAATACTACAAGGGTCATTCCATTCTCAAGGAGGTTGATGGGGACAGGCCGGTCGACGAGGTCTTCGCTGACGTCAAGACCCTCCTCGAGCTCGCATGATTCACATCAAGAGTGCACATCAGATCGAACAGATGAAAGCTGCCGGGGCGCTGTCCAAGGCAGCTCTTCGTCGTGCCGGAGCCATGGTCAAGCCTGGGGTCACCACACAGGAGATCGACAGCGCGGTAGAGGGTTTCATCCGGCTCCATGGGGCCACCCCCACCTTCAAGGGGTACGGCGGGTTTCCCGCGAGCATCTGCTCGTCAGTCAACGAGCAGATCGTCCATGGCATCCCGTCACCTGCGACCGTCCTTCAGGAGGGTGACGTCATCTCGATCGACACCGGCGCCACCTACCAGGGCTGGGTTGGGGACAATGCGTGGACCTTCTACGTGGGCGCGGTATCTGATGAGCTCAGGGGCCTTTGTGAGTGCACTCGCGATTGTCTTAAGGCAGGTATCGCCGAGGCCGTTCCCGGCAACCACCTTGGTGACATCGGGGCGGCAGTTCAGGAGCTCGCCGAGTCTCACGGCTATGGGGTCATCCGCGAGTATGTCGGCCACGGTGTCGGCCATGTCATGCACGAGGATCCCAACGTCCCCAACTACGGCAAGCGCGGTAGGGGCGTGCGGCTGCAGGCGGGCATGGTCATCGCAATCGAGCCGATGATCAGTTTGGGGAGCTTTGGTACCGAGGTGCTCGCCAACGGCTGGACCGTGGTCACCGATGACCACAAGGCGGCTGCTCACTACGAGAACACCATCGCCATAACAGAGGATGGGCCGGTCGTTCTCACCCAGGACGAGGTCGGGCCTTGGCTTCCCATGCAGGGTGGCGAGTAGGAGAGACGCACCTTGCATGCGCCAACGTTGTGTTCATATGATGCGACCTGGACGGGAACTACCTTTTTCTGTATGATAAATGGTCGCTGTCAAAGTGTGGAGAGGGAGCAATTTGAGCAAGCAAGACGCAATCGAGCTTGGGGGCAAGGTCATAGAGCCTCTGCCAAATGCCATGTTCAATGTGGAGCTCGAGAACGGAAAGACCATTCTCTGCACCATCTCGGGCAAGATTAGGATGAACTACATCCGTATCCTGCCTGGCGATAAGGTTGTCGTGGAGATTTCCCCGTACGACCTGACGAGAGGACGCATTACCTACCGCTACAAGTAGGGGCTGCGTTTTTGGGAGCGGATATTCACGCCTGCGGCTGGGCGAGGACATAATGGCGAGCCAGCACCACCTGACACGCCTAGGTACCACTAGCTCGTACCAGAACTACCGGAAGGAAATGACGATGAAGGTACGTCCTTCGGTTAAGAAGATGTGCGACAAGTGCAAGATCATTCGTCGCCATGGCAAGGTTTACGTCATCTGCGAGAACCCACGCCACAAGCAGCGTCAGGGCTAAGAGAGGAGCACCAAGTTGGCCCGTATCAACGGCGTCGACCTGCCGCGCGACAAGCGCGTTGAGGTCGGACTCACTTACCTTTACGGCATCGGCCAGACTCGCGCTACTAAGATTTGCGCAGAGGCCGGTATCGATCCATCCACACGTGTCAAGGATCTGACCGAGGACGAGGTCACAAAGATTCGTGACTACATTGACTCGAACTACACCACCGAGGGCGACCTTCGTCGTGAGGTGCGTACGAACATCGCGCGTCTCATGGAGATCGGTTGCTATCGTGGTCTGCGTCATCGCAAGGGACTTCCCGTCCACGGCCAGCGTACCCACACTAACGCTCGCACCCGCAAGGGCAAGAAGCGTCAGATCGGTGCTAAGAAGAAGGCCTAGGGAGAGTAAATATGCCGCAGAAGAAAAACGCTCGTACCACGCGCGTACGTCGTTCGGAGCGTAAGAACATCGCAGTGGGCCAGGCCCACATCAAGAGCACGTTCAACAACACCATCATCTCGATCACCGATCCTCAGGGCAACGTCGTCTCCTGGCAGTCGGGTGGTACCGTCGGCTTTAAGGGTTCCCGCAAGTCCACGCCGTTCGCCGCCCAGCTTGCCGCCGAGGCTGCTGCAAAGGCGGCCATGGAGCATGGGATGAAGAAGGTCGCGGTCTTCGTCAAGGGCCCTGGCTCTGGACGCGAGACCGCCATCCGTTCCCTCCAGGCTGCCGGCCTCGAGGTTTCGGGAATCCAGGACAAGACCCCCACCCCGCACAACGGTTGCCGTCCGTGCAAGCGTCGTCGCGTGTAGCTAGGAAGGACACCACTAATGGCAGTTGACAGGACCCCGGTCCTCAAGAGGTGCCGCCAGCTCGGCATCGACCCTGTGGTTATGGGCATCAACAAGGAATCTCACCGCCAGCCAAAGCAGCGTAGGCGCCAGGAGAGCGAGTATGGCCAGCAGCTTCGAGAGAAGCAGAAGGCAAAGTTCATCTATGGCGTCCTCGAGAACCAGTTCCGCGGATACTACGATCTCGCTAAGGCACGCGGCGGCATTACGGGCGACAACCTGATGAGCATTCTCGAATGCCGTCTCGACAACGTCGTCTTTCGTCTCGGCTTTGCACGCACTCGCAAGGAGGCTCGTCAGACCGTCCGCCACGGCCACATCGTCGTGAACGGCAGGCGCGTTGACATCCCCTCCTATAAGGTGAAGGCTGGCGACGTCATCGCCGTTGCTCCCAAGGCGAAGGACCTTCTCCCCATCAAGGAGGCCCTCATCTCCTCCGAGCACATGGCTGTGCCGGCTTGGCTCGAGGTTGATATCGAGAAGCTTCGGGGCACCGTTCTTCAGGTTCCCACGCGCGACCAGATTGACCTCGACATCGACGCGCAGCTCATCGTCGAGCTCTACTCCAAGTAGTTCGACCCGGGTTTGGAGGTATCAATGTCCGAATTTATCCGACCGCAGGTGTCGGTAGAGGAGATCAGCGAGACCATCGCACGCGTGAGTGCCGAGCCACTCGAGCGTGGCTATGGTGACACGCTCGGAAACTCGCTGCGCCGCGTTCTGCTCTCGTCTCTTGAGGGTGCTGCGGTGGAGGCCATCCAGATTGACGGCGTCCAGCACGAGTTCACCACCGTCGAGGGTGTCTACGAGGATGTCACCGACATCGTTCTGAACGTAAAGGGCCTTGTGTTCAGTTCCATGGGCACAGGCGAGACCGCAACGGCCACCATCTCCATCGATGGTCCTGCAACGGTCACAGGTGGTGACTTCTTCGTCCCTGCAGAGTTCGTGCTCATCAATCCCGAGCATGTCGTCTGCACGCTCGGCGAGGGGGCGCATCTCACCATGCAGATGCGCATCGGCGTCGGTCGTGGCTATGTGTCCGGCGAGGATAACGAGCGTGAGAGCGATCCCGTGGGCATCATCAGCGTTGACTCGCTTTACTCACCCATCCGTCGTTGCGCCAAGGCTGTCGAGCCGTGCCGTGTTGGTCGTCACACCGACTACGACCGTCTCGTCCTCGAGATCGAGACCAACGGGTCGATGTCGCCGCGTGATGCTGTGGTCGAGGCTGCAAACATCATCAACCAGCACATGACCGCGTTCATGAGCCTGGCAGACGAGGATGAGTCCGTCGAGGACGCATCCATCTTCGCCGTGGGTGTCGAGGAGGATAACGTCGAGCTTGACAAGCAGATCGAGCAGCTGGATCTTTCGGTCCGCTCATACAACTGCCTCAAGCGCGCCGGCATCCATTCGGTCCGCCAGCTCGTCGAGTTCTCCGAGAACGACCTTCTCAACATCAGAAACTTCGGCGTCAAGTCCATCGAGGAAGTCAAGGACAAGCTCGAGACCATGGGTCTGTCCCTCAAGGTTTAGGCCGCCGCACGTATTGCTTAGGAGAAGTTAGACCATGAGACACAACAAGAAGAGGGGCACAAAGCTCGGTACTGACGCCAGCCATACCAAGGCTATGAAGCGCAGCCTGGTCTGTGCCCTGTTCGAGAACGACCGCATCAAGACCCTCGACGTGCGTGCCAAGGCTATCCGCAGTGACGTGGACAGGATTATCACCTGGGCAAAGAAGGGCGACCTCGCCTCTCGTCGCAACGCCATTGCGCTCATCAACAACAAGGAGCTCGTTCGCGAGGTCTTTGACAAGGCCGCGCAGGGCATGTGGGCAGACCGCAACGGGTGGCTATACCACGCATCATGAAGCTCGGCCCTCGCAAGGGTGATGCTGCGGCAGGTCGTCATCATGGAGCTCGTCACCGAGCCGTTCAGGTGAAGACCGCGGACCAAGACCGCCGTCACCAAGGTCGAGCCAGTTACCAAGAAGGCAAAGAAGGCCGAGGAGACCGCAAGCGAGGACCTCCGCCGAGTAGGCATTCTCAGGAACTGAAGAACCGCTCGGGGGCCCTGGCACATGCTGGGGCCCCCGTTCTTTCGAGTAAGCGATCGGAGGAGGGCCATGCTCGAAATCAAGAACGTGCGCTTCGCGTATGCGGCCTCCGATGGGCTTGCTCTTGATGACGTGTCGGTTGTCGTCCGCCAGGCGAGCGGATTGCGG
>Ga0268359_13023_pt1 | contig 13911 bp, 19 predicted proteins | sample BioMet11_FD_194416 | JGI IMG/M metagenome (GOLD analysis project Ga0268359, IMG submission 194416) | Sewage microbial communities from Oakland, California, United States - Biofuel 11 (PacBio Assembly) | ecosystem: Engineered > Wastewater > Sewage > Unclassified | place: USA: California | collected...
CGTGTTGCCGGTGCGCAGGGCCTCCTTCATGAGCTTCTTGCCCGTAGGGTTGATGCGCTCGCCGATCACACCCACCTGGCCCGCCTCGATGGCCGTGTACTCCTGCGGACCCGCCACCACGAAGCAGTCACGCAGGTGGCGCGGAGCAGGCCTGCGGCCATTGAGCAGGGACTTCTCGCCGGCGATGTAGGAGGGCGTGGTCCCACAGCAACCGCCCACGATGGTGACGCCGGCGTCGAGCATGCGCCGTACGGCCGCACAGTACTCGTCGACGTCGATGTCGTAGAGCGTGGCGCCGTTCTCGACGCGCGGCAGCCCGGCGTTGGCCTGTGCCATGACGGGACAGTCCGCCCAAGGGAGCATGCGTTCTACGAGCGGGGCCACGTCATCGGGCCCGAGCGAGCAGTTGATCCCCACGGCTGCGGCACCGAGGGACGAGAGCGTGATGGCGGCGACCTCGGGCGTGGTGCCCAGGAAGGTACGACCGTCCTCGTCGAAGGTCATGGTCACGAAGGCGGGCAGGTCGGAGTTCTCGCGACAGGCGAGGAGGGCGGCCTTGGCCTCGGCGAGGTCGGCCATGGTCTCGATGATGAAGAGGTCGGCCCCCGCGGCGTCCGCCGCGCGCACCTGCTCGGCGAAGAGCCCGTAGGCATCGTCGGGGGAAAGGGTGCCCATGGGCTCGAGCAGCTGACCGATGGGGCCGAGGTCGGCCGCCACGTAGCGTGCGCCAGAAGCCTTGGCGCAGGCGACGGCAGCCGAGAACACCTCCTCCACCGTCGCGGCGGAGCCAAGCTTCGCGCTACTGGCACCAAAGGTGTTGGTGCTCACCACCTCGGAGCCGGCGGCGACATAGGCGGCATGGACCCGCGTGATCATAGCGGGGTTGGTGAGGCAGAGCAGCTCGGGAACCTCGCCGGCCTCGAGGCCGAGCGATTGCAGCTGCGTACCCATGGCACCATCGAGGAGCAGGAAGTCCTCGCCGCGTAGCACGGCGGCAAGGTGGTCGTCCTTGATGCGGGGCGCACGCGGCGTGAGGCGATCCTCGGGAAGCGCGTTGTTATCCACGGCAGGTCCTTCCGCTCGTGCGAATGGTACAGAAGTCATGGCAGAGGCAGTCGGCGCAGTTGGGGTGCGACGAGCGATGCGGGTCCCGGAACACGCCCATCACGGCGGTGACGCTCTTGGTGGGGGTCATGAGCAGGGTGCTCGAGAGCGTGATGCCCAATCTGCGCGGGGCGTCGAGGGTGAGAAGGACGGGCTGGACCTCCAGGGGCATGTCGCCGTAGCCGGGCGAGAAGCGACCGTTGCAGAACAGCCCGCGACCGGCCGCGTCGGCGATGACGTCCGCCTCGCAGGCGTCCGCCGCACGCTCCACGAGCGTGGTGGCCGCGGCATCAAAGATGACCTGCTCGACGTAGTCGGTAAGCGAGAGCCGGCGAAGCTCGCGCTCCACGCCCATGCCCACGGTGACGGCCATCACCCCCACCGCCACGGCACCAGCCATGTGCTCCTCCATGGAGCGGCCGGGAAGCTCGAGGGAGGTCCCCGCAAGCGAGACGAACGGCGTCCCATCGTCTTTCGTGCCCGCACCGGCCACATCGAAGATGCGCCAGATGCCGCGCGCCCGTCCGATTCGGATGCAGCGTGAGACCACGTCATCGATGCGGGCATCAAGCTCGGTCGTGATCGGCTGGCCCGCATAGCCCAGGTAGCGCAGGACCTCCGAGCGGTCGATGGAGTCTATGTCATATCCGGAGACCAAGGGGGCTCACGCCCCAAGATACCCGCAGCCCACGAGGGCGTCGTGGGCTGCCAGGGCGATCTCCGGATGGTTGATGCTGTACACGTGAAGACCGTCGACGCCGTTGGCGGCAAGGTCGGCGAGCTGCTCGCAGGCATATTCGACACCCGCCTTTGCCTGGTCGGGGTCGTCACCAACACGGACGAGACGCTTCACGACCTTGGCAGGGATGGACGCCCCGCAGTTGAACGCCATGCGTTGGATCTGCTTCACACTCGTGAAGGGCATGATGCCTGCCACGATGGGAAGCTTGATCCGATGACGGAGGCAGAGTTCGCGAAAGCGATAGAAGGTCTCGTTGTCAAAGAAGAGCTGCGAGACGAGAAAGTCGGCGCCTGCATCCTGCTTGATGGCGAGCGCCTCCATGGAGCTCTCGAGACTCTCCGCCTCGACGTGCCCCTCGGGATAGCACGCCGCACCGATGCAGAGGTCGGGTCCAAACGTGCGAAGATGGGCGACGAGGTCGGAGGCGTGGACGAAGTCGACCTCCCTCACGCCAGGACGACGGTCACCGCGCAGCGCGAGCACGTTCTGGACGCCCTGATGCATGAGCTCGCCGATATAGGCGTCCACGTCCGCGCAGGTCGCACCGAGGCAGGTGAGGTGCGCGAGCGCCGTGGTACCGAAGTCCCTCTCGATGGACGCCGCGATCTTGGCGGTGTTGAGCCTGTTGCCCGTTCCACCCGCAGAGTAGGTGACGGAGATCCAGTCCGGAGAGGTCCTGGCCATCTCGCCGGAGATCTGATAGGCGTCCTCGAGGGGCATCTCGCCCTTGGGTGGAAAGATCTCGAGCGAGTAGGTCTGCCGTGCGGCGAGCTTATCGGCGATTCTCATGGCTGGTCCCCTCCCTATCGGTTCGTGGAACATATCCTAGCCGCTGGAGGAGCCGGACGGGAGCACCAATTGCAGCTCGTTACAGGACAGGCACGCATTGTGGGAGAGAACGAGCCTATCCGTGCATGAACGAGGGCATGTCCCCGGTTCGAGCCGCCCTCGCGATCTCTGTCAGGGCATCTGCGACCGAATCCCTGCAGGCGGGGCCCACGTGCCATCGGGCCGCCCGGGATGCCTGCCGGGTGGCGTTTGCCACGGCAACCGAGTTGGGATAGTGCCCGAGCAGGGCAACGTCGTTGTCAGCGTCCCCAAAGCAGCATACCTCCTCGGGCGAGAGGCCGAGAAGACCCATGAGCCAGTCGCCGGCCTGCGCCTTGTCCCAGCCAGCAGGCGTGATGTCGATGTGAGGCAGACCGGGCATGGGGAAGACGAACGAGAGCTCGGGGCAGGCCGCCGCGAGCATCGCGCGAACCTCCTCGCCACGGTCCATGTCCGCGAGCACGCGGACGTTGGCCTTGAAGCAGGGCTGCTCGGGCACCCCCTTGGAGAAGAGGTCCACGTGCCAGAAGAGCTCGGGATGGGCGAGGATGGTGGCACGCGGCGCATCCACCGCGTACTTCTCCTTGCCGTACTCCACCACGAGGAAGGCATCGGGTGCATCGGAAACCGAATCGGCCACGCGCTGGAGCGCGGAGGTGTCGAGCGAAACGGAATGGACCAGCCTCCCATCGAGATAGATGAGCTGACCATTGCTCGTGACCGCAGTGGAGCACGCCTTCTCGTCACCGTCGAACATCCAACCAAGATCGGCGAAGATGCGCCCAGTGGCAGGTGCAAAACACACGTCTGCCTCTTGGAGGGCGTGTATCGCCTCGAGGGCGTGCCGTGTTATGACGTGGTTCTCGCTCCAGATAAGCGTAGAGTCAAGGTCGGAGAGAACGAGCCTGATCATGTGTCCCCCATCTGGCCGGATGCCTTTGCGTATGCCCCCCGCCATCGGTCCCGAACAGAGCATGGGCGCAGAGGCAGCACCTCCACGCCCAAGACCCGGCGCGAGACGGAAGTTGGGGAGTCCGTCATGCGCCATTCACGTTATAGCGATTACGCTTTAAGAAACTATTCAGAAGTCTGCTTTTTGCTTTCCCACTCTGGCTTGCCTTCATTATCATCACAGTTTCTCCATATAAAGCGAGAGCCCCCACGTCGCCGCAGCCGCAAGTGCGATGGCGGGGGCTGCAGGCACGGCTCGCTCGAGGGTGCAACGCCAGCCCGCCCTCCCCATCTGACCACATGTCCGCATTGGGCTACCAAGATAAAGGCACTCATCAGCACGATCAGCACGGGCGTCCACACCGCCCCAAAGCAGAGACCGAGCGCAGAGACGAGCTTCACGTCTCCCCCGCCAACGCCCTGCGTGCCAAAGACCGTCTGCGACACGCGGGCTGACACCATCAACACCGTGGCTGCCTCCACAGCGCCGACGAATGCCGAGACACACGTCGCGCTCCCACGCAAGGACGCAAGGACGATACACCCCACCCGTACCACTACCTACGACGATCACGCATTGCGGTTGGGAATTACCCTGCGCCTCAACATCCGTGACCACCGCAGACCGCAAGGCGTCACTGCTATTGCCAAGATCTCCATGAGCGCGCGCGACTTCCATGTCCCCTCCAGCATCGATGCGTGGGTATGCTAGCGCGCCCTTCCGAGGTGGCCTGATGGACTGCCTTCACGGTCTAGATGCCACTCCCTGTCACGCTCCTCGCATGCAAAGCCGCAGCCTGAGACACCCGTTCCATCGGATTCGATGAGGAAAGACGAGTTTGGTCAGGTAGGCGTCAGATGGACGGGCACCATCGCGCCCTCGCTCCTCCCACAGGCGTCGAACGCCTGCAAAGCGGGTACACTTCAATTCGTTCTGTAAACCGTCGCACGTCACGGTCTGGAGGGATGCGACGATGTCGGACTGGCTCGTGAGGATCTTCGTGAGGGATGCCGACAACACATCCGACCCCGCGGTCCGGACGCGATACGGACAGTTCGCCGGCATGGTGTGCATCGTATGCAACGTCCTGCTCTGCGTCGGCAAGGCCATGGTGGGCGTGGCGGTCGGGTCCATCTCGATCGTGGCCGACGCCGTCAACAACCTCTCGGACGCCTCGAGCAACATCGTCAGCATGCTTGGCTTCAAGCTCGCAAGCAAACCCGCCGACAGCCACCATCCCTTCGGGCATGGTCGCTTCGAGTACCTTGCGGGCCTCACGGTATCGGTACTCGAGGCCGCCATCGGGATAAACCTCATCATATCGTCGATCGGCAAGATCGCGAACCCCGAGCCCACCACCTTTGGCCCCGCGGTCGTCGTCGTGCTCATCGCGTCAATGGTGGTCAAGCTGTGGATGATGGCCTTCAACAACGAGATCGGCCGACGCATCTCGTCGGACACCCTCAGGGCGACCGCGATCGACTCACGAAACGACGTCATCACCACGGGTGCCGTCCTCATGTCGGCCGTCATCTCAAGTTTCACGGGCTTTGACCTCGATGGTTGGGCCGGTGCCGTCGTGGGCGCCTTCATCCTCTGGAGCGGCCTGGCCCTCATCCGCGACTCCATCGGTCCGCTTCTCGGCATGACGCCCGATTCGCAGATGGTCGAGCACATCAAGGAGAAGATCCTGGGCTATCCTGGGGTGCTCGGTACGCACGACCTCATGGTCCACGACTACGGACCGGGGCGCCAGTTCGCGAGCGCACACGTCGAGATGGCGGGCGAGGCAAACGTCTTCGAGAGCCACGACCTCATCGACAACATCGAGCAGGACTTCAGACGCGAGGGACTTGTGATGACCCTGCATCTCGATCCCATCGTCACCAACGACCCCGCGATCCACGACATGCGAAACTGGATCAACCTGCATGTGAAGGACATCGATCCTCGTCTCTCGATCCACGATCTGCGCACCGTGCCCGGACCCACGCACACCAACGTCATCTTCGACTGCGTGCGCCCGCACGACCTCGAGATGAAAGACGACGAGCTATGTGAACGCATCCAGCGGGTCGTGAGCACGAAGTACCCCCAGGCGATCTGCAAGGTCACGATAGACTCGAGCTACCTCGCGTCATCCGAATAAGACAGAAGGAAAAGGCATGACCTCGTCATCGTACAAGGCAAAGCAGATGATCGTGATGCGTCGCGATCTCAGGATGCGCAAGGGAAAGATAGCCGCCCAGGCGGGTCACGCCTGCGTGGAGGCCACGCTCATGGCCCTCGTGCGCGAGGGTAGGCTTAGCGAGGTCCGCATGACGCCCGACGAGGGCTGGGTCTACCTCGAGCACCCCGCGAGTGAGGTCACTCCACTCTCGGACTGGTTCGATGCGGGCGTGGCCAAGGTCTGCGTCTACGTGGACTCCGAGGACGAGCTCCTCGACATTGCGGAGCAGGGTCATGAGCAAGGGTTTCTCGTTGCGCTCATTCGCGACGCGGGCTTCACGGAGTTCCATGGCGAGCCCACGTACACCTGCCTCGCCTTTGAGCCCCTCCCCGCCGACAGGATCGATCCCATCACCGGCGGGCTGCCCCTCTACTAGCGCGTCCTTCCAAAAAGGAGCGAGCGGCCCAAAGGCCGCCCGCTCGTCTCGTCATCCGATGTCGAAGCCCTAGTACTTGATCCAGGCGTTGGGATCGCCCTGCTCCTCCTTGAGACGGTCCGAGAGCCTGCCCTTGGGACTCGCCGACCAGATGGGTGCAGACTTCTCCGCCCACGCGGCAGCCGCAGCCCTCGTCTTGTCCTCAAGCTCGTCGACGTCTTCGGGACGCACGTAGTCGGTGGACTTGGCACCCGTCTCGTGGACCATCTCGGAGAGCTTGCCGGGGTTGTCGAGCAGCGGGCACGGACGCAGCATGTTGCTGTTGAAGGGCTGGTGCGCCTGGTAGCTCTTGAACAGCGGGCTCTTGTAGCACTCGAGCAGGCTCTTCTCGCGGATGTTGGAGTCCGAGTAGTGGATGAACGCGCAGGGCTCCACGTCACCGGCGGCGTTGATGTGCATGTAGCGACGAGCACCGGCGATGCAGCCGCCCGTGTACTCTCCGTCGTTCCAGAAGTCGGCAAAGAAGAGGGGCACGTTGTTGCGCCAGTTGTGGCGAACGATGTCGTACATGGCGGCACGCTGGTCGGCGGTGGCGAGAAGCTCGGTGGGGGCATCGAGGCCGACGGGCATGTAGGTGAAGATCCATGCAAAGAGGACGCCCTTGTCCACGAGGAACCGGACGTACTCGTCGGAGACGATGGAATCGAAGTTCTGGCTCGTATAGCACATGGAGGCGCCAAAGGGGAGCTTGCGCTCCGCGCAGGATGTCCATGGCATGGGTGACCTTCTGGAAGGTTCCCTTGCCGCGGCGAGAGTCGGTGGCCTCCTCGAAGCCCTCGATGGAGAAGGCGGGCATGAAGTTCTTCACGCGAAGCATCTCGTCGGCGAACCTCTCGTCCACGAGGGTGCCGTTGGTAAATGCCGAGAAGAAGCAGTCCGGGGTGGTTCTCGCAGAGCCTGATGAGGTCGTTCTTGCGGGTCATCGGCTCACCGCCAGTGAAGAGGTACACATAGGTACCCATCTCGACCCCCTGCGTGATGATGGAGTCAAGCTCCTCGAAGGTGAGGTCCTGGTGGCTGGCGCTCGTGTAGTTGGCGGCCCAGCAGCCGTTGCAGTGGAGGTTGCAGCGGGTGGTCGGGTCCATGAGGATGGCCACGGGCAGTTGCAGCCCTCGGCGTCGTTGACACGACGCTGGATGTTGCCGCCGACGGTCACGGAGTTGACGAAGAAGTTGTTGACGAAGGTGCGCGCGACCTCGCGGTCGATGTTGGTGACCACGTGGAGCATGAGCTCGCGCCAGTTGTTGCCCGGGGGTCTTGAGATAGCCCACGATCATGTTGAAGAGGCGGAGCTGGGCGTCGTTGATCTCGTCGCCCGAGCCCACGAACTTGTTGATCATGGACTCGACCTTGGGCAGGTTTCCGTCGAAGTCGTCGTAGAGCATGTCAAAAGCCTTGTTGACGGCGACGGAGATCGCCTTTGCCTTGATGTTGTCGAGCATCTGTTGCCATAGAACCCTCCTCCATGCAATGGGGCGGAAGCCCCCTGCGAAACCATGATGCGTGGTACGCCTTGCCCACCGACTCGGTAACGCATGGTCGGCTCGTTTCGGCACCGTTGTAAAATAATACCGTGGAAGTGGCGTTACCATGCGTGATTTGTCGCTTTCTCGGCATACGCGATGTGACCTAAAATTCCTACCAATCAAATGGGAATTTGTTACGAAATGCTTATTCCTACTTGTTTTCTGGTGTTTTAAGTGGCACGCTCCTGTCACCGCGAGACAAGCCAGAACGGCCATCCTCGCACCCAGACAGAGGGAGACCACCATGAAGTTTGCAGACAAGACCGAGAGGCTCATCGGATCCACGCCCCTTGTGGACCTCACTACCCTCGCCAACGGCAACGCGACCATCCTCGGCAAGTACGAGGCCACCAACCCCGGCGGTTCCGTAAAAGGACGCCGCGTGGCCAAGTACATGCTCGACGCCGCCGAGAAGGACGGCTCGCTCCAACCGGGCGGTACCGTCATCGAGCCCACGAGCGGAAACACGGGCGTGGGCCTCGCCATGCTCGCAGCCGAACGCGGCTACAAGATGGTTCTCGTCATGCTGAGACCATGTCGATCGAGCGCCGCAGCTCGCCGCGGCCTATGGTGCCGAGAATCGTGCTCACCCCCGGCGCGGAAGGGATGAAAGGCGCCGTGGCCAAGGCGGACGAGCTCCGGTGACGCGACATCCCGGGCTCCATCGTGGCAGGCCAGTTCGTGAACCCCGCCAACCCGCGCGCCCACTACGAGACAACCGGACCCGAGATCTGGCGCGACACCGACGGCCACCGTTGATGTGTGGTGGCAGGCGTGGGGGACCGGCGGGACCATCTTCCGGCTCGGCGAGATACCTGAAGGAGCAGAAGCCGACAGTCCTCGGCATCGCCGTGGAGCCCGCGGAGTCACAGGTGCTTGCGGGAAAGCCTCGGGCAGCCATAGGATCCAGGGCATCGGTGCCGGCTTCGGCCCGACACCTTCGAACGGTCCGTCGTCGACGAGATCATGCCCATAACCTCGGAGGATGCCATCGCGACGAAGAAGCGTCTCGCCTCCGAGAGGGGCTGCTCGTAGGCATCTCGTCCGGTGCCGCCGTGGCCGCCCCATCCAGGTGGCCGAGCGTCCCGAGAGCGCGGGCAAGACCATCGTCGCCATCCTCCCCGACACGGGTGAGCGCTACCTCTCCATGGACCTCTGATGAGCCGCATGTCTGACAACAACCCCTCGCTTCTCGCCCTCATGCGCGAGGACGCGCAGGCTGCCCTTGACCGCGACCCGGCGGCGGAGTCGCTCAGGGACATCTGCCTCTACTCCACCGGCACGCGCATCGTGTGGTCGTATCGCTGGCACCGCTGGCTCTACCTGCACGGTATGCGGGGCCTCTCGCTCCTTCTGGCCAAGCGCACGCGACGCAGGCTTGGCGCCGACATCTTTCCCTCCGCACAGATCGGTCGCCGGTTCACGATCGACCATGGCATCGGCGTGGTCATCGGAGGAACGGCCATCATCGGCGACGATTGCCTCATCTATCAGGGCGTCACACTCGGAATGACCGGCAAGCACGGCGGGAAGCGCCACCCCACCCTCGGCAACAACGTGATGGTGGGTGCCAACGCGACCGTTCTCGGCGACATTCACATTGGTGACAACTCCAGAATCGCCGCAGGCGCCGTGGTGGTACACGAGGTGCCACACGACACCACCGTGGCAGGCGTGCCCGCCCATGTGGTACGCGACCGTCGCTGCGAGCGGCTGCAGTTCGTCGAGGATTCCTTCAACGTGCAGAGCGTCGATGACGAGAACGTCCGCTGGAGTTGCGCGCTCTAGCCGAACTGGGCCTTTGCCAGGTGGGCCATCTACGATGGTGTGACCAACGCGAACGGAGGCCCATGCTCACCGAAGCCGACATCTATGCCCTGCTCGACGCCCACGGCGTCGAGCATCACGTGCTGCATCATGGCCCCGTGCTCACCGTCGAAGCCGCGCACGAGGCTGGTATCAGCGCGGCAGGCGAGACATACGGGGCGGTCCCATGCAAGAACCTCTTCCTCCGTGACGACAAGGGCCGCCACTTCTGGCTCGTGACCGCACCGGACGACGCGCAGATCGACCTTCGCATGCTGCAGGACCGTCTCGATAGCCGCCGGCTCTCGTTTGCGAACGCAGACGCCCTCGAGCGGATGCTCGGCATCGGTCGTGGCAGCGTGACACCCTTCGCCCGTGCTCAACGACGAGTCACGAACGGTCGCGATGGTCTTCGACGAGAGCCTTCGCCATCAGGTGATCTGCGCCCACCCGCTCGTCAACACGGCCACGGTCTTCGTCGCCGCCGACGACGTCGCGGCGCTCGTCGGGGAGCACGGCAACCCCCTGCGCGTTTCTCGACGTCCAAGCGGAGAGGAGCGGACGATGAGGCGAGTCCTGCTTATTGCGACGGGTGGAACCATAGCGTCCCTGCCAGAGGAGAACGGCCTTGCGCCAGCGATGACGGGAGAGGAGCTCGCGGCGCGCGTGCCCCAGCTCGCCGAGGTCTGCGACTTCGACGTGGTGCAGCCGATGAACATCGACAGCACCAACATGCACCCCGACGGCTGGCTCAGGATAGCCCGGTGCATCACGGATTCCTACGATTGCTATGACGGCTTCGTGGTGCTGCCACGGCACCGACACCATGGCGTACACGGCCGCCGCGCTCTCGTACCTCGTCCAGGGCAGCAGGAAGCCCATCGTGCTCACGGGATCGCAGCAGCCCATGGCGAACCCCTTCACCGATGCCAAGCTCAACCTCTACCAGGCCGTCCTCTATGCCTGCGACGAGACGAGTCGCGACGTGTGCCTGGTCTTCGATGGGCACGTCATCGCCGGCACGCGCGCCCGCAAGCAGCGCACCATGAGCTTCAACGCGTTTGCCAGCGTGAACTATCCCGACCTCGCCGTGATTCGCAACGACCGCATCGTGCGTCCCGGTGGCATGGCCGCGCCCGGGCCAACCGAGATGCGCTCCTACGAGACGCTCGACGAGCGCGTGGTGGTCATGAAGCTCACGCCCTCGCTCTCCCCACCACCTTCGACCTCCTTCACGACTCCTGTGACGCGCTCATCCTCGAGACCTTCGGCATCGGGGGGATTCCCGAGTCCCTGCGAGAATCCGTACTCGGGTGGGCTGATTCGGGACGTACCGTGGTCATGACCACCCAAGTGCCCGAAGAGGGTCTCGACCTTGGCGTCTACAAGGTGGCCGCCCCTACGCCCAACATCCGGGGGTTCTCAGAGGCCGCGACATGACCACCGAGGCACTCGTTGCCAAGACCATGTGGGCCCTCGGACAGTCGCACGACCTCGAGCAGGTTCGCGAGCTCTTCGACCGTCCCGTCAACTTCGACTGTCTGTCGTAGCGCAGGTACGGGCGCGGTCCGTCCGAGTTTTCTCGTATTAGATATTGACTAGAACTCAAAGTGATATCACAATGGTACCAGCATCGAGGGCAGCGCCTCCATAGGGGAGGATAGACCCTCGCACGGAAAGGATCGACCATGAGCGTCGAGAAGAAGGCCCATGCTGCAAGCGGTTGGGTCATGTTCTTCGTCACCATCGCACTGTATGTCGTATTTGTCCTCATGTTCATCACGTCCATCGTGGCGCTGTCCGCCGCAGACGACGCGGGTATGCCCGCGCCCGCCTTCGCCGTCTTTCAGATGATCGCATGCTGGTTCGTCCTGCTTCTTGGTGTGATCTTCTCCAACGGCTTCTTCACGCTGCAGCCCGGCCAGGTGCGCGTCTGCGTGCTCTTCGGCAAGTACGTGGGCACCGTCCGCGACGAGGGCCTGCGTTGGGCCAACCCCTTCTACTCGCGCAGCCTTGGACTCACGTCGGACAGCGTGAGTGCAAACATGGAGTCCGACGAGAAGAGCACCAAGAGCGCAAACTTCAAGGGCCACACACGCGGCTCCAAGATCTCCACGCGCGCCCGCACGCTCAACGGTGACCGGCTGAAGGTCAACGACAAGATGGGCAACCCCATAGAGATCGCGACCGTCGTGGTATGGCGCGTGGGCGACACCGCCAAGGCCGTCTTCGACGTGGATGACTACGAGAGCTACGTGAGCATGCAGACCGAGACCGCCCTTCGCCACGTCGCCAGCATCTACGCCTACGACCACATGGAGGATGACGACACGAGCAACGTCTCCATCACGCTGCGCTCCAACATCGAGGAGGTCTCCGACGCACTGCGCGCCGAACTCCAGCACAGGCTCTCCCCCGCCGGCGTCCTTGTCGATGACGCCCGTCTCACCCACCTTGCCTACGCGCCCGAGATCGCACAGGCGATGCTGCGCCGCCAGCAGGCCGAGGCGGTCATCGCGGCCCGCAAGAAGATCGTGGAGGGTGCCGTGAGCATGGTCGACATGGCACTCAAGCAGCTCTCCGATGACGGCGTCGTCGAGTTTGACGAAGAGCGCAAGGCTGCGATGGCATCCAACCTCATGGTGGTGCTCTGCGGCGAGTCCGACGCCCAGCCTGTGCTCAACGCCGGTTCCCTCTACCAGTAGGAAGTCATCATGGCTGCGCGCAAGCAATACCCGCTACGGATAGACCCGGATGTCTGGGATGCCATCGAGAAGTGGTCGGTCGACGAGATGCGCAGCGCCAACGGCCAGGTTGAGTGGATCTTGCGAGACGCCCTCAGACGAACCGGCCGTCTCCCCAAGCGAGATGGTGCTCCCAGGATTCAACAGACAAGCGGTAATGAGGCGGGGACCCCGACAGCAGCCGGAGGTCCCCGTGGCGAGATGCTCGGCGTGATACCGCAGGCCCAGGGACAACAAGCGTGGGGCCGGTGAGTTTGGATATGTTGTACGTCTCGTTTTTGGGCCAGCATCCGAAGCCAGATGGCATAACCAAGACGGAGAGCGCTTACCGATGGATGGTCACCTGGAAAACCCCTTGGACCACGCCTGCAATCTTTCTTGGGTATCGCTGAATCTTGCTGCTGGCGAGAAATCGTCGTCAACCCGCGAACAAGGCAAATCCAAATGTGAGCATGATTTACAAGGCCATCTGTTTGACTTTCCCGCACTCTCGGTATTTGCGTCATCGGCATCAGGGCATGACGTCTGCCAGGGCGAAGTTTGCTACCGACATAGTCCCACATCCCGTATCCGCGTTCTTTACGCTCCGTGCGCCGTTTGCTCGCGTATACACGCCGGTTCTCTCCACTCGCAGCATTTCTTATCATGAAGATAGACAAGTATTGTATTTAGTCATACCATTTTCTTGCATGGTTTTTTGATTAAACCGTCAAACGAGGGGAGACCGAGAATGGCACGGGAAGTCCCCGCACAGGAGGAAACCTACGCGCGCGGGACTGCAACTGCGAGGGACAAGGCCCGACGGCCCAGATAGCGCCGGCGAAGGGACAAGGGTCCGGGGATGGCGGACGCAATATCAGTACCGATGGACAGGGCAGGACAATCTACTACAACGGCCTTTTCACAAGAAGGAGTTTTATACTCAAGCCGTCCGACCAGCGCATCTATACGAACCTCTCGGCCCGCTACTTTATCGCTCTCGCCCGTGGGCATCATCGTCTGGGGTCTTTCACGCAGTATTCCATGGGGCGTCGGCCTGGGGCTTCTTGCTGCCATTATTCTCACGGCATGGTTCTATTACGGCTTCCTCACGAAGCTCGATATAGCCGAGAACGCGCCGAAGTCCATAGCGCAGCAGACGCCCTTCTCCTTCGCGATAAAAACAGCCTCACTTGAACGGACCATGCTGTTTGCGGCTGTCGGCGTCACCCTTGGAATCCTCTTGGTTCTAAACATCCAGCAGCAGGGATTCGAGGGAACAGACCTCACCTCAATTGGTTTTTCGCAATCGGTGCGTTCGTTTCGGCGCATATCAGCTGCTTGTCCTCATCGTCGGCTTCGTCCGCATGGGGAACCGCTCGTAGCGACAACAGCATCAGGAGATGCCTCGCTACGAATCATCGACAACACTTGGAGGAACGAATGGCAGTACGACGGCATTACAATGCTCACCTACATCAGGGAGACCCCCCTCTCAGCTCGCTAAGAACATCAGTAGAACGCAAGGAACTGACAAGGAAGCCTCGTCGATGTCTACCTTAAC
>Ga0268359_12221_pt1 | contig 13909 bp, 14 predicted proteins | sample BioMet11_FD_194416 | JGI IMG/M metagenome (GOLD analysis project Ga0268359, IMG submission 194416) | Sewage microbial communities from Oakland, California, United States - Biofuel 11 (PacBio Assembly) | ecosystem: Engineered > Wastewater > Sewage > Unclassified | place: USA: California | collected...
TTTAAGTAAGTGAAGGGGATGACACCTGACCCACCCTCCATCTCAACGTCAGTATTCGACCACTTGTTTCCTGTAAGCTTGTACATATCCTGGATGGCAGGCCCATCTCCTGTCATAACCGTGGCTTCTCCGAAGGGCGTGCATCCACTGTCGATTACTACATGGTCTTTGTTGTTGATATATTCTGCAATATCTTTTACTCCGGATTCACAATCTCTCCAGGAAGTGCCTGCAAAACTGTTGAACATCATGTGGGCGAGATATACGGAACAATTCCTTGCAGGATCCTTTTTGGTTTCAGCCCATTCCACATCCATGTCCTGCCTGGGCTTTACGCCGTCGAGGATTTTGAGGGAATCTTTAGTAATTTCATAGCAGCCAGGGTGTCCCAGGTTATTTGCATGCAGGTGAAGAGGTACAGGCATGCCGAGGAGTTCGTTGACCTCGCTAAGCCCTCTTATAGTCTCTCTTGGGGTAATTTCGAAATGGATGTTGGCTTCATCAAGAGAATGTACGTTTTTACCCCAGCCCCAGTTTTCAACTCCTGCAGGGTTGACACATTTAATTCCGTAGGACTTGTGAGTTTTCATCATCCAGGCCACATAAGCCGCAGCCTTTTCTATGTCTCCATCATGGAGATAGCGCATCAAAAAGAAGTTGTTTCCGAGTATCAGGTATCCTCCCATGTCAAGGAGCGGAGTAGCACGCATTTCTTCATGTGTGTGGCGAGCTTCAAGAGGGGGAATTGCAGCTTCAAAAACAGTTGTGTAACCCATTGCTGCGTAATCGTATCCCTGTTTGTAGACCGAGGGGACAGTGTAACCTGAACCTGAATGGGTAAGTGAAGTCTTCTGGAGATTTGCTTTATAATGGTCTTCGGGACGCATCGACCTGCCAGCGTTAACCTTTGCACCTGCAACGTGAGAGTGGGAGTCAACTCCACCAGGCATTACCGTCATACCAGAGACGTCAATAACCTTTGCGTCTTTTAGTTCGGCTGCAGAAAGCTCTCTTACAACTTTTCCGTCCCTGATGAAGATATCCATAATTTCCCCATTTATTTCATTGAGGGGATCAAAGACGTATCCGTTCTTAATTGCAATTGTTCCTGCCATTTATTCCACCTCTTTTTTTACAAGCCTGATCGCATCAACAGGACAGATAAGGGCACATGTACCGTCTGCTCCACAGCGTTCCTGGTCTATGACTGAAATTCTCCCGTTTTTAACCCCTAGAAGAGCTTTTTCGTCCATGTTGTTCAGGTGTCCGGCTGCAAGTTCACGGTCAGAAAGGGCATTCACCGGACAGACGATTACACAGTTTCCGCAGCCCAGGCATGCAGCTTCATCAGTTTCCAGGCAGGTGCGGAGTATAGCCTCTGGAGCAGGAGTTTCAAGCAACTTCTTCTCAAGAACGCCTTTTTTCTCCATCTCTGGAAGAACTGCAGTTTTTCTGACATCTATGGCATCAACAGGGCAGGCAACCGCACAGGCTCCACAGTAAATGCAGGCATCAGGACGGTGAGTGAGCTTTTCTACTCTTTCTCCAGGTTTAGCTTTTTTATTGAAAATGGCATTTGCAGGACAGACTTCCACACAGGTGTGGCAGGTCTGGCAGACATCTTCATCCCTGGTCCAGCGCCCTTCAAAAGGCTTTTCTACAGAAATAGCATTCACCGGACAGACTGCTGCACACCAGCCACAGTGGATACAGCATTCGGTATCAATATTGGTCTTTCCGACAAGTTTCAGTTTTCCATCCGCTGAAATTTCGCGGGTTACCTCAATACAGCCTTGAGGGCAGATATCCTCACAAAGCCCACAGTGGACGCAGCTTTCGTTTACTGACGTTGGCTTCATAGCCCTGAAAAGATAAGACGTGTCAGTGAGGATTTTTCCTTCCTGCTTCATTTCAAGAGCACCTGTGGGACAAACTTTCGCACAAATTCCACAGACAAGGCAGGCTTCACTTTCTTTCATTTCCAGGAAATCCGCATCTACCAACCCTCTTGCTATAGCTCCAACAGCTCCAACTGCCAGGTTACCTTTGGGGCATGCCTGTACGCAGGTCCCGCAGCCAATGCATTTTTCGGGGAAATAGATCAGCTGCTTGTCTTTTTTTTCGGCAAAGACAGACAATCGCATATCTTCTTCCATTTTGCTTACCTCTCAACGTTATTCTGTGCAACCGCCGCACAGCAGCTCGTTATCATGTTGAATGAACATTTCACCGCAATTTTTACAGCACTGTATCCTCTTCTTTCTTCGAACCGGAACATCTATGTCCACAAATTTCCAGGAATACACTTTCTCTCCTGCAGCCAGGAGGATTGGTAAAACTTCCACATGAGGGAGCTTTTCAGTATTCAGGAACCAGGCGTGGAGTTTGGGATAATCCTTCGTTTTCTCAGGGTCGAGGAGGATTCGGATACCTTTTATGCTGTTAGCTCCTTCAGGCGCCTGTTTATTTACCGTGACCGCCATTTTCCCATAGTTCATTATCTTTAACCCATTGTTTCCGATGGTAGCTCCAGCAAGGATCTGGAATGGGTCAGGCATGCAGCTTTTTGTTTCACAGGTCACGTATATGCGTTCCCCTTCCCGAACATCGAGCTCCCGTCTTGCGATATTGAGCATCTGGATACCGATTAACGCCCCAGAGGTAAGGAAGCCGTGAAAGGGAACTACTTTTTTGATCTGTGAAAGTAGTTCGGGATCCTTTACCTGCTTCAGAATCGTCTCCATCTGGTGTTTTTCTTCATTTGAATTTTTATGCAATTTGTACACCACCGTGGGTTTCACCGTTATGTTTAAATAAACATAACGCTAAAGATATTAAGTACCAACAGAATGAATTTAAGACAGCCAGGTTATCTGGAGAAATTATATTGTCAGGACTTACGCGGTTGAAACGTGGATAGTGTTAAACCTTTAACTGTCTAAACCTTCTCTTTAATTACGACTTTTTGTGCGTAATTTCGTCTCGCAGGCGCACAAGTCCTAAGTCCTAATTCTTTAAATTCCAACATAACGCAGAAGGATACAGTGTATTTATAGGTAACTTTATAAGTAATTTTTTTACAGGAACTTACTTATTTTTCATGTTATATCGGGGCGAAATTCCAATATAAGGGATAGAACCTAATATTGACCGGCCACAGAAAAAAACACCAGCCCGAGCTATATAGCTTCCAGATATGTAACGCTCAACATATCTATAAAAACGGAAGACAGAACTTTCGCGCTCAATATATATAAACATATATTTTATAAAATTATCGATCAAGAAAAAATTTTTTCTTCAAAAAGGGCAATCGTAAAAACCTATTTTATAAAGGCCGTTTATCCGTGGACTCTGTTCCAAAATCTAGTGATTTTTGCATTTCGTAATTGAAAATCTAAATTCGCAAGAAGAATCCGGTTTTCATCAAAATCAATATTCAACATCTAAAGGCTTCAACCCCTAAGTTCGATCTCAAGGATTGTGACCAATTACAAAATCTAGTGATTTTTTTATTTTATGTTCATCACTGGGTTTTGATACCGAGTCCAACACTTATCCGTGGGAAAAATTATATTAATACTCCGGGAAACCTGCCTGAAATTTTCAGACATTCTTATCCTGCACCCAGGTCAGGCTGGAACCTTAACCCTGTCCTGAAAATCGGGAGCCAAAAGAAGTTAACGTTCAAGGAAAGCAGAACGAGATAAAGACTATGTGAAAAATTCACAATAGCGGTCAAGCAGATCTATTTATTAATTTCTTTATCTAATTAAAAAATAGAGGAGACTTTTAATGTTAGGGTGTAGGGGACGAAATTTTAAGTTTCTCAAATTTTTGGCTCTAGCCGTTCTTGTATTAGTTTGTCTATATGGATGGTATGAATACAGGGAATTAGTCGCCGTACCCACTGAACGGCTTACCACCGGCAGTTATTATTCCGAGATGCCGCCAGACAGCCATCACCATTATTTACAGCTGCCTGTTGATCATAACGATTCTTCCATAGGAAATTTTACAGCTTTCTATATTCTTAGCCCTAATTTCGAGCCAGGCGACAACGTGATTTTCTGGTTGTTTGATAACCAGCAGGAAGCAGTGGGAATGCTTACTTCCCCAGGGGACTTCGAATATTTTGAAAACAAAATTGGAGGGCTTTCATACGTGCTCATAGGCAATCGGGGTGTAAGTCCTACACTATTTCCGGAAGTTTATAATAAAGACGGCTCAATTAACTACAGTCTAGCTGTGAATTTATATGGTTCGGCCCAGCAAATCGAAGATATCGAAACTGTGCGGCAGGACATGCAGGGCAAAGGACTCCTATCTCGGGAAGGCAAAATAATGCTCTATGGTGGGTCAGGTGGGGGGTTTCTGGTACAACAATACCTGGACAGATACGGTTCCCATGTTTCCCGCGCACTGATCGAATCCAGTGGAGCTCCTGACCTGGCAAGGCAACATAATGTCACTTTTGCCAGTAATTTATATAAGTCAAATCCTGAAGCTGCAAACGTCTATTTTGCTCTATCCCAGAATGAACCCGAACCTTCTCTAGCATTTATGATGTTCAAACTTGGCTTGCAGGGCGATACATATTCGCAGATAAGGGTGGCTGAAAGCAAGGCTGAAGGATCTACTTTCAGAGACAAATATTTCTACTTTAAAAAATGGATCCTTCCACCTAACAACTTTCCTTTTGTCAGCTCTATTATCAGTATTCCATCTGAAGTAGAAGTGAAGGTGCGGATATATGAACTGGCAGGTGCGGACTTGCTTGATTACAACTCAACTTCTCCCACAAAAATAAATCTGATGTATGAATGGACCAGGGTTGTGCTTGCTGACTTTTTGAAAGCAAATGCCAGAGGAATAATCTCCACGCCTCATTTTAGCCTGAATCGATCAAACTATACAGGTGAGATTATGGTATGGTCCGGCACCAGGGATCAGGATTTTAGCACACAGACGGGGCAGTGGATTGGCGATTCCTATCCTCACTCCAGGCAGGTGGTTTTTAATGAAACCCATGCAAGAGAGCAGTATGACGACTATTACCTTAATTTCCGGAAGGCATTCTTTACTACTGGTATGGAGTCATTAGAAACACTATCTTATTACCAGGACTCCAGGCAATTGAATCGGAAATAACTTCCGGATTCTTAAAACTGACTCGGAGATTAAAATATCTATTTTTGATGAGGCCCATAGTAAGACATATGCAAAAATTCATGCATTTTTTGTAATTATTAAGGCAGGTCTAATTAGATTGAATATTACTAATCTATTAATTAATTATACAAAATAATACAAAATAGAAACTTATTAATTATAAGATAATTAAGTACCTGTTAATGTCTTCTTCAGAAATCCAGATTAAAGAGATGGTAGCCCATAAATGGGACCTTGCATCCGAGACTTTTGATACTCATGCAGGACACGGGATCCAGACTCAAAAAGAAAGAGACGCCTGGAAGCGGGCTTTCTTGAAGGTTTTTCCGGGAAAAAGATTGAGAATTCTTGATGTCGGCTGCGGTACAGGAGAGTTAAGCTTACTATTTGCTGAGATGGGGCATGAGGTTGCAGGAATCGACATTTCCGGACAAATGCTGAAAATCGCAAAAGTAAAGGCTGAAGCCTTCGGGGCTGACATAACCTTTAGGGAGGGAGATGCAGAAAACCCTCCTTTTGATACATCTTCTTTTGACATTGTGTTTAGCCGTCATCTTCTCTGGACGCTCCCTAATCCAAAATCAGCCGTGGAGAACTGGAACCGAATTCTACGGAAAAATGGGAAAGTCGTGATTATCGATGGAGTATGGGACAGCGGCACCCTGGAGTCCAGGGTTCGCAGAAATGCAAGTGTCCTTTTGACTCTGCTCCTTGAAGGAAAAGACCCCGAAAAGGACACTCTGACTATTCTGATGAACTCAAAGCCCGGCTCCCGCATTCCGGAGGAGCTCCGCTTGAAAAAGTAAAGGAGTACCTGTCTAATTCAGGATTTAAAAATATTCAGGTTTTTGACCTGAAAGAAGTAAGAGAGGCTCAGAAAGAGAAGATGCCATTAGGCGAACGGATTGTACGCAGTTATCAGTACTATCTCATCTGCGGCCGAAAATAAAATTCATTAAAAAAGATGGTGTTCCGAAATGAAAAATAAAAACTCCCCCTTGATTATATTGTTAATTATCCTGCTGACCTGCGCTATCCTGACGACTTCCGGGTGCAGCAGTACAGAAAATGGAGCGAAAGACGCAGTCTCCGGGCTGGAAGCTACCTCAGGATCAGATAGCGCTTCCCAGACGTCAGGAGGCTCTGAAAATAATACACTAGTGCTTGGAGAAATGTGGGATATAGAATCGATTAATCCCATTGATGGCGATGCTGGAACTCTGATCTGCGAAAAAGCTGCAGTAACCGAAACTCTCGTTGGTGCCAATGAAGATTTTTCCCTTAAGCCGGGGCTTGCGACCTCCTGGGAACAGCTTGATGAAGACACATGGGAATTCAATCTAAGAAATAACGTTACTTTCCATGACGGAAGCAAAATGACTGCAAACGAAGTAAAATTCACTCTGGAAAAAGTAATCTCGGAAAACCCGAAAGTTGCTTCCATGCTAAATATAGATTCTATAGAAGCAGTTGATAATTACACTATTAAAATCAAAACCAAAGAAATTAATCCAATCCTTCCTGGAATTCTCCACTACCCGGATACTGCTATAATAAGTCCTTCTTCTTATAATGAAAAAGGAGAATTCGTAAACCTGTTGGAACAGGCCCGTATAAATTTGAATCCTTTGATGATCAGACCAGGACACTTACTGTCGTGAAAAATGAAAAACTGGTGGGGAGGGAAAGTTGGACTTGATAAAATGATTATTAAAGGGATTCCCGACCCTAATACAAGGGCAATGGCAATCGAAAATGGAGAAATTGACTTTACCGTTGATGTTCCCTACAGTGAAACTGATAGGATTGACGCCCTAGATGGCATTAGCGTCGAGAAGTACAAGACTCCCAGAGTCTATAAAATTGACCTGAATCTGAAGCATGAGCCCCTTGAAGATGTCAGAGTAAGGCAGGCTATGTCCTATGCCATTAACAGGTCTGACATTGCAGAAAATGTGCTATATAATGTAGGAGAAGCTGCCGGTGGACCTTTCTTGCCAACAATGGTTTGGGCTAACAAAAGCTTGAAACCCTACAGTCAGAACCTTGAGAAAGCTGATGAGCTCCTGACAGCTGCAGGCTGGGTGGATACTGATGGGGACGGGATAAGGGATAAGGACGGAAAACCCCTCAAGCTCAACCTGATGACTTATGCTGCAAGGCCTGGACTTCCACCAATGGCTGAAGCTATAGCTGCCCAACTGAAAGAAGCAGGTATAGATGCCGAAACCGAAGTGCTGGAAATGGGGTCAATAGATGACAGAAGAGAAAAGGGCAACTGGGACATCTACCTCGCCGCTTACAATATTGCAATGGTCCCTGATCCGGAATATATTCTTACGAACTGGTACATGACAAATGGCACTGATAATGGACCTGGATATTCCAATCCGAAAGTAGATGCTCTGATAAAGGAAGCCAGAAAAATCACGGACCTGAATGAACGTTATAAAAAGTTCAATGAGGTAGAATCTATCGTTTATGATGAACAGCCCATGATCATAGTGGCTTACTATGGCTGTGCAATCGTGAAGAAAGATTATGTAAAAGGATATGTTTTCGACCCGACAGCCCACGACTACCGCATAAATGCGGGCATGTATTTGGAAAATAAAAGCTGAAGGGATTTTCAGGGAAGGGTCTATTTTTTAGACTCTACCCCCTGGATCCATATTCACTCAAAGTAATACGGATAGATAGGTTTCCTTGCCTTCTGTCCGGGTTGAGGAAAAAACATGAAATATTTCATAAAAAGGGTAGGTTTCATGGCACTTACGCTTTTTGCGGTTTGTGCTTTGACCTTTTTCCTTATGAACGTAATTCCGGGAGGTACGGCTGAGTTAGTCCTCAAACACACATTCGTGGGCCTGGAAGAAAGCGTAACAGATGAACAGCTTAACCAGATTTCAGATAGATATGACCTGGATGACCCCCTTTACCTGCAGTTTTTCAGTTGGATTAAAGAAGCAGTATTGAAAGGGGACATCGGAACCTCCTATGTTTTCAAAAAGCCAGTCCTTTATCTTCTGGCTTTACGCCTTCCAGCAACTATCCAGCTCGCAGCGGTGAGTATGTTAATTGCAATACTTGCAGGAGTAAGCCTGGGAATTTACTCAGCCCTCAGGGAAAACAAGATTTCGGATCACATTCTTAGGATTGTGACTCTCTTTGGAGTTTCAATGCCCGGTTTCTGGGTAGCCCTGCTTCTTATCCTGATATTTTCCCTGAAGCTGAAACTCGTGCCTGTGACAGGTTACGGGAGCCTGGAAAATCTGCTTTTGCCCGCAGCAGCTCTTTCTCTTCATTCCGTTGCTGCGGTTATGAGGGTCACAAGGACAAGCATGCTTGAGACCCTGGGACAGGAATATATCAGGTTTGCAAAAGCCAAAGGGCTTCCTTTATGGAAAATCGTAAGCAGGCATGCCCTTAAAAATGCCATGCTTCCTGTTATCACAGTTATTGGTTTTCAGATGGGGAGCTTGCTTGGAGGGACCGTTGTGATTGAAAAGATCTTTGCCTGGCCAGGGATAGGAAGCCTGCTTGTGGACTCGATTTCTGCCAGGGATTTGCCTGTGGTCCAGGGCTGTGTGCTTGCGATCGTTACGATGTTCCTCTTTGTGCATTTCTTTGTGGATATTCTCTATACGCATCTGGACCCACGGATAAGGTACGGCTGATACTATGGACAATGTATTTGCTAATAAGTTAAGAAAAAAGAGTTTCTCGCTTCCGGAAGCTTATGGAAGTCAATTTGCAAGAAGATTTTTTCAAAGAAAAGATATGCTTTTTGCACTGGCAGCCCTCTTGCTTTTTGCCGGTCTTGCCATTTTTGCTCCCCTGCTTTCCCCTTACGACCCCAATGCAATTGACCTGAAGAACAAGAATCTGAGCCCTTCAGAGGAGCACATCCTGGGTACCGATTACCTCGGAAGGGACCTCCTGAGCCGAATTCTGATAGGAGCCAGGACTTCCCTTTCAATTGCTTCAGGAGTGGTGTTGATTTCCCTGTTTCTGGGAACTGCAGCGGGCTGTGCAGCAGGCTATTATGGAGGCTTTGTGGATGAAAGTATCTCCAGGGTTATAGATATTTTCCTGTCTTTTCCAGGGGTCATCTTTGCCCTCACCATTATGGGGACGCTCGGGACCGGAGTTTTCAACCTGATGCTTGCCCTCTCTATAGTCCAGTGGGCAAAGTACGCCAGGATGATGCGGGGGCAGGTCCTTTCTATTAAAAAACAGGAGTTTGTCCTTTCCGCTATAACGGGCGGGGCCGGAGATTTTTACATAATCCGCAAGCATATTGTGCCCAATGCCATAGCCACTCTTCTAGTGCTGGCCACAATAGATTTCGGGCATGTAATTCTCTCTATTGCTACACTGAGTTTCCTCGGAATAGGGCTGCCTGCCGATGTGCCTGAATGGGGAGCAATGCTTTCCGCAGGAAAGGAATTCATGAGGACAGCTCCTTACCAGACGATTTTTCCAGGGCTTGCCATAACCTTGATTGTGGTCATTTTCAGCATTCTTGGGGACGGTATGAGAGATATCCTTGACCCGAACCACGATGGGGGCGAAATTGATTGAGCCTGCTTGAAATAAGAGACCTTTCGGTTGAGTTTCCTGCAGGGGAGAACACTGTAAAAGCAGTTTCTCACGTTTTCTTTGAGATCAGGGAAGGAGAGACTTTTGGGATAATTGGAGAAAGCGGGTCAGGGAAATCTGTTATCGGTCTTTCCCTGCTGAGGCTTCTTCCGGCAAATGCGATTGTTTCAGGAACAGTGTTTTTTCATGGACAGGACCTTTTTTCTCTTAGACCTTCAGAACTCAGGAAAATCCGGGGGAAACGCATTTCCCTCATGCCTCAGAACCCTGCTGGAGCCCTAAACCCTGTCCTGAAAAACCGGCTTCAGATAGAGGAGGTTTTCGAAGAAAGAGGGGTTGACAAAAAGGAGGGAATGAAAAAGTCGCTGAGGCTTATGAAAAAACTTCTTTTGAGAGACCCCGAAAAACTTTGCGGTCTCTATCCCCACCAGCTGTCTGGAGGCATGAGGCAACGGTTGATCGCTTGCATGTCTCTTTCTTTTGAGCCTGAACTTGTGATTGCGGATGAACCTACAAAAGGGCTGGACCCCGAGGCAAAGGAAGGAGCAGTGGAGCTTTTTACTAAAATAAAAAAAGAGTATGGGAAGACAATGCTCCTGATCACCCATGACCTCGATATGGCTCTTGAGGTTTGCGACCGGATAGCTGTGATGTATGCAGGAGAGATTGTGGAACTGGATGAGGCCTCAAAAGTGTTGAGCACACCTTTGCATCCCTATACAAAAGGGCTTATCCGGGCTCAACCGAGAACGGGCTTGTTCCCCTGAGCGGGCAGAGCCCAAGCAGGATAAGCCTTCCTGAGGGCTGCTTTTTCCATGAGAGGTGCAGGTACTCGAGTATTGAGTGTTTCAGAAAACACCCTGAAATGAAAAAACATAACGGAGGATGGATCAGGTGTCACTTCCAGTCCTTGCAGTAGACGAACTGGCAATGAGCTTTGGGACTCTGGAGGTGTTCCGAAACGTCAGTTTTTCAGTATATCGCGGAGAAACCCTGGGACTTTTCGGAAAAAGCGGGTCAGGAAAAACTACTATTGGCAAATGTATTGTAGGGCTTGAAAGACCCACGGGAGGAGAAATCCGGGTTCAGGGAGCGAATATACTGAACATGGGAAAAAAAAGAGTTTCGGAAACTGCGCCCTAAAATCCAGATGATTTTCCAGCACCCTGAGACTTCTCTTGACCCCCGTATGAAAGCCTTTGAGAACCTAATAGAGCCCCTTAAACTCCATTCCGGGCTGAAGCAAGATGCCCTCCTGAAGCGTGGGGAGGAACTGGCAGAGCTTACAGGGCTGCGCCCTGAACACCTTGCTCGTTATCCGGTTCAGCTCAGCGGAGGGGAGATCCAGAGGATAGTGCTTGCAAGGATCATGGCTTTATCTCCTGATTTTATCGTTGCTGACGAGCCAACTTCTATGCTTGATGTTTCAGTGCAGGCACAGATTCTGCGCCTTATGCAGAAGCTTCAGAGGGAGACAGACGTTTCCTACCTGCTGATCTCGCATGACCTTGAGGTGTTAAGGAAGGTCTGCCACAGGATTGCCTATCTCGATAACGGGACCATTACCTCAATTGAAAATATTAAGAGAGTTGCTAAAATATGACCATTCAGGAAAACCAGATCAAACAGAACATTGCCCGCATATGGGATGTTTCATCCGAGACCTATGACAGCAATGAAGGGCATGGGATTAAGAGTGAAGCTGAAAGAGAAGCCTGGAAAAATGTATTTAAAAGCCTGCTTCCTCCAGGCAGGCTGAAGGTGCTTGACGTAGGCTGCGGGACCTGCGAAATTGGGCTGCTGTTTGCTGAAATGGGACATCATGTTACAGGCCTTGACCTTTCAAAAAAAATGCTTGCAAAAGCCAGGGAAAAGGCTTCCAGAAGAGGGTTTGACAGTGTTTTCAAAAAAGGGGATGCTGAGGCTCCTCCTTTTAAGGCAGGATCATTTGATGTAGTTGTCAACCGCCACCTCCTCTGGACCCTTCCGCACCCTGATACTGCGGTCCAGAACTGGAAAAAAGTGCTCGTGGAAGGAGGAAAGCTTATTGTTGTTGATGGAGTCTGGAATGACGGTTCAATCGAAACAAACGCAAGGAGACTTGTAAGTGACTTCTGCACTTTGCTTGTTGAAAAAAGGAATCCCAGAAAAGGACATTACTCCAGAGAGATAGACAGTGAACTTCCAAACAGGCATGGAGTCTCTCCTGAAAAAATGCTTGAATATTTCAGGGCTGCGGGATTCAAAAATATAAAAGACATCAACCTGAAAGATATCATGGATCTTCAGAGAGAGAACATGCCGTTCAGGAAACGGATAGCCTATGACTACAAATATCATTTAATCTATGGTGAAAAATAAAACTGAAGGAAATGTGGAAATAAAACTGAAGGAAATGTGGAAATAAAACTGAAGGAAGTGTGGAAATAAAACTGAAGGAAGTGTGAAAATAAAACTGAAGGAAATGTGAAAATAAAACTGAAGGAAATGTGGAAATAAAATGAAACAGGATTATAGGCAGGAGTCGATATTCATAGGCTCTTTAAAGTGAGAAACAAAGAGACCAGTATCGGAGGGAATAGATGGGCGTAAAGGAAGAAGTTTACGAACAGATTCTTGAAATACTTAAAGATGCAAAATTTCCCATAAATACGATGGATGAGTTGATTGCTGCCTTGCCTGAAGGGCTTGACACCACAGGCATAATCGGTGGTGTTGAAGTTACTGCAAGAGAGGCGGAAGGCCTGATTACTGAAAAAGATTTTCCGTTGAAAGATGCAAAATATGTGGCAGATCTACTGATTGAAAGAGCCGGACTGTAACTTGACTTCGTCAGATTCGAATAGGCAAACAGAGATAGTGAGAACAAAGTTTCTAGGAAAAACTCAGTTTTTCCAAATCCGGGACAAATGGGTAGATCCCAGATATAGTTTTAATAATATGTACATAACAGGGACTGAAACAGAAAAAGGTGAATTTATTTATAATAAAAGAGCTTATATTTAATAAGGAATTACGCACCTGAACTGAGAAATCAATAGCATGAAACATTAAAATGTCTGAATTAAATATTCCTGACAGATCAATGTGTGCTTTTATTTGTTCCTCAAGCGCGTAAATCCTGTAAGGAAATTACCTGGCAGTGTCGCAAGTTTGCTGTAAATTCAAATTAAGTTTTTGTACGCTATGGATGAAATTTATCTGCACGTATCAAATCTTCTATCCAACAACTTCTAGAAACTTATGATTTTACAGAAAATTGGCACACTGTCTTTTATAGCCACCTTTTGTATTTTTATTTTACCTTTTATATTTTTATTTTTATAGCTAGTTCTTAATGCTTTTATTTCTTATATTTTTGTTCCAGAACCGTGTAGTTCTTTAAACAGTTATTGTATTTGGTTTCCCATGCTTTATATTTGCTTAGACATTTGTTATATTTGGTTAAAAATTTGTTATAGTTCTTGAGCCAGTTCTGGTACTCTTTGTCAGTTTTATTTTTCTTGCTCAATTTCTTCTTCTGTGCTTCAAGCTTCTGTTTTTCTTTTTCGCACTGAGCTTTCTCTTTTAATATTACTATTTTTTCTTTTTCCAATTTAGCCTTCTCTGTATCTAACTTTGCCTTCTCTACTTTATATGTATCATTTGATCCTGCACTTACTGATGCAACTGTCAATGACATTACAAAAAAGACCAGTGTAAACATACACATGAGCTTTTTTATTCCGTCAAATGTTTTTTTTCCCATAGTAATAATCCTCTTTTTGTTTTTAATTTAATACCTTTAATATAATTTGTCACGATTTTGTTTTTATTTACAAGGGCCTCATGCATATGAGGTTCAGAATAAATCACGAATGAATCTGTCATACTTTGATTTGAATGGTTTACAGATTCCTGCTATTGATTTCTCAGTTCAATAGCATAAGCCCTATTGTTTTATTGTCTTCTAATTCTTTTGCCAACCGTCAACGGTTGACTTGTCTTGAATTAGCTGACAAAAATATAAAAATACTTACATCGATTGAGAAATTATATAACTTATATTTAAAAAAGAAGCTTATATAATATTTAATTTCAGATATACCCTTTAATAACAGGATTAAATCATTTCTGAATCCTCATAAACCATATA
>Ga0268359_11261_pt1 | contig 13881 bp, 21 predicted proteins | sample BioMet11_FD_194416 | JGI IMG/M metagenome (GOLD analysis project Ga0268359, IMG submission 194416) | Sewage microbial communities from Oakland, California, United States - Biofuel 11 (PacBio Assembly) | ecosystem: Engineered > Wastewater > Sewage > Unclassified | place: USA: California | collected...
AATGCTGGAAGATGTTACAAGTAATAAAAACAGACAGAAAGGATAGATATATAAGATGATTCGATTTGAATGCGATTATTTAGAAGGAGCACCCGTCCAGGTGATAGAAGCAATTGCAAAAGCAAATATGGAAACAAAATGCCGGATATGGTGAAGATGCTCATTGTGAACATGCCAAAGAATTAATTCGTCAAGTTTGTGACGCACCGGAAGCAAAGGTTGCCTTTTTGGTTGGCGGAACGCAGACAAATTTGACTGTTATTGCTTCTGCATTAAAAAATTATCAAGGTGTTATTGCTCCGCAGACAGCCCATATCAATAATCATGAAACAGGCGCTATTGAAGCGACAGGGCATAAGGTTATGTCCATACCGACAGATACAGGGAAAATAACAGGGAAACAGGTTCGCGATGTCTGTCGGCAATATTGGAATGATACACATGCTCTTCATATTGTACAACCAGGAATGGTATATATTTCACAGACTACGGAAATAGGTACCTTGTACAGCCGCCGTGAAATTGAAGAGATTTATGCCGTTTGCCGGGAATACCATATACTGCTGTTTATTGATGGTGCACGGATTGGATATGGTATAGAAAGTCCGGGAAGTGATTTAAAACTTCACGATTTTCCAAAACTTTGTGATGTTTTTACCATTGGCGGGACAAAACAAGGTGCTTTATTTGGTGAAGCCGTTGTCATACTCGACAAAATATTGAAACAGGAATTTTCATATCATGTTAAACAACGGGGAGGATTACTGGCCAAAGGATGGCTTTTGGGCGTTCAATTTGAAACATTGTTCACTGATGGATTATATATAAAATTGGCGAAACATGCAGCTGATTTAGCTGTTACACTGCATCAAGGATTTGCATCTTCCGGTTTTTCTTTTTATGTTGATCATCTGACAAATCAGCAGCTTCCTATTTTGACGCGGGAACAGGCAGAAAAACTGGGAAAAAATTATTCTTTCGATTATTTTGCAAGTTTGGACGATGGTAGATTAGCTTGCCGTTTTTGTACATCTTGGGCAACTCGGGAAGAAAATGTAGAAGCTTTGTTGGCCGATATAAAGAAAATATAACATAAAAAACGTTCGGAATAGTATTCTGAACGTTTTTTATGAACATCAGTTTTGAAGAAAACAGAAATTTAATTTCGTTTTACTGTAGTTCTTTCATGAGTGCTTCCAGATGATGCGTGAGTTTCATGTTTTCATCATAATCAATGGGGCAGTCTATAATAACTGGTTTATTTTGATTAAATGCTTGTTTTAAGGTGGGGAGTAATTCTTCTGTCCTTGTAATCCGATAACCAATGGCACCCATGCTTTCAGCTAATTTTACAAAATCGGGATTGGTAAAGTCTACATAGCAATGATGTCCGAATTGGTCGTCCTGTTTCCACTTAATAAGACCATAGCTGGCATCATTGAAAATGAGTGTGACGAAATTGACGCCTAACCGATGTGCCGTTTCAAATTCTTGACAGTTCATTAAAAAGCCGGCGTCACCGGCAATTGCAAGTACTTTTCGATCGGGATGGACAAGTTTTGCCGCAATAGCACCGGGAACGGCGATACCCATTGTAGCAAATCCATTGGAAATAATACAGGTGTTAGGTTTATAACAGTTATAATGACGGGCAATCCAAACTTTGTGAGCCCCTACATCGGATATTACAATATCGTCCTTGCCCATAACTTTGCGAGCGTCAATCAGAGCCCTTTGCGGTTTGACAGGGAAAGATATATCATCAGCATATTGTTCGTGTTCTTCGACCATTTTTTTACGAATATCTAGTGCTGAAGTTGGCTCTTGAAGACGGGAAGCTTTTTTCATGATGCGGAATAACGTGTTGGGAATATCGCCGACGACTTCGACTTCTGGTTGATAATGTTTATTAATATCGGCTGGCATCATATCAATATGGATAATATCGGCTTGTTTGGTATTCCATTTCGCCGGATTATATTCAATAATATCATAGCCAACAGCAATAACCAAACTGGCTTCTTCTAATACCTTGCTTTGATAATCAGACATCGGGATTCCAACAGTCCATAAAGAATATTTATTATCAAAGGGAATAGCACCCTTTGCCATCATAGTATTAATAACCGGCAGCTTAAGTTTTTCGGAAAATTTGGTCAGCATTTCAGCCGCATGGCCGCGAATGACACCGCTGCCTGCTAAAATTACCGGTTTTTTGGCATGGGAAATGATTTTTGCGGCAGCTTCGATTTGTTCATCCATTGCTGTTTCCGGGGTAATCACTTTATGGAGAAGGGGCTTTTCTGCATCATCGACGGGCATTTTGCTAATATTGATAGGCAGGTCAATGAAAGTTGCGCCAGGTTTTTCTCGTTCAGCATATTTAAAAGCCAGACGAGTGATTTCAGATACTGTGTCGGGACGGACAACGGTGTAAGCCCGACGGGTAATAGGTTCGAACATAGCCCGTAAATCAAGATACTGGTGAGCTGTAATATGCATCTTATCGGTACCCACTTGCCCGGAAATAGCTACGAGCGGTGCACCGTCACAATCGGCATCAGCAACTCCTGTAATGAGATTTGTAGCGCCGGGTCCAAGTGTAGCCAAACATACGCCTGCCTTACCAGTCAAACGACCATATACATCGGCCATAAAAGCGGCACCTTGTTCGTGACGTACTGTTATGAACTCAATGTTAGATTTTTCGATAGCATTCATAACCGGAAGATTTTCTTCTCCCGGGATGCCAAAAATATAATGTACTTCTTCTTCTTCCAAGCATTCAACCAATAAATCGGCTGTATTTCGTTGCTGTCTTGCTTCTGCCATTTTATAAGCTCCTTTTTGTAGAGGTCAAACATAATTAAGAAATAAATTTTACTACTAATAATATCATAGAATATGAAAAGGAAATTGGCAATTTCATAATGTGGTATTTAATCATTTTTTAATGTTGTGATATTTGTTGAATACAAAATGCAATATAGAAAAACACGCATAAAATAAGGAGATTTATGAATTATAGGGGATAGCATATTACATAAAATATTTTCATAATATGATAATTGTATTTTTTATATGAAAATTAGATGTTTTTTTCAGAAGGACAAAATGAGTAGTTGTACTGAAAATGAATGGGGGTTATTTGATGAATGTATTGATTAGCGCTTGTTTATTGGGGCAGTATTGCCGTTATGACGGTACTATAAAAAATTATACGGTTGTCCGGACGCTGCTGCAGTCCCGGCATATTCACTTGATTCCTATTTGTCCGGAACAATCCGGTGGATTGGCGACGCCACGGGAACCGGCAGAGTGCAGTAATGGAAGAGTTATAACGCAATCGGGAATTGATGTGACAGCGGCTTATCATAAAGGAGCGGCAGAAGCTGTAAAGATGGCACGCTTGTTCCATTGCAGCTATGCTGTTCTTAAAGAAAAAAGCCCAACATGCGGAAGTGGTAATATCTACGATGGAAGCTTCAGCCATACTATTGTGAGTGGTGATGGGATAGCGGTGCAATATCTAAAGAAAGCGGGAATATCAGTTATCGGAGAATCGGAAATGGTACGCATTGAGAAATTAATATCCATAAGTAAATAATGATTTTTTGAAGAGTCGATAACAGTTGATTTTGTTTCTCCTCTTTGTTACAATAAAACAGTACAGCAAGGGAGGGTTTTGTATTGAGTTCATTTTTTCATGAAGTATATGAATGGTGTTATTCCATCATTATCGCGTTGGCTATTGCGCTGATTATCCATATTTTCTTTTTTCAGCCTACAAGGGTTTCGGGGGAATCTATGGTACCGACGCTGCATAACGGAGAATATCTTATTGTTTCTAAATTTAGTCACATTATGAATGAAGTGCCAGGTTATGGAGATATTGTAATTATCGACAGTCGTGTTCATTATCCCCGCACGTGGAAGGATGACGTAGCGGAACCGATGAATAATTACATGGCATTTTTTAATTCTAAACTCCAGACTAAAAATATTTGGGTTAAACGCGTTATTGGCAGACCGGGCGATAAATTAGCATTTCATGATGGACATGTTTGGCGTAATGGTGAAGAACTGCAGGAATCCTATATCGATGAACCTATGACATATTCGCAAAAGGGAGAAATTACTGTCCCTGAGGGATATGTGTTCTGCATGGGGGATAATCGTAATCATAGCAGTGACAGTCGCTTTATCGGACCCGTTCCCGTTGACCATGTACTCGGACATGTGATTTGGTAACATGTGTTTTGGTTTTATAAAAGGACTTGCAATGCAGTAGTTTGTAAGCTATACTAAATAAGTAATAGCATAAGGACAGTTCGTAATCCATCCTGTCGTTAAATAAAACTAGGAAAGTGTAAACGATTTAGGATGGGTATGGAATATGTACCCATCCTTTTTTTGTGTGAATATACGTAAAGGAGGTGTTGGCCAATGTATAATTTTCTTTCTGATACAAAACGTATGACTATTTCTGCGATGGTTATTACTGTATATATTGTTTTACTCTATATGACACAGAGTATTTCTTTTGGAGCTTATCAGATACGTATTGCAACTGCATTATATGCTTTGGCTTATATTTATCCTTTCTTAGTTGTTCCGCTGGGGATTGCGAACCTTTTGTCCAACTTTTTTTTTGGTGGATTGGGAATTATTGATATGTTGGGAGGCTGTGCAGTAGGAATCATAACAACTTGGATGATTACACAAATTAATTTTCGTAATCTGAATATATGGTTTATTGCTTTACCAATCTGGATTGTTCCATCTTTGTGTGTCAGTGTTTGGTTATCTTATTTGCTGCAGATTCCTTATAGTGTGCTGGCTGGCAGCTTGATGGTCGGCCAGCTGCCGCCGGCTATTGTAGGAGTAGTGATGGTACATGCACTGCAGCGGGTTTATATGCCGGGGAGGCAGAGTCTATGAGTAGAACGAATAGCGAGTTGCAAGGGGTAACCCAATTGGGCAGCAATCATACGTCATATCATTTTGACTATGATCCTTCTTTGTTGGAAACCTTTGCAAACAAGCATAATGACAGAGATTATTTTGTGAAATTCAATTGTCCCGAATTTACGAGTCTTTGCCCTAAAACCGGACAACCTGATTATGCGGCGATTTATATTTGCTATGTTCCGCAAAAACTGATGGTCGAAAGTAAATCTTTGAAACTTTATTTGTTTAGTTTTCGCAATCACGGTGACTTTCATGAAGATTGTGTAAATATCATCATGGACGATTTGATTATGCTTATGGATCCGAAATATATTGAGGTATGGGGAAAATTCTTGCCGCGTGGCGGTATTTCTATTGATCCATATTGTAATTATGGCAAGGAAGGGACTCCGTGGAAACAAGTTGCATGGCAGCGCTTGACGCAGCATGATGTATATCCGGAAAAAGTAGATAATCGATAAAAATACAAGCTGTCAAATAGTAAACCCCTCTCCGGTCGGAGAGGGGTTTACTATTTGACAGCTTGATGATTGATAGGATTACCTTTTGTGAGACCCTTTCATTGCTTCTGTTTCCTGAACCTTTTTTAACACGTTGTTTGCCATATGGGCGCGGCCTTTAATAACATTGTTGCCGGTTTTAATCGATTCGGGATAGAAATTGCTTTTATAAGAACGCTTTGCTGTTTTAGAAATCATTTCCTTAAGCTGAATTGTCTGATCATCTACATTATAGACATAAGTACAGTTGTCCGTAACACCATCCGCTTTTTCTATTGTCTTAAAGGTGAGAATTGTCATTCCCTTTTCTGTAGTAATTTTAGCTGAATCCATATCAATGGCGATATGTTGATTATATTGCCATATATTGTTGGCAGCCCAGGCAGGAGCAGATAATGCTAAAGACAGGCCTAACGCAATCATTAACTTTTTCACTAGTAATACACCGCCTTTTTTCATATATATATTATTATAGCATGAAATCATAAGAAGATACAGATATAAAATAGTAAAATCACTTGCCTTTAATGCAGATATACATCCATTTTGGCAGATGCAATTTAGGCAGTAGTGCCGAAAATCCAACGGAACATAGTGTAACGATGCAGTATATAATGATAATATGCAGTGAACGCAGATATATATGCAAGTGTGCAGCCAGTCCGGTCAATAAAGACAAAAATACGGGATGGACCAGATAGATAGGATACGAATAATTTCCGAGCATGTTGAATAAACGGTGTACGTTTTGCGGTACGGGGCGGCATTCCCACCAATATAATAAAAACAGCAGAGTGGATACTGTATAAAGCATACCGGTAGGACTGAGCTGATGGACAGTATACACAGCAGATAGGGCATCGTAATGGAGATATTTCATGACAACCATAAAAAACTTATCAATATTCCTGCAGTAGAAATGATTTGCAATATATTGACAAAAAGTCCATGCTGAAATAGCCAATTTTTTATATCATCAAATGTTCGGCTGTATAACCGCCAAACATAAAAATAAAAAGATAATGAAGAATAACGTAATTCAAACGATAATTAAAAGCATCCTGCCATAAAGGGGAAGAAAAGTGAAAATCCCAAATGTAGCTTGAATAAAAATTGAATACGACATTGGCAATAAATAATAAAGGGAACCAAACCACGGCTTGTGATTCATAAAACGCAGCATAGGACGCCATACAGGCATTAAAATATAAAACCAAAGCAGGATAACCAGAAAATATATATGATACATTGCCAGACCATACCATAGCGTCTTCACCACATTTGCCGGTTCAAAAATGGTGAAAGTATGGCTTAAAACAGATGAATACAACATATAGAAAAAAGACCATGTCACATAAGGAATCAGTACAGTTTTCATGCGTCGGCGCACATAGGTAGTATATGAAAAAGGTTTACATAACGGTTCGCTGTAAAACATACCGAATGCGGATAAAAAGAAAAATGCCGGTACAGAAAAACGGGAAAGGATTTCCAATACAGCGACGAGTCCTAAATTTGGCGTCGGATTCGTAAGTGCGATCGAACCAATGTGAATGCCGATAACTCCCAGCATGCATATACCTCGCATATAATTGATAGAATTAATAAATCGTTTTGACATATGACACCTCTGCGGATACAATAATATATAGTGATTCCAGTTTATAAACTGGTGACTTTCTATTATAACAAATTTTAGCTGATTATGCAGAGGCGATTTAAAATATGGAATACAATCAAACACGAACGATTACCAGGACGGCACTGCTTTTGGCAAGTACACTCATTTTGCAGAGCTTGCGCCTTGTCCTGCCGCTGCCTCCGCAGACAAGTATGTTTCTCATTGGGTCTTTGGTCAATTTATGTTTTGTTTTAGCTGTTTTGAAGATTGGTTGGAAATCAGGTCTGCTGATAGCGTTAGTAACACCTGTATTTGCTTATGTGGAAGGAATGCTGCCTTTTTTGCCTTTGTTTTTCCTGTGGCTGCTGGCAATTGCACATATATTGGAGCCTGTTTTATTTTGAAACGCTGGAACATTCTCGGCCTATGTGTAGCCGCTTGTATTAAAGCAGCTGCTATGTATCTATCTTTTATTTTCTTTTTAGTTTAGTTGCTTTCCCTGAAATGGTACGTCATATGATTTTATTGGTTATGAGCTGGCCTCAAAGTATAACGGCCATTTTCGGAGGGATAGCGGCTTATGTCATTTCTAAACGTATATAACGTGTTTAATGGTAGTATAGGAGGTTTTACATATGAGTATTTTTTATTATATCCCCGCTGCTTTAGGAATACTGTTCATTGGAGTCGGCATATACAATGGCTGGAAATTACGCTGTTTGATTCGGCATTGCAGTCAACCTGTCAAAGGTACAGTCAAGGGGTTTGATGTCAAAACTCTTAAAAGCGGAGATATGTATTTTCCTGTTTTAGCCTATAAGGTGAAGGATAATATGTATCGTTCACGTTATGAAATAGGGGATTCGGAATGGAATTTTGAAGCGGGAGATATTGTGGATATGCGTTATAATCCCCATCAGCCCGAGCAAATTTATCTGGACCATAATCAATCCCTATTTCGTCAATACGCATCTCCTTTTTTTATTATTATCGGTGGACTCCTTTTTATGGTGGCATACTATAAATGGATGTGAAAATATGTGGTAATAAAGTAAATAGCCGGTAGCTTCTATAAGCTTTTCTTAGCCAGCAGCAGCACTGGCTACTGTTTTTTCTCTGTGGTATAATTGGATAATAATTTGAAATATATAATTTCTGTAAAGGAGCAGTTATGACAGAACATAAGGTAAATCCAAAGGCTGTTGCGGCTATGACAACGTTTTTGGAAGTGTTGGGAGTGGATTTAAAAAAACTTGGCATGGAAAAAACTCCGTATCGTGTAGCGGAGGCTTATGCAGAATTTTTCTCTGGATTACAAGAAAATCCTGATTCCCAATGGGAGAATTGATACAAACCGCTTCTAATGGGTTGGTGGCTGTGCGGAATTTGCGGTTTTATTCTATTTGTGAACATCATCTGCTCCCTTTTTTTGGAACAGTACAGATAGCATATTATCCTCATAACGGACAAATTGCCGGGTTTGGTCATTTTGCTGATGTTGTTAGCGTGCTTACTCGACGCCCTCAGCTTCAAGAACGATTCACGGCTCAGCTTTGTGATTCTATTGATGCAGGGGTGCATACCGAAGGAACGTTGGTCATTGTTAAGGCAATACACTTATGTTTGACTATGCGTAATAGTACTGCTTTGGATTCGGATATTGTGACAGCAGCTTCCAGCGGCTGTCTTAAAAAAGGGACAGAGCCATATATGGAAGCTTGGAAATTATTAACAAGGAAGGATACCGATGAGTAATCAAATACGGAATTATCACTGGCAGGATGGGAAAAAATTGGAAGTGGGAAAAAGAACATTGATCATGGGAATCTTAAACATTACTCCTGATTCTTTCTCTGATGGGGGAAAATGGGATCATATAGAACGAGCGCTGCAGCATATGGAGAACATGGTTGATGAAGGAGCGGATATCATCGATATCGGTGCTGAATCAACCCGGCCAGGATTCATCCCGATTTCCGCCGAAGAAGAGATAAAACGGTTGGCACAGATACTGCCGGAAATTACAGCGCGCTGTCCAGTGCCTGTATCTGTTGATACGTATAAGGCGAAGACTGCAGCGTATGCGGTGAGTGCAGGAGCACACATAATAAATGATATATGGGGACTCCAGTATGAACAGGAACCAGGAAAAATGGCTCACGTTGCGGCAGCTTGTGATATTCCCGTTGTAGTTATGCATAATCAAAACGGAACAGTTTATCATAATATGATAGAAGACATAAAGAATTTTTCACCCGTTCTGTAGAAATTGCTAAGCATGCCGGCATGCGGAAAGAAAATATTATTATGGATCCGGGAATCGGATTTGGTAAAACCGCAGAACAGAATATCTATCTTCTCCGCCATCTACGGCAATTAACAACGTTGCCGTATCCTATGCTATTGGGAACATCTCGCAAGGGGTTTATCGGCCAAGTGCTTGATTTGCCTGTAACCGAACGGATGGAAGGTACGGGAGCCACTTGTGTAGCGGGTATTTTAGCTGGATGTGATATCATGCGCGTTCATGATGTAAAACCTATAGTCCGGATGTGTAAAATGGCGGATGTACTAAAAGATTGTTGATTAGTACATGCATGGGGCAGCAGATAATTTACAAAAGTCGAAAAGGGCATGTTATTGACGTATGATTACCTATGTTGGTAAAAAGGACAAAGAATGGGAATGGATAAAATTATATTAAAAGGAATGCACTTTTACGGATATCATGGTTATTTTCCCGAAGAACAGTGTACAGGTCAGTCTTTTATCATTGATATAACAATGACGAAAGACCTTACCAAAGCGGGATATACCGATGCATTAACTGATACGGTAGATTATGGTGCGGTGTATGGCTGTATAAAAAAAATAGTGGAAGGAAAGCCGTGCAAGCTTATTGAAAAAGTAGCGTATATCATTGCTGATACTATACTGGATGAGTTTTCTCCTAGTCGAGTTCAAGTGACCGTACATAAACCCCAGGCACCGCTGGACGGTCCTTTTGACGACGTTGCTGTCGTGATTGAAAGGAGTAAAAGCTGTGACTGAGTATTATATCGGAATAGGTTCTAATATGGGAAATCGTGAATACATGCTTCGCAAGGCTGTCGAAACATTACGAAAATGCGATGGAATTGTGATAAAGTCGCTTTCTTCCATATATGAGACACCGCCATGGGGGAAAATAAACCAAGCATCATTCTTAAATGCAGCGCTTAAAATCGAATCGGAATTAGATCCGGAAGATACGCTGCGAACCTGTTTGGCCGTAGAAATTGCCTTAGGACGGGTACGGCATGAAAAATGGGGGGCTCGTACAATAGATTTGGATTTACTTTGCAGTCCGGCTATTGAAATGGAAACCGTTCTGCTTACATTGCCGCATCCTTATATGACACAGCGAGCTTTTGTCCTTGTCCCTTTACATGAAATTGCACCGGGACTTATGGTGAAGGGTCGGACTATTGAAGCGTGGATGAGTGAACTTAATGATGTAGATACTATTAAATTTTTAGCACCTATGGAACTACAGGAGGATACATAAATGGAAAAAATACTGGTTGCCGATGATGAACAATTGATGCGTCAGCTAGTCGTTGATTTTCTTAAACCAGAAGGATATGAAATTATTCAAGCGGCTGATGGCAAACAAGCACTGGAATTATATACCGAACATCATCCGGATTTAGTTCTTCTTGATGTTATGATGCCGGGATATGATGGCTGGACCGTATGCAGAGAGATTCGGCGTGAATCCTCTATTCCTATTATGATGATCACAGCAAAAGGAGAAGAAATAGATCAGTTGTTTGCTTATGATTTAGGTGTGGATGAATATATTACAAAACCCTTCAGTCCTAAAATCCTTATTGCTAAAATCAAAGCTGTATTGCGGCGAGGGCAACAGGAACAGCAGCATCAGGCAGCAGAAGGGGTTTCTATTGACCAAGATGCACATCAAGTCGTTTTAGATGGAGAAGTTTTAGATTTGAGCCCTACAGAATATAAACTTTTAAACTATCTTATGAGCAATGCAGGAAAAGCCTTAAGCCGCCGGCAGATATTAAATAAAGTGTGGGATTATGATTACTATGGAGATCTGCGAACAGTCGATACGCATATCAATCGCCTGCGCATTAAACTTGGCAATAAAGGCAAACTCATTCAAACCGTCCGTGGCTACGGATACCGCTACGAACAAAAATTATGAAACTGTCTATTCGCAAAAAAGTATGTCTGGCATTAGTGGCCTTTTCCTTGTTTTGTGCTATTACGCTGGCTCTCATTATCGTGATCGGATTTAATCCTTTTTATTATCAATTCAAAAAGAATGGCATGATTTCTGTAGGACAAGATGTTAAAACTGTCTATGAACAAAACGGCAGCGATGGATTTGATGACATTGATCAAATCAGTCAAGAAATTGGGGCTGATATATTTATTATTGACCATGGAAAGCTGGCTTATTCATCGCGTCCGGATCGCCGTGTCATGATGCCGCCGATGCATGAACGAAAGAGATTGGCGAAATAACCGATGGCAGAGCAGAAAAAGAAATGCACATGCAGCCGCCGCGTCATGTCCGGGAAATAATGGAACTGCTGCAAGGACATGAACCTAACTTGAATGGGAGCAAAGAAATCCAATTCTACGAAACGCAGAATCATATTAAGCTATTGGACTTGATATACCGAGTACAAGATCATACCTATCTTATTATCAGCCAGCCGATAGCACCTATTGAAGAAAGTGTGCAGATTGCTAAGCAATTTGTTGTTATTTGCGGTATTTTATGGCTTATTGTTGCTGTTTTAGGAGCTTTTTTCTTCTCCCGGGAATTGACGCGTCCTCTTCTAAAATTAAAGAAACTGGCACAAGGTATGACGGCTTTGGACTTTTCTCATAAATGGGATGGCAAGGGGGATGATGAAATAGGTCAGCTGGGCAATAGTCTGAATGCCTTATCAGATCAACTTGATACTGCACTGAGCGACTTGAAAGAAACGAACAAGGAACTGCAAAAACAATTAGATAAAGCAAATGAAGTTGAACATATGCGCAAACAGTTTATTTCCGCTGTGTCTCACGAACTCAAAACCCCTTTGGCAATTATTCAAGGATATGCGGAAGGACTGGATGATCTTGCTTTTGATGATGATACCAGGAACAGGTATTGCCGCGTTATTCGGAGCGAAACTGAAAAAATGGATCGACTGGTCATGGATCTGCTTAATCTATCGCGGCTGGAAACCGGTTCTTTCCGTATAGAAAAAAACAGATTTTGATTTTACAGCATTGGCGGAAGAGACAAAGGAACGTTTTGCTGGTACTATTGCCGAAAAGAAAATCCATATGCAGTGGGATTTACCGGAAGAAATACTGGTCAATGGAGATCCTGAACGGATTGATCAAATTCTCAACAACTATATTTCAAATGCCATCGATTACACGGAGTCGGGTAAAACTATCCGTATTAGTACTGAAGAAAATCAAGATACCTATACGGTGTCTGTTTATAATCAGGGAATTCAAATCGCACCGGAAAATCAAGGAAGACTTGGCAGGCTTTTTTTAAAGTGGATTCCGCACGAACGAGGACGTTGGCGGACATGGTTTGGGCTTGTCTATTGTGGCTGCATTAGTTAAGCTTCACGAGCAGCATTATGGAATGTACAATGCGGCAGACGGAGTTGTCTTTTGGTTTACCATAGCAAAAGCAAAAGCATCTCAGGCAGAGGCAGCTATTGAGCAAGCAGAACGAAGACAGGACTGATATAGTAGTGGTAGGAGACAAGCTGTCATAAAAAAGCTCCTCGACTAGAGGCGCTTTTTTTAATTACATTAAAATGATTTTTTTCCTAGTGTGGGATGTGTAGTTTTCTTTAACGATAAGTGTTCTACTAAATACCCGCTTCATCCAAGGAAATATCCTGACGGTCACCATTGCGTTCAAGAACGCACAGCGGGTGATCTGTACCTACTTCGCCGCCAGGCATATAGATATATTCTTGTGTGTGATGATCCCCGAAAATAATACCGGCAAGGAGATGTTTTTTGGCTATCTGACTCATTCTATGACTCCTTCATTGTTTAACTTTATTTCTAAAAGCTTGCATTCTTGATAATCTGCCGAAACCAGTTGCAGCAATGTTCCGTTATACATTCGCGGAAACATTGTGCGGGGTTTCATGCCGTGTAAATGTCCGAATACGCAAAGCGGTACGTTATATTGTTCTAATAAATCTGTAAAACCACTGGGCTTTACTAAGTCACATACCGGTGGATAATGGAGAAGCAGCAGTTTTGTTTGGCACCCTAACGTATCGGCTTTCTGCAATATTCGTTCAACGCGCAGCAACTCACGCCGATATGGTTTTGCATCTTTTTCTTCCTGGTAATGGAAATCTCCGGGACAAATCCAGCCCCGTGTACCACAAACAGCGATAGTACCATCGTTAACAGCAATACAATCATCTTGGATATATATCATGTTCCCGCTGCCTGAAAGTCTTGTTAATTTACTGACGCTTTCCCACCAATAGTCGTGGTTTCCACGAATGATGATTTTTTTTCCTGGCAGGGTACGCACTTCATCAAGATCACACATCGCCTCGGAGAGATGAGTTGCCCAGGAGATATCTCCGGCCAATAATACCACATCATCTTCGGTAACGCGGCTCTGCCAATCTGTGCGGATGCGGTCCCAATGATTTTCCCAGGCAGGACCGAAGATACTCATTGGTTTTGTTGGCGGATGTCCTGATAAATGTAAATCTCCGATTGCAA
>Ga0268359_10355_pt1 | contig 13876 bp, 17 predicted proteins | sample BioMet11_FD_194416 | JGI IMG/M metagenome (GOLD analysis project Ga0268359, IMG submission 194416) | Sewage microbial communities from Oakland, California, United States - Biofuel 11 (PacBio Assembly) | ecosystem: Engineered > Wastewater > Sewage > Unclassified | place: USA: California | collected...
AATTTTTGTGCCGGCGGCAGCAGGTTTGCTACCAGCCTTGGGATCAGCCTTCTTAGTATCTCCACCACAACCGGTCAAAGTTCCCATCATCAAAGCAGCCGCTAAGGTTGCCGCTAAAATTCTTTTTAAATTTTTCATATCTATACCCCTTCCTTTAGTAAGAAAACTATTTAAGCCGCTAAGGTCGTTTTGTTGCGACGACGGCTTATTAACTGATAACCCCACACCACAGTCAAGCAGACAAAACCAGCTATATCTGTCAGAATTCCCGGATACAACATGGCAGGCCCTGCTGCCAAAGAATCAAACGTTCAAAAACAGTACATTTCTGTAAGAGCCAGCCTTCCAAGCCTGCTACCAGAGAAACAGTCCCCAGGGAAGCAGTAAAGGTAGCCCAGGCCGTTCCCGCCGCAGTGGCAGTTGGATCAACGCCAATCAATAGTATGGGGTTATCCAAGAAAAAGAACGGTATGATTGAAAACCAATAAGTCCCAGCCTTACTGCCCACAGCCTGTCTTGGTCTGGTCAGACCCGGCAATACCCGCCGCCACATAAGCACTCATGGCTACCGGCGGAGTAATATTGGAAAGGCAAGCATAAATCAAACAGAACAAATGCGCCGTAAGAGGAATGGCAGTGAGCATCAATTAATACAGGAACAGCTACTGCCTGTACAATAACATAGGCAGCTACGCCAGGTACGCCCATGCCCAAGATAGTGGACATGATCATTACTAAAAGTCCTGTAAAATATAAATTATCGTTATTAACCACAGACAGGATTAAATAACCCATATTCAATCCCATGCTGGTTAAGGTAACGGTACCAATGATTACACCAATGATTACGCAGCACACACCAACAGAAATAGCGCTTTTGGCACCTTCTACCGTAGCAGCTACAATCTTGGCCGGTGTCATGCGGAGTTTCCTTCCGCAGCCAGCTGGCGCCAATAGTAGCAAAAATGGAAAGCACAGCCGCATAAATTGGTGTGTAACCATAAATCATAAGACCAATCAAAGCAAAAAGGGGAACAACCAAATGACCTTGTTCCTTCAAAACCTTCATGGCATCAGGGATGTTTTCCTTGGAAAGTCCTGATAAGCCCAAACGCTTTGCTTCAAAATGTACAGAGAAAAGCAGTCCCAAATAATAAAGGAAAGCAGGAACGATAGCTGCCAGCATTACTTTGGTATAGCTGACATTTAAGAACTCTGACATAACGAAAGCAACTGCACCCATAACAGGAGGACAGAACTGACCACCTGTAGATGCTACCGCTTCTACAGCACCGGCAAATTCTTTCTTATAACCGGTTCGTTTCATTAAAGGAATGGTAATAGTACCGGTAGTTGCTACGTTAGCAATAGCGGAACCATTAATCATACCTAAAAGAGCGGAAGCTACAACTGCTACCTTAGCCGGACCACCGGAGGTTCTACCTACCAAGGTCAGGGAAAAGTCATTGATAAATTTGGAAAAACCGCTGTGTTTTAAGAAAGCACCAAACAGTACAAACAAGAAAATATAAGTTGCGGAAACGCCAATACCGGTTCCTAATAGTCCCTCAGTTCCCCAGAACTGGGTAACCAAGACACGTTTCAAAGTAAAACCATTATGTCCTAAGAGGCCCGGTAAATAAGCACCAAACCAGTTATATGACAAAAAGATAAGTGCTAAGATGGCCAAATTGCCGGAAGCACGTCTGGCTGCTTCAAAAACAATGATTAAGGCTACTGCCGCAATACCGAGCTCGTAAGTCTCCACCCGTCCGCCGGTTTGAGCAATACGCGTATAGTTCAAAATCAAATAAATATACGCACTAGCCGATAAGACAATTAAGACTATATCCCACCAAGGCGGTGCCGTCCGTTTTCTTTTTTCCTTCTTATATGTAGGAAAAAGTAGGAACGTAAACATCAATAAGAAAATACAGTGAATTGCTCTTAAGTTAATAGCACTTATGGTACCTATTGTGGTGAAGTAGACCTGAAATGCAGCCCACACACACAGCAGACCCGTAATTACTTTGGCCATGGGACCTGTATAGGTCCTCATTCTGGATTCTGCTTCTTTTTCCTCCAATAACTCTTGAGCCTTGGCATCTAACTCTCCGCCAATTTCCCGCTTTAAAATCTGCCCTTCTTCTTGTTGCCCTGTGCCAGCTACGGACGCAGGCTTAATCTCACCCATAAACTAATCCCTCCAACCTACCATACTACCTTATCTACAATTTTATTAATAAGTAGAAACATTATAGCACATTTTCAATATAAAACATAAAAAAAAGATGACAAGGGGACAATCCCCTTGTCATCTGCTATGCCTTTATTGCCCAACGCAGTTTAGTGGAGTGAGCCCTAGGATTCACGGCACATTCTTCTGCAGATGGTCTAATCACATCTCTTGCTACTTCGCTATAAATTCCCTGCCGGCAATATTCCTTAAATGCCTTTTTTACCAATCTATCTTCGCCGGAGTGGAAGGTAAGAATAGCCACTCGCCCACCCGATGCCAAGGCATTGGGCAACTTCTCCAAGAACTCATAAAGCACTTCATATTCATTGTTAACATCTATTCGCAGTGCCTGAAAAACCCGAGCACTAGATTTTTTTACCGCCTCTTTACGCTCGTCCTTACTCAGCTGCTCGTTTTCCAAAGCTTTCTCCACCTCAGCATGGAGAGCCTGGGTAGTAGTAATGCTAACACCGCTCCACATATCTTTGGTAATCTGCGCAGCTATCTGGGCAGCGTATGGTTCATCAGCATTTTCTACCAGCATACCTTCGATTTCTGCCTTGGACATACTGCACAATCTTTCTGCTGCAGAGATTCCCTTCTTAGGATTAAAGCGCAAATCCAAGGGCCCTGGGTTTTGTAAGAAAAGCCTCGCTCCGGATTATCTATCTGCATAGAAGAAACACCCAAATCAGCCAAAATAAAATTAAATGGTCCCGACTTCTTCCACCAATTCGTCTATCTGGCAAAAATTCATTAGCCTTACCTGGAAACAAGTATCATCATACCCTAACTTGTTCAGGCGCTCTTTAGTTTTGGCAGATTCTAAAGGATCTGCATCGCCGCCAATTAAAAGTCCTTGGTGATTTAGCTTCTTTAGCATTTCCAAGGTATGGCCGCCATAGCCTAAAGTAGCATCAAAGCCCTGCATACCAGGCTCAATCTGCAAAAAGTCTAAGATTTCCTTAACCATAATAGGAATATGCATGCCTGCCGGAGTACTGCCCTTGCTCTTTACCTTCTCAATGGTAGAGCCGTATTTTTCCGGATTTAATTCTTTATATTTTTCATTAAAATGCTTAGGATATTTTCCACTATAACGTACCCGTCTATGATGCTCAGGGTTTTTTTGTTTATCTTCATTAGTCATGATATCACCTGTATTTGTCAATATAGCAGTACCAAATAACCTTGTCAACTTTAACATAAAAATATTGTGAGATGAGTTTGCTTCTGTTACAATTACTTTAGATGTTTTAGAGCATGGGAGGTATGAGAGTATGGCAAATATATTTGAAAACAATCCGCATTGCACTTTTACCTGGTCTGCCTTAGGTGACATTACCAAGGGCCGTCCTAACCTAGGCACGCAACTGCCTGTTGCTGTTTATCGTATTTTTGAATATGCCATGTTTGATGTTCTGACTCATAAATTCGGGCTGGAAAAGGACAGGAGCTCTTTCGTCAGGCCGGGCACACGGCAGGTATGGAGTTTGCCAAAAACGTACTTGCCATTACCTTGGAGCCAACTGCTTTTTTTGCTGATTTAGCCGAAAAATTATCTGCTCTAAAAATTGGTATTTTACGCGTAGAAAAATTTGATCCAACCGAAGGCAGCTTTATCCTCACCGTTGGCGAGGATCTGGACTGCAGTGGTTTGCCTCCCACCGGTGAAATGGTTTGTAACTACGACGAAGGTTTCCTTGCAGGCATTATGGAAGCCTACAGTAAAGAAAAATACGAAGTAAAAGAAATAGATTGTTGGTCTTCAGGAGCCAAAACTTGCCGTTTTATGGGCAAAGTTCTCAGATAACGAGGAAAATTATGGCGACACATCCAGAAACCAATACTACGCTTTTCGCATACTTACAAAAAATTCTCTACGATCCACAAAACGCCAGCTTGGAAATAGATGCTTTGCCTTCTTCCCAACATGATTTAGCTAAGGGGCTAAAACTACTTCTTCAGTTTGTTTTGGAAAACAAAGACCTGTGTGAAGATATTTCCAGCGGCAAAATCAGTACTGCCCGTGTACCCAACCGTACCAACCCATTCGTTGGTCCACTAAAGAACGTACACCATACCTTACAGCACTTAATTTGGTTAATGGATGAGGTTGCGGCAGGCGACTATCAACAACGTCTCCAAGTCATGGGAGAAGTATCCGTTTCCTTTAACAATATGGTTAACTGCCTAGTTGATTTATCTCTCCACGACCGCTTAACCGGCCTCTTCAATTCGGACGGATTTAGCAGCAAGGCTAAAGAACTTTTAAGTAATGCCAAACCTACCGAGCATTATTTCATGATTATTATTAATATCAATGATTTCCGTCACTACAATGCCGTTTATGACAGCAGTCGTGGCGATGAGCTTCTTATCAGGGTTGCCAAATATTTGCGTACCTGTTGCCACGAAGGTGAAATCTGTGCACGTTTGCATGTAGATAATTTTGCCTGCTTAGCCAAGGGAAAAGACCTGGAAGATATTACAGCACGCTTTATTCTTAATAATCATGGCAAATGGCCTTATCCGCCTAATCACGCCATGCTTTTCCGTCACGGCATTTATGCTATTCAAGATGTGACTATCCCTGTCCGCCAGCTCATAGAATATGCTGCTTATACGGCTAATAGCATTAAGAATAACGGCAGCCTGAGTTATGCTGTCTTTACTCCTGCGCTGGCTAAGCAATACAAATTAGAAAACAATGTTATGAAGACATTCTCCAAAGCCATAGCTAGCTGTGCTTTTAAGACCTATTATCAACCCAAGGTTGATCCTGCTACAGGAAAAATCATCAGCTGTGAAGCCTTGGTCCGTTGGTTGCCACCACAAGGTTCGTTAATCATGCCTAGCCAGTTCATTAATCTCTTTGAAACCACTGGGTTGATTACCGCCCTTGATTTTTATGTGGTAAATCAGGTTTGTACTATGTTACGCAAACGTTTGGATGCGCATTTGCCTGTTACTCAGATTGCCGTTAATTTCTCCCGTGCCCATCTTCACAGCAGGGATTTTATCGCCAATCTGCTTAAAACATTAAACAAGCATCAAATTGATCCTCATTATTTGCAAGTGGAAATTACAGAAACAGCTTTTTTTGAAGATATCACTACCACCCAAAAGATAGTTAAAGAGCTTCATGAGTCCGGTATAACTATTGCCATGGATGACTTTGGCAGCGGATATTCCTCTCTAAACTTTTTAAAAAATATCCCCATAGATGTGATAAAAATAGATAAGCTCTTCTTTGATAACTTTGCCGAAGAAGAGCGTACCAGACTACTTATATCAGATATTTTGTCTATTGCCCATCACCTGAACCTAACGGCCGTAGCAGAGGGCGTAGAAACCAAAGAAGAAGTAGACTTCTTAATTAAGGGAAAATGTGATTTAATCCAGGGTTATTATTTCTACAAACCACTAACCGAGGAACAATTAAATATAGCGTTGCAAAATCAAGCAACAAGGTCTGTTATTCAATAATATAGGCGCTAACAATTTCTCCAACATAAAGAGTGTGTTCTTCATTGTTACGAGCCACATCAGGATTGCTAATTTCCGGTGGATATAGATCCGGAACAGTATCGCAATGAACATCTGCAATCTTTATATTAGACTTATATATCACTTTACATTCTAAGGTGAGGGGAAACTCCTTAATGCCTGGTACAGAAATTACTTGCGGTTTTTCCAAGGTAAGGCCAAATTCTTTGATCTTATCTACCTTACGGCCTGTAGTGGTACCTGCCTTGCCAAGAATAGTCTTATCATAGGAACCCAAAGGTACATTAACCGTAAACTCCGAATTCTTTTCTAACAAGCTATGAGTGAAACGTCCGGTACGGACATAAACGACAACCGTGGGTTTATTCCAAGTTCTGCCAATATTGGCCCAGCCGATGGTCATAGTATCAACTCTACCTTCCGCTTGGGTTGTAAGCAAAACTCCACCGGGGAGCGGCGTACAAATTTCCGTGGCATAATCGAATGGATTAATTATTTTTTTCATAAATACAACCTTCTTTCTTAGCTTCTAATTTTACAAAAGATGACAAAAGGACCATCCTTTTGTCATCTCTTTATTTTTTACAGATAGTAGTTTTACACCAAAAAGCATTGATGAACAACATCGCTGCAGTAATCAAAAATAAATTACGTATACCAGTTGCTGCCGCTATGGCACCACCTGCAAAAGCTCCGATGAACATACCCATAAACTGAGCAAACTGGTTAACGCCAAAAATACGTCCTAAGCAAACTGCAGGAGTGTTCTGCCTAATAAGATTGTTAATAGAAGGCATTAGACCTGCTACGCCAATTCCCAAGATAAAACGAAGTGCCCCTAACTGCCACGATCTAGTAACAAAACCTTGGGGAAGAAAGCTGCAGGCAGCTAAAAGCAAGGAACCTAGTAATATTTTTTCTGAACCAATCTTGTCACCTAATTTGCCTATGTGGGAAGCGGTAAGCATGCTAGCAAAACCTGAGCAGGAGAAAACTAATCCCGCAATCATGGCCACGTGGTTGGCATGCTTAGTTATCTGAGTAATATAAATGGTAATAATCGGTTCAATAGACATAATGGAAAATTGCAATAAAAAGGTAGTAACAGCTAAGCCGATAACCAGCTTGGGTTGCGGTAATTTGGCAATAGTTTCTTTCAAACTAAGAGTAAGAGCTTGAGGCTGAGGATGAAAATCTTCTTTCAAAAATAGCAGGGCACAGACACCCACAAAACAGAGGCCCGCCATGCAAAAGAACATGGGACGAAAGCCCATGACTTCACTCATCCAACCACCTAGAACAGGTCCCAGCAGTGTCCCGCTGACCTGACTGGTAAAGAACATTCCCATAGCCCAACCAGATCGTTCTACAGGCGTACCCTGAGCAATCATTGGTATGATTGCCGCCTGAAAACCACTCATAGCACCTTGGCATAAACGCAAGGCAGTTAATTGGTACACATTATGAGCCAGGCCCAGGCCAATCATGATGACTCCTAGCCAAGTCGTAGCCCTTAAGGTCATGGGCTTGCGACCATATTTATCTGATAGCTTGCCCCAAACAGGCGAGAATATGGCCAAGGAAATAAAGTTGGAGCCGAAGATAATGCCAGCCCATCTTTCAATTTCGCCGGTGTCAGTAACACCCATGCTGGCAATATACAGTGGCAGCATCGGTGCCAGTTGGCTCATGCCAACAGAAACTATGAAACTGGTAACACAACAAATTAACAGATTTCGTTTCCAAATCTCCATATTCAGAATCACCACTTATCAAAAATATATACACATTAATTATAACATAAGAAAAGGGTGTAGCACATCTTGCTACACCCTTATTTTTATAAATTCCACTTACTTTGATCAGTATGTAAATAATGTTCAGCTTTCTTAGAAAGGGGTTTCCCCATATATTCTTTGTAGAGAGCTTGGATTTCCGGATTCTCATGGGAGAAACGCAGTTTGGCATTCTTGTCCAGCTTGCGTAAGTATTCGCCACGAATACCAGCCAATTCCATACCATCCTTAATAGGCTGTCCGCCACCACCGCTGCAACCACCGGGGCAAGCCATGATTTCTACGAAGTCATAATATTCTTGACCACTTCTGATGGCTTCTACCAGTGCTCTGGCATTACCCAAGCCACTGGCAACAGCAATGCGAATCTTTTTGCCCTTTAATTCAAACTCTGCTTCTTTCCAAACATTCTTCTCGGTAAGCTTGAAGAATTTATCCACGCTGGGGTTCTTGCCCATGACAATGTAGTAAGCAGTACGAACAGCTGCCTCCATAACACCGCCGGTAGTTCCAAAGATAATACCTGCGCCGGTACCAATGCCCATAGGAGAATCAAAATCTTCCTTAGGCAAAGCAGTTACATCCACATTGGCCATCTTTAAAAGGCTGATAAATTCACGAGTTGTCAAAGAAGCATCAACATCTCTTATGCCCGCATCACTATTCACTGCTTCAACGGCACATTCCCATTTCTTTGCTAGGCAAGGCATAATGGAAATACAGCAAATCTTCTCCGGTTTTACCTTCAAACGATCAGCAAAATAACCTTTGGTTACAGCGCCAAACATTTGTTGAGGAGACTTGGAAGTGGAAAGCTTGTGTACCATGTCAGGGAACTCGCTCTTCATGAAACGCACCCAACCAGGACAACAGGAAGTGAACATAGGGCCTTCAAATTTCTTGTTGCTTAATCTTTCCAGTAGCTCGCTACCTTCTTCCATAATGGTCAAATCAGCAGAGAAATCTGTATCGAACACATAATCAAAACCAATACGTCTTAAGGCTGCAGCCATATGTCCGGGAGTAGCCTTCTCACGTGCCAGGCCAGATTGCTCAGCCCAAGCAGTACGTACAGCAGGAGCAACTTGTACTACGGTAATAGTTTCCGGATCTTGAATAGCCTTCCAAACCTTATCAATATCGTTTCTGGTGCTTAACGCACCTACAGGACAGTGAGTAACACACTGGCCACATAGAGCACAATTTACTTCATTAATAGTTTTGTTTTCCCTAACACCCACTCTGGTTCTTCTGCCGGTATTACGCAAATCCCAAACCTTCATGCCTTGAACCTTTTCGCACACCTGAATGCAACGCATACATTTAATGCATTTGCTTTCATCGCGAACCAAGGGATAAGAAACATCCCAGTAAGACTGGCGAATGTTTTCTTTATAAGGAGTGGTCTGTACGCCCAAGGTAGCTACAATATCCTGTAGCTTGCAGTTACCATTACGTTGACAGGTCGGGCAATGGCAGGAATGTTGAGACAGAATCAGCTGAACATTCAGCTTTCTGGCAGTTTGCACTGCCTCTGTCTGAGTCATTACTTCCATGCCTTCTTTAACCTTGGTATTACAAGAAGAAATCAAACGGTTCATACCCTTTACTTGCACTACGCAAATACGGCAGGCACCAATTTCGTTAAGATCCTTAAAGTAACACAAGGAGGGAATATCTACGCCATTAGCTCTGGCTGCTTCCAAAATAGTACTGTCGTCTTTTACTTTGTATTTAATACCATCAATAGTAATGTTTACCATTTGGCGTCGCCTCCCTTCAGTGCACCAAGGCCGAACTTATCACAGCACAAGCAACGCAAAGCTTCTTGTTGTGCCTCAGTATCCGTCATATTGTTTTCTACCATCTCAAAATCGTTCTTTCTTTCACTAGCCAAACGCTCCCTGTTATTGCATCTGCCACAAGGCAATCTGTCGATAAACCTGGGGACTGCAGGAGTTACAGCAAAGTCCAACTTATGATTAAAGCCTAAGAAGTTATCAATGTTAGCAGCTGCAACCTTACCAGCCGCAATAGATTCAATAACAGTTCCCGGACCATTAACGCAATCGCCGCCGGCGAAAATCTTGGGGAAGTTCTCAATGGAGCTGTCCGGTGCAGCCTTAATAGTACCATGCTCTACAGGAATACCTTCCTCAGAGAAAGGCTGCCATTCAATATCTTGTCCAATGGCAGAAACAACAATATCGCAAGGTAACTTAAAGATAGGTTCCGGAGCATCGCTAGGTCTGGGACGACCTGATGCATCAGGTGCACCTATAATCTGTGGTCTTAAGCACAAAGCTGTAACTGCGCCCTTCTTATTGGTGTTAATATGATCAGGAGCATAGAGTTCAATCAATTGGCAACCTTCTGCAATAGCACCTTCAATCTCATCTTCTAAAGCAGTCATTTGCTTTTTGGTTCTGCGATAAACGATATATACTTCCTTGGCACCTAAGCGCAAAGAAGATCTAGATGCATCCATGGCCACGTTGCCACCACCGATAACTACAACTCTCTTGTTTTTAAAATCAGGCAGCTTGCCCTCGCCAATGTCTCTCAGCATATCTACAGCAGGAATTACACCCTTGGCATTCTCACCATTGATATGCAATTTCTTATAGGTGTGAGCACCAATGGAAAGATAAATAGCATCATACTTCTTGCGTAATTGTTGTAGAGTAATACCTTTGCCTACGGAAACACCGTATTTTACTTTAATACCAGTGGAGAGGATGTGGCTTAATATCATCATCAAGTCTTTCTCTAGGCAATCTATAGCTGGGTATGCCATACCGCATCATACCACCCAGATTGTGTAATCTCTCCAGAACCGTAACGCTATGTCCCATCAATCGTAAATAATAAGCAGCCGTCAGTCCGCTAGGGCCACCGCCTACAACCACAATCTTCTTGCCGGTAGAAGGCGCAGCAACAGGCGGCGGTAATTTACCACCCTTATCCACTGCATATCTCTTTAAGCCTCTAATATTAACCGGTTCATCTACCATGGTACGACGACAAGCCTTCTCGCAAACATGATTGCAAATAAAGCACAAGCTGTAGGGAACGGATTATCCTTACGGATAAGCTGTACAGCAGCATCATATTTCTTGTCGGCAATCAACGCAATGTAACCGGAAATATCAACATGAGCAGGGCAATGCGCCATACAAGGAATAGCCTCGTCTAAACTAGCCAAGCATTTTTGTTTGGTAATATGCTCCTCGTAGTCAGCACGAAAATCTGCCAAGCTTCTCAAAACCATCTTAGCAGCACCATAGCCAATAACGCAGTCGGCAGACAAATAAATACTTCTAGCAGTTTGCTCCAATAAATCTAATGTAGCAAACGTTGCATCGCCATTTAAAACATCATCCAACATGCTTGCCAGTTGGCCTAAACCAATACGACAAGGTACACATTTGCCACAGCTCTGTGCCTGACACATCTGAACAAAGGACAAGCTCAAATCTACAGGGCAGGAACCACTGGGGCCGGCGTGCATTCTGCCTTCCATTGATTTATAAAGAAGTTCTACTGTACGTTGGGCTTTATTAGGAACCGGTAGTGATAATCTACTCATATGTTTCAACCTCCACTTGCAAATTCTTAAGGACAACCCTTTTTATTTCACACATTATACCCTATTTATATGGTGCTGACAAACAAATATTGGGGTTTTATTTTCTGATAATTCTCACATTTTTTATCTTTAAAGCAGCGCTATTTAATGCGTTTCTTTGCATAATCTCACTTGTTCATTGTATAATGAACCACAGAAATAATATTTTATTCTTAGGAGGCTTTCATATGTTAGATAAACAAGGTGCTTTGGACCTACTAAAAAGCCATAATATTCCCTACGACCTCCATGAACATGCCCCTATTTTCACCGTAGCACAAGGTGATGCTATGGGAGATGCCTTCCACGATAGCTCCACCAAGAATCTGTTCCTAAGAGACAAGAAAAAACGCGAATACTACTTGGTAACGTTACCTTGCCACAAACCAATAGACCTGGAAGTACTAAAAAACAATATTCCCAGCCGCCGTTTAAGTTTTTGTTCTGAGGCAGAGCTGGAAAGTATGCTGGGAGTAAAAAGTGGCTCCGTCAATCCATTATGCATCTTCAACGATATAGACAAAAAAGTTGTCATGGTCTTTGATCAAAGCATGGCAGGACAAAAAATCGGCATTCATCCTATGTCCAACGACGCCACCATCATCGTAAAATTTGAAGATATCTTAAGCCTCATTCAAGCAAGCGATCATACCGTAATCTTAAGGAATATGTAGAAACAAATCCCATCCAAGACGACTTGGATGGGATTTTTATGTAAGGTTTAGAAATCAAACATACCTGCAGCCTTACCAGTACCCTTTTTAGTATCTGTGTAGGTCTTAGCCGTTTTATAGTCTATGTCATGAATAGGCCAGGTAGGTTGCTTGCCTTCATACACTTCTTGTACGCCCATAGCAGCAAAATAAGAAGCACGATGTGCTGCCTCAACAGTATTGCCACCAATATGAGGATAAATAATAATGTTATCCAACGTCAGAAGCTTGTTGTTGGGATCAACCGGTTCCTTTTTAATAGCATCCAAGCCAGCTCCCATAATCACGCCATTCTTGCAAGCTTCGTACAAATCATCTTCGTTTACGCAGCCGCCACGAGCAGTGTTAATTAAGAAAGCGGTTGGTTTCATCATAGCTAAGGTTGTCTTGTTAACCATATCTCTGGTAACAGGAGTATTAGGAGTATGGACTGATACATAATCAGACTCTTTGAAAATACGATCTAAATCACGTACTACTTCTACGCCATCAGAAAAGCGGATGCAGGTTTATAAGGATCATAAGCCAATACATTCATTTCCATGGCCATAGCACGTACAGCCAAACGACTGCCAATATTACCACAACCAATAATACCCAAGGTTTTGCCGTTTAAGGTATTTTTTCTAATTTTCAATTTTGCTTTAAAATAATCCTGTACCCAAGTTTTGCGAAGAGCAATAACATTACGGCTGCATTCCAGAATTAACAGCAAAAGGCTGTCTCTGCTACGGATGTACTATTAGCAACAGGTGCATACAAGGTTGGTACGCCATTGTCATGGCAGGCCTTAATATCTACTGCGTCAAAACCTGCGCCATGACGACCAATACCTTTAAGTTAGGATTTGCTTCAATAACTTCTCTGGTAATTTTGGTAATGCGGACAATCATCGCATCAGGTTGATACTCTTTAAAATCTGCCAAAACATCTTCTGTTTCAAAGCCTCTGCCCTTAATCACAGTATGTCCGGCATAGTTAAGAGCTTGGTTCCTTCTTCCATAATTTCCTGAGGTAATAAAATTTTCCAGCCCATGTTACACTCTCCTTTAAATATGATTATCCTTTATATACATCGTCAATAATTTCAAACCCTTTAGCTTCCAAGGATTTAGTTACCCATGCTCTATTAGCGGTACATTCTTAGAAGCTGCTAATTTGCCTTCGTCTTTAGCCTGGAAACTCTTTAGCGGCTTAAGAACAGTAGCTGCATCTTTTCTTGGTATAACAATGACGCCATCCGGAGCAGCCAAAATGATGTCGCCGGGATTAACGCTACGCCGCCGCAAGCAATGGGAACATTTACTTCACCGGGGCCTTCTTTGTAAGGACCGCCTGGGGTAGTTCCTGTAGCATAAACCGGGAAATCCCATTTACCAATTTCATCTATATCACGCATTGGACCATCTATGATAATACCTGCAATTTTCTTGGTATACTTCAATAGGCCATCATTACTTCACCAATAAGAGAACGAGTATTATCTTCTTCGTTAGAAACAACTAAGAAAATCTCCCTCCCCAATATAATTCAAAGCTGCATGAAGAGCCAAATTATCGCCGGCACGTGCCTTTACCGTATAAGCAGGTCCTACATTCATTTGATCCTTAGGGCTGCTCATAAGGTGAATGCGTGGATTCATCGCGCAACTACGTTCCATAACATCTGCTACATTAGAAGCAGGAATATTTTTGAATTCCATCATTACATCATGATCAGGCATTTCTCTCTTTAAATATATTCTTTTCCCAACAGGCATTTTACTTACCTCCTCAGGTATTTCCTATTGATTTTGCTTTTTGTATGGTTTTATGATACTATCAGCTTACAACAAAACAAACAGTATTATTTAGTAAAGTCCACAAAGTTTTCTTGTAATACATTTTCCATAAAAGTTCATTATAAGGTGGTTTAAAACATGGATTTAATCAGCTTATATTACTTCAAAATTCTTGCAAATGATTTAAACATGACAGAACTGCATCAAAAC
>Ga0268359_10493_pt1 | contig 13874 bp, 12 predicted proteins | sample BioMet11_FD_194416 | JGI IMG/M metagenome (GOLD analysis project Ga0268359, IMG submission 194416) | Sewage microbial communities from Oakland, California, United States - Biofuel 11 (PacBio Assembly) | ecosystem: Engineered > Wastewater > Sewage > Unclassified | place: USA: California | collected...
CGCGGCCCACGGTGGTCTCGAGACGGGTGTAACCCTCGGTGACATCGATGTCCTCGAACTTGCCACGACCCACCATGACGCGGAAGATTGCCTGGTCGTCGTTATAGGTATTGGCGTCGGCCGCAGAGATGCGGACGATGACCTTGGCCTGGAGGTCGAGATCGCAGTCGGCGTCCACGGCATGAAGCGCATCGTCGAAGTTGGCAAAGATCCGTCCCTCGCCGTTGACCCCGTCCTTCTCGGTGGTGAGATAGTAGGAGCCGAAGATCATGTCCTGCGACGGCACGGTGAGGACCTTGCCCGACGCGGGAGAGCGAAGGTTGTTGCTCGAGAGCATGAGGACGCGGGCCTCGGTCTGCGCCTGCGTGGAGAGGGGCACGTGGACCGACATCTGGTCGCCGTCGAAGTCGGCGTTGAACGGTGCACACACCAGGGGATGCAGGTGGATGGCCTTGCCCTCGACGAGCACCGGCTCGAAGGCCTGGATGGACAGGCGGTGAAGGGTGGGCGCGCGGTTGAGCAGAACGAGGCGGTCCTGAATGACCTCCTCGAGCACGTCCCAAACGGCAGGCATGCCACGGTCGATCGCACGCTTGGCACCCTTGATGTTCTCGACCTTGCCGAGCTCGACGAGACGACGGACGACGAAGGGCTTGAAAAGCTCGAGGGCCATCGTCGAAGGCAGGCCGCACTGATGCAGCTTGAGCTGTGGGTCGACGACGATGACCGAGCGGCCCGAGTAGTCGACGCGCTTGCCGAGCAGGTTCTGACGGAAGCGACCCTGCTTACCCTTGAGCGCCTCGGCAAGCGACTTGAGCGGACGCCCGCCACGGCCGGTGACGGGACGACCACGACGCCCGTTGTCGAAGAGCGCGTCCACGGACTCCTGGAGCATGCGCTTCTCGTTGTTGACGATAATCGCTGGGGCGTCGAGGTCGAGCAGGCGCTTGAGTCGGTTGTTGCGGTTGATGACGCGACGGTACAGGTCGTTGAGGTCGGACGCGGCAAAGCGGCCACCATCGAGCTGGACCATGGGTCGCAGGTCAGGGGGAATAACGGGGACGACGTCAAGAATCATGTTGGCGGGGTCGTTGTTGCCCTTGAGGAAGGCATCGACGATCTCGAGGCGCTTGATGGCCTTCTCGCGCTTTTGCTTCTGGGACTCATCGGAGGCGATGATGTCGCGCAGGCTCTTGGCCTCCGCCTCGAGGTCGATGCCGCGAAGAAGCTCGCGAATGGCCTCGGCACCCATGCCACCCTTGAAGTAGATGCCGTAATAGCGCTTCAGCTCGGAGAAGAGCCCTTCGTCGGAGATGAGCTCGTGTGCCTCGAGCTGCATGAACTTCTCGTAGGCCTCCGTACGGAGCTGCTTCTCCTCGTCGTACTCCTCCTCAAGGTCGGCAACGCCGGCACGAACCTCGTCATCGGAGAGTGGCTCGACCTCGCCGAACTCATCCCCGGTGGTCTGGCCCTGCTCTTTGAGGCGTGCGATCTGGTCGTCGCGCTCGGCATCGAGCTCCTCGATGTCGGCGGCGAGCTCCTCCTTGAGATCGTCGGCGTCGGCCTCGCGGGCCTCGGTGTCGATGGAGGTGATCACATAGCTCGCGAAGTAGAGCACCTTCTCGAGATCCTTTGACTTCATGTCGAGGAGACGGGCCAGAGGGAAGCTGGATGGGCTCTTGAAGTACCAGATATGGCTGACGGGCGCAGCGAGTTCGATGTGCCCCATACGCTCGCGACGCACCTTGGCGGTCGTGACCTCGACGCCACAGCGCTCGCAGACGATGCCCTTAAAGCGGATGCCCTTGTACTTGCCGCAGGCGCACTCCCAGTCCTTGACGGGACCGAAGATCTTCTCGCAGAAGAGACCGTCCTTCTCCGGCTTGAGGGTGCGATAGTTGATGGTCTCAGGCTTCTTCACCTCGCCAGGACCAGCTGCGGATCTCGTCCGCACTTGCGAGCGAAATCTTGATCGCGTCAAAATCAGTGGTATCGAAATCTGCCACAGTCGCTACTCCTTATCGCTAGAAGCACTGCCGATGAGCACGTCGTCGGCCGAGGGGACGCCGATGAGGTCGTTCTCCCCACCGAAGCCAGCAAAGACGTCAACCGGGTTTTCGGCCGCGACATCCTTCTCGCGCTGGGGCTGCTGGGCATGCTTGTGGTACGAAATCGGCTCGATGTCGAGCGCGAGGGAACGAATCTCCTTTACCAGCACCTTGAAAGACTCGGGGATGCCGGCGACAGGCACGTTCTCGCCCTTGACGATGGCCTCGTAGGTCTTGACACGGCCATTGGTATCGTCGGACTTGACCGTGAGAATCTCCTGGAGGACGTTGGAGGCACCGTAGGCATAGAGTGCCCAGACTTCCATCTCACCAAAGCGCTGTCCGCCGAACTGAGCCTTGCCACCGAGAGGCTGCTGGGTAACGAGGCTGTAGGGACCAGTCGAGCGGGCGTGGATCTTGTCATCGACCATATGGCCGAGCTTCAGGATGTAGCTCGTGCCTACCGTGATCTGGCTCTTGAACTCCTCACCGGTGCGGCCCATAGAGCGTGGTCTTACCGCGCTCGTTGAGCTGAGGCACGAACTCCGCGTTCATGTGGTCACCGTAGTCAATCATGGCCTTGTTCATCAAGTTGATGTTGGTGCGGCGAATGACCTCGGCGACCTCGTCATCGGTCGCGCCGTCGAAGACTGGCGTGGCGACCTGAACGGGACCGGGAACGTATGCCTTTGAGTCGGCGGACTCGTCATCCCAGCCGTGGGCAGCACCCCAACCGAGGTGGCACTCGAGCAACTGGCCGACGTTCATACGAGACGGAACGCCCAGGGGGTCGAGAAGCACGTCTACCGGCGTGCCGTCGGCCATGTAGGGCATGTCCTCGATTGGCAGAACGTTGCAGACGACACCCTTGTTGCCGTGACGACCTGCGATCTTGTCACCCTGCTGAATCTTGCGACGCTGCGCGACGAAGACGCGGACGAGCTCGTTGACTCCAGGCGGGAGGTCGTCGCCAGCCTCGCGCGAGAAGCGCACGACGTCAACGACGCGACCATAGGCGCCATGGGGCATCTTAAGGGACGTATCACGCACGTCATGGGCCTTGGCACCGAAGATGGCACGGAGCAGGCGCTCCTCGGCCGTAAGGGCCGTCTCGCCCTTGGGCGTGACCTTGCCGACGAGGATATCCCCGGGGCCGACCTCGGCACCGATACGAATGACGCCGTCGTCATCGAGGTTGGTGAGCATGTCGGGCGAGAGGTTCGGAATCTCACGCGTGATCTCCTCGGGACCGAGCTTGGTGTCGCGCGCATCGATCTCGTGACGGGAGATGTTGATGGAGGTGAGCAGGTCATCCTGGACCACGCGATCGGAGACGATGATGCCGTCCTCGTAGTTGTAGCCCTCCCACGGCATGTAGGCCACGGTGAGGTTGGCACCGAGGGCAAGCTCCGAGTGATCGATGGAGGTGCCATCGGCAAGGGGCTGACCCTCGACGATCTTGTCACCCGCATGGACGATTGGGCGATGGTTGATGCACGTCGACTGGTTGGAGCGCTCGTACTTGGGAAGATCGTAGCGCTCGGCACCGTAGGCCTCGGAATAGACGGTCACGTGGCTGGCATCGACCTCCTCGACGACGCCGGCATGTGCGGCGCGGATGATCTCGCCGGAGTCGAGTGCCGCGCGACTCTCCATGCCAGTCCCGACGTAAGGAGCATGCGTCTGAATCAGAGGCACGGCCTGACGCTGCATGTTGGCACCCATGAGGGTACGCTTGGCATCGTCGTGCTCGAGGAACGGGATGAGGTTGGCGGCCACGGAGAGCATCTGGCGCGGCGAGACGTCCATGTAGTCGACATCCTCGACCAGCACCTGGGCAGGAGCGCCGAAGGTGCCGTCGAAGTCGCGCGTGCGGGCGATGACGCGATCCGGGTTGAAGATGTTGCCCTTGGAGTCGACCTCCACGAACTTGCCCGTCTCGGCATCGATCGGGGTGTTGGCGGGAGCGATGATGTGGTCCTCTTCCTCGTCCGCCGTCATCCAGTCGATATGGTCGGTCACAACGCCCTTGACGACCCTGCGATACGGTGCCTCGATGAAGCCGTAGTCGTTGACATGGGCATAGAGCGCAAGCGAGCCGATGAGGCCGATGTTCGGGCCTTCGGGGGTCTCGATCGGGCACATGCGGGAGTAGTGCGAGTTATGGACGTCGCGGACGGCCGTGGGCACGTTGGTACGACGGCTCGAGCCGGACTTATGGCCGGCGAGGCCGCCAGGGCCGAGGGCGGAGAGACGACGCTTGTGCGTGAGACCGGCAAGCGGGTTTGACTGGTCCATGAACTGCGAGAGCTGCGACGATCCAAAGAACTCCTTGATGGAGGCGACGATCGGTCGGATGTTGATCAGCGACTGCGGCGTGATGTCGTCGGCGTCCTGGGATGCCATGCGCTCGCGGACCACGCGCTCCATGCGGCTCATGCCGATGCGGAACTGGTTCTGGACGAGCTCGCCCACGGTACGGATGCGACGGTTGCCAAAGTGGTCGATGTCATCGAGGTGCTTGGTGTCGTCTCCCTCGTGGAGCGCCAGCAGGTAGCGCAGCGCGGTGACGATGTCCTCCTCGGTGATGACCTTCTTGCTGGCGTCGACGTCGATGTCGAGCTTCTTGTTGACCTTGTAGCGACCGACGCGGGCGAGGTCGTAGCGCTGCGCGTTGAAGTAGAGGCCATCGAGCAGCGAGCGGGCGGAATCCACGGTAGGGGGCTCACCGGGACGCTGACGACGATAGACCTCGAGCAGGGCGTCGTCACGCGTGGTCGCGACGTCGCGCTCGAGCGTGGAGCGGACCACATCGTAATCGCCGAGGAGGTTCAGGATCTCGTCGTCCGTCTCGGCGATGCCGAGGGCACGGAGAAACACCGTGGCGCTCTGGCGACGCTTGCGGTCGATGGAAACGACGAGGTGACCGCGCTTGTCCACCTCGAACTCGAGCCAGGCGCCGCGAGCAGGGATGAACTGCACGCGGTGAACGAGAATCCCGTTGTCCATCTCGGCCGAGAAGTACACGCCGGGCGAACGAACAAGCTGCGAGACGACGATGCGCTCGGTACCGTTGACGATGAAGGTGCCGCGATCGGTCATGAGCGGGAAGTCGCCCATGAAGACAAGCTGCTCCTTGATTTCGCCAGTCTCGTTGTTGATGAAGCGGACATCGACGAAGAGCGGCGCCTGGAACGAAATGTCCTTTGCGCGGCACTCGGCGATGCTGTGGGATGGGTCACCGAACTGATGGTCGCCAAAGACCACCTGCATCGTATGCGCATTGTTCTCGATGGGAGAGAACTCGGCAAACGATTCGGCAAGTCCTTCGGCCATGAAGCGCTCGAACGACTCCCGCTGCACGGAGATGAGGTTGGGCAGCTCCATACTCGCGGGAATCTTGCTGAAGCTCTTACGTCCGGTACCTTCTTGTGGCGTGGTGAGAGAGATCTTTGCGGTAGACACCAGGCTGTTCCTCCTTCAAAAGGGTGGAAGGCGGCAATTGTCGCAAATTAAGAATGTAGTCAAGCAGAAACCATTCGTCAAGAAAGTATCTTGACTTAGCGGGCATTTTCTATTAAATTGCTGTATCTTTTAGCCCTTACCTGCGCAAACACCCTTTTGCGGCCACCTCATAATGTGAAGCTTCTGTGACCATGGTCTCGCATGGCCTTTGTGCATATTTTACGCGACTATCCCACCCTATGCCTGAGCTGCAGCGCATTGAACAAATATCAAGCACATTGGCTGTCAATGCCATTAGGCGAAAAGAGGGGTCAGGCACTGGGCCTGACCCCTCGAGCTAGCGCTGGCTCTAACGACGTTCACCGAGAGAGCCGTTCGCTCCCAAGTAGAAGCTACTTGAGGGTGACGGTTGCGCCGGCCTCCTCGAGCTGCTTCTTGGCGGCCTCGGCGTCCTCCTTCTTGGCGCCCTCGAGAATGGCGTTCGGAGCCTTCTCGACGGCGTCCTTGGCCTCCTTCAGGCCAAGAGAGGGTGAGGGAAGAGAGGTGAGTGCACGGACAACCTTGATGACAGCGATCTTGTTGTCGCCGAAGGACTCGAGGACGACGTCGAAGCTCGTCTTCTCCTCCTCCTCGGGGGCGGCGGCACCGGCTGCGGGGGCAGCGGCAACAGCGACGGGGGCGGCAGCGGAAACACCAAAGACATCCTCGAGCTCGTGAACAAGCTCGGAAAGCTCGAGCGCGGGCATCTCCTTGAGGGCCTCGACGATCTCTTCCTTGGTAACGGCCATGTCATTTCTCCTTCTGGTTGGGGCCGCGTAGCTGCGACCTCACGAATGTGTGATGGTACGGGTTCGCTTACGCGGCGTCCTTTTGGTCGGCGACCGCCTTGAGCGCGGTGACAAGCCCCCTGGCGGGGCCGGCACACACCTGGGCGATGCCGGAGAGCGGGCTGCCGAGAACGTACACGAGCTTGGCCATGAGCTCCTCGCGAGACGGAAGGTCCGCGTAGGCCATGGCATCCTCGGCGGAAAGGGTCTGACCATCGGCGATACCACCGATGAAGGCCATCTTCTTGAGCTTGACGGACTGATCCTTGATCACCTTGGCGGCACTGACGGGATCGTTCTCGTAGAAGACGTAGGCACACGTTCCTGCGAGCTTCTCGTCGATGCTGGGCATCCCGGCGTTCTCGAGTGCGATCTTGACGATGGTGTTCTTGTACACCTTCATCACGGCACCCGCCTCGCGAAGGGAGCGACGGACCTCCTGGGCCTCCTTCACGGAGAGGCCGCGGTAATCGACCACGAAGACTCCCTTGGAGGTCTCAAGCGACTTGCTGACCTTCTCGAGCATGTCGATCTTTGACTGAGCTGGCATTGAATACACCTCCTCGATAATGCGACTAGGCACGAGCCGCCGACGCGGGCGGGCCTTCGCATAAAGAAGACCCCGCTTGGCACAGCCAAAACGGGGTCTTCGAGGATGCGTATCTCCTGAGACCACCTCGGCAGGCGGGTATTCCCCATTGAGCCTTGCGGCGCCGGCTGTCTTTGGCAGCGGAACGTGCGATGTACACGTACATATGCGATTGTTGCACGGTCCAAGACACACGTCAAGCGACACATCGGACCGTCACGGACGCGAGACTACGCCTGAGCGGTGAAGTTGCGAGTGACGCTCGGGTCGATCTTGATGCCAGGACCCATCGTGCTGGAGACGACGATGGACTTGACGTACTTGCCCTTCGCCGTGGACGGCTTGACACGGAGAAGCTCGGTCAGAAGGGCACCGTAGTTCTCGACGAGCTTCTCGGGCGCGAAGGATGCCTTGCCCATGGGAACGTGGCAGATACCATAGCGATCGGCGCGGTACTCGACGCGACCGGCCTTGAGCTCGCTTACCATCTTCTCGACGTCCATGGTCACCGTACCGAGCTTGGGGTTCGGCATGAGACCGCGAGGGCCGAGGATGCGGCCGAGACGCCCGACCTTGCCCATCATGTTGGGCGTGGCGATGGCGGCATCGAAGTTGAGCTCGCCCTTCTGGATCAGCGCGACGAGATCGTCCGAGCCGACGATGTCGGCACCGGCGGCCTCGGCCTCACGGGCCTTCTCACCCTCGGCGAAGACGGCGACGCGCACGGTCTTGCCGGTACCGTTGGGCAGCGAAATGGAGCCACGGACGTTCTGATCGGCCTTGCGAGTGTCGACGCCGAGACGAATGGCGACCTCGATGGTCTCGTCAAACTTGGCAGAAGCGGTCTCCTTGGCGAGAGCCATGGCCTCCGCCGGGGCGTAGAGCTTGGTCTTGTCGATCTTTGCGGCTGCAGCGTTAAAACCTTTTCCGTGCTTAGGCATTTCTTACCTCCTGTGGTCCACGGGCGTTGCGCCCTCCCACATACGTGACGGCTTTCCGTCGGTTATCGAGAGGCGCCCCGAAAGGCGCGTAGTGCCAGTGATGCTAGTCGGCGACGGTGACACCCATGGAGCGTGCCGTGCCGGCGACGATGGCCTTGGCGGCATCGATGTCGTTGGCATTGAGGTCCGGCATCTTGATCTCGGCAATCTTGGTGAGCTGCTCCTGGGTGAGCTGGCCGACCTTGTCGCGCTGGGGTACGCCGGAGCCGCTCTTGATGCCAAGCTCCTTCTTGATGAGCTGGGCCGCGGGGGGCGTCTTGCAGATGAAGGTGAAGGAGCGATCCTCGTAGACCGTGATCTCGACCGGGATGATGTCACCCGACTTGTCAGCGGTCTCCTTGTTGAAGGCCTGGCAGAACTGCATGATGTTGACCTGGGCGGCACCAAGGGCGGGGCCGACGGGAGGAGCCGGGTTGGCGGCGCCAGCCGGAATCTGGAGCTTGATAAAGTGAGTGACCTTCTTCTTGGCCATGACATTGCCTCCTGAGTAAAGTTCGTGTAGTGCTATCGTCGCGCCAGTTCCCGAGAAGCCATCCTCACCGATACCGGGACCGTGCGGGATTTCCTGTTAGCTGATGGCCGACACCTGGTCGAGCGTGAGTTCGACGGGCGTCTCGCGACCGAAGATGGTAAGCATGACCTTGACCTTGCCAGAATCTGCGTTGACCTCGGCGACCTGGCCGTCGAAGTCCGCGAGGGGACCGGAGAGCACCTTGACGGACTGTCCGACCTCGAGACCCGTGGCCATGCGCTTTGCGGCAGGAGCACCCGTGGGCTTGCCTCCACCGCGTCGCATGATCTTGTCGAACTCATCGTGGCGCAGAGGCGTGGGCTTGCCGTCGATGCCGACGAAACCAGTGACGCCAGGCGTGTTGCGGACGACCGCCCACGTGTTGTCGTCGACCTCCATGCGCACGAGCACGTACCCCGGGAAGACCTTGGCTTCCTTGGTCTCGCTCTTGCCGCCCTCCTTGACCTCGATGACTTCCTCGGTCGGGATCTTGATGTCCACGACCTGATTCTCGAGACCATAGGTCTCGATGCGGTGCTCGAGGTCGGTCTTGACCTTGTTCTCGTAGCCAGAATAGGTATGGATGACATACCAACGCTTAGACATGGTCTACCCCCTCAGGCCCGTGTAGCCGATGAGGGCAGCCACGATACCGTTGTCGACGAGCCAGATAACCGCACCGAAGATGACGAGGGTCACGATGACCGCAACGGAGTAGTTCTTGAGCTCTTCCTTTGACGGCCAGATGACGCGACGAATCTCAGAACGGACATCCGAGAGATAGGCTGCGACGCGACCCTTGCTCTTTGTCTTGACTGGCTTGCTCGCCGGTGCCTTGGCGGCACTGGCTGGCTTGTCCGTCTTATGCTTGTCCTCGGAGTCAGGTTCTGGCGTCGAGGTTGCCTGAGCGGCAGCGACACGAGAGCGCTCCTCTGCTCGAGACTGACGGGCACTCCTCTTCTGACGGTCCTTGTTCGCCATCCCTCTACTCCTCAGATAGTCCCTTACATAGAAACCGGCTAACCTCGCGGAGAGGAAAGCCGGTGGTGAAATCTGGCAGGCCAGGAAGGACTCGAACCCTCAACAAACGGTTTTGGAGACCGCCGCTCTACCATTGGAGCTACTGGCCTGTGATGGCCCACCTTATCTAGCGGGTCTCACGATGAAGCGTGTGTGTATGGCACCACGGGCAGTACTTCTTCAACTCCATGCGATCGGGGTTGTTTGACTTGTTCTTGGTCGTGGTGTAATTTCGGCGCTTGCACTCGGTGCATGCAAGTGTAACAAGTGTACGCATGAATCCTCCTGAGAAACACCCTGTCAGTTCGAGGCCTTCCCGAACATGACGCGATGGAATACGCTACCATCAACCGCCCAGACTTGTCAACTTGGTGAATGCCTCGGAGACGTTCACACATAAATCTCAAACAGCCTGAGACACAAAGGACCCGATGCTCTTTGGAGCATCGGGTCCTCCCAAATAGCTAACGGAAGCTATTCGATGATCGTTGAGACACGACCGTCGCCGACGGTGTGCCCACCCTCGCGGATTGCGAACTTGAGACCCTGCTCCATGGCGATGGGGTGAATGAGCTCGCAGTTGACGGTGATGTGGTCGCCAGGCATAGCCATTTCCACCTTGTTGCCATCGCTGTCGGTGAGCTCGGTGATGTCACCGGTGATGTCAGTGGTACGGAAATAGAACTGGGGACGATAGCCAGAGAAGAACGGGGTGTGACGGCCGCCTTCCTCCTTGGTCAGGACGTAGATCTCACCCGTGAAGTGCTTGTGCGGGGTGACGGAGCCCGGCTTGCAGATGACCTGGCCACGCTCGATGTCCTCGCGCCTGATGCCACGGAGGAGGATGCCGACGTTGTCGCCAGCCTCGCAGAAGTCCATGGTCTTACGGAACATCTCGATGCCGGTGGCGGTGGACTTCAAGGTGTCCTTGATGCCGACGATCTCGACGGGAGCGTTGAGCTTGAGCTCGCCGCGCTCGACACGACCGGTGGCAACGGTGCCACGGCCAGAGATGGTCATGACGTCCTCGATGGCCATCAGGAACGGCTTCTCGTTGTCACGCGGCGGCGTCGGGATGTACGAATCGACGGTGTGCATGAGCTCGATGATGGCATCCACCCACTTCTGCTCGCCGTTGAGGGCGCCAAGCGCAGAGCCGCGGATGATGGGAAGGTCGTCGCCGGGGAAGTCGTACTCGGAGAGAAGCTCACGGGTCTCCATCTCGACGAGGTCAATGAGCTCCTCGTCGTCGACCATGTCGCACTTGTTCAGGAAGACGACGATGTAGGGTACGCCGACCTGACGAGCGAGAAGGATGTGCTCACGAGTCTGAGCCATGGGGCCATCGGTAGCCGCGATGACGAGAATGGCACCGTCCATCTGGGCTGCGCCCGAGATCATGTTCTTGATGTAGTCGGCATGGCCAGGGCAGTCGACGTGGGCGTAGTGGCGCTCCCAGGTCTCGTACTCGATGTGGGCGACGTTGATGGTGATGCCGCGCTGACGCTCCTCGGGAGCCTTGTCGATGTTCTCGAAGGCGGTGTAGTTGGCCTTGCAGCCCTCCTGGCTGGAGAGAACCTTGGTGATGGCCGCGGTCAGGGTGGTCTTGCCGTGGTCGACGTGACCGATGGTACCAATGTTTACGTGCGGCTTAGAACGATCGAACTTCTCCTTGGCCATTGCCATCCTCCTTCTGGAACCAGCTTCTTGGGGCCATTCCATGATACAAGACTACGCTTAATATGTTCAGCGGCGCCGAAGCGCCGCTTGGAACTCTGGTACCGGTGACTGGATTCGAACCAGTGACATCGCGGGTATGAGCCGCGTGCTCTAACCAGCTGAGCTACACCGGCAAGGTGCCGTGCGCCTGAAAAAGATGGAGCCCGCGACCGGATTCGAACCGGTGACCTCTTCGTTACCAACGAAGTGCTCTACCGACTGAGCTACACGGGCGTGGTGGGGATGCTTGGACTCGAACCAAGGAACCCAGAGGGAGCGGATTTACAGTCCGCCGCAGTTGCCGCTGTGCCACATCCCCATCTTCCGTTTTCAAGCACTTGGTGAGAGAGCGCCTCGTCAAGCGTTGGAAATATTACGACGGGAACAGGGTCTTGTCAACGTAATACTCCCGCCCGGGCGTAGCTGCCCCACGATTTCCGCACATTACCAGCACGAACACGCTAGGAATGGCCGCCTCCCACCGATTGCCCCCACGCTGTCTCGACGATTGAATTCCCGACTCGCCCGAAGGCCCGGGCAAGCGCTGCGCTGGGCTGCCAAAAAGGACCACGCGGGCCACGGACTGACCATGTCCGTGACCCGCGCAAACGTTACTGGAGCCGGTAGAGGGAGTCGAACCCACAACCCACGGTTTACAAAACCGTTGCTCTGCCATTGAGCCATACCGGCGACTTGCGACATTCTACCTGCTTGCGCGCATTTGTGCGAGAGTCTACTTTCTGATGAGCCCCCAAAGCCTCGCGCGGCTCTCGGGAGAGAGGCGGTCCTCGAGGGTGAGATGCGCGTGGTTTCGCTCGGCATTGGCCGTCTCGGCGTCGGCAGCGAGTGACCTGACGTCTTCGATGAGGACCGAGCTCGAAAGCCTGGTCACGGGAATGCCGCCCACGGTTGCGCGAATCGTGTTGTCCGAGGTGATGACGGTGACGTCACGCATCTCGCGGCGCGCCTCGGTGACAAGACGCTCGATCACGGTGTCAGCCGTCTCGCCCGTTGCCGAGAAGAGCAGGCGCACGCCCGCACGAGAGGTGACGGGCCGGTCGAGAGAGACGTTTCCTGCCGCATCGAACACGATCACTGGCTCGTAGCTCCCCTGGGAATAGGCCGCCACGTCAGCCACGAGCTGCTCGCGAGCGCGTCCGAAGGGGTCGTTGTCATCAAAGCCCACGCCTGTCTCCTCCATGAGACCGGTGTAGCGCGAGGTCTTGTAGATCACGTTATAGCCATCGACCACAAGAAGCGGGAGGCGTCTACTAGGCATCTTCGCTCCCCTGGCACTCGCGGCGGAGCCACTCGTAGCAGAGCACGGTCGCCGCCTGGGCAACGTTGAGCGATTCCACCCGACCGCGCTGGGGAAGTCTGCATGAGAAGTCACATCGCTCGAGTACGAGACGAGAGATACCCGAACCTTCGGATCCCATCACGAGAGCAAGCCTTCCTCCCATGGGCGCATGCCAGACGTCCTCCTCGGCGTGCTCCGTGGCAGCGCAGACCCAGAAGCCCGCAGCTTTGAGGTCGTCGATGGCACGAGAGAGATTGGGGACCTGGGCGATGGGAATGTGAAGCACGGCACCAGCAGAGGTTTTGTAGGCACCCACGCCTACGGTTGCCGCGCGCGCGTTGGCGATGACCACGCCTGCCGCACCCACGACCTCGGCCGTGCGGACGATGGCACCGAAGTTCCCCTCGTCGGTCACGTGGTCAAGGACCACCACGAGCGCATCGCCCGTGCCCGCAGCCGCAACGACGTCGGGGAGACCCGCATATGCGAAGGGTCGCACACGAACGACGACACCCTGGTGGGCACCATGGCTCGACATCGCATCGAGCCGTGCCTTGGGTACCCGTTCGCATTCCACGCCACGACCCTCGAGACGCTTCACGAGCTTGTCGAGGATGGGATCCTCATCGCCAGAGGCCTTTGCCACGAATGCCCGTCTCAGCGGAATGCCCGCATCGAGAGCCTCGACCACAGCGCGCCGACCCTCGATGAGGTCTCCTGCCGGCCTGACCTCACGACCCTGCCCGCGTGCATCCTGACCGCGCTGGGCGTGCGGCCGGTCGGAGCCTCCACGCCGGTTGCAGGCACGCTCCGATGACTGGTCCCTCGCCATACGCGCCTACCCCTACGAAGTCGTGCGCCGTTGGCGGTGTCCTCGAGCGTGAGACCGAGACCTGCGATGGCATCGCGGATGCCATCCGCCATGCTCCAGTCCTTTGCCTTTCGGGCTGCCTGTCGCGCATCGAGAAGCGCTGCGGAGGCATCCTGGATGGAGCGTCCGTCATAGCCTGCATATGTGGCCGCAAGGCCCACGAGCTCGTACGGAAGGTCATCCGGATCGGCATCCGGGACACTGATCCCAAGCACGCCCACGAGTTCGACAAGCGTGTCGGCCGCACGCAGGCAGGGAGCCGTCGATGGCTGGGTGGCGTCAGCGAGGTAGGTGTTTGCGGCGGTCACGAGACCAAAGATCGCGGCGAGACCACCCGCGGTATTGAAGTCGTCGTCCATCTGGCGCACGAACTCCTCGCGCGTCTCGTCGACGGCGGCACCGAGCTGGCGATCGAGATCGGTGAGGGCGCCGTTCTGCTCGGCGTTCTGGGCCATCCAGCGAAGGTTCTTCACGCAGGTGAGCAGACGCTCGAGAGTGCCCACGGTGCCATCGAGACGGTTGA
>Ga0268359_11997_pt1 | contig 13858 bp, 19 predicted proteins | sample BioMet11_FD_194416 | JGI IMG/M metagenome (GOLD analysis project Ga0268359, IMG submission 194416) | Sewage microbial communities from Oakland, California, United States - Biofuel 11 (PacBio Assembly) | ecosystem: Engineered > Wastewater > Sewage > Unclassified | place: USA: California | collected...
TTGCAGACCGTGCGGCCGGCCCACCAGTTTTTGCCCAAGCCTTGCCAGCCGGACGAACTCAAGGCCGTCATCACCCGGGGGCTGGCCCTGCGCGAGGTGTTTCTGGACGATCGGGTCAAGGATGTGGTGGCCCGGATCGACCGGTTACCCACGGTCCCCCGGCTCTATACGGCCCTGGTCGACGAAACTGGGCAAGCCCGAGCCGTCGGTGCGGGAGGTGTCCGGGCTCATCGCCCAGGATGTGGGCATGGCGGCCGGTATCCTGAAGCTCGTCAACTCGGCCTTTTTCGGCCTGCGCGTCCACGTGTCGAGCCCGGCCCATGCCGTGAACCTGCTCGGACTCGACATCGTCACATCCTTGGTGCTGACGGTCGGTCTGTTCGACCGGTTCAACAAGGACGCCTTCCGCGATTTCGATCTGGAAAAGCTGTGGCGCCACAGTCTGTCCACGGGGCGCTTGGCCCGGGTGATCGCCTCCCTGGAAGGGGTGGCCGTGGCCCAGCAGGAACAGTGCTTTATCGCCGGCCTGCTCCATGACGTGGGCAAGCTCGTCATGGCCACCAATTTCCCGGATGCCTACACCACGGTCATCGCCGGCTGCCAGCAGGGGCAGGGCACGATCCTCGACATGGAGCGGCAGGTGTTCGGCGCTTCCCATGCCGAGGTGGGTGCGTATCTGCTCGGGTTGTGGGGCGTGGACGACGCCGTGGTGCGCGCGGTCTACCTGCACCACGAGCCCGGCCGGGACCAGCGGGCCGGCTTTTCCACCCTGGCCGCCGTGCACACGGCCAACCGGTTCGAGCACGAACTGGTGGTCATCAGCCACGGCTATGCCATCAATCCCCTGGACGAACTCTTTTTGGCCGCCTCGGGCCTGTCGGACCGCCTGCCGGTCTGGCGTGAGGCCTGCCAGGAGGCCGTGGCCAAGGCCCTGGACGCCGACGAGGAGTGAGCGGCCGAACCGCTTTTCCGCCGAGCCGCCGTCTCCCTGGGGTCCAAAGGGCGCCGCCTTGTGGAACCCGAAGGCGTTTTCCCCTTCCCCCTACCGCAGCATCAGGATGTAGGACTTGGCCGTGCCCTTCATGAGGCCGGCCTGATGGGCGGCTTTGGCACCGGGGCCGAGGTAGAGGTCGAAATGGTTGCCGCGCATGCAGCCGGTGTCCTGGGCCATGACGAAACCGGTGAAGCGCTCGGGCGCGGGGCTCGTAAATCCCGGCAAATCCCCGTCCACCACCATGAGCGTGCCGTAGGGCACGAATCCCGGGTCCACGGCCACGCTGCAATGGGGCGTGAACCGGCGCGCCCATGGCCCCGACCGGCGGGGTCTGGGAGGCCTTGAAAAAGATGTAGCTCGGGTTCTGGGTCAGGTATTCCCGGATCTGGTTGGGATGCTCGTCCAGATAGCGCCGGATGCGCTGCATGCTCATCTCTTCCTGGGGGAAGCAGCCCCGGTTGACCATGACCCGGCCCACGCCCACGTAGCGGTGGCTGTTTTTTACCGTTGAACAGGACGTAGGTCGTGGAGCCGTCCTCGATGTAGCGCAGCTTGCCCGAGCCCTGGACGTGCAGGAAAAACACGTCGATCGGGTCCTTGGCATAGCCGATTTCCAGGCCCCGGCCGCGCAGGGCCTTGCCGTAGTCGATGGCCTCCCGGCTGTAGTTTTTGCCGGCGCCGCCGGGATTGCGGTAGATGGGCCAGACGTAGGGCGCGTGCTCGGTGCGCGAGACCTCGATGGTGGGCTCGTAATAGCCGGTGAGCAGCGTGTCGGACTCGATGGGCACCCACTTGAAATACTTGCCGAGCACGGACGGGTCGCGGTCCAGTTCCGGCAGGATGCGCCGGAAGGTGACCAGGGTCTGGTGGAGCTGGCCGTAGGTGAGCCGGGCGCCGGGACGGTCCACGGCCAGGGCGCCTTGGGGCTTTCGGGCCACGTGGGCGATGGAGCGGTCCACGGCCGGAGCCAGGGAGGCGAAGCTTTGGATCTGCTGGCTGGTCGGGGAAATGCGCGTGGGCCAGGGCGTGGTGATCGGGGCTTGGGCCACGGGCGGCGCGGTGCGGGTCGCGGGCAGGTTTTGGCTGACCGGAGCCTTGGTTGTGCCGGCGCAGCCGCCAAGCAGGGCCAGACCGGCCAGACACGAAAGGACCACAAGGACACGGGCGTGGGAGAATATCGGGTGGCGCATGGACCGGACTCTAGCGCGGGGACTCCGGGTTGACAACGGACAGGGCGGCGTGGAGGAGACGCCGGAGCCGGAATGGACTGGACGGGCGCGGCGGACGGGCGCGGTGTTGACAGATCGCCCGCCAGTCGACACCTTCCCTCGGGTCGCATTCGTCGGCTGGCCTTCGGCCGGGCCGGCGGTCGTGACGCCAAGGAGATTTCGTGCGTAAAACCGCCTCCCTTGCCGCCTGGCTCGCCGGGCTGACCGCCGTGTTGGTCGTGGTGCTGTTCCGGCTTGAGGGCCGGCTTGACTTCAGCCTCTACGACGAGGGCTTTTCTCTGGTACGGCGTGCAGCGCGTCCTGGCCGGCGAGGTCCCCATGCGGGATTTCATGGCCTACGATCCCGGGCGCTACTATTTTTCCGCCGCCCTCATGCGCTTGTGGGGGGACTGTGGGCTCCTGTCCCTGCGCGCGACCGGGGCGGTCGTCGAGGCCCTGGGGCTTTTTGCCGGTCTGTGGATCGTGGCCCGGTCCGCCCGCCGGGTGGGGGGCGGTGTTCCTGGTCCTGGCCGCCGTCACGCTGGTGGCCTGGATGCAGTGCTACTGGATCATTTATAATATCACCATCGCGATCCTGCTTGTGGCCGCCTTGGCCTGGCTCGCGGCCCACCCGTCCGGCGCGCGCCATTTCGGGGCCGGGGTCCTGGTTGGCCTGGCCGCGGTCATCGGCCGCAACCACGGCGTCTACGGCCTGGCCGGCAGCCTGTGCGCCTTGGCCTTTGTCAACGCCCACCGGGGCCTCAACCGCGCCTTGGTCGGCCGGCTGGCCCTGTGGAGCCTCGGCGTTGTGATCGGCTTTGCACCGACCCTTGTCCTGTGCGCCGTTGTGCCCGGGTTTTACGCGGCGTATCTTGATAACATCCGCCAGCTTTTGGCCATGTCCGGCACCAACATCACCTTGCCCATCCCCTGGCCCTGGACCGTGCCCTTGGCCCACCTCTCCCCGGACATGGCCGTGCGCAAGCTGCTCGTGTCCCTGTTTTCCTGGCCACGGGTCTGTTCGGGGTCGTTTCCTTGGCTTGGCTGGCCGTCCAGGGCCTGCGCCGCCGTCCGCTGCCGCCGGTTTTCGTCGGTGCCGCCTGCCTGGGACTGCCCTACGCCCATTATGCCTTTTCCCGGGCCGATATCATCCATCTGGCCCACGGAATATTTCCCCTGCTGCTCGGCTGTCTGGGACTTTTGGCCGGGAAACGGGGAGCCTTAAAGTGGCTTGCCACCCTGGTCCTTTGCGGGGCGAGCGTGTTCGTCATGATGGGCGAGTACCGCTTTGTGTACAGCAGCCCGGAAAAAGGCTGGACCGAGGTGACCATCGGCGGCGACCGGATCGTGGTCGATGCCGAGACCGCCCGGGATGTGGCCCTTTTGCGCGGGCTCGCGGACAAGTACCTGGGGCCGGGCAAGGAACTGCTCACCATGCCCCGGTGGCCCGGGGCCTATGCCCTGCTCGGCCAGCGCTCCCCGGTGTGGGAGATCTACGCCATCCATTCGCGCCCTCGGGCCTTCGAGGAGCAGGAGATCGCGCGCCTCGATCCCGGCCGGATCGGTCTGGTGCTCCTCGACAACCAGGCCCTGGACGGCCGGGACGATCTGCGCTTTCAAAACACCCATCCCCTGACCTACCGGTTCGTGCGCGAGCACTTCGACCGGCTGCCGGAGGGGAACGATCCGCGCTTTGAACTGTATGTTCCGAAAAAGCCCGGAGAAAAACGGTTAACGCCGATCAAGGAAGCAGCATGCGACATCCCTGGTGGTCGACCCTTCGCACGGTCGCGGGCATAAGCGCCGTCACGGTCCTGCTGGCCGCGGTGGCCTATGGCCTCTTTCTCTACGTCCGCTCGGCCGATTTCTACGACTATGCCAAGTGCGGGACCCGGGGCTGGATCAACAGCCCCCACGAACTCGATGCGGAACTGGGCTTCCGCGCCGCGCCGGGCAAGACCGGCGAGGAGTTCTATGCCGTCGGTCCCAATATCGTCAGCCGCATCTCGCGCGACGGCTTCCGCATCCCCGTGGGCGCGCCGGACACGGTGCCGACACAGCGCCCCCTGGTTCTGAGCCTCGGCTGTTCCTTCGCTTTCGGCTCCTCGACCCTGGCCGAGGAAAATTACGCCTATCTCTTTGCCGCCGGGCTCCACGGCACGGCGCTCAATGCCGGAGTCAGCAGCTACGGCCTGTCCCACATGCTGCTGCGCGCCCGCAAGCTCATTCCGCACTACAAGCCCGATATCGTCATCTTCCAGTATGCGCCCTGGCTCGTGGACCGGTCTTTCGGCTATGCCCCGACCTATTTCGCCAAGCTGCCCGGACCGTATTTCTACCGGGCCGCCGACGGTGGCCTGCGTCTGCACGGGCCGTTTTATTTGAGCCAGACCTTTGATGTGAAGCTCGACAGCTACCGGGACTGCCGCAAGTCCCCTGTGGGACCGGCTGCACTTTTTTCGCCACCGTGGCCGCGCCCCTGCTCGTGGACCCAGGATGCCGGGAAACTGGCCACGCGCTACGGCATGCTGCGCGGCACGATCCCTGTGCCGGTGCGGGACCGGATGGCCGTGCTCCAGGCCGCCTATACGGAAATCGAGCGGTTGTGCCGGGAAACGGCGCAAGCCTGTTGCGTGCTGGCCCTGGATAACCCCGACACCCTGACGACGCCGCCATGCGCCAGGAAAAGGACTGGCTGGCGGCGCATTTCAAGGAACGCTTCGTGGACACCCGGCCGTGCTCGCCGCCTACGCCGAGGCCCATCACCAGACGCCCCGGCTCCTTTTACGCTGATGCGCGAAGGCAAGCAGATGGACGGCCATCCCAACGCCCTGGCCCACCGCCTGTACGCCGAGGCCCTGGCCCGGGCCTACGCGGCCCAGGCCACGCCACAGCCGGCGCAGTGAGGAGGTGGGGGGGAAGAGCGCCTCCGGCGGCCAAAGGACGGAGTCCTTTGGAATCCTGCCCCGAGGGAGCGAAGGACGGCTCTGTCGGCTCAGGCGCCGGCGGGGTGGCGCTCCAGGTAGGTGGCCGCGGCCTCGCCCGTGTTGAGGATGAGGTCGAGGGCGGTCACGGCGTGGTCAAAAGGCGGGTAGAGCTGGGGATATTCGGGATACCCGGCATAGCTCATCCAGGCCACGGCAATGCCGTGGGCCGCGAACTGGGACTCGTCCAGATAGTCCTTGGCCGCCGGGCCGGACAGATAGAGCGTGGCCCCGGCTTGCAGGCACAGGGAAAGCAGCCGCTCGGTCTTGGTGCCGTGGCCCTGGTAGTCCAGGGATGAGCTGAGGACGGTCGGAATGCCGAGATAGCCGCAAATCCAGTCGAGAAACAGGCGGTTGACGTCGATGAGGCGCCTGAGGTCGGCGGCCTTGGCGTAAAGCTCCTGCAGGGCTGGATAGACGGCCTCGAAGGCGGGCGCCTTCTTGTAGTGGTGCAGGAAGCTTTGCAGATGCTTCTGGGCCCATTGGCCGTCCTCGATGGTCGCCTCGTGGATGAGGCTGGAGCGGCCGCTGGCATGCACCGGCACGCTGAGCCACAAGGGACCTTGGGCGGTCTTGATGCGGTTGCGGTTGCGCCAGTCCCGCTTGGTGTACTGCACGTCGTCGTAGAGAATGAACTCGTCGACCTGCTTGATGATGTCGAAATAGCCCCTTCCAGGGAATATAGTTGCTCTGGAGGATGGCGACGCGCTTCCCCATGGTGTCTCCCGGCGTCACGAATTGTCGTCGCGGCCGTATATTTGCCGTATGATCGTATACGGGCGTTGCTTGGTTTCCATAAGACCTTGGACAGATAGATGCCGACGATGCCGATGCAAAGATGATCAGGCCGCCGAGGAGCCCAGATGGAAGCCATGACCGAGGTCCAGCCGCTGACCGGCAATCGAAAACACGAAGCGGTGCAACACCGAGATAGCCCACATACAGGGCCGACAGGGCCGACATGCACAAGGCCGATGTAGAAAATGCCGTGAGCGGCACGTCGCTAAACGAGGTTATGCCGTTGACCATGGCCGCGAACCTTGCGCCGCAGGGTGTAGGTCGTCTCGGACGTGCTCCACTTGTTGACGGTATGGGGCACTGGCGAATCCGGTGATTAGCCACAAGCCGGCGATCATGATCTCCCGTTCCTTGTGGCCGAGCAGGGCATTGACGTAGCGCCGGGTCATGAGCCGGGCCGTGGTGATGTTGCGGGGAAAATCGAGGCCGGAGAGCGTGCGGAACACGGTGTAGAACAGGGCCCCGCTCCAGCGTTCGGAGAACTGCCCTTGCGCTGCTGTTGCACGCCGTAGACCACGTCGCAGCCTTCGCTGCGCATTGGTCGGCAAAAGGCGCCAGCCATTCCGGTTCCTCTTCGAGGTCCACGTCGAGCAGGTAGACGAACTCGCCCCGGGCCTGGGCCAGGCCGGTCATCATGGCCTTGTGGTGGCCGAAATTGCGCGAAAGATCGACCACGGCAGGCGCGGGTCGCCGGGCCAGGGCAACGGCGACATCCAGGCTGTTGTCGGGCGAGCCGTCGTTGACCAGGACGATTTCGTGGTCGTCGCCGACCAGGGCCTCGGCCGCGGCATGGGCGCGGCGGCAAAATTCCTCGATATAGGCGGCCGAGCGGTACAGGGTGGCGACAATGGACAGCTTCATCGGCCGTGCTCCTTGGCGGCGCCGCCCGGGCACGCCTGGTCCGGGTGGCGCCGATACGCAGGCCGTGGGCGAGGTTGCGGAAGTAGTAGTCGTTGAAACCGGCCCGGGTCATGGCGGCCATGGTCTGCGCCACCGGATAGGCCACCCGGTGCAGGGTGAAGGCCGCCGTCAAAGGTGGCAAAGGCGGCGCGCGGGTCGCCGTCCCGGGGCTGGCCCACCGAACCGGGGTTGCACCAGACCGCGCCTTCCCCCTGCCACAGAGTCTGGACATGGCTGTGGCCGGATACGAACAGCCGGCCTTCCAGGGCGCGGAAATAGGCTTCGTCCGGAACCAGATATTCGTCCAGGGGATCGCGCCAGCCGCCGTGGACAATTTCCATGTCTTCCAGCCGGCCGGCCGGGCCAGGGAACCGAGCCAGGCCCGGTTCTCGGGCGTGATGACGCGTGCCTGGTAGGCCAGGCAGTCGTTGGCGCTTCGGGACCTGGGACAGGGCGTGCCCGTGGCCAGGTAAAAGTCGTGGTTGCCCTGGACCACCAGGGCCTTGGCCTCGCGCAGGCGCTGGCAGCACTCGTTAATAAACGGGTAATAGCCGGCCACGTCCCCCGCGCAGATCAGCCGGTCGGCGCCAAGGGTCGTCAGGGCGGCCAGCACGGCCTGAAGGGCCGGCAGATTGCCGTGGATGTCAGAAATGATGCCGATCATAGACCACATGGTCCGCGACGTAGCGCACGGCCGAATCCGTCCCGGATGGCGGTTGTTCGGGCAGGACGCCGGTCAGGACATGGTCCAGGGCCATGCTCGCCTCGTTGTAGCCGAAGGCGGCGCGCAACGACGTGGAAGCGGAGATGCGGGCATTGACCTCCAGCAGTTTCCACTGCCCGTCGGCCAGGCGGAACTGGAATTGGTGGGGCCCCCAGGGGGCCGCAAGGCCGCGCACAGCCGGTCGATGACCGCGTCCAGGGAGGCGTCCCGGACGATATGGCCTTTTCCGTGGCCCGGCCCGGGAGAGGGTCCGCCGCATGGCGATGGTCGCCCGGGCCCTGCCACAGCCGTCGCCGAAAACGCCCACCGTGTATTCGGCGTCGTCCGCGCCGACGATGGGCTGGATAATATGGGTCTCGTCGGGTCTCGGCCTGGCCGAGGGCCGCTGGTCCTCGGACGCGTCAGAGGCGGATCAGGCCCTTGGAGGCCGAGCCGCAACGCTCCTTGAGCAGACAGGGCAGGCCGTGGCGGGTGATGAAGGCCGCACTGTCGCAGGCCAGGGCCGTGGGAATGCGCACATCCTCGCCGACCGGGCCCAGGGCCTGGTATTGGAGCCACTTGTCCTTGGAAAGCTTCGATGAGTTCGCTACGGTTGAGCACGCAGCGCACGCCGAGCCCGGCCAGGAACTCCGGCTTGCGTTGGCGTGGAACACGTCCGGCTCGATGCCGGGCATAAGCACGTCCACCCGGTGTTTGGCCACGACCGGGCCAGCCAGGCGTCGTAGACCGGGATCGCGCGTGTACGGGGCTTGTTCGAAGGCGTCGGTCCAGGCTTGGCCCACGGCGTCGGGATAGATGTCCGCGCCGATGATCCGGCAGGGGACGGCACGCAGGCGCAGGCTGCGGATGATGCCGTAGCCGATGACCGAGCCCACGCCCGTGACCAGGACCGTGGTCATCGACCGGCCCCGAGCCCCATGACCTGGCGCACGGCCGCGACGATGTGCGGCACGTCGGGATAGTAGGCCTCTTCCAGCACGGGCGAGGCCGGGATGGGCGCGTCGGGGAAGGTCACCCGGCGTACCGGGGCCTTGAGGGCCTGGGGCACAGTTTCCGCCACCACGGCGCAGATTTCGGCCGCCAGGCCGCCGTGGGGATGGCCGAGGTCCGCCACCACCAGCCGGCCGGTCTTGGCCACCGAGTCGGCGATGGCTTCCCGGTCCAGGGGCGCGGCGCAACGCGGGTCGAGCACCTCGCAGTCGATGCCTTCCTCGGCCAGGGCCTCGGCGGCGCGCAGGCTTTCGCGCACCATCTGGGACACGGCGACAATGGTGATATCGGTGCCCGGGCGCCGGATCACGGCCTGGCCAAAGGGGACCTTGTAGGGCTCAATCGGCACCGGACCCACGTCGTTGTACAGCCACCGGTGTTCGATAAAAAGCACCGGATTGCCGTCGTTGACGGCCTGCAAAAACAGTCCCTTGACGTCGTGGGGGCGAGGCCGGCAGCACGATGCGCAGACCCGGGACCGGCAAGAACACGCCGTGCAGGGCCTGGGCGTGCTGGGCCCCGGAGCCCCAGCCCCGGGCCACGATGGCCCGGATGATGAGCGGCACGTGGACTTGCCCGTTGGTCAGGTAGTGCCACTTGGCGGCGTGGTTGACGATCTGGTCCATGGACATGAGCTGGAAATCGAGGCGCATGTGGACCAGGATCGGGCGTTTGCCGGCACAGGCCGCGCCGATGCAGGCGCCGGTGACGGCGTTTTCGGCGATGGGGGAATCGAGGATGCGCTCGGCGCCGTAACGTTCGACAAAGCCGTCCAGGACGCCGAAACTGCCGCCCGGCTCGGTGATGCCCTGGCCGATGATGAAGGCGTCCGGGCAGGCGTCCATGTAGAATTCGTGGGCTTCGCGCAGGGCGTCCTTGTAGGTCGCGCAACGCACGCCGTTGGCCGCGTCGCCGAGCAGGCGGATGTCGCTGTTGCAGATCTTGGTCCAGGGCATGGGCTCAGCTCCAGAAAACCGGCCCGAGGGCTTCCTCGGGGTCGGGGAAGGGCAGGCGTTGGGCCCGGACCATGACGGTGTCCATGGCCGCCCGCTGGCGGGCCATGAGCACGGGCACCTGGGCGGCCAGTTTCCGGCGCCTCTTCCCCAAGCACGGACTCCAGCACCTTGATGGGGCAGCGCAACTGCCAGCTGCGCAGTTCGTGCCACGGGCGCACGCCCTGTTCCTGGTCGAACTTGACGCCCATGTGGCCGTACCAGCGGTAGGTCAGGCATTCGAGGAAAAACGGTCCCTGCCCCTGGCGCACGGCGGCCACGGCGTTTCGGGCCGCCTTGTAGACCTCGACCACGTTGTTGCCGTCCACCCGGGCCGAACGGATGCCGTAGGCCTTGGCCCGAGCGGAAATGTCCTCGTTGGGCTGGCGGCAGCACAGGGCCGACGACGCGCCGTAGCCATTGTTTTCGCACACGAACAGCACCGGCAGCCGGTGCAGGGCGGCGAAATTGAGGGATTCCGAGCTGCTGCCCTCTTCCATGGCGCCGTCGCCAAAAAAGGCCACGCTCACCCGGGAGCTGTGGTCCATTTTCGCGGCCAGGGCCTGGCCCACGGCATGGGGCACGCCCCCGCCGACAATGGCCGAGGTGCCGTAGATGCCGTAGCGCGGCGCCACGGGATGCATGGAGCCGCCCTTGCCGCCGGCGCAACCGGCCTTGCGGCCGAAGCATTCCGCGGCCAGGGCCAAGGGGTGGTACGCCCTTGGCCAGGCAATGGCCGTGGTTGCGGTGGTTGGTGCAGATGGTGTCCCGACGTTCGAGATGGGCGCACACCCCGGCCGCCACGGCCTCCTGTCCGGTGGACAGGTGGACCGGCGACTTCATGTTCTGCTCGGGGTAGACCGCGACCACGGCATCCTCGAAGGCGCGGATGCGCAGCATGGTCAGCAGCAGGCGCCGCAGCACCGGCACGGGCAGCTGGGTCGTTTTCACCGGATGGGTCCGTCGTGGGTGGCGTAACCGAAACCGGTCTTGCCGTAAGCCGTTGCCGTTGTACATCAGGAACCAGACCCCGTTGTGTTCGAACACGTGGGGATAGCCGACCATTTCGGAGTCCCAGCCCTCGGGCGACACGTCGATGGCCGGCCTCGTCGTCCTTGCGGGTCCAGGTCAGGCCGTCGGCGGAGGTGGCGTAAGCCGATGCGGTAGGTATGGATGGTCGGGGTTTCCCGGTAGGTGTACCACATGTGGTAGGTGTCGCCGATCTTGGTCACGGACGGACGGGCAATGGCGTATTCCGTCTCGTACTGGAACGGAATGCAGACCTCGGGGCTGGCTTCCCAGTGGATGCCGTCGGGAGGAGTTGGCGTGCTTGATGGTGTAGTAGTGCTTGAGCAACGCCGTTGTTGTTTCTCCCAGTTGACCCCGCCGTGTACCACATGCGCCAGGCTTTGCCTTCGCGCAGGACATAGGCGGCGGCGTTGAGAAACAGGTTGCGGTGTCCTTGGCCAGGGACCGGTCCGGGGAATTCCTTGGTGATGGTGAGCTTTTCCGGATCGAAAAATGGCCCGGCCGATGGCGAATTCGAAGGTGACGTCGTGTGAGGGAGCTGCAACCGGTATAGTAATAATAGACGACGCCGTTAAATCGACCTGGGCAAAGGCGAGGACCATGGCGCCCCGGTCGTCGAAGTAGCCCAAGGGACCCGGCGCCAGCACGAGCTTGGGCTTTTGCAGGATTCGAGCCGGTGGCCGTCGACCCGCATGGTGGTGATGAAGGTAGTGGGAACGCATGGAGCGTCCACGGACGTAAAGACCAGGGCGGTAGATATCGTCATGGATCCGCCATACATGGGCAACCGGGCCTGTAAAAGCCTTCCAGCGGCGAACAAAAAAAAGAATCCCTGTTTTTGCCACGCGATCATGCCAGAATTTTCCTCCCTGGGCGTTTGCGGGCGCGAAATCAAGCGCACCGGCCGGTCGGATGACGACCGAAGCGGTCCGCTTGTCTCCGCAGTATGGAAGGGGAGTATGGCGCGAAGGCCCAGTCTCCGTCAAGGCCGCCAGAGCCCTCGGACAGGCCTGTGTCGCCGGCTGGTGGCGTGCCGGTTGTGCCGTTACCCGGACGCTCCCGGCTCAGGACGGCCTTCGGGCGCGGGAAGACGAAAGACTTCAGGGCGAAAAACAGGTAGCCGGCCGATCACGAAAAATGGAGGCGGCCTTGAATGAGCCTGGGTGCGGATAGCCGAGATGGTCGACAAAAACCAAAAGGAGCAGGATATTGAGGAGATATCCGCCGCAGTGGGCCACAAAAAAGCGGACCATGGCCCAGCGCACGGACCCGGCATGGGCAAAGGTGAAGCGGCGGTTGCCGAAAAAGGAAATGGGACGCCGACGACATAGAGGATGGAGACCGCGGTCTTGGGCGGGAGCCCAAGCCAGGTCACGAGCAGATAGAGTCCGTAGCCGATGGCGTTTTGGGACAGGCCGACCAGGCCGTAGCGCCACAGCTGTACGGACCACGGGCAAACGCCACAGCTCGCGCAGGGGGCGTTTTGCCGCACGGTTCGCACAAAGGCCGCAAACGAGGTCGTCACCGCAAGATCCCGGGCAGGTCAGGCCGTCCGGGGTTGGCCGAAAAAGGCGAAGATCCGGTCCACGACCCGGTCCACCTCGTCGGGGCGCATGCCGAAAGGGGCAGGCGCAGCAGGCGGTCGGCCGTGGCCATGGTGACCGGCAGCTCGCCCACGGCCCGGCCCGAAACGCCGGCCGGCCGGCGAGGCGTGCAGGGGGACGTAATGGAACACGGCCGAGATGTTGTCTTCCTTGAGGGCGGCGGTCAGGGCCTCGCGCACGGCCAGGGATTCGGTCAGGATGTAGAAGATGTGGCCGTTGGCCAGGCCTTCCGGCACCTGGGGCAGGCGCAGGCAACCGGCGTCCTGCAACGGGCGCAGGGCGTGCAGGTAGCGGTCGAACGAGGCCCGGCGGTGGCGATGATGGTTTCCGCCTCCTCGATCTGGCCCCAAAAACGCGCCGATGAGTTCGCTCGGCAGAAACGACGAGCCCACGTCCACCCAGGTGTACTTGTCCACTTGGCCTCGGAAGAACTGGGCCCGGTTGGTGCCCTTTTCCCGCAGGATCTCGGCCCGCTGCACGAACGACGGGTGTGACGAGCAGGGCCCCGCCCTCGCCGCTGATGATGTTCTTGGTCTCGTGAAGCTCAAACAGCCGAATCGCCGAGGCTGCCAGCATACGGCCCTTGTAGGTGGAGAAAAACGCTGGGCCGCGTCTCGACCACGAGCAGGCCATGGGCCCGGGCCAGGTCCATGATCGTGTCCATTCGCAGGACACGCCCGCGTAGTGGACCGGCCACGATGACCTTGGTGCGCGGGGTGATGGCCCGGGCAAACAGGGTTTCGTCCAGGTTGCAGTTGTCCGGCCGGATGTCCACGAAGACGGGGTGGCGCCGCGCAGCACAAGGCCGGGGCGGTGGACGAAAACGTGAACGACGGCATGATGACTTCGTCGCCCGGACCGACGTCGCACAAAAGGGCGGCCATCTCCAGGGCGCGGTGCAGGAATGGGTGAGCAGGGCGCGGCGCACGCCGAAATGCTCTTCCATCCAGGTCTGGCAACGTTGGTGAAGGTGCCGTCCCCGGAAAGATGGGCCTGCATCACGGCCTGGGCGATGTAATACAGTTCCTTGCCGGCGATGAAGGGCCGATTGAAAGGTATTTTTTCCATGGTGATCCGCGAAAACGGTGGTTGGCCGCTTGGCTGGAAACGTTACGAACCGCTCCCGTACAACGTCAGGTCCGTGCGGACAGGCAGGGGATGGGTGCGGGCGAAGGCCAGGAGATCCTCGTAGATCTGCTGGCAGGTGGCCACGGGCACGTCCGGGGCATGCATGACGGTCGGGCCGTCCTGGGAAAAAAGCGCGGCCCAGGGCTTGTGCTGGAGCTCTTCCCAGGCGCCGTAACGGCCGTAGCTGATGACGCCGCTGACGGTTTGCAGGCGCAGGTCAAAGGATTCGTAGCCCATGGGGCCGGGCAGCAGTTTCTGGGGCCGGCATTCGTGGTACGGGCCGGCCTGGGCGGAAAAAAGAACCAGCCGCCGATCTGAATGTCCCCGAACCAGCGGTCTTCGGCGCCGAAGTGGTCCGTTTCCATGAGCAGGGTCCTGAAATCCTCGGCCATGCCTGTCCTCCTTGGCGTTTCGTGTCCCGGCTTGTAGCCCGGCCCGGGAGTCCGGGTCAACGGCCCGTGAGCGAGGACAGGGCGAGCAGGTATTTGAACACCGTGGACACATGTC
>Ga0268359_10413_pt1 | contig 13817 bp, 17 predicted proteins | sample BioMet11_FD_194416 | JGI IMG/M metagenome (GOLD analysis project Ga0268359, IMG submission 194416) | Sewage microbial communities from Oakland, California, United States - Biofuel 11 (PacBio Assembly) | ecosystem: Engineered > Wastewater > Sewage > Unclassified | place: USA: California | collected...
GGCGACACGCGCGAGGAGGCGAGTCTCCACAATGGACCCTTCTTGAGACTTCTGCTCATACTTTCCTTCTCCTACTACTCGTATCGACTACTTGGACTTACGGCGACGGATAATCAGCCTGTTGCTGGCCTTCTTCGGGTCGCGGGTCTTCTTGCCCTTCGTCGGCTTACCCCAGGGGGTGACAGACGGACGACCAGAGGTGTGGTTCTTGCCCTCGCCGCCACCATGCGGGTGGTCGACAGGGTTCATGACCGTACCACGGACGGTGGGACGGACGCCTGCCCAGCGGCTACGTCCTGCCTTGCCGATGACGATGTTGGAGTGATCGGCGTTGCCGACCTCGCCAATCGTCGCACGGCAGGTGAGCATGACGCGCCGCAGCTCGGATGAGGGCATGCGAAGGACAGCGTAGCCGTTGTCCTTGCCCATGAGCTGCACGGAGGTACCTGCGGCACGAGCCATTGCGGCACCCTTGCCCGGCTGGAACTCGACGGCATGCACAAGCGTACCGACGGGAATCTCCGACAGGGGCATGCAGTTGCCTGGCTTGATGTCGATGCCGGTCTTGCCGGAGAGAACGGTATCGCCTACGCCGAGGTTCTCGGGGCACAGAATGTAGGCCTTGGCACCGTCGGCGTAGTGGAGCAATGCGATACGAGCCGAACGGTTGGGGTCGTACTCGATGGTGGCGACCTTCGCGGGTACGTCGTCCTTCAGACGCTTGAAGTCGATGCGACGATACTGACGCTTGTGTCCTCCACCCTGGTGGCGGGTAGTGATGCGGCCGTTGTTGTTACGGCCAGCCTTGTTGGGCAGGGGCTCGAGAAGAGACTTCTCGGGCTTGTCGGCGGTGATCTCCGCGAAGTCGGAGACCGTCTGGAAACGCCTTCCCGCACTCGTAGGCTTGAGGTGCTTAACTGCCATTGACTCTTTCCCTTCTTTCCGTTGGCCGTCCCGCTCAGGGATTGGTAGGGCGACACCGGATTACCACGGTACCGCGCGTATCCATCACACGCGGCATAACAGCCCGACTCCCCCTTTGGGAATCGGGCGAAGTGCCTTACTCAGCAGAAGCCGCAGCTGCCTGCTGTGCGAAGATCTCGATCTGCTCACCAGGAGCGATCGTCACGATTGCCTTCTTCCAGGAGCGGGTCTTGCCCATCGCCGAGTAGCGAACGCGCTTGGCCTTGCCGGAGACGTTGAGCGTGTTCACCTTGATGACATGAACGCCGAAGAGCTTCTCGACCGCAGAGGCAATCTCCTCCTTGTGGGCGGTCTTCGCGACCTCGAACGTGTACTTGCCCTGCTCCATGAGATCATAGGAACGCTCGGAGACGATCGGGCGAATGATGACGCTGTAGGCGGAGTTCATTATGCGAGCACCTCCTCGAGGTTCTTGGCGACTTCGGCCGACATGAGAAGAAAGCCGTTGTCGATGAGGGTATAGGTCGAAGCCTCGGACACGCCGATCACCGTGACCTTCTCGATGTTGCGGAAGGAGAGGTAGGTGTTGAGGTCGTCATCGGGAACGACGAGGGTCACGCGCTTGCCGTCGATGCCAAGGGCGACGAGTGCCGCCTTGGCCTGCTTGGTCGAGGGCTTCTCAAACTCGAGACCGTCAACAAGGACGAGCTCGGCATCGGCGACCTTGCCGGAAAGCACGGACCGCATGGCAAGCTTGACCATCTTGTTGTTGACGCGCAGGGCATGTGGGGCGTAGGCCCGAAGATCACGCCGCCACCGACCCACTGGCCCGCGCGGATGGAACCCTGACGAGCACGACCGGTACCCTTCTGACGGTACGGCTTCGCGCCGCCGCCAGAAACCTCGTGGCGGTTCTTGGTGGAGTGGGTACCCTGACGCTGGGAGGCTGACTGGCACACCACGACCTGATGAATGACGGGGATGTTCGGCTCGATGCCGAAGACGTCTGAGGAGAGCTCGGCCTCGCCGACCTGCTCGCCCTTGACGCTCTTGATTACGTACTTGGACATTCTGTCCTCCTTGGAAGCCTAAAGGTTTGCGAGTGGTGCGGCCCTTAGGCCATGCGGACCTGGACGAGAGCGTTCTTGCCGCCAGGAACGGCGCCCTTGATGAGCATGAGGTTCTGCTCTGCGTCGATGCGGACGAGCTTGAGATTCTTGACGGTCACGCGATCGTCACCCATGTGGCCAGCCATGTGCAGACCCTTGCGAACGCGGGAGGGGTAGGCGCACTGACCGATGGAACCCGGCCTGCGCTGGTTACGAGAGCCGTGGGTTATGGGACCACAGGCGAAGTTCCAACGCTTGATGGTGCCCTGGAAGCCCTTGCCCTTGGAGGTGCCGATGACATCGACAGACGTGACGTCGGCGAAGTTGGCAACGGTGACCTGGTCACCGGTGTGATACTCCTCGCCGTTCTCGACGCGAACCTCGCGGAGGAAGCGCATGGGCTCGACACCCTGGGCCTTGAAATGGCCGGACATCGGCTTGTTGACGTGCTTTGCGGTGATGTCTCCGAAGCCAATCTGCACGGCATCATAGCCGTCGGTTGCCTTCGTCTTTACCTGCGAGACAGTGCAGGGGCCAGCCAGAATGACGGTGACAGGCACGACGTTGTCGTTCTCGTCCCAAACCTGAGTCATCCCGAGCTTTCGGCCAAGAATGGTGCTGACCATGCTCTTTCCTAACCTTCAGTGGTCATGGGACCTTTTGCGCAGGCTTCTTGCCTGCTCCCCCAGCGGACCACGTCCTGTAGACTCTGCCCAAGAGACCTATGTGTCCCCTATTTGGACAGCTTTACTAGGATACAACCTCGTTTGCCGTTTCACAATGTCTTTATAAGAAAATCTGGGTGTATCTAGCTGCGAATTAGCATTCCACTGTCTCGGGCGTAGCCCTACGGCGAAAACGCAACCTCTCGCGCACCACCTGCCACGGGCGACCCACGCCTTTGTTGGGCAGGAGCCACGAGATGATCGGAAATAGGCACACATAGAAGGACGCCTTGGGCTTCCGGAGGAACGTCTCATGTGACACGCTCCCATTGGAAATCCCAAGACGCCCTGAGCTTGCTCTGCGATCAGTCTAGAGCTTGATCTCGATGTCGACGCCAGCGGGCAGGTCGAGACGCATGAGCGAGTCAACGGTGCTGGAGCTGGGGTCAAGGATGTCGATGAGACGCTTGTGGGTGCGCTTCTCGAACTCCTCGCGTGAGTCCTTGTCCTTGTGCGGCGAGCGAATGACGCAGTAGGTATTACGCTCGGTCGGCAGTGGAATGGGGCCGGAGACACGCGCGCCGGTCTTCTGCGCGGTGTCCACGATAAGTTTCGCGGACTGGTCGACGACCTCGTGATCGTAGCCCTTGAGGCGAATCCTGATCTTCTGACTTGACACTTTCGATACCTCCATCATGAGCTATTAACTCGGGTCGTTGACTAGGCGTTGGTACCACTCTTGGCAACAATCTCCTCGCGGACGGCCTTGGGAACGGGGTCATACGACGAGAACTGCATCGTATAGCTCGCGCGTCCCTGCGTCTGCGAGCGCAGGTCGGTTGCATAGCCGAACATCTCGCCCAGAGGTACCTTGGCGCGAATGACCTTGGTGTCGCGACGATCCTCCATGCCCTCGATCTTGCCACGACGAGACGAGAGGTTACCCATGACGTCGCCCATGTACTGCTCGGGAGTCTCGACCTCGACGGACTCGACGGGCTCGAGAAGGACGGGATCGGACTTCTTGAGAGCGTCCTTGATGGCCATGGAGCCAGCGATCTTGAAGGCCGCCTCGGAGGAGTCGACCTCGTGGTAGGAGCCGTCGACAAGCGAGACCTTGATGTCGACGACGGGATAGCCAGCGATGACGCCAGAATTGAGCGCTTCCTGGATTCCCTTGTCGATCGGGGTGATGTACTCCTTGGGCACGACGCCACCAACGATCGCGTTGATGAACTCGTAGCCCTTGCCCTCCTCGTTCGGCTCCATGTCGATGATCGCATGACCATACTGGCCGCGACCGCCGGACTGGCGGATGAACTTGCCCTCGGCGTGGGCCACGGCGTGACCGGCGGTCTCACGGTAGGCGACCTGCGGCTTGCCGACGTTGCAGTCGACCTTGAACTCGCGACGCAGGCGATCGATGATGATCTCGAGGTGAAGCTCGCCCATGCCGGCAATGATGGTCTGGCCGGTCTCGTGGTCGGTGTGGACCTGGAAGGTCGGATCCTCCTCGGCAAGCTTGGCGAGACCAACGGACATCTTGTCCTGCTCGGCCTTGGTCTTGGGCTCGACGGCGACCTCGATGACGGGAGCGGCAAACTGGATGGCCTCGAGAACGACGGGATGCTTCTCGTCGCAGAGGGTGTCACCCGTGGTGGTGTTCTTGAGACCGACGCAGGCGACGATGTCGCCAGCGGAGCACTCCTCGCGGTCAACGCGATCGTTGGCGTTCATCTCGAGGATGCGGCCCAGACGCTCGCGGTTGTCCTTGACCGAGTTGTAGACGTAGGAGCCCGCCTCGGCCTGGCCGGAGTACACGCGGATGTAGGTGAGCTTACCGACATAGGGGTCGGTCATGATCTTGAAGGCAAGCGCAGAGAACGGCTCCTTGGGATCGGCGTGACGAATCACTTCCGCACCCTTGAGGTCGGTGCCGTCGATCTCGGGAACGTCAAGCGGGCTCGGGAGATAGTCCACGACGGCGTCGAGGAGCTCCTGGATACCCTTGTTCTTATATGCAGAGCCAACGAAGACGGGGTTGAGCTCACCAGAGATGACACCCTTGCGAATGGCCTCCTTGAGCACGTCCACAGGGACCTCGTTCTCCTCGAGAACGGCTTCCATTACCTCGTCAGAGAAGTTGGAGGCTGCATCGAGCAGCTCCTCGCGCCTCTCGTTGGCGATGTCGACGAACTCCTCGGGGATCGCGTCCATGACCTCGGGGTAGATCATGCCCTTGGAGTCCTCCTTGAAATCCCATGCCTCCATGGTGACGAGGTCGACGAGGCCCCAGAAGTTGGACTCGGCGCCCATGGGAATCTGGGCGGCAACGGCAGGAGCGGAGAGGCGCTCCTTCATGGTGTCGATCGCGTGGAAGAAGTCAGCGCCGACGCGGTCGTACTTGTTGATGAAGGCGATGCGAGGCACGCCATACTTGCCAGCCTGACGCCAGACGGTCTCGGACTGCGGCTGGACGCCGGCAACGGCATCGAAAACAGCAACGGCACCGTCGAGAACGCGCAGGCAGCGCTCGACCTCGGCCGTAAAGTCGACGTGACCAGGCGTGTCGATAATCTGGATGACATGGTCCTTCCAGAAGCACGTGGTGGCCGCGGAGGTGATGGTAACGCCGCGCTCCTGCTCCTGAACCATCCAGTCCATGGTCGCGGCGCCATCGTGAACCTCGCCGATCTTGTGGGTCTTGCCCGTGTAATAGAGAATGCGCTCGGTGGTCGTCGTCTTACCGGCATCGATGTGAGCCATGATGCCGATGTTACGGAGGTCCTTAAGCGCGTATTTCATGTCTGCCATGTGCTAAGTCCTCCTTACTTTAGAAGCGGTAGTGCGAGAAGGCTCGGTTTGACTCTGCCATCTTGAAGAGGTCCTCGCGACGCTTGACGGATGCACCGACGCCGTTGGAGGCATCCATGATCTCGGCAGCGAGGCGCTCGGCCATGGTCTTCTCCTTGCGGGCGCGGCTGAAGTTCACGAGCCAACGGAGGGCAAGGGTGGTGGCACGACGAGAGTTGACCTCCATGGGTACCTGGTAGGTGGCACCGCCGACGCGCTTGGGCTTGACCTCGAGGGTGGGGCGGATGTTGTCCATGGCCTTCTTGAAGACGGACAGGGGATCCTCGCCGGTCTTCTCCTTGACGATGTCGAAGGCGCCGTAGACGATGCGCTCGGCGGTGGCCTTCTTGCCATCGAGGAGAACCTTGTTGATGAGCTGGGTCACGAGACGGTTGTTGTAGACTGCGTCAGGCTGAACCTCACGACGGACTGCTGCTGCACGACGCGGCATGTTTTCTCCTAAGAACTATGGACTGCAGAATGTGTAGAGTCAGACTCTACTTGGCACGCTTGGCGCCGTAGCGGGAGCGAGCCTTCTTACGGTTCTGCACGGCAGCGCAGTCGTAGGCGCCGCGAATGATCTTGTAGCGAACACCAGGGAGGTCACGGACACGACCGCCACGGATGAGGACGATGGAGTGCTCCTGAAGGTTGTGGCCCTCGCCGGGGATGTAGGCGGTGACCTCGATGCCGTTCACGAGACGGACACGCGCGACCTTACGAAGAGCCGAGTTGGGCTTCTTGGGCGTGGTGGTGAAGACACGGGTGCAGACGCCACGCTTCTGGGGATTGTGCTGCAGGGCAGCGTTCTTGGACTTAGCCTTGACGCTGACGCGGCCGTTGCGGACGAGCTGGTTGATAGTAGGCAAAGCTCTCTCCTTCAATTAACCTATTGACGTGCTTTACTGTCGAATTTCGAAGGGCAGCGCAGCACCGTCACCCTGGAATTGTCGCGAGCAGAAACTTTACGCGCCATAATGCCCGTTGTCAAAACGCCACGGTTCCGGGCGTATCCTTCCTACACGTCATGCTCACATTGCGAACACCGCCGATGAGCCATACGCACATAAATCCATGGTCCTCTAGGTGACCTCTGACGGACAAGATGGCCATAGGACGAACGTCTGCGACGGGGGCATCAAGAGTCTCGCCCCTACCACCTGCTACGCCTCGAATCCCAGCTGCGACTCCGACGCATGCTCGAGACCCAGTCTCAGGAGCATCGTGACATGTTCGTCGGCGAGCGAGTAGTATACGCGCTGCCCATCTCGCCGCGCAGTCACAAGCCCACGATCGCGGAGCATGCGCAGCTGATGCGAGATGGCCGACTGCGAGACGGATGAACTCTCCTGAATCTCCGAGACGCTTTTCTCACCCTGTGCAAGTTCCCCGAGAATCTGGAAGCGCGTGAAGTCGGAGAGTGCGTCAAAGATCTGGGTAGCCTCATAGACCACGTCATCATTGCCCAGAAGTCCCTCGATAGCACTCTCGCCCATGTTCCCACTCCCCTACGCCACATGCCGATGCAAGTCATAGTGTACCCAACCGCTCGAGGTCTCCGAAGGCGTGTGTCTGGCAGCACGCCCATCGTCAGGAACTCCTACCGGCGCTGTTCCCCGCATATATTCGCGTGAGCAGTCCACAGCCTGCAGAAATACCCGCCAAATGGACGAGCACTGGAGAGAACGTACCCGCATCGCTCCTGCTGCCTCGCGAAACCGCAGTTGTCGTAGGTCCGGGTTTTCGTGTATGCGACAGGTCTTCGACCTGCCCGCACATTTGACCGATATCTCTGCAGGTGTCCGGAAGAGTCGTGAGGGTGTGGTTCGCGTCGTGGGCATACATGAGAAGTGACATGGGCATGCCAAGCACGCACGGACCAAAAAAGGGACCCCGGCATATGCCGGGGTCCCCGTAGGCAACAGCATCTTGATGGAAAGGCCTATTCGTCACTCTCGACGTCATCCTCGGCCTCATGAGCCACGACCTGCGAAAGAAGGTCATCAAGTGAACCAAGGTCCTCATTGATGATGTCGGTATCGCCGTTGTCGGTATCACCACCGATGAGCTCGTCGTCATAGTGATGCTTGGGCGGTGCCGCGGTACCGAGCATGACGTCCACGTCCGCGTCGGGAGAGAACACCATGTTCAGGAGCTGCGAAAGATCCTCGGAATCGGCCTCGTCGTCATCTGGCTCGAGGATGTAGAGCAGCCCACGGGCCTCGAGTCCGTCGCGGAGCTCTTCGATTGCCTTTGCGCCAATGCCATCGATGCGCAGGAGGTCATCCTCGGTCTTGCCGATGAGGTCGCCCACGGTCTCGATGCCCACCTCGCTGAACTTGTTGGTCCAACGCTGCGACACGCCAAGATCGTCAAAGAGGTAGAGCTTCGCATCCTCGCTCGAGAGCGTACGCCCGTTCTTGGAATACACGCCACCGTAACCGAAGTCATCGCCGACCCAGTCAAGCTGCTTGGGGAACTGCTCCTCGATACCCTTGAGCTCGTCGGGTGCCCACTCGGGCAGGCTCTTGACCATCGGAGAAGTAGGGGCCGTCAATCTTGTTCCCATGGTACGTGAGCTTGGCATTGTCATATGCGGCAAGGCCAGTACCAGCGGGGATCTTCTTGCCCACGATGACGTTTGACTTAAGGTCGAGCAGATGGTCCACGTCACCCTCGATGGCGGCCCTCCGTGAGTACGCCAGCGGTACGAATGAACGAGGCGCTGGACAGCCAGGAGTCGATGGAGCTTGCGACCTTGAGGGTACCAAGGATGACCGGCTCCGCCTCAGGCGGAGTGCCACCGGCGAGAGCAACGTTACGCACGGTGTCCGCAAAGACGTAGCGATCCACGTACTGCCCAAGCAGGTACTCGGAGTCACCTGGGTTTGTCACCGTGGACACGGCGGAGCATCTGGCGAGCAATGACCTCGATGTGCTTGTCGTTGAGGTCGACGCCCTGAGAGGTGTAGACGTCCTTGACCGATTCGACGAAGGTATGCATCGTCGACTCGATGTCGGTGAGCTTACGCAGCTTGCGGAAGTTTGACGAAGCCATGGGTGATCTGGTCCCGGCACGTACGACGATGCCCTCAACGATACCTGGCATGAAGCGGACGGACGCAGGGACGCGCCACTCCTCGATGATGCGAGTCTCGTCATCGGCGTCCACGATGCGGATGAGATACTCGGTCTGCTCGGGAATGATGCGGAGGAGACCTGAGACCGGAGCGAGGTCGCCCTCGCGGCCCAGGATCTTCTCGTTGACGTTACCGACGACGTCGAACATGCGGGCCACCGTCGGGAGGCCCTGCGTGATGTCGTCAGCGCCAGCGACGCCACCGGAGTGAATCGTGCCATCGTAAGCTGGGTGCCAGGCTCGCCGATCGACTGAGCGGCGATGATGCCGACGGCGGTGCCGATGTTGACGGGACGCCTCGTGGAGAGGTCCCAGCCGTAGCACCGCTGGCACACGCCGTACTTTGACTTGCAGGTCAGCAGCGCACGAAGCTCGATCTCTTTGAGCCCGTGCTCGACGAGCATCTTGAGCTGGTCCTTCCGTCTCGATGTAGCTTCCCGCCTCGACGAGAACCTCGCCGGTCCCCGGAGTCAACGATGTCGCGAATCGTGCAACGTCCGATGAGGTCGACATCTACGTCGCTCTCGCCAGACTTGATCAGCGGATACGTGACCGCCCTCATCGGTGCCGCAGTCTTCCTCGCGAACGATGACGTCCTGCGCCACGTCGACGAGACGACGCGTGAGATAGCCGGAGTCGGACGTGTGCGACGCCGTGTCGACGAGGACCCTTACGAGCGCCATAGGTCGAGATGAAGTACTCAAGCGGTTCGAGGCCCTCACGGAAGTTTGCCTTGATCGGCAGGTCGATGGTATCAGCCAGACATGTCGGCCATGAGACCGCGCATGCCCGCGAGCTGCCGGAGCTGCGTCTTGGAGCCGCGAGCACCGGAGGTCGGCCATCATGAAGATGGGGTTATCCTCGGCAAAGCCCGCGAGACATCTCGGAGGCCGAGCGTGTCCTGTGCACTCCGTCCAGGCGTTGACGACCTCGACGTGGCGCTCGCGCTCGGCGAGGAAGCCATCCTCGTAGTACTCGTTGATCTGGTCGACCCTATCCTGCGTCTCCTCGAGAAGGAGCTGCTTGTCATCGGGGATGACGGCATCCCAGACGGAGACCGTCAGACCTGCGAGGGTGGCATAGTGGAAGCCGGTGGACTTGATCGCGTCGAGGATCGGCTCGACCTCGGCCGTGTTATAGCGGTCGCAGCAGTCGTTGACGAGAGCGGAGATATCGCTCTTGACCAGCTTGTAGTTGATGAAGGGATAGTCCTGTGGCAGGCAGCGACGATTGAAGATCACGCGGCCCACGGTGGTCTCGAGACGGGTGTAACCCTCGGTGACATCGATGTCCTCGAACTTGCCACGACCCACCATGACGGAAGATTGCCTGGTCGTCGTTATAGGTATTGGCGTCGGCCGCAGAGATGCGGACGATGACCTTGGCCTGGAGGTCGAGATCGCAGTCGGCGTCCACGGCATGAAGCGCATCGTCGAAGTTGGCAAAGATCCGTCCCTCGCCGTTGACCCCGTCCTTCTCGGTGGTGAGATAGTAGGAGCCGAAGATCATGTCCTGCGACGGCACGGTGAGGACCTTGCCCGACGCGGGAGAGCGAAGGTTGTTGCTCGAGAGCATGAGGACGCGGGCCTCGGTCTGCGCCTGCGTGAGAGGGGCACGTGGACCGACATCTGGTCGCCGTCGAAGTCGGCGTTGAACGGTGCACACACCAGGGGATGCAGGTGGATGGCCTTGCCCTCGACGAGCACCGGCTCGAAGGCCTGGATGGACAGGCGGTGAAGGGTGGGCGCGCGGTTGAGCAGAACGAGGCGGTCCTGAATGACCTCCTCGAGCACGTCCCAAACGGCAGGCATGCCACGGTCGATCGCACGCTTGGCACCCTTGATGTTCTCGACCTTGCCGAGCTCGACGAGACGACGGACGACGAAGGGCTTGAAAAGCTCGAGGGCCATCGTCGAAGGCAGGCCGCACTGATGCAGCTTGAGCTGTGGGTCGACGACGATGACCGAGCGGCCCGAGTAGTCGACGCGCTTGCCGAGCAGGTTCTGACGGAAGCGACCCTGCTTACCCTTGAGCGCCTCGGCAAGCGACTTGAGCGGACGCCCGCCACGGCCGGTGACGGGACGACCACGACGCCCGTTTGTCGAAGAGCGCGTCCACGGACTCCTGGAGCATGCGCTTCTCGTTGTTGACGATAATCGCTGGGGCGTCGAGGTCGAGCAGGCGCTTGAGTCGGTTGTTGCGGTTGATGACGCGACGGTACAGGTCGTTGAGGTCGGACGCGGCAAAGCGGCCACCATCGAGCTGGACCATGGGTCGCAGGTCAGGGGGAATAACGGGGACGACGTCAAGAATCATGTTGGCGGGGTCGTTGTTGCCCTTGAGGAAGGCATCGACGATCTCGAGGCGCTTGATGGCCTTCTCGCGCTTTTGCTTCTGGGACTCATCGGAGGCGATGATGTCGCGCAGGCTCTTGGCCTCCGCCTCGAGGTCGATGCCGCGAAGAAGCTCGCGAATGGCCTCGGCACCCATGCCACCCTTGAAGTAGATGCCGTAATAGCGCTTCAGCTCGGAGAAGAGCCCTTCGTCGGAGATGAGCTCGTGTGCCTCGAGCTGCATGAACTTCTCGTAGGCCTCCGTACGGAGCTGCTTCTCCTCGTCGTACTCCTCCTCAAGGTCGGCAACGCCGGCACGAACCTCGTCATCGGAGAGTGGCTCGACCTCGCCGAACTCATCCCCGGTGGTCTGGCCCTGCTCTTTGAGGCGTGCGATCTGGTCGTCGCGCTCGGCATCGAGCTCCTCGATGTCGGCGGCGAGCTCCTCCTTGAGATCGTCGGCGTCGGCCTCGCGGGCCTCGGTGTCGATGGAGGTGATCACATAGCTCGCGAAGTAGAGCACCTTCTCGAGATCCTTTGACTTCATGTCGAGGAGACGGGCCAGAGGGAAGCTGGATGGGCTCTTGAAGTACCAGATATGGCTGACGGGCGCAGCGAGTTCGATGTGCCCCATACGCTCGCGACGCACCTTGGCGGTCGTGACCTCGACGCCACAGCGCTCGCAGACGATGCCCTTAAAGCGGATGCCCTTGTACTTGCCGCAGGCGCACTCCCAGTCCTTGACGGGACCGAAGATCTTCTCGCAGAAGAGACCGTCCTTCTCCGGCTTGAGGGTGCGATAGTTGATGGTCTCAGGCTTCTTCACCTCGCCGCAGGACCAGCTGCGGATCTCGTCCGCACTTGCGAGCGAAATCTTGATCGCGTCAAAATCAGTGGTATCGAAATCTGCCACAGTCGCTACTCCTTATCGCTAGAAGCACTGCCGATGAGCACGTCGTCGGCCGAGGGGACGCCGATGAGGTCGTTCTCCCACCGAAGCCAGCAAAGACGTCAACCGGGTTTTCGGCCGCGACATCCTTCTCGCGCTGGGGCTGCTGGGCATGCTTGTGGTACGAAATCGGCTCGATGTCGAGCGCGAGGGAACGAATCTCCTTTACCAGCACCTTGAAAGACTCGGGGATGCCGGCGACAGGCACGTTCTCGCCCTTGACGATGGCCTCGTAGGTCTTGACACGGCCATTGGTATCGTCGGACTTGACCGTGAGAATCTCCTGGAGGACGTTGGAGGCACCGTAGGCATAGAGTGCCCAGACTTCCATCTCACCAAAGCGCTGTCCGCCGAACTGAGCCTTGCCACCGAGAGGCTGCTGGGTAACGAGGCTGTAGGGACCAGTCGAGCGGGCGTGGATCTTGTCATCGACCATATGGCCGAGCTTCAGGATGTAGCTCGTGCCTACCGTGATCTGGCTCTTGAACTCACCGGTGCGGCCATCATAGAGCGTGGTCTTACGCGCTCGTTGAGCTGAGGCACGAACTCCGCGTTCATGTGGTCACCGTAGTCAATCATGGCCTTGTTCATCAAGTTGATGTTGGTGCGGCGAATGACCTCGGCGACCTCGTCATCGGTCGCGCCGTCGAAGACTGGCGTGGCGACCTGAACGGGACCGGGAACGTATGCCTTTGAGTCGGCGGACTCGTCATCCCAGCCGTGGGCAGCACCCCAACCGAGGTGGCACTCGAGCAACTGGCCGACGTTCATACGAGACGGAACGCCCAGGGGGTCGAGAAGCACGTCTACCGGCGTGCCGTCGGCCATGTAGGGCATGTCCTCGATTGGCAGAACGTTGCAGACGACACCCTTGTTGCCGTGACGACCTGCGATCTTGTCACCCTGCTGAATCTTGCGACGCTGCGCGACGAAGACGCGGACGAGCTCGTTGACTCCAGGCGGGAGGTCGTCGCCAGCCTCGCGCGAGAAGCGCACGACGTCAACGACGCGACCATAGGCGCCATGGGGCATCTTAAGGGACGTATCACGCACGTCATGGGCCTTGGCACCGAAGATGGCACGGAGCAGGCGCTCCTCGGCCGTAAGGGCCGTCTCGCCTTGGGCGTGACCTTGCCGACGAGGATATCCCCGGGGCCGACCTCGGCACCGATACGAATGACGCCGTCGTCATCGAGGTTGGTGAGCATGTCGGGCGAGAGGTTCGGAATCTCACGCGTGATCTCCTCGGGACCGAGCTTGGTGTCGCGCGCATCGATCTCGTGACGGGAGATGTTGATGGAGGTGAGCAGGTCATCCTGGACCACGCGCGCGATCGAGAGACGATGATGCCGTCCTCGTAGTTGTAGCCCTCCCACGGCATGTAGGCCACGGTGAGGTTGGCACCGAGGGCAAGCTCCGAGTGATCGATGGAGGTGCCATCGGCAAGGGGCTGACCCTCGACGATCTTGTCACCCGCATGGACGATTGGGCGATGGTTGATGCACGTCGACTGGTTGGAGCGCTCGTACTTGGGAAGATCGTAGCGCTCGGCACCGTAGGCCTCGGAATAGACGGTCACGTGGCTGGCATCGACCTCCTCGACGACGCCGGCATGTGCGGCGCGGATGATCTCGCCGGAGTCGAGGCCGCGCGACTCTCCATGCCAGTCCCGACGTAAGGAGCATGCGTCTGAATCAGAGGCACGGCCTGACGCTGCATGTTGGCACCCATGAGGGTACGCTTGGCATCGTCGTGCTCGAGGAACGGGATGAGGTTGGCGGCCACGGAGAGCATCTGGCGCGGCGAGACGTCCATGTAGTCGACATCCTCGACCAGCACCTGGGC
>Ga0268359_10691_pt1 | contig 13774 bp, 12 predicted proteins | sample BioMet11_FD_194416 | JGI IMG/M metagenome (GOLD analysis project Ga0268359, IMG submission 194416) | Sewage microbial communities from Oakland, California, United States - Biofuel 11 (PacBio Assembly) | ecosystem: Engineered > Wastewater > Sewage > Unclassified | place: USA: California | collected...
AAGTGCGGGTTTGGCTACCGCAAAATCTGCAACTACCGTATTCAATGGGGTTGAACATGGTGGATATATCATTTCCTCCACCTATTCAACGTTGAAATGGGAGTTGACAGAAGAAACGAATATCGGACTTTCATCGAAACTATTCAATAACCGATTAAGTTTGGAAGCTGATTATTTTATTAAAGATACTAAAAACGGCGTTATCAGTGTTTCGGTTCCGTCAACTCAAAATTCCATTTTATCGAATGCCGGCGTTTTCCGCAATCAGGGTTTCGAAATGTCTTTGAATTGGGAAGATAAAATAGGGAAAGATTTTTCGTACAACATTGGAGCAAATTTCTCAACTCTTAAAAATAGCGTTCAGAAACTTTATGGAGATTTGAAGTACATTGATGGAGGAAGTGCTGAATTTTTGCAACGAAGTCAGGTTGGACATCCTTTGCTGGCTTTCTATGGTTATAAAGTAGATGGAGTGTATCAAAATCAAGATGAGATTTCTGCCGATCCAATAGCGGTTGCAAACAAACTTGTTCCTGGTGATTTCAAATACAAAGATTTAAATGGAGACAAAGTGCTGGATACTAAAGATCGCACGTTTTTAGGTTCTTATTTCCCTACATTCATGTACGGAGGGAATATTGGATGTAGATACAAAAATGTAGATTTATCAGTCAATGTTATGGGTCAAACCGGAAATAAAATTTTGAACAGGAAAAGAGGCGAGATCATTTGGACCAATGATGGAAACATGGATGCTGACTTAGCTAAAAATCGTTGGCACGGCGAAGGAACATCTAATAAATATCCGTCTGCTTCTGGCCTTCGTAGGGGTTGGAATCAAAAAATGAGTAATTATTTTGTTGAAGATGGAAGTTTCTTCCGAATTGAAAACATAACCCTTGGTTATACGATAAAATCATTCCATTATTCAGGAATAACAATGCCTGAAGCACGAATTACACTAACTGCTGAAAAAACCGTTAACGGCATTTTCGTATAACGGATTTAACCCTGAAATAGAAAATGGCATTGATACGCAAACTTATCCTATTCCGGCTATTTACACTATCGGACTCAGTCTTAAATTTTAATCTTCTAAAAATAATATAAAAATGAAAAAAATAAAACATATCAAACAGTTAAGTGTAGCTGCCTTTGCCTTATTTTTGTTCACTTCCTGCAATGATAAATTGAATGAATTGAAAGAAAATGAAAGCTATACCTCGACAACCGATTATACCATATCTGCAAATATGATAAAACCCTTGGTTGGCGCTTATACAGATTTTAGTATTAACCGTGGCTGGGCCGATTTCCCTTTGATTTCGGTGAGAGGCGATGATGTTAATTCCGGTGGTGGAAATGGAGCTGATCAATATGATTATTACCAAACTGATTTATTTACTTACAACAAAGATTATTGGATGTATAATTCAGTATGGACAAGCATGTACACATCTATTTACAATATGAATGCCGCAGTTAACGATATAAGCAAATATGTTGCTTCAGGGGCCGATGCAAAATTAGGAGCTCAATATTCGGCTGAGATAAAAGTAATGCAATCTTTTTTGTTGTTCAATTTGTCAAGACTTTGGGGAAATGTGTTCATCCCTGTTACCGAACAGCCAGCCGAATTGTATGAGCTAAATGTCTCGACGAAAGATGAAATCATGCAACATATTTCTGCTGATATGGATGTGGCGATTCCAAACCTACCTGCAGTAAGTCCAAGCGAAAGAGCTGATATTAAGGGAGGTATTACTAAATATACGGCTTATGCCGTAAAAGCTTTGGCTAATTTGGAATTAAAAAAATATCAAGAAGTGGCTGATGCTACTGCTGAAATTATTAAATCGAACAAATTTAGTCTTGAGCCAAACTTTTTCAACCTTTGGGATATACACGGGAAACTTAACAAAGAAAATATACTTGAATGGCAGTATTCAGATTTGGGTCAGGCTACTGGAACCAATTACAGTTATTTGTTCGCATTCTTTGGGCCTCAGGGTTGGACTCCCGCTGTAAAAGGCGCTGGTGATGGTTGGGGATTCTATGAACCCAGTTTGAAGTATATAAAATTTATGCTTGACAGGGGTGAAAAAACGCGTTTACAAGCTACTGTATTATTCACAAACAGCGGAATTGCCGAAATTAAAAAAGATTCGAAATATGCTAGCTTGCCTTCATGGATAACTAATACAACTGTTTATGGAGATGTTTTAAACGATTATGCCAGAGCTTTTTTTGCTAGTGGTAAGTATTATTTCCCATCGAATGAACTTACTCAAGGTAGAACTGATTACGGAACTAATAAAAATTTCACTTGTATCCGTTATGCGGAAATATTATTGATGTATGCTGAAGCCTTGACCCAAGGAGCAACCGGATCTGTCATGACAGCCGACGCTGCCGTGAATTTAGTTAGAACAAGGGCCGGATTGTCAAATTTATCAGGAGTAACAAATGCTCAGGTTATGGATGAGAAATTTGCCGAATTAGGAACTGAATGGGGGACGCGTTTTTATGATATGGTTCGCTTGGGTAAAACTTCGGAGTTAACTTATGATGGAAGAGCTACCTATACGGCTGATAAACAATTTCTACCGTATCCACAAGCTCAGGTAGATTTATTACCCGGGTTAACCAGTAAATAATATCAATTTTTAAAATTCTTAAAACATGAAAAAAAATATATTTTTGACGGTAATATTGTTAGCCGTATTCTTTTTGACAGCTTGTAACGAAGGTATTGATAAGATATCCTACGTTGCTCCCGGTGAGGATACGCAGGCACCTGTAGTATCCATTAGTTTTCCGATTGAAGGAGCCCAAATTCGGGTGGTGGAAGATGTTACTACTATCAATTTTCAAACAGTAATAACTGACGATATCGAACTGAAATCTATTGTTTTTAAACTGGACGGGACTCAGATCGCTTCATTCTCTTCTTTTAAAGACTATCGTAGGGCACTTGAAAACTTAAGCTATACACAATTGGGTAACGGGGATCATGCTTTTACAGTAATTGCGACCGATCTTTCGGGAAAATCTACTACAAGCACGGTTAATTTCCAAAAGGTAGAGCCTTATAAAGCAAAATATCCGGGTGAAATTTTCTATATGCCTTTTGATGGAGACAATATGGAATTGTTGAGCATTACTTATCCCACTATTGTAGGGTCTCCTTCGTTTACAACTGGGAAAGCAGGTAAAGCTTATGCCGGAGCTACCGATGCTTATTTGACCTTCCCGGCAACCAGTCTGAAAAACACTGAATTCAGCGCCGTTTTGTGGTTAAATGTCAATACAACCCCGACAGGGCAGGTATTCTGAATATAAGTCCTGATGGAACAGACGACAGAACCAAAGGATTCCGTTTATTCCGCGAAGGAAGCGCAACAAGCCAAACCATAAAGCTGAATGTGGGTACTGGTTCCAGCGAAAACTGGATTGACATGACTGCGGTAGGTGCATCGGATGGCTGGAAACAATATGCGTTTACTATTTCGTCGAGCGAAACAAATATTTATGTGGATGGGCAGTTGGTGAAAACGGTTGCCGGGGGTATTGCTTGGGATGCTACTTGTACCCTGATGTCAATCGGATCTGGCATGCCTAATTTTGCATATTGGAGTCATTTATCAGAATTAAGTTCTATTGATGAGCTTCGTATTTTCAATAAAGCCCTGAGTGCTTCTGAAGTACTGAAGATTTATAACGATCAGAAGTAAGTAAATCTTTATAATTAAATTTCGAACACAAATTACATAAATTTTTGCAGATTTATCTCTTTGCAGAATTGCCTTTTGTTGAAACGATAAGGTTACTGTTTTTTCGAATTTGCGATCTTTTTGTAATTTGTGTTCTTTTCTTCTCTCTTTAACTTTCATCGTGTGTTTTTATCAATAAAATTCCTCTGAATAAAGCAATGAGATTATATTCTATTGTGTTGTTGTTAGTGGTAGGGGTATCGTTGAATGCGCAGACCAAGATGGTCAAAGGGCAGATTACCGAATACCATGTTTCTACCGAAAAAACGTATCAGGTTACCGGAGTGGTTACCGGATGGGATGGGCGTCCGGTAAAAGATGTCCGCGTGATGATTAAGGACGGTGTGGGAACTACCGTAACCAATGAAAAAGGGGAGTATGCCATCACGGTGGGAACTTTCGATAAGGCCCTCTGGTTTTATTATCCTTCCATGAAAATGGTTGAATTTCCTATACGGTTCGACCAGTTGGAAATTAATTGTAAATTAGAAAAAGACAACCGCGATTACACCCTACAAAAACATACGCGGACGGTAACGCCATGGTTCGACCCGAACAACGACCGCCCGAAAACTTACTGTAATCCGGTAAACATCGATTATAATTTTGAGTATTTTAATCACAGCGCCAATAAAGGGATTTCGTGCCGCTCTACTGCCGACCCGATAATCGTTCCTTACAAAGGGGAGTATTATTTGTTTTCCACCAATCAATCAGGATATTATGTGTCATCAGATTTGAGTACATGGAAATATGTTTTTGCCGGATTCCAGCGCAAACCGAACGACGATGACCAGTGTGCCCCGACGGTTGAAATTTTCGGCGATACCATGGTTATGCTCGGATCCACCTATAAGAATTTGCCTGTTTGGTACACCACCGACCCTAAGTCGGGGCGATGGAAGCATTTGGCCGAGACGGCCATTTTGCCTCATTGGGATCCTTCGCTTTACCTTGATACCGATGGCAAAATGTACCTTTATTACGGATCGAGCAATGAATTTCCACTAAAAGGAGTGGAATACAGCCGTTCTACCTTCCGTCCCGATGGCGTTGTGCGTGATTTATTGTCGTTGCATCCCGAAATCCACGGCTGGGAACGATTTGGAATGAACAACGATGATTCGGTATCGCTCAAACCTTTTGCCGAAGGTTCGTTTGTAACCAAACACGATGGTAAATATTATTTGCAGTACGGATGTCCGGGTACAGAGTTCAAGGTGTATGCCGATGGAGTTTATGTGTCCGATCAGCCTCTTGGCCCTTTTGTTTGCCAGCCCAGCAACCCTATGAGCTACAAGCCAGGAGGATTTGTGCTCGGAGCCGGCCACGGGGGTACTTTTAAAGATAATTTTGACAACTACTGGCACGTAGCTACCTGCATGCTTTCGCTACGCGAAACGTTCGAAAGGCGCATTGGCCTTTATCCTGCCGGATTCGACGCCGAAGGGGTGATGTATGCCAATACGGCTTTTGGCGATTATCCGTTGTATGCGCCCACGGCTGCCGAAGATCATGTTAAAGGAAACTTCAGCGGTTGGATGTTGCTTTCGTTGCACAAAAAAGTGGCGGCATCGTCGTCCGATTCCATTTATGTCCCGGAGAATGCCTCCGATGAAAACATGCGTACCTATTGGGCTGCCCGCACAGGTCAGCCGGGAGAATGGTTCAGCATGGATCTCGGTGCCGAGAAGGAGGTTTATGCCATTCAGGTGAACTATTACGAACACAAAGCCAACCAAACCGGAAAAGCTTTCGACATCTATCATCAGTATAAAATTTACAAGTCGGATGACGGTGTAAACTGGGAGTTGGCTGTGGATAAAAGCGACAACGGATACGATGTTCCTCACGACTATGTGGAGCTGAAAAAGCCGATGAAAACACGTTTCCTGAAAATTGAAAATATCCATTCCGCTTCGGGAAATTTTGCGCTCATGGATTTCCGCGTATTTGGAAAATCGGATGGAAAACTTCCGGCGCCCGTGAAAAAACTATCCGTGTCAAGAGATAAAAAAGATAGCCGGAACGCGCTTATCAAATGGGATAAGGTGGCGGATGCCTACGGGTATAATATTTCTTTTGGTAAAGAAAAAAATAAATTGTATAATTGTATTACTGTATATGATAACACCACTTACGATTTTAGGGGGATGGACAAAGGCGCTGTTTACTATTTTGCAATAGAGGCGTTGGGCGAAAGTGGAGTATCGCCCCGTTCTTCTGTATTGGCGGTAAAATAAATATGATCAGAATGAGAAAAATTCTATCCGGCTTTATAATTTTTACACTGATGTTGTCGGGTTTGTTTTCGTGTAAGGACAATAACGACCCCGATCCCGGGCATCCGGGAACAACCGTGCGCGAGCTAACTATCGATAAAGTTACCATCGCAGGTCAAACCGTGGCAAATAACGGTAAAGTAAAGGATGTGCAGTTTACGGCGAGGCCTGTGGTCAGGATTGAATTTTCGGATACCATTGTACCTGATCAACTGACTTCCGGTTCTATCTCGTTAGGAGGAAACATAGGCGCTAATTTTTCGGCAGTGTACGGCGAAAACAACAAAACTCTGGTTTGACAGCCAAAACTACCCCGGTGGAATATACAAAATACACCCTGACCGTGTCGTCGGGCGCCAACCTCGGAGGAAAAATCACCAATGGATTTACGGCTTATTATGTTACCAAACTTGATTCAACGTATAAATTCCCGGTAATTTCAGATGATAGCTTGCTTACGCTGGTACAGAAGCAAACTTTTTCGTATTTTTGGGATTATGCTCATCCTGTTTCAGGACTTGCCCGTGAACGTTACGGATCGGGAGAGACAGTTACATCGGGTGGTTCAGGCTTTGGCATCATGACTATACCCGTAGCCATCGAAAGGCATTTTATCACCCGAAACGAAGGTTTTGATCGGTTGAACAAAATAGTAACTTTTCTCAACGAAAAAGCGGTGAGGTTTCATGGCGCTTATCCTCACTGGATCAACGGTTCTACAGGGGCTGTAGTTCCTTTCAGTACCAATGACGATGGAGCCGATCTGGTAGAGACTTCTTTTTTAATGCAAGGGCTTCTTACGGCGCGCCAGTATTTTAAAAACGGAACTGGCGGTGAAAAAGCGATGTGCGATACGATTGAGAAACTTTGGAGAGATGTGGAGTGGACATGGTTTCAGCAAAATGGACAGAAAAAACTTTTCTGGCATTGGTCGCCGGATTACGGTTGGAATATCAATATGCAGATTTCGGGTTGGGATGAAGCGCTGGTTACTTATGTGCTGGCAGCCTCATCGCCAACGCATCCGATTGAGAAATCGGTTTACGATAACGGTTGGGCGGCGAATGGAGGTATGAAAAACGGTAATTCGTATTACAACGTTACGTTACCCTTAGGACCGGCACAAGGAGGTCCCCTGTTTTTCGCCCATTATTCGTTTCTGGGGCTCGATCCCCGAACCCTGAGCGATGCTTACGCCAATTACTGGACTCAAAACACAGCCCATGCAAAGATCAATTACAGTTATTGTGTAGCCAATCCGGCGGGAAACCTCGGTTATAGCAATCAATGCTGGGGGCTTACTGCCAGCGATTACCCATCGGGATATACGGCATCATCGCCTGCCAACGACCAGGGAACCATAGCGCCTACCGCCGCGCTGGCGTCCATGCCTTATACACCTGAAGAAAGCATGCGCGCGCTTCGGTTCTTTTATTATGTTTTGGGCAATAAAATTTGGGGGTACTTATGGGTTTCGGGATGCGTTCAACCTGAATAGCCGTTGGTTTGCCGATTCATATCTGGCTATTGATCAGGGACCCATTGTTGTTATGATTGAAAATTACCGTTCGGCATTGCTTTGGAAACTGTTTATGCAAGATGATGATATTCGGGTAGGATTGACAAAATTGGGATTTAGTTATTAGATGGCGAGTAAACAAGTGGACAAAAAGTTACGAGTTGCGGGTTACAAGAGTTACGATGTGCTGACATATTTGCCAAGACTTACGGTGTAAAAACAAGATAACCAATTAACAAATATCATATATTAGTATCATGAAGAAAATAGTTTTGTGTTTAATGTTTAGTGTTCTTTTTTCGGCAGGATTTGCCAAAACCGACAAAAAGAAAAAGGAGGTAAAGCAGTTGAGTAATATTGAGGCTGTAACCGATGTTAAGTTCGATAAGAACACGTATTTCAAACCCGATCCGAAAATGGATGCATTTATCAGCGACCTGATGTCGAAAATGACATTGGATGAAAAGATAGGTCAGCTGAATTTGCCTGGTGCGGGAGATATTACCACCGGACAAGCCAAAAATTCCGACATTGCCGGAAAACTGAAAGATGGCCTGGTAGGTGGATTGTTCAATATTAAAGGAGTCGAGAAAATCCGCGATGTACAGAAAGTGGCTGTTGAAAGTAGCCGGTTACACATTCCATTATTTTTCGGGATGGATGTGATTCACGGTTACGAAACCAATTTCCCCATTCCATTAGGGTTGGCCGCATCGTGGGATGTGAACATCGTACGTCAAACCGCCCGAGTTGCGGCACAGGAAGCTTCGGCAGATGGTATCAACTGGACATTCTCGCCGATGGTGGATATTTGCCGCGATCCGCGCTGGGGACGTATCGCTGAGGGCTCGGGCGAAGATCCTTACCTTGGCAGCGAAATGGCCAAAGCCATGGTATGGGGATACCAGGGCGATGACCTCACCAAAAACAATACCATTATGGCATGTGTGAAACACTTTGCCCTGTACGGTGCCGCTGAGGCCGGACGGGATTATAACACGGTGGACATGAGCCGAATCCGTATGTACAACGAATATCTTCCGCCTTACAAAGCTGCCTTCGATGCCGGAGCTATGTCGGCTATGGCCTCCTTCAACGAGATTGATGGTGTTCCCGCCACCGCCAACCATTGGTTGCTTACTGATTTGTTACGCGAAGAATGGGGTTTCAAAGGTTTTGTAGTAACCGATTTTACAGGTATCAACGAAATGGTAGCCCATGGTATCGGCGATTTGCAGGAAGTTTCGGCACTGGCTTTGAAAGCTGGAGTGGACATGGACATGGTAGGTGAAGGATTCCTTACCACGCTGAAAAAGTCGTTATCCGAAGGAAAAATTACCGAAGCGGAAATAAACAATGCCTGCCGCCTGATACTCGAAGCGAAATACCGGCTGGGACTGTTCGATGATCCTTATCGTTATTGTGATGTCAACCGGTCGAAAACCGAAGTATATACGGCTGCCAACCGTGCAGTTGCCCGTTCCATATCGGCACAATCGATGGTGTTGATGGAGAACAAGAATCAGGTTCTCCCGCTGAAAAAATCTGGTACTATCGCCCTTATCGGCCCGCTTGCCGATAACGCTGTAAATATGCCCGGAACATGGAGTGTGGCTGCCCGTCATGCCGAAGCGGTTTCGCTCCTTCAGGGGTTGAAAGAAACCGTTGGAAACGATGTGAAAATTTTGTATGCCAAAGGGAGCAACATTGAGTACGATGCTGCGCAGGAAGCAAAATCGGCCATGTTTGGTAAAAACGGAGGACGAGACAACCGTCCGGTTAAGGAAATGTTGAAAGAAGCGGTAGATGCTGCCAATCAGGCCGATGTAGTGGTGCTTGCCATTGGTGAAGCTTCCGAAATGAGCGGGGAATGTAGTTCACGCACCAATATTGATGTTCCTCAGTCGCAAAAAGACTTGCTGGCCGAAATCAAAAAGACCGGAAAACCGGTGGTGGTTGTGCTCTTTACGGGTAGGGCGCTGGTGCTGAACGATGAAAAGAATCAGGCCGATGCTATACTTAATGTTTGGTTTCCAGGCAGTGAAGCCGGATATGCCGTTTCTGACGTGTTGTTTGGAAAAGTAAATCCTTCGGGAAAATTACCGGTAACCTTCCCCAGAAGTGTGGGCCAGGTGCCGATTTACTACAACCATAAAAATACCGGTCGCCCACTGAGCCAGAAAGGATGGGATAATTGTGAGTTCGAAAAATTCCGTTCCAATTATATCGACGAATGCAACACCCCGCTTTATCCGTTCGGTTATGGATTGAGTTACACTACTTTCAGTTATGGCGATATAAGTGTCAGCACCACTCGGCTGAAAGGCGATCAAACATTGAAAGCATCGGTTACCTTAACCAATTCGGGAAAATATGATGGAGCTGAAATTGTGCAACTTTACATCCGCGATGTGGTGGGAAGCGTTACCCGTCCGGTAAAAGAGTTGAAAGGATTCAAAAAAGTATTCCTGAAGGCGGGCGAATCTCAACGGTTACTTTCGATATTACTACTGAGAGTTTGAAATTCTACAATTCGACCTTGAAATACGACTGGGAGAGCGGCGATTTTGATATTCAGATCGGAGGAAACTCCGATAACGTAAAAACGGCCAGGGTTAACTGGACTAAATGATTAAGGATGTAATTATAGATAAAAATACCTTTCGGAAAGTGAATCCGAAGGGTATTTTTTTGTTTTAATGGATCAGATCCAATAAGTTTTGTTTCGCTTCGGGCACGTATTGATGAATAGGAGCCAGGAGTGAGCAACCGTCGATTTCGCTGCATTCGCCGCAAGTGTCAAAGTTTTTGCTTTTTACGCAATTGCGGATTTCGCATTCGAAACAATGACCGAACAAAACGTCATTCTGCCTGCAGCCGAGGCAATTGATCATGTCGGCGGTAATGCTGGCCTGAAATTGCGCCGACCATTCAGCGGCTGTTTTTTCTCTTAAATCATCGTCGTCGGAAAGTGTGGCTATGCGGGCGTTGCACGTGGCGCAATCCAGCCCGCAGGATGAAATGAATTTTTCCATGAAACAGATTTCTCTAAAGGGTTGTATCGTTTTTTATTTTGTGGTAAAATTAATAATAAAATCCAATACAAAGGACTTATTGTATTTTAAAACTGTTTCCGCTGGAAAATCCAAACAAAAGCGTTACTTTTGCACTTGGTTTTATTCTTTTAATTTTAAAACTAAATGCCAAACACATACCCTCTTGTCGGGTTTTAAAACTAAAAATAATGGATTTTATACAACGTTCCCAGGAAATCATCCAGCAGGAATTGGTGAGTTACAGAAACTTGCTGATAAAATCGGATCTGAAATTAACGAGGTGATTGAAATGATTTACCTCTGTAAAGGAAGTTAGTGATTCTGGGAATTGGTAAGACAGGCATTATAGGCCATAAAATAGCCGCTTCGCTGGCTTCTACCGGAACGCCTACTATCTTTGTAAATGCATCCGAAGCCATGCATGGCGATCTGGGAATGATAGGGAGCGAGGATATTGCCCTTCTTATTTCCAACAGCGGTAGCTCATCCGAAATCATCAATGTGATTGCCCCGCTGAAAAAAATAGGCTGCCGGGTGATTTGCATGACCGGGGAATGTTCGTTCGCCCCTGGCTATGGAGTCGGAACTGGTATTGAACGTTGGGGTGGAGAAGGAGGCTTGCCCGCTTGGGCTGGCACCCACCACTTCGACCACAGCCACATTGGTAATGGGCGATGTGCTCACGATTTGCCTGATGGAGCGGCGTAATTTCAAAGCCGAAAATTATGCGCTTTACCATCCGGGTGGCGCCTTGGGAAGGCAATTGCTCAGCAGGGTAAAGGACGAAATGATCACTGAAGTTCCCAAAGTATATCTCGATACTCTGTTCAAGGATGTGATCTACGAAGTGAGCAACCGCCGATTGGGCATGACCATTGTTTATGACCGCGATGAGAATGCCGTGGGTGTGATTACCGATGGAGACATCCGGCGGGCGATCCAGAAATTTGAAGACATTAAACATCTTACTGCTACAGACTTTATGACCCTTGGCTTTAAAAAGATAGCTCCCGATGAGTTGCTAACCGAGGCGCTCGAAATGATGGACCTCAATAAAATCACCACGCTGGCGGTGGTGGATAGCCGGAATGAGGTAATAGGTATCTTGTCCATTCACAATATTATTGATTTCAGGAATCCTGTCGGTTGAAATACAAAAAGATATACGTGGAGATAACGAATAGCTGCAATTTCAGTTGCAGTTTTTGTTATCCATCGGAGAGGACTCCTCGCTTTCTTGCTCCCGGTAAGTTCCGTGCCATAGCCCGCGAAATCCGTCCTTTTACGTCATATGTTTATCTTCACGTTTTGGGCGAACCCCTTTTGCATCCGGCCTTCGGCGAGATTCTCGGGATAGCTGCCGAGGAAAATCTAAGGGTAAATATCACTACCACGGAACTTGGCTGCAAAAGCGCGAAGGAGATCTCCTTCGCTTTCCTCCGCGTCAAATGAACATCTCTCTTCACGACATTGAAGAGAATATCCCTCCCGATCGATGGGGCGATTATCTGGACGAAGCGCTCCGGTTCGCGTCGCTGATTTCGGAGAATACTTATGTCAATTTTCGCCTTTGGAATGTGGATGTAGCGGCTGCCGATGGGTTTATCCGTTTTTGTCTCGATAAAGTCAGCACGTATTTTGAAATGCCACAACCATTAACTATTACCAGTTTAAAGGGAAAAGGGGTAAAGTTGGCTCCGCATATTTTTATTGAAGGGGATAAACGCTTTGACTGGCCTGATGGGAAAACCAACCGCAACCACCAACTGAAGAAATGTTATGCTCTCCGGCATCAGGTGGCAATCTTGTCAGATGGAACGGTGGTGCCCTGTTGCCTCGATGGGGATGGGCGCATGAGTCTGGGCAATATCTTCGAACAGAGTTTTAGCGAAATTATCTCTTCGCCACGCGCCACAGCCATTAAAAAAGGGTTTGAGCACGGACATATCGTTGAGCCATTTTGTAATTCCTGTGGTTTTTATGTGGAATGATGTTGTCTGGCTAAGGCGACAAACCTTCAGGTTTTCATCAATGTTTTTCTTTTATAAGAACGTTCCTTTTTCAAAATTTATATCCCAATCCCCATTCGATAAATTCGGCTTTCTGGAGGTGCGTCTTCAGCCCTACGGAGAGGAAGAGATGTTTTTCAATCTGGTATTTGGCCACCAAACGGGTGTATAGCCAGCCATCCTCGTCATCAATATTATAACTGTAAATGAGCCCTTTTTTAACGTCGCCGTTTTAGCATCGTTGTACGGTTCCAGCTTTTTAACCGGGTCATAGATGTAGATGCCCATGTGCAGGCCGGCGGTAAGGCGTCCGATCAACAGTTCATTTTGCCAGGAAATGCCGGCGCGTATTTTATTTTTGAACTCGTCGGATGTAACGTAAGTGCGCATAAATTTTGATGTATTATTTGAAGCATCAGGAGCCGAATTGACAGCCCCGAAAACACCATCGTAAAACAAATCGGCACCCAGCCCCATTTGGTAAGTATTGGTGAGCGGCCGGTGCACGGCAAACGCCACCGAGCCAATCGGGTAGCTTTTATCGTCTTTGTAGTACAACTGACGGACACCTCCGGCAACGGTGATTTCATAGGTAAATTTGCGCGGAACATCTTCCACTTCGCGTACCGCGAGATATGGTTCCTGTAATTGGGGCTGTATTTCAGTCCAATGTAACCGTTCAGCATGTTGATGCCCGAGTTGGGTTGCACGATGCTTCCGTTGGAGATATGGTTCAACTCGTAGTTAGCGGTGAGGCTGAGTCCTTTTGTGAGCCTGAAGTCCAAATTACCACCGCCGGCCAGGAACACGTTAAGGTTCGACCCGATAGCTCCGTTGCTGTGGTTGAAATCTATTCCGATGGCGTCGCTGTACGTTTTGGTAACATAGCTTGCGCCGGCTCCCAGCTTGATATTCAGTTTGAAAAAGTTAGTTTTTACTATTGGGAAATGAATGTAAGGATAGAGCGAAAATGCTTCGCCAAGCACATTCCGTTGCTTAAGTCGATGTATGACAGACTTAACCCTACCGAGGGCAGGTTAAAGTAATTGTGCCAGGGTTTAGCACCGGAAGTAAGCCATTCGGCACTTAACTGGAGACCCGATGAAGGCTCTTTTACCAGATTTTCGAGTGTTTT
>Ga0268359_12587_pt1 | contig 13749 bp, 9 predicted proteins | sample BioMet11_FD_194416 | JGI IMG/M metagenome (GOLD analysis project Ga0268359, IMG submission 194416) | Sewage microbial communities from Oakland, California, United States - Biofuel 11 (PacBio Assembly) | ecosystem: Engineered > Wastewater > Sewage > Unclassified | place: USA: California | collected...
CCCGCCGACAGCTCGCCGAGCGGCGGTTGACGCAGTAGGCGCAGTCAAAGCTGCAGGCGTTGGACATGAGAACCTTGAGCAGCGTCACGCAGCGACCGTCGGGCGTGAACGAATGGCAGCATCCCGCCGCCGTGGTGGCTCCGACATGACCTGCCTTCGGCCCGCGATCTGAACCCGACGACGTGCAGGCCACGTCGTACCGAGCTGCCTCGGCGAGGATCCCGAGCTTGTCGAGTGTGTCCATGCACACCTCCTGATACCGAACACGTGTACCGGTCTCAGTATAGCAGAAACCAGTACACGTGTTCGGTATCAGGACCTCTTGGTCTGCCCCCCATGTTCTTTCCTGGCGGGCTCGAACGATACATGCGGATGTCGTGAGAGAGGATAGCTGCGAAGTGGGCCTGTGAGCCGGGTTCTGTCGTGGACGATCATTTATCTACGGACGCCGTTGCCGACGCCCTCTAGCGCGCAACCCGAGCGCGGTGCGGGCAACACCATGGCGCTCCTATTTGCGTTTGCTCCAGAAGGGGCTTGCCAAGCCGTCGTGTTGCCACGACGCTGGTGGTCTCTTACACCACCGTTTCAGCTTTTCCCTTTACCTTGCGGTAGGTGGGAGTCTTCTTTTCTGCGGCGCTTTCCGTCGGGTCACCCCGCCAGGCCGTTGGCCTGCTTCCTGCCCTATGGAGCCCGGACTTTCCTCATGACGCCTTCGCGTCCCGCGATCGTCTGGCCCACTTCGCAGGTGCGATTCTAGCACGATGCCGCGCCTCATCCTCGCGGGAGGCGGGGGTTGTGTAAACTCAGTCACAAGTGGCCGTAGCGGGAACGTACGAGAACCGGAAGCTCGTGGGGGGGGAGGGCGACATGGACGAACGACCTGCGTCGCTCGATGTCATGGCGTGTGCGGGCACGATCCTCGCGCCCGTGGGCGGTGTCGTCAGAGGGCTCGAAAGCATATCGGACCCGATCTTCTCGCAGGGACTCATGGGTGCTGGCGTAGGGATAGCGCCGTCGTCAGACGTGGCCTATGCGCCCGTATCGGGAACGGTCGCAGCCACGACCAAGACCAACCACGCCATATCCCTCGTGTCTGATGACGGCGCCGAGGTGCTCGTCCATATCGGGATGGATACCGTCATGCTGCACGGCGAGGGGTTCTCGCGTTTTGTCGAACGGGGCGACCATGTCATTGCGGGTGCCGCGCTCGTGGCGTTCGACCGTGCCCTCGTCGCCGCGCGTGGGCTCGATGCGACCGTGGCCGTGACGGTCCTCAACAGCGACGCATACGCCTCGGTCAGGGCTCTCGTCGATGGTCCCGTCGCCTCGGGTGCCGCGCTTCTGCACATGGAGAGGTAGACATGGCCGCGTCGGACTATCGGACGCTTCTCGTGGGAACGGACGCTTCGGCCGAGGTGGAGGACCGTCGCAGTCGCTTCATCGCGCTCGTGCGCCATGTGGAGAGCGAAGCCGAGGCGGACGCCTTCGTCGCCGAGGTCCGCGCGCGCCATCACGACGCCCGTCACAACGTGCCTGCATGGATCCTCGCGGATGGCCGCGAGCGTTGCTCCGATGACGGTGAGCCCCAGCGAACGGCGGGCCTGCCCGTGCTCGAGGTGCTGCGCGGCGCCGGACTCGCGGACGTGTGCTGCGTGGTCACGCGTTACTTCGGTGGCACGCTGCTCGGCCCGGGTGGTCTCGTGCGTGCCTACACGGGAGCCACGCAGGCGGCGGTCGCCGATGCCGAGGCGGGCGGCCAGGTGGTCGAGATGGCCCTCGTCACGCGTGTCGTGGTGCAGGTTCCCTACTCGGCATACGATCGCGTGCGGCGCATGGCGGCAGAGGCGGGCGGACGTGCGGCCGATGCGGTCTTTGCCGAGGACGTGCGGTTCGTCTGTGCCTTCCGCTCGGGCGACGAGGCCGCGTTCGTCTCGGCGGTGACCGAGTATGCCAACGGGGAGAAGATCTGCCACGCGGGGGAGCCACAGCGTGCGGTCTGGAGAGGGTGACAGGTCGCTCTCTCCAGTCACGCCGTCGCGAGTGCCGATGAGACGGTGGCCGCGTATGCCGCCGCACCCTCCTCGGACAGGTGCGCACCGTCTCCGGCGAAGTACTCGTCGTGACCGGAGCTTGCCTGGTACCAGTCGATCACGTGGACATTGGTACCGTCCTGCGCAAGCTGGGCGAGAAGGCCGTTGTTGTCCTCGCACCAGGCTCCCGCCACGCGCGTGTTCACGAACCAGATCTGCACGTCGGGACCGACGTCCGACACGAGGGCGTCGAGGTCGGCCTTCTGGAGGGGCCCGTCGCTTCCGAGCGAGACCACGACCCTGCCACCGATGACACCTTGGTCACGGTAGCTGTCGTACGTCTCGGCGAAGGCGCTGGGAAGGCGACCCTCCGCGCAGTCGACGGCCCCGTTCGGGAATGCCGCACAGAGCGTCCCAGAGGCGTCAAGTGAGATGCCGTCCCCAAGGAAGAGCACGTCATAGGTAGTGTTTGCGTGCGTGGGAGCCACGTAGCCCGTCGTGTCGTAGATGAGCCTGGCGTACTCGTCCGATCCCTCCGGCCTCGTGTGGGTACCGTCGTTCCAGAACCAGTCGTCGTGTCCCGCGCTGTAGGAGTACCAGTCGATGAGGTGCACGTTGTCGTACTTCTCGGCGCACTGGGCGAGCAGCTCGTTGTTCGCGTCCTGCCAGTCGTCGGGCATGCGATTGTTCACGAACCAGATCTGCTTGCCCGCCCCGACGTCGGACACCATTCCGTCGAGCTGATCCTCGGTCAGGGCGCCGTTGGTGCCGACGCAGAAGATGACCGTGTCACCGACCACGCCGGAGTCTCGGTAGGAGTCGTAGAGCTCGATCGCCGCGGATGCCTGACGGCTGATCTTGCAGTCGATGAGACCGTAGGGGAAGTAGGAGGCGAGCTGGTCGTAGGCACCGAGGGGGACGGAGTCGCCGATGAGCACGACGTCGTAGACCCCGTCGACGAGCGGCCGCTTGAGTGCCGCCGCGGACACCTTGTGTGCCTCCCCCTGGCCATCGAAGGCGGTCGCAGGAGGCACGAAGACGACGCCGGCCACGCTGACGGCGAGGACCACGGCTACGGCTGCTGTGGGAACCCGATGCCTCCTGACCCAGTCGACGACGGCCGTGGGCGCAGGCAGGCTCGCGTGGCGGAGGGGTTCTTCCACGAAGCGATACGAGAGCTCGGCCGCACCGAGCGAGAGCCCGACCTGCAGGACCCTCACCCACAGGGACGGCTCCACGGTCGAGTTCACGTTCGTGAGCAGAAGCACGATCGGGTAGTGCCAGAGGTAGAGCGCGTAGGAGCGCTTGCCGAGCCAGACGAGGGGCGGCAGCGAGGCCACCTTGGAGGCGATGCTGCCTGCGGGCATGAGTGCCGCGACGGCGACGACGGACACCACCGAGCAGAGCAGGATGCCCCCTCGATACGACCATGCCGAGTACCCCTCGGTGGTCGCCATCATGAACACGAGCGCCACTATGGATCCGGCGCCGGCGAGTTCGACGCCGACCCTCGCGCGCAGGGACATGCTCGAAGCGTCGGAGCGGCTTGCGCGGCCGAATGGCCACGCAAGGGCGAGGGCGCAGCCCAGAAGGAGGCTCATCGCCCTCGTGTCGGTGCCGTAGTAGGCCCGTGAGGGGTCAGCGTCAGGACGGTAGGTCATTGCCATGAGGACGGCCGAGGCAATGGCGAGTGCGACGCAGCCGATGGCAGCGTGGCGCTTCCTGGCCTTCGTGCGCATGAGCAGGAGCAGGATGGGCGGCCAGACGAGGTAGAACTGGGCCTCGATCGCCAGCGACCAGAAGTGGGTGAGCGGCGACGGCGCGCCTGCGGCCGCGAAGTATGACTCGTTCGAGAAGATCTTCGCCCAGTTGAGGTACATGAGCAGCGCAGGAATGATGTCCGGGCGCATCTTGGTCAGGAGGACGTGGTTGAAAAGCGTGCAGAGCGCCGCCGTGACCACGACGAGGACGACCACCGAAGGCATGAGGCGGCGCAGCCTCTTCGTCCAGAACTCGCGCAGCGAGAGCTGCCTGTGGTTCCTGGCGTAGGTCGACATGAGCTGGCTAGTGATGAGGTAGCCCGACAGGACGAAGAGCACCGTGACGCCGAGAAGGCCACCCGAGCACCGCTCGATGCCCATGTGGTATCCGAGGACCCCCAGCACGCACAGTGCCCGCAGCCCGTCAAGGGCGTCGACGTAGCATCGTTCCGAGGTGGTTTCCGCCATGTGGGAATATCCTTCCGAAGCCGCCTGTGAGCGATTTTTCAGAAACCATGGTACTCCCTGAGCATCCTGCTCCGAGACGAGGTTCCCAGGCAAAAAACGCGGGGCCGCGCCGGGAAGTTCCCGATGCGGCCCCGCGACCCTCGCGTCATCGCATGCCTCGGTTAGACAAGCACCCCGCGATCCACAAGCTCGGCCTCGAGCCTGGCCGCCGTCGTGAAGACGTGCCCCTGCATCCCGATCACCTCTGCACCGCGCACGTTGTCCTGGTTGTCATCGATGAAGAGGCACTCCTCGGGCGTGAGCCGGTACCGCTCGCAGAGCGTGAGGTAGATGAGTGGGTCGGGCTTCATGAGCTTCTCCCAGGCAGAGACCACCCAGCCGTCCATCGCATGAAGCGACGTGATCCGATCCTTCTGGTGCCACCAGCGCACGCCGGCGTTCGAAAGCAGGTAACAGCCATAGCCCGCCTCGTGGAGACGAACGACGAGCTCGTTCGTCCCCGGGATCACGCGCTGGAGGCAGTCCCAGCTGGCGAAGCACTCGTGCAGCGTGGGCCAGAGGCGCTCGGGAAGGTTCGAGCGGGCCATGCGCTCCATGGTTGCCTCGGTGATGACCCCCGCGTCCAGCAGCGGCCAGGTCGGGCTGGAGAAGAGTGCGGCGTCGAGCAGTGCGGCATCCTCGTCGTTCTTTGCGTAGGCGCTTGCATACCCCGGGCCGTCAAAGCTCAGAAGCACCTGGCCCATGTCGAAGACGAAGTTTCTGAGCGGCGCTTTGGTGGTGCGCTCCATGAGCATGCCCCCTTCGCTAGACGAGACGGGCGAGCGAGCCCATCGGGTCCCACGGATCGAGGACCGTGGGCTTCTCGGTGTCATAGGTCTCGCGCTCTTCGGGCGAGAGGTACTTCTTGTCAACGACGACCTGGTAGACATACTCGTCGAACCACGCGTCGGAGAGGGTGTCAAAGCCCTCGCGGCCATGGTCCTTGCCCCAGCTGTTCTCGACCTTCCACAGCGTGGGCTTGCCATCGGCGTCGAGGTCGACGCCTTCGAGCACCATGGCGTGCGTCATGACGGACTCGCCGTAGTCGAGACGTCCGGCCTTGTCGAGCGCACCCTCCACGGGGAACCCGAAGAGACCGTCCACATCGAGGGCGTCCGTGTCCATGATGCCCTCGTCGCGCAGGTAGCTCTGCGCGACGTCGCAGCCGAACCACACAGGCAGGTCGTCCTTGAGCTGGGCGATGGCCACGCGCTTGAGCTCGGCAGGCTCGAGGTTGAGGTAGCGCACGCCCCCGTCCTCCACCACGTTCCCCAGCCGGCTCACGGTGTAGGTGTGGCCGAAGGGCTTGTCGGCGGTCGGAGCGCTGATCAGGGAGACGTAGTCATCGAGCTCCATGCCGACGGCCTCGTCAAAGAAGTGCTGCGGGGTGTAGGCGCCGGAGAGCACGAGCTTCCCGTCCTTGTCGCGCAGACGCACCGAGAAGGACGCGGGGGGCTCGCCCAGGCAGGTGACCATGAGATGGTAGACGTCCTCCATCATGGCCTTCTTCATCTCGCGCAGACCCTCGACACCCTCGCCGGCGGCATGCGTCTCGCGCAGGCGCTTGGCGGCACCGCGCAGGTAGCGCGTGAGGTAGCGGTCCATGTCGGAGGTGTTGCGCGAGCAGGCGGTCTCGGGCATGGCCTCCTTGGGGACCACGCCGTACTTGCGTACGAGGCTCTTGAACATGTCCCACTGGCCGCCGTCGCCGATGGGGGCGTCGAGGAGGAACGCCATGAGGCGACCGGTCAGGGGCTCGTCGAGCGTGTCGAGGATGTTCTCGAAGAACCAGTTGCTCTTCTCCATCTTGTCCCAGAAGAGCGGGTAGCACTGGCTGAGCTCGAAGGTCTTGAGGTCATACTTCTTGATGATGCGGTAGCGCATGGTGTTGAGGCTTGCGAACATCCAGCAACGGCCCGAGCGCTGCTGGTCGCATCGGTCGCCCTGCGTGACCTCGATGTCGAAGGTCATGGCGTTGGCGCCCACGCCCTCCGGCGTGCGGGCGGCCGCTCGCAACCCGCAGCTGGTGACCGCGTTCTTCGCGATCACGTTGGCGCGTTCCGAGGCGAAGTCCTCCCGCGCGGCGACGAGGTCGTCCGCGGTGATGCCGATCATTTCGTCCATGGTGTTTCCTTCCGGATGTACGTGGGGTCTTTGTCACGCTCCGAGGATAGCACGGCGGGCAGACGGCGGCGCCGTCCGTCGGCTGCGTGCTATGCTTGCACGAAAAAGCCCGAGAAGGTTACCTGGGGAGGAAGCATGGCGCCATCCGATGCCGAGCTCGCTGCACTGCTGCCCGCGTGCGCGGTGCGCGTGGTGACCCTTCTCGAGGGGGCCGGCTTCGAGGCCTGGGTCGTCGGAGGCTGGGTGCGCGACGCACTTCTCGCATCGCCCGTGCATGACGTGGACGTGACCACGTCCGCGTCGTGGCGCGAGACCGAGCGCGTGCTCCGTGCCGAAGGCATCGAGGTCCATGAGACCGGAACGGCGCATGGGACCGTGACGGCCGTGATCGACCATGAGCCGGTGGAGGTCACCACCTATCGCGTGGAGGGCTCGTACTCCGACCTCCGCCATCCCGACGAGGTGCGCTTCGTGACCGACGTGCGCGAGGACCTCGCCCGCAGGGACTTCACCGTCAACGCCATGGCCTTCCACCCCAGCCGGGGTCTCCTCGATCCGTACGGGGGCCGTGAGGACCTCTCGCGTGGCGTCATCCGTGCCGTGGGCGACCCGATGCGTCGGTTTGGCGAGGATGCCCTGCGCACGCTGCGTGCCGTGCGCTTCGCCTGCCGGCTGGGGTTCGAGATCGAGCCCGCCACGCAGGGGGCGCTCGAGGCGTGCGCCCACGAGCTCGACGCGATGGCGCGCGAGCGCGTGGGCCAGGAGCTGAACGGGATCATGGACTCGGGCCGCATGGCATGGGCACTGCGCCACGAGTTCGCCGTGATCTCCCGTGCCATTCCGGAGCTCGTCCCCCTGGACGGCTTCGACCAGCGAAACCCCTACCATACCTATGACGTCCTCGAGCATACGGCACGGGTCTGTGCCGGCGTGGAGGAGTTCTGCGGAGGCGTGACGCCGCAGTCGCTGCGGTGGGCTGCGCTCTTCCACGACATCGGCAAGCCTGCCTGCTGGAGCGTGGACGAGCAGGGTTGCGGCCACTTCTACGGGCACCCCACGGTGGGAGCCGACATGGCGCGCCGCATCATGGGCACGCTTTCCCTGCCCAACGACCTCATCGCCGCCACCGTCGCGCTCGTGGGCCTGCACGACCGTGGCGTGTGGCCTGCCGCACGTAGCGTGAGGCACATGCTCGCCGAGCTCGAACGGAGCTGTCCCGGCAGGGGAGAGAGCCTCGCGTACCAGCTGCTCGACCTCAAGCGAGCCGACGCGTTGGCGAAGGCCTCGCATTGCACGGGGTATGCCGTGGAACTCGATGCGGTGACGATCGCCCTCAGGGCCGAGATCGTTCGGGGGGCGACGTTTCGCGTGTCCGATCTTGCCGTGAACGGGGGAGATGTGATGCATGCATGCGGGATCTCCCCTGGTCCCGTGGTGGGCGAGGCGCTGCGTGGGCTTCTCCGCCGTGTCGTCGCCGGCGAGCTGCCCAACGACCGAGACGTTCTCCTCGCCGAGCTGTGCGGGCACGCCTGGAAAAGGTGACAGGTATCTTTTCCAGGTGTCTGCACACGGCGTCTTGAGGGACTCTCCGCAAGGTCGTCGTAGCACGCCTTCAGGGAAATCGGGGGCATAATGTGCAGCGGTGTGCGAACGTGACGACGGCAGGAGGTCCAGCATGACGGGCAGCGAGGCAACGACGAGGGCCACCCGAGGCCGTGGGCTTCTCTGGACGGCATGCGCCCTGCTCGTCTGCGCGGCCGTGGTGGACGTCTATGGTTCCGCCTGCTCCCTGGTCGACATGGCGAGGAGCACCTGGAACCTTGCGAGCTTCGATGACGTCATCATGCTGCTGGGAGTCGTCTTCAGGTTCTTCTGCATGTCGCTCGAGCTTACGTGCGTGCTGCGAGCGGTTCGCGTGACGCGCCTGCAGGAGGAGGACACGCACGACTATGTCGCGGAGTCACAGCTCATCGCCATCGCCCTCATGGGCGTCATCATCGTCGCATGGTGCCTGACGGCGTTGCTCGAGGGCACCTTTGAGTCCGGAAGCATGGCCGTCCTCGGCGCCGACCTCGTTCCCATCCTTCTGTACTACCGCGCCGTCAGTCGCGAGAGCCACTCCTGCTTCTGGGTGGGCGTGCGCAGGGAGGAGGGTTCTCCCTCCGAGGGCGAGATTCCGTCTGCGATGCCCCCTGCCAACCTCGTCCTCGATGAGAAGACGGGGTACGTGAGGGCCATGGCGGATGCGGAGAGACCCTGCGTGCTCGTCCGTGCCTGGGACGAGTTCGCGACCGAGCATGACAGCGAGTCGTTTCTCCGCCATGCCGAGCGGCTCGTGAAGCCCATCTCCCTCACGGCAGCCTATCCATACGACGAGGCCATATTCGGGACGATTCTCGTTCCCGAGGAGGAGCTTGTCACCGCCGACATCCGCCTGGACGGATGCGTCGCACTGGCATACTACCTCGCCGACGGCGTCCTGACCCTCATCGCCGAGGATGACCAGGCGCGAAGGTTCCTCTCCTGGTACCTGGACAACCAGTACCTGCGCAAGGAGTCGCTCGTGGCCGTCATCTATGAGGTCCAGGATCTGGTGATGGGAAACAATGCGGCCTACCTCGTCGACCTCGATGCGCGGCTCGACCAGCTCGAGGCGAGCATCTCCGAGAGCGTGACCGAGGTGCCCCGCGACTTCTCCGGGTACGTAAGCACCACCAGAAGGGACCTGGGGGTGGCGCAAAGGTTCTACCGGCAGGTCGCGGATGCCGCGCGGGACATCGCGGTGGACGAGAGCTGCCTCGACAGGCATGAGCGGCATCTTTTCTCGGGACTTCAGAACCGGGCCACGGAGCTCCTGAACGACACCAAGGACCTGCGCGACTACATCTTCCAGATACGAAGCGGATACCAGAGGCACATCAACGTGCGGCAGAACAACGTGATGTCCATTCTCACGATCGTGACCACCATCGCGACACCCATCGCGCTCATCACGGGATGGTACGGCATGAACTTCGACAACATGGGGTTATAGGACAAAACGTGTTGCTATGACTAGTCCCAGTCCGAACGCCAGGGGACCGACTGGTGCAGATCCTGCCAGACCAGGCCATCACCCCACTCCATCGGTTCTTCGCTTCTCTGCCCGTAGGTGATGTTGCGATATGCCCGGGCGATCTGGTCATCCGTGGGCATCACCTTCAGGATCTGCGCAGCGGGCAGGGGGCACTCCGTGTGCAGATAGCACCACCAGTAGACGGCCTTGATCCTCCTGGTGGTGCTGAGGCCCCTATGGTCCCTCAGCATGCGTCTCAGCTGGGCGTTCACGCCGCCCTCCATCCTGTTGTTCGTTGCCGGCAGAGGCCCGAGCACGCCCGTGAGGCCAGGGTCGACGTAGGTGAAGAGCGTCCCCTGCCTGACGAGGGTCGTAAGCGGGCTTCTCGCCCTGACGAGCCTCTCGTGGGTGTAGGCCAGGTGTCCGCGCTCGTCACGGGTGCGCTCCGCGAGGAACGCACTCCAGCGCGAGCACCATGACGCGTAGGAGACCATCCAGGCGGCCGCCTGCTCGGAGCTGGCAACATGCAGCAGCCGGCACGCGAGGTCATAGGGCTCGACGCCCGCCCTAAGCTTGGGACGTGAGGTGGTGTACCTTCTGACCTGGCAGAAGGCATGGAAGGTGCAACGCTGGACCCTCGTGGTGGGCCACATGCGCCTGGCGGCCTTGGCGAACCCCGAGCCGCCGTCACTCACCACCACGCCGGGAGGAGCGATGCGGGCCAGCAGGGCCGACCAGGCACGCGAGTTCTCGCTTCTTGCCACGTACCACCCGAGGACATGCTCGTCCGTGCAGGCCATGGGCACGACGATGTCGCGAGCGACCCATATCCCGTCGACGTAGACGACATCGAAGACCTCGTCCACGAGGGGAGGCAGGGGCCATATGTCCCAGAACCTGGAGGTCCTCCTCCTGAAGGTCCTCCCGCCACCCGGCAGGTCGGACTGTCTCTCACCGGAGAGCAGCCATGTCAGGAACCCGTCCAACGTCTTCGCGGAAGCATCTATCCCATGGACGAACGTTGCCCCGCAGGTGAGGCATCTCCAGCGCTGCCTCCCTGCGGTCGTCCTGCCACTCCTCTTGGTCTTGCCCCCGCAGTAGGGGCACCTCACCTTGCCCATCGGACCGCCTGCCTCCGTCGACGTCGACACAGGCAACTAACATGGCATGTTTATGGGCATTTAGCTGGGACGATAGGCGGAATCAGCAACACGTTCTGTCCATCCTCGTAGTTGGGAGGGACCAACTATAGACCCACCTTATTGGGGTGTTACCTGCAAGAACGTGACAGATCAGCAACACGTTTTGTCCTTTAACCCACCATCGTCGTGGTCGCGATCGTCACGCTCGAGGTCATCTACTTCAAGAAGAAGCGCTGGTTCTAGGGGTGCGCCAGGGAGTGTCCCCGTGATGGGTCAGGCAGGAGGATGGCCACAAAAAAGGGACCCTCACCGAGGGTCCCCTGACCTGTTGGTAGCCCGTAGCAGATTCGAACTGCTGATCTCCGCCTTGAGAGGGCGGCGTCCTAGGCCGCTAGACGAACGGGCCGTATTCGGTTTGGCAAGACATTGGCTGGGATGGAGAGAGTCGAACTCCCGTTGACGGAACCAGAATCCGCTGTCCTACCACTAGACGACATCCCAATTGATGCCTTGCGCTTCTCAGCGCGTTGAACACTTTAGAGGAAAAACGCGACCGGCGCAACCGTCAATTTCCGCGAATATGAAAAAGTCTCGCCCTCGTCCACGAACCCGCCGCAATCCACTCCTCATGCAGTGGGGTGCGCCCACCCGCATGGCCCCATCCATATGGTCGTCTCGCGGCTTGAATGGGAGTACGAGCGGGTATCATAGGTTTGTTTAAGGCACGTCGCCACGCCAGGGAGGGGAGACATGGCAGACGCCGAGAAGGCAAAGCCCAAGATAAACGTCAGCGCCAGTCGCGTCTCCTCCGCCGGTAAGGGGGCGGATGCCTCCGAGGAGGAGAACAAGCAGAAGGCGCGGAAGGGTGCCTTGTTCATCCTCGGCGTCCTTGTCATCTACGTGCTCTTCCTCATCTTTACGGGGCAGATGACGGGGTTTATCGACGCGCTTCATAATGTCGACGCAAGCTGGATCGTCCTTGCCTGCCTCGGTTATCTTGGCTATTTCGCCTTTGGCGTCTTTGCCTACGTCATTGCCGTGTGGCTTGACCACGACTCGCCTGTCGGCGTGCGCGACCTCATGAGCGTGGAGTCGTCCGGTGTCTTCTTTGGCAACCTCACGCCTATGATGGCAGGCTCGGTACCCTCGCAGATCTACCGTCTCACGCGTACGGGCCTCGACGTCGGTGAGGCGTCCGCCACGCAGTTCACCCGCTTCATCATGTTCCAGTTCGCGCTCGTCCTCTTTGCGTTCCTGATGCTTCTCGCGCGCTTCGAGTTCTTTCTCGATACGTATGGCGACATCGTCTTTCTCAACCTCGTCGTCTTTGGCATGCACGCCTTCGAGCTCGTCATGCTCTTCGTGATCTGCCTCTGTCCGAGGTTCGTGAAGTGCGTGGGCAACTGGGCCATCAACTTCGCCAACAGGCATGGTTGGCTCAAGGACTACGAGCACTGGTACGAGATGGTCAACACGCAGGTGGACGAGTTCTCTACCACCTTCAAGCGCGCCGCGTCCGACATACCCAACATGGCGCTTACGTGTGTCGTCACGATGTGTCAGCTCTTCTGCCTCTACATGATGCCCTGGTTCATCCTCAAGGCCTTCGGCATCGACGGGGATTTCCTCACCTGCCTTGCCGCTGGATCCATGGTGCAGCTCGTGTCCACGGCAGTGCCCCTTCCAGGCGGAACCGGCGGCGCCGAGGGCGGCTTCGCGCTTTTCTTTGGCGGGATGTTCGGCAGCAAGGCGACGGCGGGGTTTCTCGTGTGGAGGCTCTGCTCGTTCATCGCCCCCACCCTCTTTGCCGTTCCGTTCCTGGGAATGCGTTCCGACCGCACCGAGTCGATCTACCACGAGGTCAATCGTAGGCTGGCCGCATACAGGGCTCGCACGTCCCGTGGCGGCAAGCGCACCAGGCAGCCGGCGGGTATCAAGCTTCCCACGAGCAAGCTCAGGCAGCCGCGTTCCGGCAAGGGCTCTGGGGTCAAGGTTCCGAGCAACAAGAGGTAGTCCGGATCCAGCCGACGCGCGGTCGCGCTTTGGTCCCCACCATCCGTGCGATTCGATGGGCAGGGAGGTCCCTGCGGACTTCTATGGATGTGGCAATCGCTGGCGGGAGGCTATGGGAGGCTACATCCTCGAAGGCAGGTGTCACAAAACGTCAGGTTTGTGCGGCCTGCTTTCCCAGGGCGATTTGCCGATGCATAGATAGACGATATATATGAATATTTACATGTATATATGCAAAATATACGTATACAAAAACTATGCTGTGGTACTCATGGCGATGGATGCCACACAAACCTAGCAAAGACGTGCACCTCGCTCGATGTTCTGGCAAGAGAAGAGGATGATTCCTGCACCGAGGCGCTGCAAGACCGATGAACGGGCCCGTCGCTTCTCGCGACGGGCCCGTTCATCGGTCCGATTCTTGCGTTACATCGCCAGAGGCAGCGCGCGATCGATGCGCGCGAGCGCGACGTCTCTGCCAAGGAGCTCCAACGATTCGCTCAGGGGCGGCGAGACCTGGTTGCCGCATTCCGCCACACGCAGGGCCCCATAGAACTTGCGCTTGTTGACGCCGAGCCGCTCGGGAAGTGGTTCGAGGGCGGCATCGATGTCAGCCGTCGTCCATTCGCCTACGGCTTCGAGCGTGGCGCGGGCGGCTTCAAGGAAGCTCCTGGAGCCCTCCTTCTCGAGGTTCTTTGCCACCGACCTCTCGTCGAGGACGACCTCGTCGCCCTCGTAGAGGAAGCGTGCCTTCTCGACCACGTCCGCCGCGAACTTCGTGCGCGGCTTGAGGATGCTCGAAAGCAGATCGAACCAGGAGGGTCGATCCTCGTACGTGCCCCTTTCGAGTCCTGCATCCGCAAGCTGCGGCACGAGCACCTGTTGCGAGAACTCCGCATCGGACATGTCCTGGATGTAGTGCTGCTGAATCCAGTCGAGTTTGGCCAGGTCGAACGTGGCAGGGTTCTTGGAGAGGTGGTCGAGCGAGAACTGCGAGGCAAGGACGTCGCGCGGCACGATCGTCGTGTCGCCGTCGAGCGACCAGCCAAGGAGTGCGAGATAGTTCACGAAGGCGTCAGACAGGTAACCCGCGTCGCGATACTCCTCGACGGAGGTGG
>Ga0268359_11077_pt1 | contig 13746 bp, 13 predicted proteins | sample BioMet11_FD_194416 | JGI IMG/M metagenome (GOLD analysis project Ga0268359, IMG submission 194416) | Sewage microbial communities from Oakland, California, United States - Biofuel 11 (PacBio Assembly) | ecosystem: Engineered > Wastewater > Sewage > Unclassified | place: USA: California | collected...
CCGCGCGGGAGCGGGATTGAAGCCCGGCCAGGAACGTCAGTCCTGAACGGGAGTGGGTCGCTCCCCGCGCGGGGAGCGTGGATTGAAGCCGCGCTGCTTCTATCCCGACGTTCTTGGGGACTCCGTCGCTCCCCGCGCGGGAGCGTGGATTGAAGCCCGGCCAGGAAACGTCAGTCCTGAACGGGAGTGGGTCGCTCCCCGCGCGGGAGCGTGGAATTGAAGCCGCGCTGCTTCTATCCCGACGTTCTTGGGGACTCCGTCGCTCCCCGCGCGGGAGCGTGGATTGAAGCTTGGCCCCTCGGGCTGGCGACGATCCATCCCAGGGGTCGCTCCCCGCGCGGGAGCGTGGATTGAAGCGCACTGCCCATGAAGCCGTGCCATCAGGCAAAGTGTCGCTCCCCGCGCGGGAGCGTGGATTGAATGCTGGACCGTATCCATGCCAGACTCACCGGCACATGGTCGCTCCCCGCGCGGGGAGCGTGGATTGAAGCACAACAACGTCTCGAAACAGCTACGTTAAGAACGGTCGCTCCCCGCGCGGGAGCGTGGATTGAAGCGAGGCCGACCGCCTGCGCGACGAGCTGACCGATGTCGCTCCCCGCGCGGGAGCGTGGATTGAAGCGGCATCGCGCTTGAGTTCGCCGACGGCCTTGACCAGTCGCTCCCCGCGCGGGAGCGTGGATTGAAGCTTTTGTGGCGGTGGGATTCGGCATCGCGCTTGAGTCGCTCCCCGCGCGGGAGCGTGGATTGAAGCCTGTCCGGCATCAATCTGGCCTCGGCCGGCGCCGGTCGCTCCCCGCGCGGGGAGCGTGGATTGAAGCCATCCAGCTCTGGTGCGTGCTGACGGAATCCATGTCGCTCCCCGCGCGGGAGCGTGGATTGAAGCATTTACGCCATGCGCCAGACATTGACCGACGGCCGTCGCTCCCCGCGCGGGAGCGTGGATTGAAGCTGTATCTTTCAAGGTTGCCGTGACGCGATCCACGCGGGTCGCTCCCCGCGCGGGGAGCGTGGATTGAAGCGGCGCTAGCCTTTTGACGGGTATCCGCAAGGGGGAGTCGCTCCCCGCGCGGGAGCGTGGATTGAAGCACGATGACAGCGTCGAGGTGGATGACGGTATCGGGGTCGCTCCCCGCGCGGGAGCGTGGATTGAAGCGCGTAGATACCAGTGCCTCCATTATCCTGTACCGTGTCGCTCCCGCGCGGGAGCGTGGATTGAAGCTCACGATGGCCAGGGGATAGTGGCCATCCTTGTCAGTCGCTCCCCGCGCGGGAGCGTGGATTGAAGCCGCCTGCTGGTCAACCGCTCGGCCACCTGGGCGGGTCGCTCCCCGCGCGGGAGCGTGGATTGAAGCAAGCTGCCCCGGGCCGACAACCAGGCGACGCGCTAGTCGCTCCCCGCGCGGGAGCGTGGATTGAAGCTGGAAGATGATCGGCTTAACCGGCCGGGAGGGTATCGTCGCTCCCCGCGCGGGGAGCGTGGATTGAAGCCTCCAAATCCGTCAGAAAATTCGATGGTCGGGCGTCGCTCCCCGCGCGGGAGCGTGGATTGAAGCATGGTGTTGGGCACCGTCCCGGGAGTCCCGACCAGGTCGCTCCCCGCGCGGGAGCGTGGATTGAAGCAAAGATATCCCCGCCCATGTCGTCTACGAAAACGATGTCGCTCCCCGCGCGGGAGCGTGGATGAAGCCCCTTGGTACAGAGCGATGCGCCCCTTGTTACGGTCGCTCCCCGCGCGGGAGCGTGGATTGAAGCTTGATCGCGAGCACGGGGACCGGCTGGTGGCCTGTCGCTCCCCGCGCGGGAGCGTGGATTGAAGCCGACTGAAGCTCATCCAGCAGGTCATGAAGTCCGTCATGTCGCTCCCCGCGCGGGAGCGTGGATTGAAGCTGGAGGAGGACGCCAACAAATCCCCCGAGCAGCTGTGTCGCTCCCCGCGCGGGAGCGTGGATTGAAGCGGCCACCAGGTAGAGGATGTCCGCGTCCCGGTCCGTCGCTCCCCGCGCGGGAGCGTGGATTGAAGCTGCAAGAGTATGCCAAACTGGCGTTTCTCGACCGTCGCTCCCCGCGCGGGAGCGTGGATTGAAGCCTGTATGGTCATGGCAATGGCACTCGGCTGTGTGTCGCTCCCCGCGCGGGAGCGTGGATTGAAGCTTTGCTGGCGTCCAACAGGTGGAAGCCTCTTGAAGGTCGCTCCCCGCGCGGGAGCGTGGATTGAAGCTGGTATGCAGGGTCATTGCTGTCTCCTTGCCGAGGTCGCTCCCCGCGCGGGAGCGTGGATTGAAGCAACGACAAATTAAACCTGTCTGGGTCGTTGGAACAGTCGCTCCCCGCGCGGGAGCGTGGATTGAAGCGGATTATCCTCAAACGCCGCGTTGTCCATATTGGTCGCTCCCCGCGCGGGAGCGTGGATTGAAGCGCGCTTCGGGCGTCCGGAGTGATCGTGCCTGTGGTCGCTCCCCGCGCGGGAGCGTGGATTGAAGCGGAGGTCGGGTTGCGGTAAAACGCATACGATCCATGTCGCTCCCCGCGCGGGAGCGTGGATTGAAGCGATGAGTGCCGGGCCGTCCACGCCCTGCCGGAGGTGTCGCTCCCCGCGCGGGAGCGTGGATTGAAGCGCGACGTCAAGTGGGTTTGGGCGCAATGGCGCGGTCGCTCCCCGCGCGGGAGCGTGGATTGAAGCCCTTCGTTAGCGTCGTCCCCTGCAATAAGTACAAGTCGCTCCCCGCGCGGGAGCGTGGATTGAAGCTTGAGGTCGTCGGCATCCACCACCCGGCCATCCAGGTCGCTCCCCGCGCGGGAGCGTGGATTGAAGCACTGCCGGCTCCTCGACCTGGGCGTGCCGGCTCCGTCGCTCCCCGCGCGGGAGCGTGGATTGAAGCTGCATCCAGACATCGCGGTCGTCTTTAACGTCGGAGTCGCTCCCCGCGCGGGAGCGTGGATTGAAGCTCAATCCCCGGGCGCGGATTTGCTCGGTTGTGACGTCGCTCCCCGCGCGGGAGCGTGGATTGAAGCATGCTTGGTTTGCCTGATTTATTAAGTGGTTGGGTCGCTCCCCGCGCGGGAGCGTGGATTGAAGCAAGCCCGGCTCTCCAGACATCGTATCTATCGTAGTCGCTCCCCGCGCGGGAGCGTGGATTGAAGCTGTGCCGTCATAGGAGGCCAGCGCTTCCCGGACGGTCGCTCCCCGCGCGGGAGCGTGGATTGAAGCTGAGGGTGCATGAGGCCATGGTGCCGTCGGAGAGTCGCTCCCCGCGCGGGAGCGTGGATTGAAGCAACTGTATATACCATAGGAGGTGTCCATGTGGCGGTCGCTCCCCGCGCGGGAGCGAGACTGCTGCGTAATTCTCGTAGGTCGCTACGCTCCTCGCTTTTCAGGACCTCGAGGCGGCAGTCGTGGCTGATTTTTCTCCCGATCCAGGATGGTTGCGCCCAATTGGCGGCATTTGCCAGCCAAAGGGGGCACGACTTCTTAACAACCGCCCTTGAGGACTGCCTTTTTCAGATTGAAGGCCATGGCGTTGAGGAGAAATTCCAGTTCGACTTTGGCCGTCCCGAGATATCTCGTGCGGCAGAATCCGTAGCCGCGTTTGAGTGTGCCGAAAACGCGCTCCACCTTTGAGCGAACGCTGCTGATCAGGCGATTGGCTGCTTTTTCGGCGAGCGTCAGTTCCCGATTCCGCGCGGCCTTGTGCATGATGCCGTCCGTGAGTCCCCGGACCGCAAGCACGTAGCGGTTCAACTGGCTACTGTACCCCTTGTCCGCGTAAACGCTTTCGCCAACCCTGGCTCCGACTTCGTCCAGAACACTGACGAATTCTTCCGTGTCGGACCGATTGGCCGGCGTGGCATGCCCACCGAGCACAAAACCGTCCCGACTGTCCGTGGCTGCGTGGATCTTGTAGCCGTCATACGCCCGGTTGCCTTTGCGCAGCCAAGCCGCGTCGGGATCCTCGGAGTATCGGACGGTCACTTCCGGCTCGCCATCGGCATCTTCCTCGCGATCCTCGGGCAGCACGTCGAAAACCTTGAGCGGACGACGTGCAGAGGAAACGACACTGGCATCGACAATGGCCCCTTCTCGGACGAGCAATCCCCGGCGTTCCAACTGATGGTTGAGTTTGTCCAGCAGACGCTTGAGGATATTGCGCTCCACCAGGCTCTGGCGGAAACGGCAGATCGTGGTGGCGTCCGGCACCTCGTCGTGGTCCAGCGAAAGGCCCACGAACCGGACAAAGGACAGACGATCACACAAGGCCTCCTCCACTGCCATGTCGCTGAGGTTGTACCACCGTTGGAGCAGGAGGATCTTGAACATGAGCAGCGGAGGGTATGCCGGGTTGCCGACAGCATTGGTCACTCGCTTGAGTTTATTGCGAAGCACTTTTTCGAGCGGTTTCCAGTCGATGAGGCGATCGATCTCGTCCAGGAAGCAATCCTTGTGTTTGCGGTGAGCGGCAACATAGTCGGCAATACCGGGCTTCTTGGAAGTGCGTTCGTTCATGGTCGCCTCCATCGTTTCGGATGGGGAAAATATACTTCAACTACATAAAATTACAACCTATTACCCGAGTTAGACCGTGCATCGATCTCGGGAGCGTGGATTGAAGCCCCTCATACTTGGTGATAAGCTCAAATGCTTTTGTCGCTCCCCGCGCGGGAGCGTGGATTGAAGCTCACCGCCCTCGGTGCTCTCGCCACCTGGGGGCGTCGCTCCCCGCGCGGGAGCGTGGATTGAAGCTATTCCCGATCTAGTCAAAAAAGAAGGCCTGCCAGGTCGCTCCCCGCGCGGGAGCGTGGATTGAAGCGCGGCATACCGTCGGGGCTGGCCGGTATCTGGCGTCGCTCCCCGCGCGGGAGCGTGGATTGAAGCACCTTGGTTCAAAAAGGCGTCCTGGGCATCACAAGGTCGCTCCCCGCGCGGGAGCGTGGATTGAAGCACGCCGTGACCATGGCCGAATTACCCCAACCGCTGTCGCTCCCCGCGCGGGAGCGTGGATTGAAGCGAGTTGTTCGGCCTGCACCTTCGGGTCGGGCTGGTCGCTCCCCGCGCGGGAGCGTGGATTGAAGCTTGTCGAGTTGGCCGAGTGTGTCGTTGTAAGCGGTCGCTCTTGGGTACCAATAGGGTATCAAAAAGAAAAAGGGCCTTGCGGATCGTCTCCGTAAGGCCCTTGGACTTCCTGGTTGCGGGGGCAGGATTTGAACCTGCGATCTTCGGGTTATGAGAACTAAGAGCAGTTTTGCTGCTGGTTTATGCTGAGGGATATTTATTTTGAAATTATTGGATTTTTATCTTGACCGACGACTATTGACTTGTACCGATTTTTACCTAAATTGGCCTCATGTGCTGGGGATAGTGCTGGGGACGGTTGGCACGAAATTGCCCGCCACGGGTGGATTCTCGGCTTCGATGAAGAGCACGAAGACGTCCCCAGCATCCCCAGCAAGGAGGCCGCGCCATGGCAAAACAAGAGCGGATCAAGACCGATTACCCGGGCGTCTACTATGTCATGGGTCCGGCTGTCGCCACGGGGAAGCCTGAGCGGATTTTTTACATCTTCTACCGCAAGGGTGGCCGTCAAATCGAAGAGAAGGCCGGTCGGCAGTTTCAGGACAACATGACCGCCGCCAAAGCCTCCCGCATCCGGGCGGAGCGCATTGAAGGCAATGCCTTGTCGAATCAGGGCCGCCGGGATGAGGCCAAGGCCGCCAAGGAAGCCGAGGCAGGACGCTGGACCATCACCAAACTGTGGGAGGCGTACAAGGCGGGCAAGCCAAGCTTCAAGGGTATTGTGACCGACGAGAACCGCTTCAAGAATTTCATCCGCCCCACCTTTGGCGGAAAGGCCCCCGCTGAAATCATCGCCTTGGACGTGGACCGCCTGCGGGTTAAGCTGCTCAAGACCCACAAGCCCGGGACTGTGAAAAACGTCCTAGAGTTGCTGCGGCGGATCATCAACTACGGTTGCAAAAAGAACCTGTGCCCTGGGCCGGGATTTGTGGTGGAGCTTCCCCGGGCGCAAAGTCTCAAGACGGAAGACCTCGCTCCCGAGGAATTGGCCGAGTTGCTCAAGGCCATCGATGAAGACGACCACCCCTTTGCCGGGCCTATCATGAAGTTGGCATTGTTTTCGGGACTACGGAAATCGGAAATGCTCAAATTGCAGTGGAGCCATATCGACTTCCGAAACGGTGTGATTCACCTCCCCGACGCCAAGAGTGGCCAGAATGAAAAAATCCCTCTGAGCGACACGGCAAGGGAATTGCTCGAATCCCTACCGAGGAATAGCGATTTTGTCTTTCCTGGTCGAGCCGGCGGCCAGAGGGTCTATATCCAGCGGTACGTCAACCGCATCCGCGACGCGGCCGGCCTGCCCAAGACCTTCCGGGCGCTGCATGGCCTGCGCCACGTTTACGCCAGCATGTTGGCCAGTTCCGGCAAGGTGGACATGTACACCCTGCAAAAGCTCTTGACCCACAAGAGCCCATTGATGACCCAGCGATACGCCCACCTTCGGGATGACGCCATGAAGCGTGCTGCTGACGTGGCCGGCGAAATAGTGAATGGTCTTGGGAAGGACAAGGAGTCGGAACGCAAGGTCGTGAGATTATCCCAGGCACAAAAGGGGTAGGCTGTGGCTGAGGTGAAGCCGAAAGAGCTTTTCCAGTATGTGGCGGAGGATGGGCGTTGCCTATTCAAGGATTGGATGGGCTCGTTGCGGGATGTCATGGCCAAAGCTCGCATACGTGCCCGGCTGGCCCGCCTCCGGGCCGGGAATCCCGGCGACTACCGATCACTTGGCGAGGGGCTCTACGAATTGCGAATAGACCACGGCCCGGGCTATCGGATTTACTACGGCGAGGCTGGCGGGTTCCTGGTTATCCTGCTTTGCGGCGGTGACAAGTCAAGCCAGACCAAGGACATCAACGTGGCCCGCGCCCTGTGGGCTGAATACGGGAGGCGCGAACATGACCATGCTTCGTGATTACCGACAGGATTTGATCGAAGACCTTCGCGGCAACCCTGACGAGGCGGCCCTCTATCTGGCGGCAGCCTTGGAGGAAGGGGACAGCGCGGCTTTGCGTTTGGCCTTGCAGGATGTGGCCGAGGCCCTGGCTCTCACCCTCCCAAAGGAGGACGGTGACGCCCTCTGTCGTCTTATAGATGGCCTTGCCCGTGCCGGCATTAAACTGACCGTCAAAGCAGCCTGATCTTTCCAGCGTCGGCACGGGACAGATTCAATGCCGAAATATCCCTACACGTTCCCGATGATGTCTTGGCCGCACTGCGCCTTCCGCAAGAGAATCCTGACATGATCGGTGGCGAACAAGTTGACAATTCTTCCAGGGCCTAGGGGCGGAACAGCTACCCGTCTCGAAACGCCGCTTCCCTTGGCGGCTGGCCCTGGGATTTTCAAGGGATATGCTGAAGGGGGCTTTTCCGTGACATCAAAAGAAAATTATCTGGATGTATTGATATCATTTCTTCAAGATGTTGAAGAAACAAGGATGGAATATGTCGATAAAAACAAAGATTACTGAATAGCTTATTGTCAAAAGATGGCTCAACTAGTGACTTACTTAAAAAGCTATGGGATAAATCTTGTGATAGCGACATGAGTGTCTCTCAAAAAATTGAAATATATAAATTATATGCATCCTTACGTTCTAAAGGACTTTTAACATTTATCGATAGACGCGTACAAAGTGAAGAAGATGGATTTGATATTTTAGAAAAATTTCCAGATATTTTGTCTGCATTCTTTGTTATGGGCATGTGGAGTGGATTGCTATCTTGCGTTGAGACTTGTGAAATTGACCATGATCATTGCGTTGTAGATTATTTTCATAGTATAAAATCTAGAGATATTATAGAAAAGAGATGGGAAAATACAAAGAAAAACAAGGAGGATATCCTTGCGCCAGCCTTGTCTTATGCTGAGTCAAAATGGAGCAATGACAATAGCCCCCTTCAGCACAATGATATGGCAGATTTGTTGTTAAAAATTTTCCTGAGCTTCTAAAGAATAAAGTCTCTAAATTCTTAGTCTTAAGCAAACTAAAACCGATTGCTCAAAAATACGGTCGAGTCCGGGGGGCAAAAAAAAACGGATAATCCACCCCCCTTATAGGCTACCACCCATAGTGGAAGGCTATCAGCCCTAGGGACTTTTCAATTTATCTGGCTAGTTATGGTCGTAGGCGAGCTTGTTTCGTCTACGACCTTTTATTTTTCAGGGAGAGTGAAGGAAATGAACACAAATCTCTATGGCCTTGATGAGCGGCGGGCGGCGGAAAAGCTGGGCGTAAGTGTTCACACGCTACGGGCCTGGCGATGCCACGGCAAAGGCCCCGTATATGCCAAAGCTGGCCGCCGCGTTTTGTACTTTGATCCGGACTTGGATGCCTATCTGGCTGGTTGCAGGGTGCAGCCCGTGAACGCTGCGTAGGGGGCAACCATGGATCGGGCTAGGGTTTTCTTGAACACCAACTTAGGCGACTATGGAGGTCGTCGAGGAGGTGCCTGATGGAGATTGAAGGAGGAACGCCCAAGCGTTTTTGGGCGAAGCACAAGGTCCAAGCGGTTCTGAGGCTTCTTCGCGGAGAGGGACATTGACCTGGTGAGCCGGGACATCGGGCGTGACGGCGGCAACGCTGACGCAATGGCGCGACACCTTCCTGGAGGCAGGGGAAGCCGGCCATGAAGCCGCATCTGGTCAAGGAATCCGTCGAAGTTGGCCGTCTGCGGGAGAAAAATCGGCGAACAGGCCATGGAAAACGAGCTGCTTCGGGAGAAAAATAGCCCGTATGGAGCAGAACCGCCCTTTGGCGTTCCGGAGGTCGAGGCAGTGAGCCGGGCCGCCTCGATCTCCACCGGGAAAGCTTACAGCGTGGCGCGCGTCTGTCGCATCTGGGGCCTGCCGCGTTCCACCGTCCTATTGGCAACGGCAGCAGCCGAAGGGGCCGGGCTGTCGTCGTGGACCTCAAGGATTTTACAGCGATGCCGTACTGGCCGGAGAGATCAAAGCCGAGATAGCGTCCCGCCCGTTTCCCGGAGAAGGCTACCGAAAGATCTGGGCTGGTCTGCGGGGCAAGGGCATCCGGACATCCCCGGTCCGGACACTGCGCCTGATGCGCGAAAACAACTGGCTCGCTCCCACGCGCATCGGTCACCCGCACGGTCCCAAGGCCCATGATGGGACGATCAAGACTTCTCGCGTGGATGCCATGTGGGGCACGGACATGACCACGACGCTCACGACCATGGAAGGCAACACAGCGATATTTTTCGCTATCGATCACTGCTCCCTGGAGGTGGTCGGCATCCACGCCGCCAAGCGCGGCACGCGTTTCGAGGCGTTGGAACCGATCCGCCAGGGCGTCCGCCACAGTTTCGGTGCTTTCGGCAAGGACATGGCCAAGGGGCTGACCTTGCGGCATGATCACGGCAGCCAGTTCATCTCGGACGATTTTCAGAATGAAATCAGATTCCTGGGTATAAAGGATTCGGCGTCATACGTGCGTGAGCCGCAAGGCAACGGCATCGCCGAGCGCTTTGTCCGCATCCTCAAGGAAAATCTTCTCTGGGTTCGCAGCTTCGACACGGTCGAGGAACTGCGGTTGGCGCTCCTGGCCTTCAAGGAAGTCTACAACCAACAGTGGCGCATCGGCCGGCATGGCTATCGCTCGCCGGCGCAGATCAGGGAGCAGCAGAAGGCCGAGGTCACCAAGGCCGCCTAATTTTCGCGGCCAAACTGTCCAAGAAACCCTAGACCGCTACAAACCATGCTGAAAGAATCCGAATCCTACCGCCGCCGTCGCCGTGACAACGCCCAAACCTTCCGGGACAAGTGGCAGGAGTACGAGCGTCGCAAGGCGATCCTGGCCAGGACTGCCGAATCTGCCGGCCAGTACGAGGCCGGTATTCATAAAATTTGCGCAGAACTCGGAATCTGAATGGGTGACGCCATGAGCGCTGAACCGAATGCCCCTGGCGGGTTTGTTTTGCTCGCCCGGAAAACGCTTGAATCGAACCTCATGACCATGAACCCGCTCGCCTTCAAACTGTTCTTCTGGATGATCTTGAAGGCGAATTTCAAGGACCGGGACAGGCTCAAGCGGGGCCAGCTTGTGACCACCATCGAGGAGATGCGGGAGGCAGGTTCATACCTCATAGGCTACCGAAAACAAAAACCTTCTAGGGACCAGATACGAAGCTGTTACGAAGCCCTCGCGAAGGCCACAATGATTGCCACAGCGAAGACCACACGGGGGATGGTCGTAACTGTCTTGAATTATGATATATATCAAGACTTCTCAGCCTATGAAGCCCACAGCGAACCCCATGACGAAATGTTCACGAAGACCCAGAGGTGCCCACACGATACAGAAAGCATTGAAACAAGAAAAAAGAATACCTTCTCGTCGGACTCTGCCGAGGTCCGACTTGCCGAGCTTCTCTTCGACCTGATCCGCCAGCGAAATCCCGAACACAAGACCCCGAACCTCCAAGCCTGGGCGAGGCACGTTGACCTCATGATCCGGGTGGATGGCCGATCCCCCGAGCGGATCGAACAAGTCATTCGTTGGGCGACCCGGGATTCTTTCTGGTCTCGAAATATCCTCAGCACGGCCAAGCTTCGCCAGCAGTTCGACGCCCTGGTCATGAAAATGGGCGGGACAACCAAGCCCCGGATCAACCGCGGCGACTTGGCGGCGGTGTGACCATGAAGACCTTTGCAGATTTCGCCATTGAGATTCCGGCCGGCGCGACGGGTGACGTGAAGACCACCTGCCCGCAGTGTTCCCCTTCCCGGAAAAAGAGCACGGCTCCTTGCCTGAGCGTCAACGTCGAGGAAGGCGTGTGGCATTGTTGGCATTGCGAGTGGAGCGGAAGCCTTAAGAGCGGAGCCGACAAAGCCGAGGCCCGGCCCAGGAAGCCCGTCAAGCCCGCCTGGGACCCGTCCAAGCTGTCCTTGCCGCCCAAGGTGATCGAGTACTTCCAAGGGCGCGGTATCACTCCCGAAGTATTGGCTGCCGAACAGGTGGGGTACGGACCCGCATGGATGCCCGGCCCAAATGCCGAGGTGAACACGATTCAGTTTCCCTACCTGAAGGGTGGCGCGGTCGTGAACATCAAGTTCAGGGACGGCCACAAAAACTTCCGCCAGGCCAAGGACGCGGAAAAGTGCCTCTACCGCTTCGATGCGATCGAACGGCGGGCCGTTCCGGATCGCGACTTGATTATCACCGAGGGCGAAATGGACGCTCTGTCCCTGGTGACACTCGGCTATCAGGCCGTAACCAGCGTGCCCGATGGAGCCCCGAGCCCGGAGACGAAGACCTACGAAAAGAAATTCAGCTTTCTGGAATCGGCTGAAGACCTTCTTGCCAAGTACGGGAAGGTCATCCTGGCCGTGGACAACGACGCCCCGGGCCAGACTCTGGAGCGGGAGCTTGCCCGGCGCATCGGCTTTGAGAAGTGTTGGCGCGTCGCCTACCCGGAAGGCTGCAAGGACATCAACGAAGTCCTGGTCAAACACGGCCCGGAAGCCGCCCGCCAGGTCATCGAGGAAGCCAAGCCCATGCCAATCGCCGGACTCTACACGGCCATCGACATCAAGGGCGACGTGGAATTGCTTTATGCTGAGGGGTTCCGCCGGGGGCTGTCCACGGGCTGGCCATCGGTAGATGCGCTCTACACCGTGCGACCTGGAGAGATGACGGTCATCACCGGCATTCCTGGTTCCGGGAAGTCGAATTGGTTGGATGCCCTGGCCGTGAACCTGTTCAAACTCCACGGGTGGTCCTTCTGCTTCTGTTCTCCCGAGAATTGGCCCGTACAGCGTCATGCTGCGTCGATCATCGAAAAGATCGTGGGTAAGCCCTTCGCGCCGTCCAGGGGAATCCTGGAGCGCATGCGGCCCGATGAGATGGAATATGCTCTTGGCCAGATGGATGGAGCCTTCAACTTCATCATGCTGGGCGATGAGGACATGACCTTGGATACGATCCTGGCCAAGGTCCGCGCCTCGATCTTTCGCCATGGGGTCAAGGGCGCAGTTCTCGATCCGTGGAACGAGCTCGAGCACAACCGCCGACCGGGCTTTCTGAGACCGAATACATTTCTCAGGCCCTTTCCAAAGTGCGCCGGTTCGCCCGCATCAATGACGTCCATGTCTGGATCGTCGCCCATCCTACTAAGCTGCAGAAGGACAAGGAAACGGGAGAATATCCCGTCCCCACGCTCTATGACATTTCGGGTTCTGCTCACTGGTATAATAAAGCTGACAACGGAATCACGGTCTATCGCCATATGGAAGCAGATTTGACGGATATCTACGTCGGAAAAATCCGTTTCCGCGAAGTTGGGCCAGCGAGGGAAAGCTACGCTGGATTACTGTCGAGAGGCCGGGACGTATCATGAACAGGGGAAGGCGTATGAAGAGAGATACTAGGCCAGTGCTACTTTCAAAAGTCGAGACCGATGCACAGTCTAAATCGGATAATAGGTTGTAATTTTATGTAGTTGAAGTATATTTTCCCCATCCGAAACGATGGAGGCGACCATGAACGAACGCACTTCCAAGAAGCCCGGTATTGCCGACTATGTTGCCGCTCACCGCAAACACAAGGATTGCTTCCTGGACGAGATCGATCGCCTCATCGACTGGAAACCGCTCGAAAAAGTGCTTCGCAATAAACTCAAGCGAGTGGCCAATGCTGTCGGCAACCCGGCATACCCTCCGCTGCTCATGTTCAAGATCCTCCTGCTCCAACGGTGGTACAACCTCAGCGACATGGCAGTGGAGGAGGCCTTGTGTGATCGTCTGTCCTTTGTCCGGTTCGTGGGCCTTTCGCTGGACCACGACGAGGTGCCGGACGCCACCACGATCTGCCGTTTCCGCCAGAGCCTGGTGGAGCGCAATATCCTCAAGCGTCTGCTGGACAAACTCAACCATCAGTTGGAACGCCGGGGATTGCTCGTCCGAGAAGGGGCCATTGTCGATGCCAGTGTCGTTTCCTCTGCACGTCGTCCGCTCAAGGTTTTCGACGTGCTGCCCGAGGATCGCGAGGAAGATGCCGATGGCGAGCCGGAAGTGACCGTCCGATACTCCGAGGATCCCGACGCGGCTTGGCTGCGCAAAGGCAACCGGGCGTATGACGGCTACAAGATCCACGCAGCCACGGACAGTCGGGACGGTTTTGTGCTCGGTGGGCATGCCACGCCGGCCAATCGGTCCGACACGGAAGAATTCGTCAGTGTTCTGGACGAAGTCGGAGCCAGGGTTGGCGAAAGCGTTTACGCGGACAAGGGTACAGTAGCCAGTTGAACCGCTACGTGCTTGCGGTCCGGGGACTCACGGACGGCATCATGCACAAGGCCCGCGCGGAATCGGGAACTGACGCTCGCCGAAAAAGCAGCCAATCGCCTGATCAGCAGCGTTCGCTCAAAGGTGGAGCGCGTTTTCGGCACACTCAAACGCGGCTACGGATTCTGCCGCACGAGATATCTCGGGACGGCCAAAGTCGAACTGGAATTTCTCCTCAACGCCATGGCCTTCAATCTGAAAAAGGGCAGTCCTCAAAGGGCGGTTGTTAAGAAGTCGTGCCCCCTTTGGCTGGCAAATGCCGCCAATTGGGCGCAACCATCCTGGATCGGGAGAAAAATCAGCCACGACTGCCGCCTCGCGACACTGAGAAACGGGACAAGCTGCGACTGAGAGAATTACGCAGCAGTCTCAA